>Ga0114911_1001187_pt1 | contig 14168 bp, 10 predicted proteins | sample MalvireepMed_904_FD_89688 | JGI IMG/M metagenome (GOLD analysis project Ga0114911, IMG submission 89688) | Marine viral communities from the Global Malaspina Expedition - Malaspina viral metaG DeepMed_904 | ecosystem: Environmental > Aquatic > Marine > Oceanic | place: Mediterranean Sea...
TGCTCTGGAATTAAAGGCGGCTGGACAGTCGTTTCTGCTTATGGAAGCTGCGTAAGTCTCGATACTATCGAGCAACGGCTAACGAAATAAGAAGCATCGCCTGATAAGGCGGTGAGTAGTCACTTCAACCTGCCACGGCATGATTAAAGGTGCTTATTATCATGCTTTTCAGCTAAAAGTTGTTTAGCCTCAGCCACTGATAACGTCCGTTTTTGCTGAATATCGCGCTCTGCTAAATTGACCAACTTTAACAGCGCGATAGCTTCGTCCCGCTGCCGAGCGCTGGCTTCTGATTCAATGCGGTAGACGGGGTTGCCCCCCTGAGTGACTACGATAGGCTCTTCAACGTTTAGTGACGCCGCATTTTGTTTAATGTAGCTAATGGTTTTTATCTGCATAACCGAACCTCCTCCGCAGTGAACTAAATATAGTCCATTAATAGACTGGCGGCAAGTTGGGTATAAAACCTGGATATAAAAAATTGGGTATAAAAAAAGCGCCCGGTTGGGCGCTTTTTGGTTTGGTGCGCTGCGCGCAGGCTTAGGCCACGTTTATGGTCGGGATGATATTTTCCTTGGCCGCTTTTTCTGCGTCGCGGAAGGCATCCATTTGGTCGAAGTTGAGGTATTTATAAACTTCGCCAGCCATCGAGTTAATGTCTTGTGCGTACTCCAGGTACTCTTCCGGCGTTGGTAAACGGCCGACGATAGCACCGACCGCTGCTAATTCAGCAGAGGTCAGGTAAACGTTGGCGCCGTCGCCCAAACGGTTCGGGAAGTTACGGGTCGAGGTCGATAGTACTGTTGAGTTTGGCTCAACGCGGGCCTGGTTACCCATACACAGTGAACAGCCTGGCATTTCGGTGCGCACACCGTTACGCTCGTAAATGTCGTAATAGCCTTCGGTTTCCAGCTGAGCTTTGTCCATCTTGGTTGGTGGTGCAATCCACAAACGGGTGTTCAGCGGGTCAGAGTTCTTCTCTAACAGTTTACCCGCCGCACGGAAGTGACCAATGTTGGTCATGCACGAACCAATGAACACTTCGTCAACTTTGTCGCCGGCAACTTCGCTTAAGAACTTAGCGTCGTCAGGGTCGTTCGGGCAGCAGACGATTGGCTCTTTAATTTCGTCCAAATCGATTTCGATAACTTCTGCGTATTCGGCATCTTTATCGGCACGCGTCAGTGATGGGTTCTCAAGCCATTCTTCCATCTTACGAGCACGACGCTCAAGCGTACGCGCATCGCCGTAGCCTTCGTTGATCATCCAACGCAGCATGGTGATGTTAGAGCGCAAGTACTCACTGACTGAATCTTCTGACAAGTTGATGGTACAACCCGCTGCAGAACGTTCTGCCGATGCGTCTGACAGTTCAAACGCCTGCTCAACAGTCAGGTGCTCAAGACCTTCGATTTCCAGGATGCGACCTGAGAACGCGTTTTTCTTACCGCGTTTTTCTACGGTCAATAAGCCGTCTTTAATAGCAAACGCAGGAATCGCGTGAACCAGGTCACGTAGGGTAATACCCGGCTGCATTTTACCTTTAAAACGCACCAGTACTGATTCTGGCATATCCAACGGCATAACACCGGTTGCGGCTGCGAAGGCAACCAAACCAGAACCTGCAGGGAACGAAATGCCCAGCGGGAAACGTGTATGCGAGTCACCACCAGTACCGACGGTATCTGGCAACAACATACGGTTCAGCCAGCTGTGAATAATACCGTCATTCGGGCGCAACGAAACGCCGCCACGGTTCATGATGAAGTCAGGCAGCGTATGCTGAGTTTCAACGTCAACCGGCTTCGGATAGGCAGACGTGTGGCAGAAAGACTGCATAACCAGGTCAGCGTTAAAGCCAAGACAAGCCAGGTCTTTCAGTTCGTCACGGGTCATTGGACCGGTGGTGTCCTGCGAACCCACGGTGGTCATTTTCGGCTCAACGTAAGTGCCGGGACGCACGCCGTCCATACCACAAGCTTTACCCACTAACTTCTGTGCCAGGCTGTAGCCTTTGTCACTGTCTGCAGGCTGCTCTGGAGTCAGGAATAAATCAGAGTGACCTAAGCCCAGTGATTCACGCGCCTTGGTGGTTAAGCCACGACCAATGATCAGGTTGATACGGCCACCGGCACGTACTTCGTCAAGAATAACGCGTGACGCATAGTCGTACTCAGCGATAACATCGCCCGATTCGTTTTCAATTTTGCCTTCGTATGGGTAAATAGTAATGACATCACCCATATTCATTTTTTCGACGTCGGCTTCAAATACCAACGCACCCGCGTCTTTCATGGTGTTGAAGAAGATAGGCGCGACTTTGCCGCCAATACAGATACCGCCCGCACGCTTATTCGGCGTACCCGGCATGTCTTCACCAATGTTCCACAGGACAGAGTTGGTTGCTGATTTACGCGAAGAGCCAGTACCTACGACGTCGCCTACGAAAGCAACCGGGTGACCTTTTTCTTTCAGCTCTTCAATCTGCTTACCTGCATCCGTGATGCCTTCGCGAGGCATTTTGTACATGGCTTTAGCATGCAGTGGAATGTCAGGACGTGACCAGGCGTCAGGTGCTGGTGACAGGTCGTCGGTGTTGGTTTCGCCAGTCACTTTAAAGACGGTCGCTTTAATCTGGTCAGCCATTTTGTCACGGCTGGTGAACCACTCACCTTCGGCCCATGACTCAACCACTTCTTTAGCCAGCGCATTACCGGCTTTCATTTTCTCTTCAACGTCATGGAAGGCGTCGAACATTAAGATGGTGTGCTTTAATTCTTCGGCTGCTAAACGACCTAGATCAGCGCTGTCCAATAACTCAACCAAAGTCACGATGTTGTAACCACCGTGCATATTGCCAAGCAATTTAACAGCGTCTTCTTTGCTGATAACCGGGCTTTGCACTTCGCCTTTTACCACGGCGCTTAAGAAACCGGCTTTAACGTAAGCAGCTTCGTCTACACCCGGCGGCACACGCTCGGCCAACAATTCGACTAAGAACTGCTCTTCGCCTGCAGGCGGATTTTTTAATAGTTCGACTAAATCAGCAACTTGTTCTGCTGTTAATGGCTTGGGAGGGATGCCCTCTGCGGCACGTTCTTCCACGTGCTGGCGATATTCTTTAAGCACTCGAATTACCTCTTATTGACTAGCATGGTTTGAATGCTGCGCATTATACGGAAATTAGCGCCAAATTCCCATGTTATGGGGGCATTCACGCAATAAATGTGGTGAATGCCATGTCCCACAGTGATGTCGCCGCGGGACCGAGTGAACGCGAGGCCGATCGAATCAGGTGAACCTCTAAATCGACTTGTTGGACAAAGCCGGGAATCGATATTTCATGCAGCTGACCGCTGGCAAGGTAAGTGTGCACCATATGCTTCGGAATAACTCCCCAACCGAGGCCGGCGAGTAATAATTCCCATTGCGTCGACACGTCATTGGCCTGAATACGACGTTGGCTTGGTAGCCGCAAAATAGCGTCCATACTGATACCAACGTCAAGGTTTTGCGGTATCAGCATGGGTAGATTCAGTAATTGTTGGCGGGAACGCGGCATACCGCCGGCCGAATTAACCAGCGTGTCCGCAATTACTACGGTTAATTCAAATGGCGCTATGGCAATGGTTTCAAAATCACCATACTGACGAAACAATGGTAACCACGGGCAAATGGCAAGATCGACCTCACCTTGATTAACGCGTCGCAAACTGCGCAATTGAGATTCGCCTTCTATGCGGATCTCTGTTGCTGGATAGTGACGCTGCAGCTCACTAATACTTTTTAACCATAGACTGGCGTCACAAGTGTGGTCATAACACAGCGTGACGTGCGGTTCAGCGCCTTCGCGTAAGCTATCGGTGAGTGTTTGCAGACGTTGGTGCTGGCGCAAAACCTCTTCGGCCTGGCGCAGGTATTGTTGGCCATGGGCAGTCAACTTTAGGCGGTAGCCACTGCGATCAAACAACGCGAAGCCAGCTTCTTGCTCGAGCTTCTTGAGCGCCATGCTAATTGCCGACTGGGTTTTATACAGTCGCTGTGCGGCTTGTTGAAGGCTGCCGGTATCCGCGACCGCCTGCATCATTTTTAAATGCGAGATGTTCATAAAAGTTGATTAACTTAACAATATTAATTCAATATTACTGTAGTTAATTTATGGCTAGAATAATAGCTAAATGCTCGATATTAACGACTGAGAAAACCCCATGCGTGCGTTACTAATTTCTGCTTGTTTACTGATTATGCCGTTACTGCTGCTATCCGGCTGTAGCGAGGCGCCTACTGAATCAGTGGCGCAAAAGCCACCGCGACCGGTGAAAATAGCCGTGGTCGAGGATGCGGCGGCAGCGCAACTGCGCGAATTCCCGGCGGTGGTACAAGCGACAGAAGTCGCTCAGTTAACCTTCCGCGTAGCGGGGGAAATTAAACAGCTTCCGGTGCGTGCCGGAGCAGACGTTAAACAGGGGCAGCTGATTGCGGCACTCGACCCGAAAGACTATCAATTAGCGGTGGATCAAGCCAAAGCGCAATATGACCTGGCTTCATCACAATACCGACGCAACGAAAAGTTGGTTCAACAAGGGGTAATGTCCGAAGCACAGTTTGATCAAATTGAGTCGCAGCTGGCGGTGGCAAAATCAAATTATGAAACTGCCCGGGCCAACCTCGGCTATACCGAGTTGCGGGCTCCCTTTGATGGCGTGGTGGCGCGTCTGGCGGTGGAAAAATACGAAAATGTTCAGCCACAACAACCGATCGCAACACTGCAAATTGCCGATGCCATTGACGTGGCTATTCAAGTGCCGGAGAACCTATTTGCACGCGTGGCTAAACGATTGGATTACGAGCCATTGGTTGCTTTTGATGCGGCGCCGGAACAACGCTTTTTAGCGCACCTCAAAGAATGGGATTCGCAAGCAGACCCGGCAACCAACACTTATGAGGTGGTTTTTACTCTGCCCAAACCTGCTGAGTTAAATATTTTACCAGGTATGACAGCCACCGTTATGGTGGATTTAAACAAAGTGCTGAGACGCATGCTGGATGGCGTTTTGGTGCCGTCTGCTGCTGTATTTACTGATGCGCAGGGCGGCAGTTATGTTTGGCGGGTCAAGGATGATATGACGGTCGAGCAGGTAGAGGTGAGCACCGGTAACATGACCAATAACGGGTTGCTGATCAGCACGGGCCTGAATGTGGGCGATCGCGTTGTTGCTGCAGGCGTACAACAACTGCAGGCGCAGCAGCAAGTGCGTGAATGGAAGCGCGAGCGGGGGCTGTAATGAATATTGCCCAGTACAGCATGGAGCGCAAAACCAGCAGTTGGCTGCTGCTGTTAATTCTGCTTATTGGCGGGTTAGTTAGTCTAACTCAGCTAGGGCGGTTGGAAGACCCTAAATTTACTATCAAGCAAGCCATGGTTATAACGCAATACCCGGGCGCATCGGCACAGCAGGTGGAAGAAGAAGTCAGTTACCCGCTCGAGAACGCGATTCAGGAACTCAGTTACGTGGATCACGTGCGGTCAATTTCTAAGCCCGGACTGTCGCAAATCACCGTTGAGATGAAGTCGATTTACCGCGCAGATGATTTGGAACAAATATGGGATGAACTGCGGCGTAAAGTGAATGACGCTGCGCGGGCGTTGCCGCCGGGGACTAAAACGCCGATGGTACGCGATGATTTTGCCGATGTTTACGGGGTGCTGCTGGCAATAACCGGCGATGGTTACTCCTATCAGGATATCGAGCATTATGCCGACTTTTTAAAACGCGAGTTGGTATTGGTTGATGGCGTAGGCAAAGTGGTCGAAACTGGCCAACAGCAACAACAAGTGGTGGTCGAGGTTTCGCGCGCCAAACTCAGTAATGTCGGTATTCCGCCGGCACGCATCGCTAACTTATTAACGACGCAAAACACAGTAGCCGACGCCGGAAGAGTTACGATCGAAGACGAGGCCTTTCGTATAGCTACCAGTGGCGAGTTCGAGTCGGTCGAAGAACTTGCCAGTTTAGTTATTTCCAACCCCGGCGCCGAGCAACGTATTTTTCTTAAAGATGTAGCTGATGTGTATCGCACCGTGGCGGAAATTCCACAACAAATTGTTCGCTATAATGGCCTGCCGTCGGTGTGGCTGGGGTTGTCCTTTGCCGATAATGTAAATGTTGTCGATGTGGGAGAACGGGTTGAATCGCGGCTGGATGAGCTGAATTACGCACAACCCATCGGCATGCAACTGGCGCGTATTTATGATCAGCCGCATGCGGTCGAAAACTCAGTTAACAACTTTCTACTCAACCTGGTTGAAGCGGTCGCTATAGTGATTATTGCGTTATTGCTGACAATGGGGTTTCGCAGCGGGTTATTGATTGGTTCGGTGTTGTTGCTGACGGTATTAGGCACCTTCATTTTTATGAATGTGTTTGCAATCAATCTGCAACGGGTATCGCTGGGGGCGCTCATTATTGCGCTGGGTATGCTGGTGGATAATGCCATTGTTATTGCCGATGGTATAGCCGTAGGTATGCGGCGCGGGCAGTCAAAATTGCAAGCCGCGGTGATTACGGTAAAACAAAATCAATGGGCTCTGCTAGGGGGAACTGTTATTGGTATTATTGCGTTTGCGCCCATTGGTTTATCCGCTGATGCGACCGGAGAGTTTGCCGGCAGCTTGTTCTGGGTGCTGTTAATCTCGTTGTTGTTAAGCTGGATTACTGCATTGATACTGATTCCGTTTTTAGCGGACCGACTGTACTCGCAAAAAGACATCAACAGCAACACTGGCGGTGACACCAATAGTGATGTGTATAGTCACCCGGTGTACCAGGCCTATCGTCGGTTTTTGCAGCTTTGCCTGCGCCATAGAGTCTTCACCATGTTATTAATGGCTGCGTTATTAGTGATTTCAGCGGCTGGGTTTAAGCAAGTTAAGCAGGCGTTTTTTCCACCTTCAACGGCGCCCATGTTCTACGTTGATTTATGGTACCCGCAGGGCACTGACATCCGCACCACAGCACAAGATTCCAGTCGCCTGGAGCAGTACCTGTTACAACAGCCGCAGGTGGTTTCAGTATCAACCACCGTTGGCCAGGGAGCTCCGCGATTTACCCTGACTTACCTGGTGGAGAAGGCTTACGAGAGTTATGCTCAGTTGATTGTGCGGGCGCAGGATACTGAGGCGATGGAACAACTCATGGCCAAAGTGAGGGAGCAAATTCGTCGTGCTCACCCGCAGGTCGAGGACAAGCTGGTACGTGTCGAGATAGGCCCGGCAACGCCGGCTAAAATCGAAGCGCGTATCAGCGGAGCAGAGCCTGAGGTGCTGCGCCAGTTAGCGAAGCAGGTTGAAACGATTCTGCGCGATGATCGGGGTGCGATGAATATCCGTCATGACTGGCGTAATAAAACCAAATTATTGCGGCCGCGATTTGATGAATCGGCGGCACGCCGTCTTGGCGTAACCAAGCAAGATGTGAATGATTTACTGCGCACCAATTTTGTTGGCCGTCAGGTGGGGCTTTATCGCGATGGTACAGAGCTGTTACCGATCATCTCGCGGGCACCGGCCAGTGAACGAGTTGATCTGGATAATTGGCAGGAGTTACAAATTTACAGTCCGGTGATGGATCGCTATTTGCCGCTGGCGCAGGTGGTCCGGCGTATTGATGTGGAGTGGGAAAACGCATTGATTATGCGGCGTGACCGCAAACGCACCATCACGATAATGGCGGATCATGATGTGTTGGGCGAAGAAACCGCAACGGCAGTATTTGAGCGTGTCAGACCTAAAATTGAAGCATTGGAACTCCCCTTAGGTTATCAACTGGAGTGGGGTGGCCAATACGAGGCTGCTAATAAAGCGCAGTCAGCCTTGTTCAGTTCGTTGCCGCTGGGTTTTCTGGTAATGTTCATTATTACTGTGTTGTTGTTTAACTCTGCGCGTCTGGGGTTGGTATTGTGGACCACGGTACCACTATCGATAGTGGGGGTTACCGCAGGTCTGTTGATACTGGACAAGCCCTTTGGTTTTATGGCGTTGCTGGGCTTTTTAAGTCTGTCAGGTATGCTTATCAAAAATGGCGTGGTGCTATTAGAGCAGGTCAATGTGGAACTGGCTGAGGGTAAAGCGCCACATCAAGCGTTGGTGGATGCGTCGGTTAGTCGGGTCAGACCGGTGGCGATGGCAGCGGCAACCACTATTTTGGGTATGTTACCGCTGTTATTTGATGACTTTTTCGCCAGCATGGCAACGGTGATTATGTTCGGGCTTGGCTTTGCTACAGTACTAACGCTTATCGTGGTACCCGTGATGTACTCACTCATCGCCCCAAAGCCGCGCTAGGCGTCAACTTCAAGCGCTAGGCGTCGCCTCCGGCGACTTGCTGGGCGGCACGCGCTGCCTGGCAAGCGGCCGCAGGCCGCGCCTAGCGCTCGAATTCGACGCCTGGCGTTATTGTTGTTTTATCCAGTCGTTGATGTGTGATTCCAGGATATCCAATGGGACACTGCCGTTTTCCAGTATCGCATCGTGGAATTCGCGGATATCAAAATCAGCGCCCAGTTCGCTTTCAGCTTTTGCACGTAGCCGCTTGATTGTTAGCTCACCTAGCTTGTAAGACAACGCCTGTGCCGGCCAGGTAATGTAACGATCAATCTCGGTCTTTACATTATGTAGCGACAGCGCGGTATTGCTGGCCATAAAATCAATAGCTCGCTCGCGGCTCCAGCCTTTTGCATGCATACCGGTATCGACCACCAGTCGGGCCGCTCGCCACATTTCATAACTCAAGCGGCCGAAGTTGCTGTATGGGTCCTGGTAAAAGCCGGCTTCGAGGCCAAGGTATTCTGAGTAAAGTCCCCACCCCTCGCCGAACGCTGAAATATAGGTTTGTTGGCGATATTCCGGCACACCTTCAAGCTCACCGGCGATAGCATTCTGCAGGTGATGCCCGGGAACTGCCTCGTGCAGCGTCAGGGCTTCCATCTGGTACATTGGGCGACGATCCAGTGCGTAGGTGTTTACCCAATAGAAACCGGCGCGGTCGTCGCGGTTAGTGCCCGAATAACGACCCGTAGTATATTTAGGGGCAATCTCTTCTGGTACCGGCGCTATGCCGTAGGGCTTACGCGGTAAGGTTTTAAAGAACTTAGGCAGTTCGCCGTCCATTTTCTTGGCAATCCAGGCAGCATACTGCAACAGCTCTTCAGCTGTTTCCGGATAGAATTGCTCGTCTGTACGCAAAAAATTGACGAAGGCATCGAAGTCTCCGTCGAATCCGGTTTGCTCAATAACACGAAGCATTTCGGCCCGGATGCGCGCGACCTCCTGCAGGCCAATGTTATGTATCTCGTCGGCGCTCAGGTCTGTGGTGGTGTAATGCTCGATGCGATTTTTATAGAACGCGTTACCTTCCGGTAATTCGCTGGCGCCTACTGATTCACGGGCGTTTGGTAAATACTCACTGACCATAAAGGTAAAGTAGTCGTCATAGGCCGGCATGACTTGTTCATCGATAACCTGGCGCGCTTGCTGTTGTAACTGCTGCCATGTTTGATCATCGATAAACTTAGGCTGTTGATTGAACGGGTCGTAATAAACACTATCAGACGCGTCCTGTACGATATACGCCAAAATACTTTCTTCGAAGCCGGCCATTGCTGCTTTAGGTTGCGTATAACCTTGCTCAATAGCCTGTCGTAACCATGCGGTTTGTTGTTCCATATAACGGTTTATGGTGCCGAGTTTGGCGACGTAGTCGCGATAATCCTGTTCGCTATTAAACTGCGTGTAGCCGGGCATAAATGCCAACGAGCTGTGGAACGAGCCTTCTGCTGTCAGTGGCATCAGGTGTGCTTTAAAACGATACTCATCGACATGGTTTTTTAACGTATAGTGGATCATTGCATGGTTAATTTTTTGCTGTTTATCCAACTGTGTTGTGTCGATAGTGTTAAGCTGTTCCAGCCATGCTTTATTACGCTGATAACGTTGCTCTAATGCGTCCGCGGACATATCCGGTAGTGCTGTTTTGTGCGGCGCTGACAGCGCTTGCCAAATTTTATCAGCGAGTTTAGTGAACTGTTCAGATTGTGAGCTGGCGACAACCGCGTTATTGTTAGTTGTTGAAGCGGTCGTATTGGCTGGCTGGCTGGCACAACCGGCCAGCGACAACATAGCTAAAGCAATGACAGTCTTGCGCATGATTTTTCCTTGCGAAGCAATAGTAAATAGAGGCATTCTATAATGCCTGCAGTTCATAGCAATGTAAAAGAACCGACCAAAAAACATAAAACGGGGTTAACTTTGCTCAAAGCTCAATCCGGCGTCTGCGCCGAACCCAACCTGCACGGGTTAACGTTATTCTGCAATGTCATGACCGACGATGTTGACGCGGTGCGGGGTAAATTAGCGCGCATACCAGATATCATTAAGGAACTGGATGACCGGTTTTCTGAATCGATGCTGAATGGGTTTATTGCCATTGGCGCTGACTACTGGGATGTGGTTTACCCGGAAAAAAAACCACTGCATTTAAGACGTTTTCCTGATTTGGCACAAGGTGATCGGGATGCGCCGCGACAACCCTTTGACCTGCTTTTGCAAGTTCGTTCAGATCGCTTTGACGCCAATTACCTGGCGGGGCGAACCTTGCTCGAATGGTTGGGTTATGATGTCGAGGTCGTTGAACAATTGCGCACCTTCCGTTACCTGGATGGTCGCGACTTAACCGGATTTATCGATGCGCCGGATAATCCGCGAGGCTTACGCAAGCGCAGTGTGGCTTTACTGGACGAGCCGATGGATAGCGAGTTTGCAGGCGGCAGCTATCTGTTTTTGCAAAAATTTCGTCATGATTTGCGTCATTGGGATCACCTCGGCAGTGATAAACAACAGCAATTGATGGGGCGAGACAAAGTATCGGGCGAGCGTATGTCGGAAGCAGAAATTGAGGGCGTTACCCACGCGATAAAAACGCGGCTGGTTGGCGCAGATGAACAGCCCATCCCGCTATTGCGACAAAACATGCCATGGGGCGATTTACGCGAACAAGGGCTACTGGGGCTGTATTTTAGTAATCAGCCAAAAGCTGTGACTGAGTGGTTAAAAAGTCGTTATTTAGAGGACGAACAGGGTCATTATGACCCGCTACTGGACTTTACCCAAGCCGTAACCAATGCCAGCTTTTTTGTGCCCTCAACCGACTTTTTAAAACGCTATCGCTATGCGGTGCAACGGAATTTACTAAACGAGACTGTGGATCAAGTATCAGATACGACCGAGTGAGTGGCAAACAATTCTTTGACTTTGGTCAGGGTAAAGTCAATTTCTGAAACCTTTAATGGCGCAATAAAAATGGTGTCATCACCGGCGATGGTTCCCAGTACACCCTCTTTTTTGCCCACTGAGTCAAGTAGACGGGCAATCAATTGTGCAGCACCGGGGCTGGTACGGATAATAACCATCACATCATTATGCTGAATATCCAGAACAAGCTGATTTAATGGTGCTTTGGCTGAGGGGACACTCATTTCAGCGGGCAAACAATAGACCATCTCCTGTTTTGCGTTGCGGGTTCTGACAGCGCCATGTTTACTTAACATACGCGACACTTTGGATTGGCTGACATTGCTGAATCCCTGCGCTTTTAAGGCATCAACGATTTCAGTTTGAGAGCCATAACGCTCTTCTTTAAGTAAGGCTTTAAACGCGTCCAGTAAATCAGCTTTGGTCATGTTATTGAATCCGCAGGTTAGCGAGTAAATTTGTAATTTTTACCCTATTAGAGTACAGTTTTGCGCCAAATATTGCATAACTATTCTATGCTTATGCAGTATCTTATCAACCAGTTAAATGGAGTCTGAGATGAAAGTAGCCGTATTAGGTGCGGCCGGTGGTATCGGCCAGGCATTGTCATTACTTCTTAAAACTCAATTACCTGCGGGTACAGAGTTATCCTTATATGACGTTGCGCCGGTTGTTCCGGGTGTAGCCGTTGACCTTAGCCACATCCCGACTGACGTTAAAGTCACTGGCTTTGGTAAAGACGATCTCGCGTCAGCTTTAGTCGGTAGCGATATCGTGTTAATCCCAGCCGGTGTGCCACGCAAACCAGGTATGGATCGTTCAGACTTGTTTAATATGAACGCAGGTATCGTCGCTAACCTGGTACAGGGTGTTGCAGACAACTGCCCTGACGCATGTGTCGGTATTATCACTAACCCGGTAAACACGACAGTGCCTATCGCTAAAGAAGTACTGAAAAAGAACGGTTGTTACGACAAGCGTAAACTGTTCGGTGTTACCACATTGGATGTTATCCGTTCAGAAGCATTCGTTGCTGAATTACGTGGCTTAAACCCGGCTAACGTTAATGTACCGGTTATTGGTGGTCATAGCGGCACCACAATTCTGCCATTGTTATCTCAGGTAGAAGGCGTTGAGTTTACCGAACAGGAAATTAAAGATCTGACGCACCGTATTCAGAATGCTGGTACTGAAGTTGTCGAAGCAAAAGCTGGCGGCGGTTCAGCGACCTTGTCTATGGGTCAGGCAGCAGCGCGTTTCTGCTTGTCACTGGTCAAAGGTTTGCAAGGTCAGGACACGATTGAGTGCACTTACGTTGAAGGCCCTGGTGATCACGCAACTTTCTTCGCTCAGCCGGTACGTTTGGGTAAAAATGGTGCCGAAGAAGTACTGCCGTACGGCGAAATCAGTGCGTTTGAAAAGCAATGCATGGATGACATGCTGGACGGCCTTAAAGGCGACATCCAACAAGGCGTCGACTTTCTTTAATAAAAAACGCGCTTCGGCGCGTTTTTTTATGCTTGGCGCCGCAGGCGGCGCCAAGCTCCAGAAGGCTACCGCAAAGTTAAAATTTCCTGTACCATGGCATTTCCGTTAAATTATGTAAAAACAGATAGCTATGATGGATATGCAGTCCATTAACGCGTTAGCCAAAAGCGATATGCTTGGCGTCAACGCGCTGATCGGTGAACAGTTAACCTCGGACGTCGCACTCATTAATCAACTCGGTCTATATATCGTCAACAGCGGCGGTAAACGACTGCGTCCCTTACTGACCGTTTTGGCCGCGCGAGCTCTGAATTACAACGGTAATAAACACCTCAAACTGGCTGCAATTATCGAGTTTATTCACACAGCGACTCTGTTACACGATGATGTTGTGGATGATTCCGAGTTACGCCGCGGGCGTAAAACCGCTAATGCGGTGTTTGGTAACGAGGCCTCGGTATTAGTCGGTGACTTCCTTTATACCCGCGCATTTCAGATGATGGTTCAGGTTGAATCGATGCCGATTTTGCAGATTCTGGCCGATGCGACCAATATCATTGCCGAGGGTGAGGTTCTGCAGTTGATGAATTGCAACGATCCCGATACCACCGAAGAACGCTACTTTAACGTCATTTACGGCAAGACAGCGAAGCTATTTGAAGCGGCAACACAGACCGCGGCAATACTAACCGGGCAAACAGACGATGTTACCGCAGCAATGGCCGATTACGGTCGTTACTTGGGCACGGCATTCCAATTGGTTGATGACCTGCTGGACTATACGGCTGAAACCGAAACCATGGGCAAAAATGCCGGCGATGACCTGGCTGAAGGCAAACCAACCTTACCACTTCTCTATGCCATGTGGCATGGCAATGATACCGAGCAGCAGCTGATTCGCGCAGCCATCGAAAACGGTGACGGACGTGAGCACTTGCAAACCGTGCTAACGGCAATGCATAGAACCGGCGCGTTAACCTACACCCAAGAAAAAGCACTAGCGGCGGCGCAACAGGCAAAGGATGCTTTAGCAGGTATTCCGGAGTCTGACTACAAACAAGCGCTCTTCTCTTTAGCGGATCTGTCGGTCAACCGAATTTCCTGAGCAAAATGGAGTGCTTGGCGCCGCCTGCGGCGGCTTGCTCGGCGAGCGGCCGCAGGCCGCGACAAGCGGAAATTAACGCTTGCGTTAATTTCTGGTTTTAAGTACAATTCGCGCCCTGATTTAAATTTGGATACCCAATAGGGTAGTGGAGATTACTATGTACGCAGTATTCCAAAGTGGCGGTAAGCAGCACCGTGTGACTGAAGGCCAAATCGTCCGCCTGGAAAAACTGGAAGCAGCTACCGGAGACGTAGTTGAGTTCGACCA
>Ga0114911_1001188_pt1 | contig 14164 bp, 17 predicted proteins | sample MalvireepMed_904_FD_89688 | JGI IMG/M metagenome (GOLD analysis project Ga0114911, IMG submission 89688) | Marine viral communities from the Global Malaspina Expedition - Malaspina viral metaG DeepMed_904 | ecosystem: Environmental > Aquatic > Marine > Oceanic | place: Mediterranean Sea...
CATGAGCGCACCCGAACTCAGCCGTCCGGTCAAACCGCGCGCCCTGCCTGCAGGGCCATTGACCGTTGACGCCGGCGAGACCGAACGCGCAGCGCTGGCTGCGCGGTTCGGCGTCACCGCCATCCCGGCGCTTACCGCCACCGTGGATTTCGGCACCAAGGATGATGCCGTGCTGGCAGAAGGCACATTGGCCGCGACCATCACCCAGCCCTGCGCGGTCACGCGCGAGGAACTGAGCTATAACGTGAGCGAGCCGCTCATGCTGCGCTTCGTGCCCGCCGGATCGGTGCCCGACTATGCGCCCGACGAGGAAATCGAGCTCGACGCCGAGGATCTCGACCAGATCGAATACGAAGGCGATGCGTTCGATCTGGGCGAAGCGATCGCGCAGACGCTCGCGCTGGCGATCGATCCCTATCGCGAAGGTCCGGGCGCCGAGGAAGCGCGCCGCAAGGCCGGCATCGTAAGCGACGAGGAACAGGCCCCCAGCGGCCCGTTGGCCGAGGCGCTGGCAGCACTGAAAAAGGACCAAGCATGACGGCGCTGACGATCACCCCCATGGCTTCGCTCGAGGAGCTCGTTCCGGCGCTCGCGGCAGAAGGGCTGCCGGTGGATGATATCGAAGACGACGGGCGCGCGTTTTTCGCCTTCCATCACGCGGGTCGCTGTATCGGTTTCGGGGGGATCGAGGGCGATGGCCCGGACCGCATTCTGCGCTCGGTCGTCATCCTCGGCGCCGCGCGCGGTCAGGGCACAGGGCGCGAGGCTGTCGCGCTACTGGAGAGCGAGGCGCGCCGTCAGGGTGTCGCCCGGCTGCATTTGCTGAGCACCACCGCAGCGGACTTTTTCCGGAAGCTGGGTTACCGCGATCACGACCGCGAGGATGCGCCCGCAGCGGTCGCATCCTCGCGCGAATTCGCCGCGCTGTGCCCTGCCAGCGCCGAATATCTGGTCAAGCCGCTGTAACCCATCAGAACGGAAGATCGTCGGCGAGGCCGTCGTAGCTCGAACCGCCGCCGGGCCCGATGCCGCGCCGCTCTGGCCGGGTGGGTCGTCAGTTCCGCTCGAACCAGTACAACGTTCGCGTTGGCAGCACATCCACTGCCTTCACGATCCGCGCGCGCTGCGACAGCAGGTTGGCGAAGGTTTCGTTGCGATAGTCCGGGAAGATATCCGGCCGCTGGGACAGCAACAGCTGCACCATCGGGTCTTCCTTGTGGGGGAATTCGATCACTCCGGCAGGCGCAAGGGACACGAGCCAGTCGACTGCCATGTCGAGCGGTACGTTGCGCCCGATGGCAATGTGGTGAATGAACGCGAGTGCCAGAAGCGCATCGGGCTGGGCGCGCCCGGCAAGGCCCATCCGCTCCGCCTCCCCCCAGCCCTGCGAGGGACTTGGATTGGCTGCATCGAGCCACAGCGGCAGCAGATCGAGCTGTTCCAATTGCGCGCGCTTGAAGGCAATTTCCAGTGCGCCGTGGTCGAAATCGAAACCGATGACCTTCCCGGCCCCGGCCTCTAGCGCCGACTTCGAATAATCGCCCGTATTGCAGCCGAGATCGTAAAGCAGGCCCGGCTCGATGGCGGCGACCACCTCCTTGACCAGATCGTGCTTGGCCTCGGCTTCGGGAGCGGCGTAACTGGTGTTGTTCGCGTAGTCGCCCCACACCGTCTTGTGCGACGGGACTTCCATTTTCGCGATGGCCCCGCGCAGCCCGCGAAGCATGCCTTCGAAGCTCGAGCGCGGCAGGCGCGCCTCGCGGTACCGCGACGACCCCGTCGTCGTCTGCACCGACCGGTTCTGCAATGTCGCCTGGGCGATAACGTGGGTCAGCACGGTCCAGTTGAGCCGCTTCCTCAGCGGAACGAGTTTGGCCAGGTCTTCCGGCGCAATGCCTTCGAGCGATCCGCGGAACCAGTGGTTCGGCTGGAGATCGAGCATCGACCACATCAGCAGCGGATTGAGGAACTGCATGCAGAACTGGCGATGCGCGGCCCAGATCTCGCCGTCCTCGTACGGGCGGATCGACAGATGGTCGATATGGACCGGTCGAGTCCCGTCGAATTGCATGTTGTAAGCAGTCGCATCGCTGAGCGTGAAGTCCTGGGACAGAAGCTCGAGATGCAGGTCGAGATGCGCCAGCGCCGCCGCCTTGTGCAGGCTGAAGCTCCATTCATACGGATATGAGATGAACGGGATCTGCGGATGGGAAAGGAGCACATCGGCCTGTTCGATCCCTACTTGCGATGCCTGTTCGGTCACATCGGTGAAATCGACCAGCCGGCCCCTCTCGACCAGTTTTCGCATGACGCCGGATTCATCCGCTCGTGCAAAATTGCTTGCCGCATTACCCGTTATCGAGCGGAACACCTTCTCGCCGACGCGGAATATTCGACCGCCCGGATCGCGAAACGAACCGGGGTCCAGGACTGCGCTGGCGCTCATTCTTCGCCGCTGGGTTTCTGGCGGCTAAACAGCGCTTTCACCTTGTACAGCGAAGTGCGGAAGAACAGCGTCGCACCGGCAACGGCACCGATCGCCGCCTGCAGGACAATGCTGCCCGTCGCGGGATCGATATACGCGTGGGCCGGCGCAGATAGACTGAGCATGGCGGCAAGGCCAACGAGCGAAACCATGGTTCTGTGATACATCGAGATTCCTTCGCAAGGGGTCTGGGCTGTGGTCAAACGTGAAGCGGTTTGGCTAAAATCTTATTAATTTACCGGGTAAAACCCGGCAGCGGCCGCCACTCGCGCGGGGTGCCCGCCGCATCTGTCACCGCCACCTGGTCCACCGCGGGCGCGGGCCGCGGGGCTGCAGCGAACTCGCGGGCGCGGAAATCGGCCATCAACCGGCCGAGAGAATGCGTTCCGGGCACCTCGCCCGGGCTTTCACCGGGAACGCGGATCGCGAAAAAGGTCGAATAGGACATCAGCAACTCGCGCGAAGAAAGCTGTGGCCCGTCAACAAATGGCTGCGTAGGAGCAATCCGCGATCCGTGATCGCCGTGGATCAGGACGATCGCCTCGCGGCCTGCGGGAGTGCGATCGAGCGCATCGAGCAGCCGGTCGAGCCGCTGCTGGAGACAGCGCACCTGGTCGGCATAGCCTTGTTCGCGCGCAGCGGCAGTGCCCGGCCCGTGTTCATCGAGCCACCGGGATTCGGGTTTCACCGTGCAATCGGCGGCTAGCATATAGGGATCATGCGGCAGCAGAATATGTGCGAACTTCACTTCCCCCTCGCGCAAACCGGCGACGTCAGCGATGAAACTGTCGAACTGCCCTAGCGAGGTCAGCGGAAACAGCTCGCTGCGATTATGGGCCAGCCGAGCCCCGGGGTCCGGGCGAATCCTGCCCGTGGCGGAGCGGATCGTCCTGGTCAGGTTAAGCATCGTGAAGCCGAACACTTTCGCACGGTCGGTCGCGCTCATTTCGGTGCCGAGCATGGAAGACAGCCCGGAACTTTCGAACGTCCTGCACTGTGTCAGTTTCTGTTTCACGCACAGATCGAAATACGCGGGGAGCAAGGCGTCGATGCGATAACCCATCGCATCGAGATCCGCGAAATATGGCAGTTGTTCGGGTATCGAATATTCCGAGGTGATCGAGTGGACCACGGGTTCGTCCTGCCCGTAGGAAAACAGTGCCGGAAGCGAGTTCAAGGTCTTCGCATACGGGCTGTAGGCGCGCGGATAGACCTGGAAATCATGGCTGGTGAAGAAGCGGACCTGCTCGGACCGCAAGTCCCGGTAGATGTCCGGACCCAGTGCCATGCCGTCCAGCCCGAGATAGGAATCGAGCACCAGGTGAACGATCGCCGGGCGGTCCGCGCGATCGCGATCGGGGTCCTGCAGGTTCTGCGCCTCGTTCCCGGCTTCGCGCGGGCTGCCGTCATCGAGAACCAGTTCGGCACCTTGAAAGAAGAGGACCGCTGCGGCCGCCGCAAAGAGGATCTTCACGAAGACCTCGCGGACATAGAAAGCGATCACTGCGAAAATGGCCCAGCAGCCTAGGAACCAGATAGCAGAGATCGATGCGTTCAAGTCGACCAGCACCGCTGCGAAGAGTGCCACGACGAGGAACCACAGGCGCGGTTTGGCTGCTTGCTGGATGAGAGCCATCACCCCCCCGACCAGCGCAAACGCCAGCATGGTTATCGCTACCTCGGGCCGGAAAAGCGGATAGCCGTTGAAATTGAGCAGATTGAAGAAGCTGGCCCACAGCGCGACAATCCACACGCAATGCGAGAGCCAGCGATCGCTCGATGTCTCGTCCTGAATGCTCATCCTCACGTACCCCCTGAACCGGGTCGGGGTAGGTGCATCTTGGTTAAGATGCCCTAAAGGCGCGGGGGGCGGGCTGATCCGGCAGGAACGGCTTCGGATCGCTGCGCGGCAGGGGTTACCTGCCTATGGGCGCTTGTGGTCGGCGCGAGCGGCGTTGGCTCATCGAGCGCAGCTGGCAAGAATGTCGCTCGCTCCCAAGAGGCAAGCTCCTCCGGTTCCCTGCCACCCCACCGCTGCACGCCTCGTGGCAATACGCCAGCATCACAAGCACCTCGGCCCCCTACCCGCGAAGGAAGGAGGCCGTGGCTATCACGATTGCGATAGGCAGTTTGGCGCGCCCCGGGCGCAAGTCGATCAGAACGGAATATCGTCGTCGAGGTCGTCGTAGTTCGAGCCGCCGCCGGTTCCGCCCATGCCGCCGCCGGCAGCGCCGCCACCCGCAGCGCCGCCGCCCTGGTTCCAGCCGCCGCTCTGGCCGCCACCGCCCGAACCGCCACCCTGGTCCCACGATCCGCCGCCGCCGCCGCGATTGCTGCCGCCGCCGGCACCGCCCTGGGCGCCGTCGAGCATGGTCAGCGTGCCGTTGAGGCCGCGCAGCACGACTTCGGTCGAATAGCGGTCGTTGCCCGACTGGTCCTGCCATTTGCGGGTCTGCAGCTGGCCTTCGATATAGACCTTACTGCCCTTGCGCAGGAAGCGTTCGACAACGCCGACCAGACCTTCGGAAAAGATCGCGACCGTGTGCCATTCGGTGCGTTCCTGGCGCTCGCCGGTGTTGCGGTCTTTCCAGGTTTCGCTGGTGGCGATCCGCAGATTGGCGACCTTGCCGCCATTCTGGAAGCTGCGGATTTCCGGATCGGCACCGAGATTGCCGATGAGCATGACTTTGTTGAGGCTTCCGGCCATCGAATCATTCCTTCGTAACTGTTGACCCACGGCCTAACCCAGCCCGCCAGCGGGGGCTAGACGGGCGCGGCTGCGTTTCCACCGGACCGGACCCGGTTTGCTAAAGTCCCAGCGCGGTCGCGATCCAGAAGGTCAGCCCGGCAAAGACATAGGCCAGCACGAACAGGTAGACGACCATGAAGGTCGGCCATTTCCAGCCATTGGTCTCGCGCCGGGCGACGGCGATGGTCGAGATGCATTGCGGCGCGAAGACGAACCAGGCGAGGAAGGCCAGCGCGGTCGGCAGGCTCCACAGCGCGGCGATCCGGTCGGTCACGCCTTCGGCGGCGAGATCCTCATCCTCGGCATCGACGGCATAGGTCGTTGCCAGCGCCGACACTGCCACTTCGCGCGCCGCCATGGCGGGGATCAGCGCGAGGCTCATCTCGCGGTTGAAACCGATCGGTTCGAGCACCGGGTGCAGGCCGTCGGCCACCATGCCCGCAACGCTGGCATCGAGCTGGCTTTCGCCCGGCTCGGCCTTGGGGAAGCTGAGCAGCAGCCACAGCGCGATGGTGACCATGAAGATGATCGTGCCCGCGCGGCGCAGGAAGACATAGGCGCGTTGCCACAGGCCGATCGCAAGGTCCTTGATCCGCGGCAATTGATAGCGCGGCATTTCCATGATGAACCCGCTCGCCGCGCCCTTGGCCAGCGTGTTGCGCAACACCAGTGCAACCACCAGCGCGCCGACGATCCCGGCAAGATAGAGCGCGAACAGCACCAGCCCCTGCAGTCCGATACCAGGCCCGACGCTCGTCTCCGGGATGACCGCCGCGATGATGACGGCATAGACCGGCAGCCGCGCCGAACAGGTCATCAGCGGCGCGACGAGGATCGTGGTCAGCCGGTCCTTGGGATCGGGGATCGAGCGCGCGGCCATGATCCCGGGGATCGCACAGGCGAAACTGGACAGCAGCGGGATGAAGCTTTTGCCCGACAGGCCGACCCCGGCCATCAGACGGTCCATCAGGAAGGCCGCGCGCGCCATGTAGCCGCTTGCCTCCATCAACAGGATGAAGAAGAACAGGATCACGATCTGCGGCAGGAAGACCACCACCGACCCCACGCCGGCAAGCACGCCTTCGGTAATGAAATCGCGGATGAAGCCTTCGGGCATGATGCCGCTCACCCAGCCTGAAATCGCCCCGACTGCGCCGTCCAGCGCATCGGCGAACGGGGTCGCCCAGGCGAACACTGCCTGGAAGATCACGAACAGCAGGCCGAACAGGATGACCGGGCCGACCCACGGATTGAGCAGGACGCGGTCGATGCCGTTCTCGATCGTGTGCCGTGCCGAGGCCGAGAGCGTGGCCCCGCGGGCCATGTGCTTGGCGACCAGCCGCCGTTCGGGGAGCGTGACATGGCCGCGCCACTGCGCGTCTTCGGCGGCATGGGTTTCCGCCTCGGCGATGGCGGCGGTCAGTTCCTGCAGCCCCCTGCCCCGCACGGCGACGGTCGGGATCACCGGTACGCCGAGCGCGGCGGACAAGGCCGCCGGATCGAGCGTGAGCCCGTCGCGTTCGGCGAGGTCGATCATGTTCAGCGCGACCACCGTCGGCCGGCCGAGTTCGAGCACTTCCTGCGCGAAGACGAGATGCTGTTCGAGATTGGCAGCGTCGACGACGAGCACGATGACCTCGGGCGTGGCCTCGCCTTCGAATTCGCCGTGCACGACCTTGCGCGTCACCTCCTCGTCGGGGCTCGCGGCATCGAAACTGTAGGAACCCGGCAGGTCGATCAGCTCGAGCGGTTCTCCGCTCGGCAGCGTCAGCCGGCCGGCTTTGCGCTCTACCGTGACGCCGGGATAATTGGCGATCTTCTGCCGCGCGCCGGTCAGCGCGTTGAACAGGGCCGACTTGCCCGCATTGGGGTTGCCGACCAGCGCGGCGATACGTTTGCGGGTCATACGGGTTCCACCTCGATCGCCAGCGCGTGGCTGCGGCGTAGTGCGATGGTCATCCGGCCGACGCGCACCGCCAGCGGGTCGCGGGTCCCGAAAACGCCGCGCCGCGTTACCGCGACCTCGACACCTTCGTCGATGCCCAACGCCTTCAGGCGCTTGCCTTCGCTCTCGTCCAAGGAAGCCCAGTCAACCGCCACGATTCGCGCGGTCCTGCCGTTTTCAAACCCGTCCAGCGTCATGCGCGCCGCACTGTCAGAACTGCGCGCTTGTTGCAACCGGTTATCAATAGCGCGCTGTTTGCGCGGGCCTATCTGGCGGGGTAGCGCAACCGGCCGAGAAAGCGCGTTACGCTGAAGGTCTCGCGCTCGGGACCGAACCACTTGGCCTTGGCCTTCTCGAACTTCATCACCCCGTCGATCCGCCGCTCGAGAAATGCCGCGGTGTCGGCCTTGCCGTCGCTTTCGTCGGCGATGAACACCGTCAGCGTCGCGCCGTAGATCGAGGCAAGGATCGCGCGCTTGGTGTAGTGGTTGTAATCGGTCGCCGTATCGCCCGCGAGCCGCCACATCACATCGGCGCTGTTCCAGCCGGTCTTGAGCGCGCGCGGTGCGTTCTGCGGCATGGCCATGATCGCCAGCGCGCGGCGCAGGGATTCTTCCTGCCCCGCCACCACATCGAGCCGGTATTGCACCAGCGCGCGGATGCGTTCGCGGATCTTCATGCCCGCAAGTTTCTCGGGCGGCAGGTCGAGCGCCATCTGCCGGTCGATCGTTTCGATCCAGGCGCAGATCATGCCCATCGCGCCTTCGTCCTTGAACGCGAGCCGCGCGACATCGCGGTCGGCGCCGAGCTGGTCGGCGGCCATTTCCAGCGCGGCATCGCTCCAGCCGTCGAACACCGCCGCATCGGCAATGCCGGGCGCGAGCGCGAGCCGCAATTCGTCGAGCGTGAGGTCGGCAACGTCCATGGTTCAGTTCGGTCCGTAGGTTTCGGTCTGTTCGCCGCGATCGGCTTCGGCGCGTTCGATTTCCTGGAGCAGGTCGGAGCGCGCGCCCATCAGCCGCGCATAGTCGCGCGCGGTGCGGCCCGAATTGTCGGCGCGGTCGGCATCGGCTCCCTCGGCGATCAACAGCCGCACCAGCGGTCCGTCGCGGCGGTGCACGGCGGCGATCAGCGGCGTTTCGCCGGTGCTGTTGGGGACATCGACCGCGGCCCCGCGTTCGGCGAGGATCTCGACGCCTTCGACAAAGCCGAGCTGCGCGGCAAGCTGCAGCGGCGTGGTGCCCTTGCGGTCGGCGATATTGGGATTGGCGCCCTTGGCCAGCAGGAACCGCAGCCAGACGGGATCGCGCCGCTGGGTGACGATGTGCAGCGCGGACTCGCCGCTGGTGATGTCGCGCGAATTGACCAGAACGTTGCCGGGTTCGGACAGGAGCTGCGTGGCCTCGGTCCCGTTGCGTTCCTTAACGGCATCGAGGAACTTGTACCCGTCGCGCTGCGCTTGGGCATGGACCGGCCCGGCGACCAGCGATCCCGCCAGCGCTGCCAGAAGAGTGTATTTCGCGAACCGTTTCACCGTCGGAGCCCCTATTTTTTCGCAGTTCATTGGCTGACTCGCCCTTGCCGAGCGCGGGTTAGCAGACCATGAACCGTGACACCATGCTACGCAACTCCGCCCCGCTTGTCGCCGCCCTGCTCGCCCTCGCCGCCTGTCAGGATGCCCCGCCCGAACAGCCGCCGCTGGCCGGTGCCGCGATCGGCGCCGAATTCACGCTGACCGGCGAGGACGGCGATCCCGTCAGCTGGAGCGACTTCGACGGCCAGTACCGCACGCTCTACTTCGGCTACACCTATTGCCCGGACGTCTGCCCGGTCGATACGCAGCGCGCGATGGCCGGCCTCAAGGCCTTCGAACAGGCCAATCCCGAGCTGGGCGCGCAGATCCAGCCGCTGTTCGTCAGCGTCGATCCCGCCCGCGACACCCCCGCGGTGCTGGCCGAATTCACCGACAGCTTCCACCCCCGCCTGATCGGCATGACCGGCACCAAGGAACAGATCGACGCGGTGACCGAAGCCTTCGCCGCGGTCTATTCGATCGAGGAACCCAACGAGGCGGGCGGCTATCTGGTCGGGCATACCAACATCACCTACCTGTTCGGCCCCGATGGCGAGCCGCTGGCCATGCTGCCGACCGACCAGGGCCCCGAAGCGGTTGCCGCGGAACTGGACAAATGGGTGCGCTGAGGGACCGGTTCTGGGAACGGCCGCTGGCCGATCTCACCACCGAGGAATGGGAAGCGCTGTGCGACGGCTGCGGGCGCTGCTGCCTGCATAAGGTCGAATATGAGGACACGGGCGAGATCGAGCATACCAATGTGGCGTGCACGCTGCTCGATCCGCAGACCGCGCAGTGTACCGATTACAAGCATCGCAAGTCCTTCGTCCCCGATTGCCTGCGGCTGACGCTGCGCATCGTCGAGGATGTCACCTGGCTGCCGGCGACCTGCGCCTATCGCCGCCGCGCAGACGGGCAGCCCCTGCCGCGCTGGCACTACCTGCTGAGCGGCGACCGCGAGGGCGTGGTCCGGGCCGGCGTATCGGTGGCCGGGCGCGTCGTGCGCGAAGACGAGGCGGGTCCGCTGGAACACCATGTGGTCGACTGGGGCGACGGTGACGGGCCGGACGACGACGAAGGCGGTGCCGCGTGATCGACTGGCTCCGCCGCGACGCGCTGGAGCCGGTGATCGAGCTCGGCGATCGCACGCTTCCGATCGAGATAACCCGCCACCGGCGGGCGCGGCGGCTGACGCTGCGCCTGGCGGCGGATGGCAGCGCGGTGCGGATCACCCTGCCGCACTGGGCGCGCAGCGCCGAAGCGACTGCCTTCGCCCATGCGCGGCGCGACTGGCTCGCCGCGCAGCTCGCCAAGATCCCGCCCAAGCGCGATCCGGCGGGTGAGGGGCGGCTGCTGTACCGCGGTCGCGAGCTTGCCGTCGACTGGCGCGGCGATGCACCGCGCAGCCCGCGGCTGGATGGCGGCAGGCTGACGCTGGGCGGACCGCACGACACGCTTGCCAGGCGGCTCCAGCGCTGGCTCGAACAGGAATCGCTGCGCCTGTTCGCCGAAGATGCGGCGGACTATTGCGCGCGCGGCCAGCTCGCTCCCGCGCCGGTCAGGCTGAGCCGGGCGCGCAAGCGTTGGGGCAGCTGCTCGTCCGAAGGCGTGCTGCGGCTCAACTGGCGGCTGGTGCAGGCGCCCGATGCGATCCGCCGTTCGGTGGTCGCGCACGAGGTCGCGCATCTGGTCCATTTCGACCATTCGCCCGCGTTCCACGCCCTGCTCGCCCGGCTGTACGAAGGCGATATCGCGCAGGCCAATCGCTGGCTCTCAGCGCATGGACGCGAGCTCTACGCCGCCTTCGACTAGCCCCTCTGGCGCGGGCCCGCGAAAGTGCCTATCTTGCGCCGCATGCGCTTCAAATCTCGCTTCGATGCCAAGGCCGGGTTCGCCGACCTGTGGGACTATATTCGCGAACCGCGGCCCTATCGCTGGCCGTTTCTCGCGCTGTCCCTCGCCATCCCGCTGACCGGGCTGGCCATGCTGACGAAGGAATCGCATTTCCGCCCGCCCGACGCGCCCAAGGTCACCTATATCTCGACCTTCGCCGAAGGGCGCACCGACGAGGAAATCCGCCAGTCGAACATCGCCAACCAGCAGCGCAAGGAAGCGCGCGAGGCCGAGCTGGCCGAACTGGAGGCGCGCAGGATCGAAGCCTACAAGGCACTCGGCCGCGCCACCGGGCTCGACGTCGAGGCGATGGAACGCGAGGCGGCCATCGAACGCGCCCGCGAAGAAGCGGAAGCCGAAGCGCGGCGGCGCGAACTCTACCCAGCGGGCACGGCGGTTGACGACAGCGGCGAATGACGCGCGCTGGCTCGATGCGGCCGCGCGGCTGAGCACGCGCGCCCGCCCCGCCAGCTATCCCAATCCGGGCGTGGGATGCATCCTGCTGCAGGGCGACCGCGTGGTCGGGCGCGGCTGGACCGCTGCGGGCGGACGCCCCCATGCCGAAGCCGCCGCGCTGGCGCAGGCGGGCAAGGAAGCGCGCGGGGCCACCGCCTATGTCACGCTCGAGCCCTGCGCCCACCGCTCGCCCCGCGGTCCGGCCTGCAGCGACCTGCTGGTCGAAGCGGGGGTGGCCCGCGTCGTCGCCGGGGTCGAGGATCCCGACCCGCGCACTGCGGGCGACGGGCTGGCGCGCCTGCGCCATGCCGGGATCGAGGCCGGGCTGCTGCGCTCCCCTGCGGCCGAGGCCAGCCTTGCGGGCTATCTCACCCGCGCCCGCCATGACCGGCCGCATGTCACCATGAAGATCGCCATGTCGCTCGATGGCTGCATCGCCATGGCCAGCGGCGAAAGCCAGTGGATCACGGGACCGCAGGCGCGCGCTCATGTCCACGCGCGGCGCGCGATGGCCGATGCGATCCTGGTCGGCGGGGGCACCTGGCGCGCCGACCGGCCCAGCCTCGATGTGCGGCTGCCCGGACTGGGCGAGCGCAGCCCGCAGCGGGTGGTGCTGTCGCGGGGCGTCGCGCCCGACGGCGTCACGATCATCAACCGGCCGGAGCAGGTCGCCCAGCTCGAAGCGCTGTATCTCTATGTCGAAGCAGGGGCGAATGTCGCGGCCAGCTTCCTCGCCGCCAATCTCGTCGACCGGCTGGAAATCTACCGCGCGCCGATCATCGTCGGGGCCGGGCGCGGCGCGGTCGCCGATATCGGGCTCGAACGGCTGGACGACGCACACGGGCGCTGGGCGCTGGCCGAACGACGCCAGCTTGGCAGCGACAGCTTCGCCGCCTACAGCCGCCTGCGGTAATCAGGGAGTACGCATGTTCACCGGGATCGTCACCGCCATCGGCACCATCACCACGGCAGAGGACAAGGACGACCTGCGGGTCACCGTGGCCTGTCCGTGGGACCCGGCGGGCATCGATATCGGCGCCTCGATCGCCTGTTCGGGCGTCTGCCTGACCGTGGTCGAAAAGGGCGGCGAGGAAGGCGATGCCTGGTTCGCGGTCGACGTCTCGGGCGAGACCGTCAGCCGCACGGCGCAGGACCAGTGGCATGCGGACCGCCGGCTCAATCTCGAACCGGCGCTGCGGCTGGGCGATGAACTGGGCGGCCATCTGGTCACCGGTCATGTCGATGCGGTGGGCCGCGTGGTGCTGGCGGAGGATATCGGCGGGTCCACCCGGCTCGAAATCCTCGCTGGTGCGGACATTGCCCCGTTCGTCGCGGAAAAGGGGTCGATCACCATCGACGGCGTTTCGCTGACCGTGAACGAGGTCGAGGACGAACCCGGCGGCGAAGTGCGCTTCGCGCTCAACATCATCCCCCATACGGGCGAAGTGACCACGCTGGGCGACCTGTCCGAAGGCGATACGGTCAATCTCGAGATCGACGTGCTCGCACGTTATCTCAAGCGAATGCAGAGCCTCGCCGGCTGATACGGGTACCGACAAGACAATGCTGAAAGCTTTCGCCGGTTCGCGCCCGCTGCTGTGGCTGGTTCTTGCCCTGCCCGGCCTGTGGATCGCCGGACGCTGGACCTTCACGCCCGATCTCTACGGCTATGGCCACGCGATCGGCGACAGCGGCGACTGGGCGGCCTGGCTGCTGATGGCGACGCTGGCGGTCACCCCGCTGCGGTTGCTGCTGCGGCGGCAGAGCTGGACGCTCTGGCTGATGCGCCGGCGCCGCGATATCGGCGTGGCCAGCTTTGCCTATGCCGCGCTGCACACGGCAATCTACCTGGTGCGCAAGGGTTCGCCCGAATTCGTGCTGGCCGAATTGTCGAGCGGCTATATCGTCGCGGGCTGGGCCGCCTTCGCCCTGTTCCTGCCGCTGGCGCTGACGTCCAACGACATGTCGGTGCGGCGCATGAAGCGGGCATGGAAACGGCTGCACCGGCTGGTCTATCCCGCCGCGATCCTGACCTTCCTGCACTGGGTCTGGTCGGCCTTCGATCCGACCACGGCCTGGATCCACGTGGGGATCCTGGCCGCGATCGAGATCGTCAGGGTTGCGCTGCAGCGCCGTCAGAGAGTGACGTAGTTCTTGAACCGTTCGACTTCGGCTTCGTCGACATACTTGCCGATTTCGCGATCAAACACGCCCATATCGGCATACGGACGGTATTCCTCGAATTCGTGGACCATCTTGTCGGTCATGCCGGGGATGAGGCGGATTTCTTCCTCGGTGCCGCTGTTCAGATTGACCGGCACGAAGACATCGACCAGCACCTGTGCGGCTTCATCCTCGCCCAGCGTCTCGAGCAGCGCGGCGTTGAGATCGGTCACGCTGGCATAGGGCTGGCCGGCAACGATCGCGGCAGCCAGTTCGTCGCTGACGGCGTCGAGCGCGGCGAGCTGTTCGGCAGTGGCCGTGTTCGCGTCGAGCACGGCGGCGGTTTCGGCGGCCGCGGCGTCATCGATGGTTTCGACTTCGGCGGTGTCGGTCGTCTCGGCCGTTTCGTCGGCAGCACCCGAGCAGGCGGCCAGCGAGAGCATCGCACCCGAGAGGGCGGAAGCGAGAACGAGTTTACGCATAAATTGATTCCTCCTTTTGAGAAGCGCTCGCAATAAACACACTGGCGGCGAATGGGAAGCGAAGCGTGGCGGTTTTCCTACGCCCGCAAAATCTGCTCCACGCTGGAGGATGCCGCAGCCCTCTCGCCCCTTGCGATCCTCCCATTCGGCAGATGCGGTCACCTGCCGCCGTTTTTTCCGTCTGGACCGTGTAACATGCGGTCCATGTGACAGGACTTGGGGGCGGCAGTCCTACATTCGTCCTACATCAGCCCAGCGGCCCGCCGGTGAAAGCTTCGCGGTCGATCTCGTACACCAGATGGATCACCCGCTTGCCCTGGTACTTCTCCAGTTCGTAGCGGGTGGTGCGCTGCGCGCCGATCGCCTCCAGCGCATTGCGCGAGCGGTAGTTGGTGTCGCCGACGCGGAATTCGACCAG
>Ga0114911_1001196_pt1 | contig 14142 bp, 10 predicted proteins | sample MalvireepMed_904_FD_89688 | JGI IMG/M metagenome (GOLD analysis project Ga0114911, IMG submission 89688) | Marine viral communities from the Global Malaspina Expedition - Malaspina viral metaG DeepMed_904 | ecosystem: Environmental > Aquatic > Marine > Oceanic | place: Mediterranean Sea...
ATCGGGCTTGAGTTCGATCCGCACTTCCGCACCAATCAGGTTGATGGCCTCTATGCGAAATGGCAGGTGGGCCTGATCACTGGCAGCCTGAGTCAGCCGCACCTCGTGGGGCCGCAGATAGAGCTGGGCGTCGTCGTTTTCACAGCCTTCGGGCAAGCGAATCCAGGCGTCGCCCTGGCTCATGACGCCGTCGCGGACCTTGCCGGACAACACATTCACCTGGCCCAGAAATTCGAACACAAAGCGACTGTCCGGGCGGCCATAAAGCTCCAAGGGCGTATCAACCTGTTCAATCCGGCCATTGCTCATCACCACCACCTGGTCGGAGAGCTCCAGGGCCTCCTCCTGATCGTGGGTCACGAAAACACTGGTGAAATGCAGCTCGTCATGGAGGCTGCGCAGCCAGCGGCGAAGGTCTTTTCGCACCTTGGCATCAAGCGCTCCGAAGGGCTCATCCAGCAGAAGAATCTCCGGGCGCATGGCCATGGCCCGCGCCAGGGCGATGCGTTGCTTCTGCCCACCTGAAAGCTGCGCGGGGTAGCGGTCGGCCAGGTGTTCCAGCTGCACCATTTCCAGCAGGTCTTTTACCCGCTTGCGGATCTCGGGCTTGCCGGGACGCTCCTTGCGCGGAAGCACATTGAGGCCAAAGGCCACGTTCTCGGCCACTGTCATGTGACGAAACAACGCATAGTGCTGGAACACAAACCCCACACGCCGGTCCCGCACATGCAGATCGGTCACATCCTTGCCGCTGAACCGGATTCGGCCCTCTTCGGGAGTTTCCAGGCCGGCAATGATCCGCAGCAGCGTGGTCTTGCCCGAACCGGAAGGGCCCAGCAATGCCGTGAGCTGGCCATCCGGAATGGTCAGATTGATGTCATGCAGGGCCTGGAACTTGTCGAAAAACTTGTTGATACCCTGTATCTCGATGCTCATTGGAAACCCTTAGTTACGACTCTGACGCCATTCAACGATGGCCTTGACGACAAGCGTGATCAGCGCAATACCTGCTAGCAGCGAAGAAGCTGCAAAAGCGCCCACGGTGTTGTAATCCTGGTAAAGCAGCTCTACCTGCAACGGCAGCGTATTGGTCTCGCCCCGGATGTTGCCCGAGACCACCGACACGGCACCGAACTCGCCTACAGCCCGGGCGTTGGTGAGGATCACGCCGTAAAGGAGCGCCCAGCGGATATTCGGGAAGGTCACCCGCCGGAACAGCTGCCAGCCGGACGCGCCCAGCACCACGCCGGCCTCTTCCTCTTCCCGACCCTGTTGCTGCATCAGCGGGATCAGTTCTCTGGCCACAAACGGACAGGTCACAAACACGGTAACCATCACAATGCCGGGCCAGGAGAACATCAGTTGAATGTCGTATTCACCGAGCCACTGCCCCACCCAGCCATTGCTGCCGTAGAGCAGCAGGAAAAGCAGGCCGGCAACCACAGGCGAAACGGCGAACGGGATATCAATCAATGTGGTCAGCAGCTTGCGACCAGGGAACCGGAAGCGGGTCACCAGCCAGGCCAGGAACACGCCGAACACCATATTTAACGGGACCGTGAGCAGCGCAACCACGAGCGTCAGGCCAATGGCATGGAGCGTGTACTCGTTGAGAATATTGCTGACGTAACCGGCCCAACCCTCGGCAAACGCTTGCACAAAAATCAGCACCAGGGGCATAAACAGCAGAAGCACCGTCAGGCCGACGGCGATTCCGATCAGAGTGCGACGAACCAGAGGGTTGTCGCCAACGCGGCGATGTTTACGCACAGCCATACCCTAACCTCCGTGCAGGCGCTTGAGATAGCGCCCCTGCCAGACGTTGATCGCCAGGAGCAGCAACAGCGATACCGTCATAACCACTGCGGCAATGGCGCTGGCCGCCGGAAAATCGTATTCCTCCAGGCGAACAAAGATCATCAGACTGATCACTTCACTGATGTAGGGTGAGTTGCCGGCAATAAAGATAACCGCGCCGTATTCCCCAAGGCTGCGGGCAAACGAAAGCGCACCACCGGTCACCACAGCCGGCCAGAGTGTCGGGAACAGGATTTTCCGAAAGACCGTCATGTCCGAAGCACCCAGGCTCATGGCGGCTTCTTCATCCTCCGGCGCCATTTCCTCCAGTACCGGCTGAACCGTGCGCACCACAAACGGTACACTGGTGAAGGCCATCGCCACCACAATACCCAGCGGTGTGAATGCCACTTCAATACCCAGATCGGCGAGATACTGCCCATACCAGCCGTTCTCGGCAAACAAGGTTGCTAGTGTGATGCCGGCCACGGCGGTTGGCAGCGCGAAAGGCAGATCCATGATCGCATCCAGCAGCCGCTTGCCGGGAAACTCGTAACGCACCAGCACCCAGGCCATCAGCAGGCCGAACACGCAGTTGAATAGAGACGCTGCCAGGGCTGCCAGCGCGGTGACTTTATAGGACGCAACCACCCGCGGATCGGTGATCACAAACCAGAACTGCTCCCACCCCATGCCGGCGGCACGGATAAACAGGCCGCTGATGGGCAGAAGCAGCACCAGGCTGATAAAGAAAAGCGAAATGCCGAGGCTCAGTCCGAACCCCGGCAAAACGCGTTTGGTGGCGGGAGCGCTCAGCCGCTTTGACGGGCGCTCCGAAACGTCAGTGGTGGCCATGAATCAGCTGCGCATCCCTTAGCGGCGACGCTGCAATTGGTCCAGTTTGCCGCCACTGGCAAAGTGGGTCTCCATGGCATTTTCCCAGCTGCCGGCGATGTCCTGAATCGGCATCAGCTTCAGTTCGGGGAACTTGTCAGCCACTTCCGCTTTCACGGTTTCGTTGTGCACCCGGTAGTTGAATCCAGCCAGCATGCGCTGGGCTTCTTCGGAGTACAGATGCTTCAAGTAGGCCTGAGCCAGTTCTTCGGTGCCCTTCTTCTCGATGTTCTTGTCGATCCAGGTCACCGGGAACTCGGCCAGGAAACTCACTTTCGGGACCACAACCTGGAAATTCTTGTCCGGGTTCAGGGCCGGAATGTTGTTCACTTCGGATTCGAAGGTCAGCAGCACATCACCCAGGCCCCGTTCCACAAACGTGGTGGTGGCACCACGACCGCCGGAGTCGAATACCTTAACCTGGCCCAGCAGGTCGCTGAGGAAAGCATCAATCTTCTCCTGGTCGTCACCGAACTTGTCCTGGGCAAAACCCAGCGCCGCCAGGTAGGTATAGCGGCCGTTACCGGAGGTTTTCGGGTTCGGCATGATCAGTTCGACATCTTCGCGGATCAGATCATCCCAGTTCTGGATATTCTTGGGGTTACCCTCGCGCACCAGGAACGCCATGGTGGAATAGTACGGAGAGCTGTTATTTGGCAGGCGTGATGCCCAGTCCTCGGGAATCAGGTTGCCGCGCTCGGCCAGAATGTTTACGTCGGTGACCTGGTTGTAGGTAACCACATCCGCACCCAGCCCCTGCAGGATGGCGCGCGCCTGCTTGGAAGAGCCAGCGTGTGACTGCTGGATATCGACGGTTTCGCCGGTTTTTTCTTTCCAGTAGTCCTGGAACAGAACGTTGTATTCGGCAAACAGCTCGCGGGCAATATCGTAGGAGGAGTTCAGAAGCTCACGCTCCTGGGCAGAAGCCGGCCCTGTTAGCGAGAACGCCAGTGCCAGCGCACTGAACCACAGGCCCTTACGGGCTTTGGAACCGGAAAAAATCGAATTCGGCATAGTCGGCAGAGCTCCCAGTTAACTCGGAATCTTTATATACGCCAGAGGAATAGGTCGGCGTTTTCTTAGAACGCAAAGATAAAGTAGTCACCTAGGAACAACAATACTCCACCTAGATGATTTATAACTCCTTTAATAACTTTGAGCTATATAAATCACCATTGAAAACCCTACCGATGATTTAGCGTCGCTGAGGTGGTGTACAGCGCATCTTCCACTACTATCAAGGTAAGTCAGCGCTAGAGAAGACGTTGCCGTGGGACTGTCGATCAAGACAACAGAGTTTGCGCCGGAAGAGTTTGAACGTTTTGCCGCCAAGGTCAGGACGGATCTCAAGGCACTTACTCGTCTTCTGAACAGGCCCGGCTTTGGCGAAGGCGCAAGCTCCATCGGAGCCGAGGTAGAGTTCTACATCGTAAACCCGGCCCTGCGCGTTCAACCTATCAACACCGAAATCGCCGCCCGCGTTCAGGACCCTCAACTGACGGTTGAGCTTAACCGCTTCAATCTCGAATACAATCTCAGCCCCCAGGCTTTCAAGGGCTCTCCCTTCGCCAGAACAGAGCAGGAGTTGCTCTCTGCGATCCAACGGATCAACCAGCACGCCGCATCACTGGATGGAGAACTGGTGCCGATCGGCATTCTGCCCACGCTTCGCCAGTCTGATATGGGTGCGAAGGCAATGACAGACGAGCCCCGCTATCATGCGTTATCCAAAGCGCTGATCCAGCAACGGGGAGAGCCATTCAGCATCCATATTGGTGGTAACGACGTTATCAATCTGGAAGCTGACGACGTCTATATGGAAGGAGCAAACACGTCCTTCCAGCTTCACTGGCGGGTGCCCGCACACCGTTTTGCCGATTACTTCAATGCGGTCCAACTGGTCACGCCGGTTGTCCTCGCTCTGGCCAGCAATTCACCCAGCCTGTTCGGCCACCACCTGTGGGACGAAACCCGCATTGCCCTGTTCAAGCAATCCATCGACAGCCGATCGCCCAACCATAAAACCTGGCGCCATCCGCCACGGGTATACTACGGCAATGGCTGGACACGCAGCGCCTGGGAACTCTTTGCCGCCTCGGCATCGCTCTATCCGCCCATCATTCCACTGATGTCGGAGGAAGACCCGATGGCGGTGATTGATCGCGGTGATGTGCCGAAACTGGCTGAACTGCGACTGCACCAGGGAACCACCTGGCCCTGGAACCGTGCCATCTACGACCATACCGAAGGCGGCCACCTGCGCATCGAGATTCGCTCAATGCCCGCAGGCCCTACGGCTGCTGATATGTGTGCGAACGGGCTGTTCATAATTGGCGCTGCGCTGGCAGTCCTTGATGATATTCATCATCTGACGTCGATACTTCCCTTCCATTACACGGAACACAACTTCTACCGCGCCGCGAAATATGGCGTTGGCGCAGAAATCATATGGCCACACAAGAATCAGGTTCAGTTGCAGGATACGCCCCTGTTAAACGTGGCCCGGGATCTGCTACCCCGCGCCCGGGACGCACTGGCACAAACAGCCGTGGACGAGTCAGAAATTCACCGCTTGCTGGGAATTATCGAAGGCCGCATTGAAACCGCCATGTCGGGCGCCCGGTGGCAACGCCAAATCACCGAATCCCTGTTCAAATCCCTGAGCCCCGACGAGGCCTTCCAGACCATGCTCTCCCTGTACATGGCCAACCAGAAGACAAATACGCCGCTCCATGAATGGACATTGTCGCCGTGAGTAACTCGAACGTCCTTGATTATTTGAATGATCCCTCGCCCCGGACCCTGGGCCGCTCCGCCCTTGAGTGGTTGGACCAGCTACAAAAGCCCACGATTATTCGTGTTGCCGGTCGTGATCGCTCCCGGACCCGAGCCATGGCAACGCTGCTTCACGGCAATGAGCCTTCAGGTCTGTTTGCCCTTCACAGGTGGCTACTTGAGCAGCATACCCCCGATGTCAACATGCTGTTTCTGCTGGGAGGCGTCTACCCGGCGAAGATCCCACCCATGCTCTCACTGCGCCAGTTGTCGGAAGGACGTGATCTGAACCGGTGTTTCAAAGAGCCGTTTGAGGGAGAAGAAGGTGCGATCGCAAAGGCCATGCTGGCAGAGTTGCACAAAGCGAAACCAGAGTGCCTGCTGGACGTACACAACACCTCAGGCACGGGCCCCTCCTTCGCGGTGACCATCACCAATGATGCGGCCCACCAGGCGTTGACCTCTCTGTTCACAGACCGCCTCATAATGACAGATCTTCGCCTCGGCGCCCTGATGGAATACTCCGAGCAGGAAGTCCCAACGGTAACCATCGAATGTGGTGGGTCCCAAGATGATCAGGCCCATCAATTGGCGTATGAGGGCCTCGTGCGGTATGCCTCAAGGCCAGACGTGTTATCACTCGAAAAGGCGGAGTGGGACGTGGAGGTACTAAGAAATCCGATTCGGGTGGAGCTGGTTCCGGAAGCAACCATAGAATATCTTACTGAACCCTCCGGCCGGGCTGACCTCACTTTGCCACCAGACATCGAACACCGAAATTTCGGGATCGTATCGCCAAATGAGCCGCTGGGATGGATTGGAAAAAAAGGCCTCAGTGTACTCAACGCCATCGGCCATAACCGGACCGAGAACATGGGGCAGGTTTTTCAGGTCAGAGAGGGGCAAATCTTCCCCGCGCAGGCCATCAAAGCCTTTATGATCACCACCAATCCGGTGATTGCGAAGAGTGATTGCCTCTTCTACGCGGTCAAGGCGACTGGTGAGCCCATTTTCTGACAAGAAACAATAAGGCAAGCGACCCTTTCGTCCCTCCAATATGGCATGGACTCGCCCATTAAGCACAAACCGTTCGTTATCTATGGCTGATACGTCTTTATCCTGTGACAATTTCGAACATCAAAGTGAAGCCACGATACGTTTAACTCAACGCTTCCAATCATCTCAAAATCAGGGTCTGTTGAATGGCTCAAAATGTCCTGGCGTACTTCTTCAGCGGCTCGTTCAGCAAAGAGACAGTCTGCCGCACGACCGAAAGTATGTTGGCTGTAGCGTGAGTAAAATGGGCTGTCTTTGGTACGCAGCCCGCTCCACTCTCTTTCTTTGCCCCAGTAGTAGTTGTTAACCGTCATGGGGCCGTATCTCCGCCTCAGACGGTCAAGGGTTATAAGGAGCCGTTCGTCCAACAGTTCCCAGGCTTTCTCTCCCCATTCTTGGAAGACCTTGGGTGGCACCAACTCGTGAATAGCAAAATACTCGCAGCGATACATGGCATTGCTCCTCCCACAAAAATAACGTTCAGGCAGCCAATGGTTTTATGGCTTGAATGTAAGAACCTGCGGAACAATATTTGCCCTTCCCGCACCTCCCTGAAGAGTAAAGGCGGACGCCATCCAGTAGGTTTTACGGCGTGGGTCTGGCTGGATATCGAGGTAGTCTCCCCATGCTCGAGCGTGGGGCTGGTGGCTAGAGGCATCGCCCAGGGCCATCTGCCAGTTTGGCAAAGCATTCGACTCTCTGTCATCCAGCCACCCGACCCCCAGCGTTGGGTGGCGGCCTCCGGCACCGCACACCGCGACTATGCCCACATCGCCCCGTTGGTTCGGGCAAACTGACGGATAAGCCCAGGCCCGGTCCGAATTCCACAGATCGGGCTCATCAATCAGCTCATTCGAACTCTTCCTGATTCTCACCATGCGTACGAAGGGAAAAGGGTGCTGAACATCCGCCGAGGCCACCCAGACGAAACCAAGAACACCGCCTGACTCCCACGCTCCGAGAACGCGATCATCCATGCGACTCATCCATTGACTTGTCGCATCATCAGGTTTTGCGTAAGGGCCGTCGCGCCAATGCCTCACAGCGACGGAAACTTGCGAGACATCCTCTTCGTCGTCAGGCCATCGGAACACCTCGATAGATGGCTGAAAATAGCTCAGGCTGGCAAAGATCGCCGTACTTCCCATGCCACGACAAAAACGGAGAGATCCGAATTCTTCCGTTGACCAGGCTTCCCGGGAGATCGCTTCACGCGCCTTCAATTGATCCAGGGACAGTCGTAACACCACCGCTCTTTGCCAGCGGTCTGTGGTTGTGCTGAAAACGTTGAACGACAGCAAGAGGTGGTTATCTGATTCGGCCAGATCGGGGTAATCCAGCCAGGTCCCCGACCACTGTTCGTCAATGTCCGTCGGAGTTGTATCCCACCAGGTCCATGTACCAGGCGCGCCGGATGAACTGACAGCGACACGAATCAGGTTTCCTTGGGTGGTCTTGGAAAACTGCAGAAGCCAGATCCAGAGCCGTCTGGCAGAGCAGTAGTGAATGAGCTGATCGCAACAGAATCCAGCGCCTGCGGGAGGCAATTCCGTGTAGGGGTCTACAAACACCCAGTTGTCGCCACCGTCGGTGGTTCGGGAACAGAACCAGTTGCCCGTGACGATAATGCGTTTGCCGGAGCATGCAAGAGCAGGTTCCAGGATTGTAGCTGCCTGTCCCCCGGTGTCGCCACTGTTCAACCGCTTGGTATCGACGATAGCTGTCATGGCTTTTTGCCTTTCCGGCCTTTTGAACCCTCATCGATGACGGCCTCAGGCGGTGCCGATGTTTGCTCATCCGGTTCTCCCTCGGCTTCCGGCTCCGGTTGGCTTTCCGATGACGGACGAGAGATTTTTCCGGGCCCCGGCGCCTTTCGACGCGGCGAAATGTTTTGATCTTTCTGATCGAAATCAGGTTTTTCAGCCGGTTGTCCGGAGGCCACCTTTTCGGCTGCGTCTCTTGCAGCTTGCTTTTCAGGCGCCTGGTCAGTCAAAGAATGGTGTTTTCCCACTCCCTTCTTCTCTTTTGGGTCCGCCATTTATGTCACCAGTCGCAAGATATAGCCGCCCATTACGGTCCAGAACAGAACGCTATACCAGCGTTCTCCCAGTTTCCTGTTGATGGTTCTTCCCAGCAAGGTACAACCCGCCATTACCGGTACCAGAATACCTGCCAGAACCAAATGCTCGGTTTGCAGCAAGCCGGACTGACTGAACACCACGGCCTTGGTCGTGTCGCCGACGAGGGACACCAGAGAGGCGGCGCCCACAAAGTAAAAACGCTCAAGCTGCAGGCTGCGAAGTGCAACGCCCTTGAGCGGCCCCGAAGTACCTGAAATACCTGAGGTAGCGCCAGAACAGAACGCTAGCCCAACCCCCCAAGCTTTTTTCGCGCGATGATAGGGCGAAAACTCCCACACGAGGGTGACAACAATCACCAGCGCAACGGCATACCGAATCCATAGCTCTGGCAGTTTAAGCATCAGAGTCGCGCCCAGTGCGGTGCCTAGCATCACTGCAATGATGACGGTGCCGGAGGCCCTCCAGGGCAGCGTTTTCCGGTAAACCGCCACCTTCGCAACGTTGTTGCAGGCCAACAACAAAGCAGCCACAGCGATCCCCTCTTTGGTACCGATGGCCATCATCATGGCGGGCACCAGAATCAGGGAACCGCCGAGGCCCGCTGCAGCGGAGACAATAAACGACGCCGGGATGGCCAGCGCCAGAAGGATCAGAGATATCGCATCAAGTTCCATCGGTGCGTCCTTGCTTAAGGGAAAAGTTGATTGCCGGGTCGAGGCCAGACGCTGACAACCCGGGCCGCAGCATGGGGCCAGTTGCGCACCAGATTTTCCACGGAGGTAACCGGACCCGTTGGTACTGCCGAAAAGACATCGTTTGTTGAGCCGACAACAGCCAGGAGCAGTATCCGATGACCGGTCGAAACGCCGGAAAGGTCCACGTTGATTGACACGGCTCGTGGCATTCGAGCAGCCAGGTCAACCGACAAACGGTTCAATGGCGTGCCGTCAGCCGCCAGCGCCACGTTCCATCCCGGAGGTGTTGGCTGCGGCGCTCCGCCGGTCAGGCTGCGGACAAAGGGCACGACGTTTGTGCAATCCGTTCCCAGCAACGTGTTTTGAGAGGCTGCGGAACGCCATAACAGCACCACAAACGCTCCGTTTGCAGCCACTGGCCGGGTGTCTCGATGGTGCAGCGAGACATCAACGGTGCTTCGCTCGCGGTATACCTGCCAGACTGAGTTCCTGATTCGGCGGGGTACCACTGTTTCCATCAGGTCAATCTCCGAACCGGGTAACGCCGGTACGGCTGCATTTTGCCAGGGTGCCCTGTAGACACCCGGCGAGCCGTTCTCGTCAAGTGCGTTGGCCATGACGTCAGCCCACAAGGCAGCATCTATTCGTCTTGCGCCCGGGTTTGCAATGCCTCTCAAGCGGCGGTGGCGCTCAACAAGATCACCCATTTGGTCACTCCACTCTCCATTTGGGATAACGCTGGGGTAAATCCACCGGAAGGCGGTCTGGAACGTCCAGAGTTGGTAGCGCAGATTGCCGTTCCAGATGTTGGTTCCCCGGAACGATGGCGTTGTCCCTACCGGTGCCTCTGGCCGTACAACGATATCCGGGCTCGCGAAAAAGGGCTCCGCCGTGGCCCCGGGACGACGACGCGGATTTTGCATGGGGGTCGGGAACATGCGGCGGTCATCCCTCGGGTGCACCCGCACATAGGTTCGGGCGGGCTCAGCTGCAGCGAGGTTGACCTCCCAAACGCCTCGGGACTGCAAGGTGGCCCTCATCAACCTCGGCGACGTGCCCGCGCCGGACGGATCTTGCCAGATGTGAAGGTCCTGCACGACCGCTTCCGGCAGACCGTTCACGAACAGCTGCCACGGTCCGTGGGCGTTACCCGCAATTCTGGTTGCCGTCCACACCGCAGTCGAAGTTCCAACGTACACGGTATTGGGATTCGCCGGGTCAACCGTAACCGAATACGCCGGGTCGATCGGACTGGTTGCGAGAGGGGGCATGGGTGGCAGGGCCTGACCCAGGCCTGTCAGCCGACAACCGCCAGCAGCGTCATCGTAATAAAAACAGGAGTCTGCAGCAGCGGTTGGCGAAACGGCCGCCACCGCTGCGGATGTTGGCGTAGCTGGAACCGCCGGTGTCCAGGTATTGGTCTGGCCGGTTGTCACGAGATAGAAATCGCTGGTTCCCGGAACTGGAGCAATATCTGTGAAAAACGTAGCCTGCGGTGTTACCAGTGGCGCAGCCGGCGCCGCAACGCCCGGGCCGATCAACGCGGTTGACGTCCAACGCCCCGCATTACCGGGATCCTCGCTGTAACGGATAACCCCCTGATTAAATAAGGCCAACAGGGTGCGCTCATCGACCCATTTCACCGTGACCACCGGCCCAAAACCTGCTGGCGGTACCCCAAAGGCCATGTTGGCTGCAGTGCTCGGGGTTCGGTTGCCCGGACGGCCATCCCGCCACTGCACAAAGGTGCCAGCGGCGGTTATGGGTAATACTCTCCACGTGTTCGGGTTGCTGGTACCCAGATTGTCGGTCACCCAAACCCTGTTGGTCCCCAGCGCTACCCTTCCCAGGTTCCCTGCCGCACGTCGAACAGTATCGATACCCGAATAGAAGTTACTGGCATTGGACTCCGGATCGTTGTTGATCAGATTACACGGCGCTCGGTATCGGCCCGCCGGGTCACAGGCCCAATCCGCATTGGCAAATTGCCCCATCACGTAGTGGGACTGAACCGGGTGAAACGTTACCCCACCACCGTCGCCCTGCATCGACGTCTTCATCTCCCAGACGGTGCTTCCCACCCGGACCTGTCGGCCATTGTCCTGACAACCGAGCATCGAAAAATGGCTGGAGGTGGGATGACTGGCACTGAAGATAGATTCGATGGACGCAAGGCCCACGTTTCGGCTGCTGAAGGTATTGGTTTGGCCATCGCGCAGGGAAACGAACACGCCGCCATCGCAACCCACCCAGATTTGCCGGGATCCATCTGCATTGGTGGCTTTCCTGAGAGAATGAACGTCCGGGTGAACTGCATCGCCGATCAGACCAGGCTGTGTGGCTCCTGAGTTCGTGCCGACTGGCTGATCGGAAACGCCCGGAGACGGTACGAGGTTGTTGCCATTCACGTCGAAAGCCCAAATGGACGCGTTCCAGTTATTGACCTGAATGAGCGACCCGCCGATATAGACCCGGTCTGTCCGTACCGGCGGTGGAACCAGAGCCGTATTCCGGGTCGTAACGACGATGGCCTGATCATAGTCACGCTGCCCGGGCCAGAGATTGGCGGCGGATGGAATGTTATTCAATGGGTTGGCAATGGGCGCAGCATCACCCGGATTTGCTATTTGCCAGATATGGGGCACAGGATTCCCACCGGCGGGATTAGTGGTCACCTCACCGAGAATATACAAAGCGGTGTTGTCATCATTCACCGCCATGCTCATTCTTCCATCCAACCTTCCCGTGGCCGGGACAGTCGGTGCCGGAAGAAAGTTCTGCGTAATCCAGTTGAAGGTGTTGCCGTGATCGTCTGAGAACGCAATGCCTGAGCTTCGAAAACACACAAACAGACGATTTCCGACATAACACAAATCGGTCGGCGCACGATTGACCGGGGCCATGGCGGCCCCGTTTGCGGGCGGCGATGGCGCGGGGGCAGGCAACGGCAGGGCTGACCAGGTAAACGAGAGGTTACCGCCAACCATGGATCGAGTGCCCAGATAAAGTCCGCCGCCCTGGATGTTCCAGCCAAGATCCCGACCACCTGAAGTGGCTGCGATCACACGATCTCCGGCAGCTCCGGGTGCGGAGCCGGGAACGCGTACCATGCGTGTTATCGACACGCCCTCCAGAGCGGCAATGCCCGTCGCAGTTTCCCAGGGGTCCGAACTGACCGCACCGGCGGCGGGTCCTGATGCGGCGAGAATGCCAACCCCGCGAATTGCATCAGCGCCATCAACACCCTGCATCGCGTCGAATTCACCGGTACCCACCATCACAAAATCAGCACCGGCGTTGGCACCGAAGTTCACCAGTAAACACCCACAGGCGAATGCGCTGGTGTTGCCACCGAACCGCCTGGGCTCGTTGGCCCAGCCCCCCAGGGGTTCCCAGGTAGCGCCACCGTCGCCGGTATACCAGACGCCACCTTTGGCCGTGCCTGCGTAGGCGCGTTGGCCATCAGGGCTTACGGCCAGATCACGAACCCGGCCAGACACTCGCGGCCTACCCTCAGCCTGCCCCTGACGAACCACCGAGGGCCCGATCGGCACCCACCGATTGGTATTGTTGGCGGGAAACGCCATGGGGGCGGGCCCCAGGCCAGCCGAAGAACGGGCAGACGTTCGGGCCGGAGGTTCGCCGAATGGACCAATACCCTCGCGCTCCATTAACGCCTTCATGGAGGCCGCCAACGCCTGTTTGTCGGGTGAACCCGAAATTGATGTTAAGAAGCTATCCCTCGCGACCGCGTTTTTTCGCTTCTCGGCTTTCCTCTTGCGGCGCCGTGCAAGCGCTCGTTCCTGAGCGAGAGTAGGATCAACCGGTACATCACTCATGACTGATCCTCCTCAATGATCCGAATCCAGCCCTCCTGGAATTCGTGAGGCGTTCTTGGCAGAAGTGCTGACTGCGTCGCGGCAACGATGGGGTCGTCTCGCCAGGTCAAGGGGCCGGTCCGACGGGTGAACTGTTGCTTCTCGCCCAGAAGATTGACCTTGGGTAACCGAATCTCCTCAGGATCAACAAGCACCGGACCTACCCGAACAGAAGGGATAACCCGCTTTAGGCCATCATTGATCCAGGCGTCATTGAGAGCCAGTGACTTTCTCGGCAGAACGCCGGAGGTAAGGTGAACCTTGCCAGCAGGCAGCATCAACAGCGTCAGCGTATGGCAGGTACCGGGCCGGACGTAGAAAAGATCCTCGTCAACCAGATAAGGATGGTCCAGTGGCTGGACATCCGGAACATGAACCTTGCCCAGCAAACCCAACTGCCCTCGCCGACGACCGCTCTCCCGAGCCAGCGCACCGATGGACTTGTCGACGAGATGGAACTGGTCGTAGTTGTCATCAATAAAATATCCGAGCAGTGAATCGTCGCTGCGCTGGAGATCGCCCAGCCGTACCGGAAACGCCTGATCCCGGAGCGCCTCGAACGCGGCCTTGCGGGTATTCGCCGTTTCAATTGAATCCACTCGCACATCGTCAAGATCGTCGGGTACATCCAACCTCAGTGTCGCCTTGACCACAGCGATGGGACGCCCCACCAGGCCGGCAATCGATGATGACCCCAAGGTACTGAAGGTATCCACTGTCCAGAGTGTGGTGTCGATTGCCCTCAGCAAACCTGTCAGCGAGCTTTCGGTAGTCGGTAGCTCCCCCTTCCGATGCTGCACATCCGTTCTGATCACCCCGGAAACAAGATTGCCCACGGGCGTTGCATCGGGCGGCAGATCGGCCATAGGCCCAGCGCCCGGGGGCAAGGGCCTCCCCGGAGCTGGCTCCCAGCGGACCGCTCCGGTCAGCTCATGATGACTGATCTGGCCCAATGGATTACCCCTC
>Ga0114911_1001205_pt1 | contig 14116 bp, 13 predicted proteins | sample MalvireepMed_904_FD_89688 | JGI IMG/M metagenome (GOLD analysis project Ga0114911, IMG submission 89688) | Marine viral communities from the Global Malaspina Expedition - Malaspina viral metaG DeepMed_904 | ecosystem: Environmental > Aquatic > Marine > Oceanic | place: Mediterranean Sea...
CCGCCCGGCGGCGCGACAACCTCGGCCACTTCCTGCGCGCCATCGTGCCGGTGGCCGAAGAGGTCGGCATCCGCCTGGCCATTCATCCCGACGACCCGCCCCGCCCGTTGTTCGGCCTGCCGCGGGTGGTCTCGACCCCCGACGACGTCCAGTGGCTGCTCGCTGCCGCGCCCAGCCCGGCCAACGGCCTGACCTTCTGCACCGGTTCCTATGGCGTCAGTGCGGCGATCGATCTGGTGGCGATGGGCGAGCGTTTCGCCTCGCGCATCTATTTCGCCCACCTGCGCGCCACCCGCCGCGAGTCCGACCCACGGACCTTTCACGAGGCGGCGCACCTCGGCGGCGACGTCGACATGGTCGGGGTGATCAAGACGCTAATCGACGAGGAGCGCCGCCGCGAGCGCGACGGCGGGCCGCGCCTGCCGCTGCGCCCCGACCACGGCCACCACTTGCTCGACGACCTGCACAGAGACACGCGCCCCGGCTATCCGCTGATCGGCCGCCTCAAGGGCCTCGCCGAGCTGCGTGGCGTCGAGACCGCGGTCCGCCGGTTGACACGCTAACCGCCCGCGGCCGGCTGACGGGCGATGACGCAAAGCCCCCGGCAGGATGATAAAATCGAATCCCGAACGTTCCAGGGGTGAACCGTCATGTCACAGCTGGCCGCCACGCCATTGATCGGCAAGCGCATCCTGCTCGGCATCAGCGCCGGCATTGCCGCCTACAAGAGCGCCGTGCTCGCGCGCCTTTTGAAGAAGGCCGGCGCCGAGGTGCGCGTGGTGATGACCGAGGGCGCCCAGGCCTTCATCGCCCCGCTGACCCTGCAGGCGCTGACCGGCGAGAGCGTGCGCACCTCGCTGCTCGACCCCGAGGCGGAAGCCGGCATGGGCCATATCGAGCTGGCGCGCTGGGCCGAGCTTATCCTGATCGCCCCGGCCACCGCCGACCTGATGGCGCGGCTCGCCCATGGCCACGCCGACGACCTGCTGACCACGCTGTGTCTGGCCACCCACGCCGAATGCGTCATGGCACCGGCGATGAACCAGGCGATGTGGGGCCACCCGGCGACCCGCGACAATGCCCGTCGCCTCGAGGGCTACGGCTGGCGATTGCTGGGTCCCGATTCCGGCGACCAGGCCTGCGGCGACGTCGGCGCCGGGCGCATGCTCGAGCCCGAGGCGATCGTCGCCGGGCTTTCTGTAACGCCCGGGGCCGCGTCTGCCATGGCGCCCGAAGACGCGCCTCTTTCCATGGCGCCCGAAGACGCGCCGAGCGCATCCGAATCATCGCCGCAGGCCGACGACGCCCGCGGGCTGACGGTGACCGTCACCGCCGGGCCGACTCGCGAAGCCCTCGATCCGGTGCGCTATCTCTCCAACCACAGCTCGGGCAAGATGGGCTATGCGCTGGCCGCCGCGGCCGCGAATCGCGGCGCCCGCGTGCGCCTGATCAGTGGCCCGGTGGCGCTCGCCACGCCGGCCGGCGTGGAGCGCATCGATGTGACTTCGGCCGACGAGATGCTCGCGGCGGCCCGCCAGGCGGCCGGCGACAGCGCCATCTTCATCGGCTGCGCGGCGGTCGCCGACTACCGCGCCGAACAGATCGCCGCGCACAAGCTCAAGAAGAGCGCCAACGATGACGGGATGACCCTGAAACTGGTCAGGAACCCCGACATCATTGCCCTGATCGCCGAGGCTCGTATTAACGCCAGTGTTAGCGAAAGCGCCGCCGCCAGCCCACGGCCGTTCATGGTCGGTTTCGCCGCCGAGACCCGCGATCTCGAGAGCTACGCCCGCGACAAGCTCGAGCGCAAGAACCTCGACATGATCGTCGCCAACGACGTCTCGCAAGCCGGGCTCGGCTTCGGCGCCGACGACAACGCCGCGCTGGTGCTGTGGCGCAATGCCGCCGCCGAGCCCGGGCGCGCCGAGCTGCCGGCGCAGAGCAAGGCCCGCCTGGCCGAGGCGGTGATCGACCAGGCGCTGCGCGGTTATCGTGCGACACGCTCCGGCCCATCGACCGCAGAAGTTCCGCCCGCCGCGCCGCAACAGGATCCCCAATGAGCGATACAACCCTCGATACAGTCAGCGATACCGCCGTCACCGATACTGCCAACCCCGAGCCGCTGCGTCGCCAGCCGCAGTTGGCGGTCAAGATCCTCGACGAGCGGGTACGCGACTACCCGCTGCCGCACTACGCTACCCAGGGCAGCGCCGGCATGGACCTGCGCGCGCTGCTCGATGCGCCGCTGACGCTGGCGCCCGGCGCCTGCGAGCTGGTGCGCACCGGGCTCGCCGCGCACATTGCCGACCCGGGCCTGGCGGGAATGATCCTGCCGCGCTCGGGACTGGGCCACAAGCACGGCATCGTGCTCGGCAACCTGGTCGGATTGATCGACTCCGATTACCAGGGCGAACTGCTGATCTCGGTGTGGAACCGCGGCCAGACGCCGTTTACCCTCGAACCCGGCGAACGCCTGGCCCAGTTCGTGCTGGTCCCGGTCGTTCAGGCCGAGATCGAGATCGTCGAAGACTTCGCCGCCAGCCAGCGCGGCGCCGGCGGCTTCGGCCACTCCGGCCGCCGCTAGGCGGCACCTCGACACACGCTGACCAACGAGCCAACTAGACTGGAGACAGTCGCCAACTGAGGCGGTTTCCCGTCGTCTACCAAGGAGGGACCCCATGAGCGAGATTACCCCGTCCATCTTTCGCGCCTACGATATCCGCGGCATCGTCGACGACACCCTGACCGAACAATCCGTCGAGCTGATCGGCCGGGCGATCGGCAGCGAGGCCGCCGAGCGCGGCGAGCGCTCGGTGATCGTCGCCCGCGATGGCCGGCATTCCGGCCAGCGCCTGCAGGCGGCGCTGATCAAGGGCCTGACCGCCGCCGGCCGCGATGTCGTGAATATCGGCATGGTGCCCACCCCGGTGCTCTACTACGCCACCAACACGCTGGGCGACGGCACCTCGGGGGTGATGGTCACCGGCAGCCACAATCCGCCGGACTACAACGGCTTCAAGGTCGTGCTGGGCGGCGAGACGCTCTCCGGCGAGGCGATCACCGCGCTCTATCAGCGCATCGCCGACGACGACTTCGCCAGCGGCGAGGGCCGGGTCCGCGAGCAGGACGTGGGCGAGGCCTACCTGGACCGGATCATCGGCGACGTCACCCTGAGCGGCAAGATCAAGGCGGTGGTCGACTGCGGCAACGGCGTGGCCGGCACGCTGGGGCCCACGCTGATCGAGCGCCTGGGCGCCGAGACCGTGCCGCTGTTCGCCGACGTCGACGGCGACTTTCCCAACCACCATCCCGATCCCGGCAAGCTCGAGAACCTCCAGGATCTGATCCGCACCGTCAAGGAAACCGGCGCCGACATCGGCCTGGCCTTCGACGGCGACGGCGACCGGCTCGGCGTGGTCACCCCCAAGGGCGAGGTGATCTACCCCGACCGCCTGATGATGGCCTTCGCCGAGGACATGCTCGAGCGCAACCCCGGCGCACGGGTGATCTTCGACGTCAAGTGCACCGGCAACCTGGCCAAGGTGATCGAGGAAGCCGGCGGCACGCCCGAGATGTGGCGTACCGGTCACTCGCTGATCAAGAGCCGGATGAAGGAGACCGGTGCGGCGCTTGCCGGCGAGATGAGCGGTCACATCTTCTTCAAGGAGCGCTGGTACGGCTTCGACGACGGCCTCTACGGCGCGGCGCGGCTGCTCGAGATCCTCTCCAAGCAGCAAGACGATGCCGACACGTTCTTCCATCGCTTCCCGCAGGATCTGGGCACTCCGGAACTCAACGTCCACGTCACCGACGACAACAAGTTCGCCATCGTCGAGAAACTGGCCCGCGAGGGCGACTTCGGTGACGACGGCGTCAAGACCACCCTCGACGGCATCCGCGTCGACTACGCCGACGGCTGGGGACTGTGCCGCGCCTCCAACACCACGCCGGTGCTGGTGCTGCGCTTCGAAGGCAAGACCCAGGAGTCCCTGGAGCGCGTCCAGGCGCGCTTTCGCGACGCCCTCAAGCAGCTCGTCCCCGACGCCGAACTGCCCTTCTGAGCCGGCTCTCCGAGCACTGTCCCCAAGAACCGGGCCCGCGCCGCCGCCGGCAGCGCGGGCCGATCCAACCGATGGAGAATCGCCGATGAGCGAATATCCCCGGGACCCGCGCCAGGTGGTCGAGGTCCTGTCCGAAGCGCTGCCCTACATCCAGCGCTTTTCCGGCAAGACCGTGGTCGTCAAGTACGGCGGCAACGCCATGACCGAACAGACCCTGGTCGACTCCTTCGCCCGCGACATGGTGCTGATGAAGGAGGTCGGCATCAATCCGGTGGTGGTGCATGGCGGTGGCCCGCAGATCGGCGAGCTGCTCGGCAAGCTCAAGATCGAGTCGCGCTTCGTCAATGGCATGCGCGTTACCGATGCCGAAACCATGGACGTCGTGGAAATGGTCCTCGGCGGGCTGGTCAACAAGGGCATCGTCAACCTGATCAACCAGTGCGGCGGCAAGGCGATCGGCCTGACCGGCAAGGATGGCGGCCAGATTCGCGCCCGCCAGCTCAAGGTCGAGCAGCACAGCGCGGAGATGCGCGTGCCCGAGATCATCGACATCGGGCATGTCGGCGAGGTCGAGCACGTCTCCACCGAACTGATCGAGATGCTCACCGCCCGCGATTTCATCCCGGTGATCGCGCCGATCGGCGTCGACGCCCAGGGTCGCAGCTACAACATCAACGCCGACCTGGTGGCCGGCAAGATCGCCGAGGCGCTGAATGCCGAGAAGCTGATGCTGCTGACCAACGTCGCCGGGCTGATGAACGCCGCCGGCGAGGTATTGACCGGGCTGTCCACCACCCAGGTCGACGCGTTGATCAGTGACGGCACCATCCATGGCGGGATGCTGCCCAAGATTCGCTGTGCGCTGGAGGCCGTCAAGGGCGGCGTGGCCAGTTCGCACATCGTCGATGGCCGGGTGCCCCACGCCACCCTGCTGGAGATCTTCACCAACGCCGGGGTCGGTACGCTGATCACCGATGCGACGAACCAGGAATAGGGCATACACGACCTTTGCGGTTTGCCCCGGCAAGGAGCCGCCAGTAGGATTAGCGTAACCATAAAATATTACTAGAAGAACGACATGACGCAGGCGACAACCAAGCAGAGCCGCCGGGAGCAGATTCTCCAGGCGCTGGCGCTGATGCTCGAGGAAGATAGCGGCAAGCGTATCACCACGGCATCGCTGGCCCGCCAGGTCGGCGTTTCCGAGGCCGCCCTCTACCGCCATTTCCCCAGCAAGGCGCGCATGTTCGAGGGGCTGATCGAATTCATCGAGGCCACGCTGTTCGAGCGCATCCGCCGGATACTCGACGAAACCCCCGAGGCGCTATCGCGCTGCCAGCACATCCTGATGCTGTTGCTGGGCTTCGCCGAGAAGAACCCGGGCCTGTGCCGGCTACTCAACGGCGACGCCCTCACCGGCGAGACCGCCCGCTTGCGAGTGCGCATGGGCCAGCTGTTCGAACGCCTCGAGACCCAGCTCAAGCAGATCCTTCGCGAGGCCGAGATCCACGAAGGGCTGCGCCCGGTGCTGCCGGTCTCCTCGGCCGCCAACGTGCTGCTGGCCTATGCCGAGGGGCGCATCGGCCAGTACGTGCGCAGCGATTTCAAGCGCCTGCCGACCAGCCACTGGGACGAGCACTGGCAGTTATTGTCTCGCGACCTGCTGGTTGCCGTGCCCCAGGCCAGCCGCGCCTAGCCAGCCGCGCCTCGCCGGCTTCAAGCGACGCCCTGCCCGTCGTGGCAGGGCGTTGCGGCCCGGGTCTAGAGCATGTTGCGCAGCACGAAGTGCAGGATGCCGCCGTGACGATAGTACTCCAGCTCGTTGGCAGTATCGATGCGGCACTTGGCGTCGAGCGTCTTCTCGCCCTTGCTTGAGGCGATGGTCACCGTGACGGTGCCGCCCGGCTCCAGTTCGCCGAGGCCCTCGATGGAAAACGATTCGTCACCGGTCAGGCCCAGCGACTTGCGGTCCTCGCCCTCGGGGAACTGCAGCGGCAGCACGCCCATGCCGATCAGGTTGGAACGGTGGATGCGCTCGTAGGATTCGGCGATCACCGCGCGCACGCCGAGCAACAGCGTGCCCTTGGCGGCCCAGTCGCGGCTCGAGCCGGTGCCGTACTCCTTGCCGGCGACCACCACCAATGGCTTGTTCTCCTCGGCGTACTTCATCGCCGCGTCGTAGATCGCCATCTGCTCGCCGGACGGCACGTGACGCGTGAAGCCGCCCTCGACATCGTCGAGCATCTCGTTTCTGATGCGCACATTGGCGAAGGTGCCGCGCATCATCACCTCATGGTTGCCGCGCCGCGAGCCGTAGGAATTGAAGTCCTTGGGCGCCACGCCGTGCTCCTGCAGGTACTTGCCGGCGGGGCTGTCGGGCTTGATCGCCCCGGCCGGCGAGATGTGGTCGGTGGTCACCGAGTCGCCGAGCATCGCCAGCACGCGGGCGTCCTTGACGTCCTCGACCGGCTCGGGCTCCTTGCCCATGCCCTCGAAGAACGGCGGATGCTGGATGTAAGTGGAATCCTTGGACCACTCGTAGACCTTGCTCTCGGGAATCTTCAGCGATTTCCAGGCTTCGTCGCCATCGAACACCTCGGCGTATTCCTTGCGGAACATGTCGGTGCGCACCCGCTCGACCGCCTCGGCGATCTCGGCCTGCGACGGCCAGATGTCCTTGAGATATACCGGCTGACCATCCTTGCCGGTGCCCAGCGGCTCCTTGGACAGATCGAGCCGCACGTTGCCGGCCAGCGCGTAGGCCACCACCAAGGGCGGCGAGGCCAGCCAATTGGTCTTGACCAACGGGTGCACGCGGCCTTCGAAGTTACGGTTGCCCGAGAGCACCGAGGCCACGGTCAGGTCGCCGGCGTCGATCGCCTTCTCGACCGATTCGGGCAGCGGCCCGGAGTTGCCAATGCAGGTGGTGCAGCCATAGCCGACCAGGTTGAAGCCGAGTTCGTTGAGGTCGTCCTGGACACCGCCCGCCGCCAGGTAATCGGTGACTACCTTGGACCCGGGCGCCAGCGAGGTCTTGACCCACGGCTTGGTGGCCAGGCCCTTCTCGACCGCCTTGCGCGCCAGCAGGCCGGCGGCCAGCATCACGCTGGGGTTGGAGGTATTGGTGCAGGAGGTGATCGCGGCGATCACCACGGCACCCGGGTTGAGCGTGAAGCGCTCGCCGTCGATCTCGCACTCCTGGCTGTCGCTGTGCTCGTAGTGGCGATGGCTGTCGTGCAGTTCGACGTCGTCGACGGCGTGACCGCCCTCGGAATTCCACTTGGCTTGGTCCTCGGCGGGGGCGTCCGGTGCTTCGGATGCCATGAGCTTCTCGAAGGTCGCCTTCATGTCGGTCAGCGCGACCCGATCCTGGGGACGCTTGGGGCCGGCCAGGCTGGCTTCGACATCGCCCATGTCGAGCTGCAGGGTATCGGAGTAGACCGGCTCGTGGCCCGGCTCGCGCCACATGCCCTGGGCCTTGGCGTAGGCTTCGACCAGTTCGATCTGGGCGTTCTCGCGGCCGGTCAGGCGCAGGTAATCCAGGGTCTGCTCGTCGACCGGGAAGAAGCCGCAGGTCGCCCCGTATTCGGGGGCCATGTTGGCGATCGTCGCGCGGTCGGCGACCGGCATGTCCTTGAGGCCGTCGCCGTAGAATTCGACGAACTTGCCGACCACGCCCTTCTGGCGCAGCATCTGGGTCACCGTCAGCACCAGGTCGGTGGCGGTGATGCCTTCGCGCAGCTTGCCGGAGATCTTGAAGCCGATCACTTCGGGGATCAGCATCGACACCGGCTGGCCGAGCATCGCCGCTTCGGCCTCGATGCCGCCGACACCCCAGCCGAGTACGCCCAGGCCATTGATCATCGTGGTATGGGAGTCGGTGCCGACCAGCGTGTCGGGATAGGCGAAGGTCTTGCCGTCCTCGTCCTTGGTCCACACCGTCCGGCCCAGGTACTCGAGATTGACCTGGTGGCAGATGCCGGTGCCCGGCGGTACCACGCGGAAGTTGTCGAAGGCCTGCTGACCCCAGCGCAGGAATTCGTAACGCTCGAGGTTACGCTCCATCTCGATGGCGACGTTGTCCTTGAACGACGAGGGGTCGCCGAAGCGATCGACCATCACCGAGTGGTCGATGACCAGGTCGACGGGGGACAGCGGGTTGATGCGCGCCGGGTCTTCGCCGAGGCGCTCCACGGCGTCGCGCATCGAGGCCAGGTCGACGACCCCGGGCACCCCGGTGAAGTCCTGCATCAGCACCCGCGCGGGGCGGTAGCCGATCTCGCGAGTCGAGCGCGCCGCCTGCTGCCAGTCGACCAGCGCCTGCATGTCTTCGGTCGAGACGCTGTCGGTGTCGGCAAAGCGCAGCTGGTTCTCGAGCAGGACCTTGAGCGTGAAGGGCAGGCGATCGATGTTGCCGAGCGCCTCGGCGGCCTTGGGCAGACTGTAATAGTGATAGGTGTTCCCTCCGGCCTCGAGGGAACTCAGGGTATTCGGCGTGTTTTCGGCGCTCATGGACTCTCCTCCTTAATACCAAGCGGGGCTAGCACGTCACCATCGACGGGTGCGGCTGGCTGGTGTGGCGACGTATCCTTGGCCACCCTGCGTGGCACTGAACAGCGCCGTTGCGACTGGCCGATGCCGCTTGCCCGAATGTCAGGTTCTTGAATGACGTACCCAGATACTACGCTTGAGACAGCGATTGTCGACACATCCTGTTGATTATTGCTGATCATCACCTTGTCATGATAGGCGCTGAATTCAACCGCCAGCCAGCGTTCGAGCCAGGCGACCGTGCCGGCCAAGACGCGCATGGCGCTGGCAGCGCCGGGTTCGGCCATTCACCCTTGAAAGCGTCTGCAACGATACCCATATCGTTGCTCACGAGGCGTTAGATTAGCGGATCATGCCATGCACGAAGAGATGCTTGCCTCACGACCGGTCAGCTGCCCGTATTGCGGCACGCCGTTCGAATTGCTGGTCGATGGCAGCCAAGGCAGCCATTCCACCTGGGAGGACTGCCCGCGCTGCTGCGCACCGATTCAGGTCGGCGTCGACGTGGCGGAGCCGGACGGCAGCGTGCAGGCCGTGACGCTGGCGCGCGACGACGATGTTCTCTAAACGGACGCTATTTGTCCGCGATTCCGTCATCCCTCCATGGCGAGGGCGGATATGCAAAGACGCTTTCGATAGATATTGACTATGCCTGCCATTGGCGTTAACTAATTGGCAGACAAGAGGTGCGACTTTAGTCTAGTCCGTTATCTTTTCAAACCCCTCTAACCTCGAAGAACTAACCTCAAGGAGAAGTTGCATGAGCGTATTGGTTGGACGTCAGGCACCGGATTTCGAAGCGGCAGCAGTCCTCGGCGACGGCACCATCGTCGAGAACTTCAAGCTGTCCGACAGCCACGGCAAGCTGCGCGTGCTGTTCTTCTGGCCGCTGGATTTCACCTTCGTTTGCCCGTCCGAAATCATCGCCCACGACAACCGTCTGGCACAGTTCAAGGAGCTGGGCGTCGAGGTGATCGGTGCGTCCATCGATTCCCAGTTCTCGCATTACGCCTGGCGCAAGACCTCGCCGGATGCGGGCGGTATCGGCGAAGTCGGCTTCCCGATCGTCGCCGACGTCAAGCACGAGATCGTTCAGGCCTACGGCATCGAGCATCCGGAAGCTGGCGTCGCCATGCGCGCCTCCTTCCTGATCGATGCCAACGGCGTCGTTCAGCACCAGACCGTCAACAACCTGCCGCTGGGCCGTAACGTCGACGAGATGCTGCGCATGGTCAAGGCGCTGCAGCACCACGAGAAGCACGGCGAAGTCTGCCCGGCCGGTTGGGACGAAGGCAAGGAAGGCATGAAGGACACCGCGGAAGGCGTTGCCAAGTACCTCGGCACCCATTCCACGAACCTGTAAGCCTTCACGGCTTCATGGGGCGGCCGAGGGCCGCCCTTTTGCCGTCTGGGCTGCGCCCGACGCTGCCGATGCGAAGGCGAAGCCAGTCAACGAGCGGTGCCGTCGTCCGGCGGCGCCTTGCGTGAGAGGATCAATTCATGAGTGAAGTGCGGCACGAGCGCCTGATCATCCTCGGCTCCGGCCCGGCCGGTTACAGCGCAGCCGTCTACGCGGCGCGCGCCAACCTGAAGCCGCTGCTGATCACCGGCATGGAAGCGGGCGGTCAGTTGACCACCACCACCGACGTCGACAACTGGCCGGGCGACGCCGACGGGGTCCAGGGTCCCGAACTGATGGAGCGCATGCGCAAGCACGCCGAGCGCTTCGATACCGAGGTACTGTTCGATCACATCGACGAGGTGGAGCTGCGTCATAAGCCCTTCACGCTCAAGGGCAGCAATGGCACCTATACCTGCGACGCGCTGATCGTCGCCACCGGTGCCAGCGCCCGCTACCTGGGCTTGCCCTCCGAGCAGCGATTCATGGGCCAGGGCGTGTCGGCGTGCGCCACCTGCGACGGGTTCTTCTACCGCAATCAGCAAGTCATCGTGGTCGGCGGCGGCAACACCGCCGTGGAAGAGGCACTGTACCTTTCCAACATCGCTTCCACGGTGACGCTGGTCCATCGCCGCGACAGCCTGCGCGGCGAGAAGATCCTGCAGGACAAGCTGTTCGAGAAGGTCGACACCGGCAACATCGCCGTCGAATGGAACCAGGTGGTCGAGGAAGTGCTGGGCGACAACACCGGGGTGACCGGGGTACGCCTGCGCTCGACCCTCGACGGCAGCCAGCGCGAGCTTTCCGCCCCGGGAGTGTTCATCGCCATCGGCCACACGCCCAACACCGGCATCTTCGAGGGCCAGCTGGAGATGGCCAATGGCTATATTCGGGTGCGTTCGGGGCTCGAGGGCAATGCCACCGCGACCAGCGTGCCCGGCGTGTTCGCCGCCGGCGACGTGATGGATCACGTCTATCGTCAGGCGATCACCTCGGCGGGCAGCGGCTGCATGGCGGCGCTGGACGTCGAGCGCTATCTTGAGGGGCTCGATTAGGAGGGGCTCGACTAGCCGCGCGACGGCACCGGGCTTCGAAAGTCCTGCTGCGAAGCACCTGACCCCCGCCGGCTTGCCCGCGGGGGTTTTGCGTTTGCGGCCGGCAGCCGCTGGCATCAATAGTGCGGGGGGCGCTCGTCCGCGGCGCCGGTGCCCGGTGCATCGAGCGCTGCAAGGGTCTGGTGCTGATCGCGCAGGCGCTGCTGCATCAGCGCGTTGACCCGCTCCAGGCGATCGAGCCGCTGAGCCTGGCCGGCGAGGGCCTGGTCGAGGGTGTCGAGCCAGTGCTCCTGATAGGCCAGTCGGCTCTCCAGCGCTTCGAGGCGCGCCTCCAGGCGGGTGAGCGTGTCATTTTCGATCATGCTAGAATCGCTCCGCTGTGTGTTGCCGTTCATCGCGACACCTTACCCTATGTTCGAAACCCATCGGCACTCGCCGACGTTTCGAATAATAGTTGAGCTTGGAATCATCGCGCTTCGCAACGATCGCTCTTCGAAGCACCGCCCGTCGCACGCGTGGCGTCAGGCCGTCATTGTCAGCACAACAAGAGAGTCCGAGGTCCATGAATCGAAAGGTATTGCTCCGCTGTAGTCTCATCAGTCTCCTGCTTGCCGCTCCCGCCCCGCTGTTGATTGCCCTGTTTGCATCGCTGGTCGACGGCGCCCTGACCGGGGCCCTCGAACAAGCGTTGACCCTGGATGGCATCGAGCGCATCTATGTCGCCAGTGCGGTGGCGGTGTTTCTGATCCTGCTGGTCGCCACCCTTGCCGTGCACAGCCTTACCCCCCAGCTCGTCAACCTTGCCGAGATCGAGAACGACGATCGCGAGATGGGCGAGGTGAAGTGGTTCAACGTCAACAAGGGCTACGGCTTCATCACCCGCGACAACGGGGAAGACGTGTTCGTGCACTTCCGGGCGATTCGCGGCAAGGGTCACCGGACCCTGGCCGAGGGTCAGAAGGTGCGCTATCACGTGATCAACAACGAGCGCGGCCTGCAGGCCGACGACGTGACCGTCATCACCTGAACGCGGCGCTCCCGCGTATGACCGGACGCCCCGGTCGGCTCGTGCCGGCCGGGGCGTTTGCGTGTCGATGCTACTGGCCGGAATCCGGCCAGGTAATGGCACCCTCGTGACCGTCGGGACAGACCTGCCAGAAACGATCGGGGTCGTCGCCCGGCTGCCAGCCGCCCAGCGAGCAGCGTACCTCGCAGGCCAGTGCGGCGACCGCCGCGCGGGCACAGTCGATATCGCGCGGCCAGGGGGTGGCGGCGCTGTCGAACCACAGGCTGGCGAAGCCGTCGGCGGCGTTCTCGACCAGCAGGATCGGCACCAGCGCGCCCTCGCGATGGCCTTGGCCGCGCCACTTGCGCTTGCCGGCGGGCACCAGCGGCGCGGCATCGAGTTGCGAGCCGAGCCAGGCATTGAGGCGTTCGAGCGAGGCGTCGGCCAGGTAGATCTCGATGTCGGGATAGCGTTGCATGGCGAACCTCAGGTGAACAGCCGTTTGATGATCGCTTCGTAGGCCTGGCTCAGGGTATCGAGATCGGCGGCGCGCACGCGTTCGTTGACCTTGTGGATGGTCGCGTTGAGCGGGCCGAGCTCGACCACCTGGCTGCCCAGCTGGGCGATGAAACGGCCATCCGAGGTGCCGCCGGCGGTCGACAGCGCCGGCGTCTCGCCGGTGGCGTCATTGACCCCGGCGAGCACCGCCTCGATCAGCTCGCCCCGGGCGGTCAGGAACGGTTCGCCGTTGAGCGTCCAGTCGAGCCGATAGTCGAGGCCGTGGGCGTCGAGAATCGCCTCGGCGCGTTCGCGCAGCTGCTGATGGGTGACCTCGGTGGAGTAGCGGAAATTGAACACCACTTCCAGTTCGCCGGGAATCACGTTGCTCGCGCCGGTGCCCGCGCGCAGGTTGGAGATCTGAAAACTGGTGGCGGGGAAGAAGGCGTTGCCGTCGTCCCAGTGTTCGCGGCACAGCGCATCCAGCGCCGGCGCCGTGGCGTGGATCGGATTGTGCGCCAGGTGCGGATAGGCGACATGGCCCTGCACGCCCTTGACGTGCAGCACGCCGCCCAGCGAACCGCGCCGGCCGTTCTTGACGGTGTCGCCGAGCCGCTCGCTGGACGAGGGCTCGCCGACGATGCAGTAATCCAGCCGTTCGTGGGCCTCGCGCAGGTGCTCGACCACCGCCCGGGTGCCGTCGATGGCGGGGCCCTCCTCGTCGGAGGTGATCAGAAACGCCAGCCGTCCCGGGTGCTCGGGGTGCGCGGCGACGAAGCGCTCCACCGCGGTGAGCATCGCCGCCAGACTGCCCTTCATGTCGGCGGCGCCGCGCCCGCACAGCTCGCCGGCCTCGTTGATGTACGGCTCGAACGGCGGCGTGTGCCACTGCGCCTCGGGGCCACTGGGCACCACGTCGGTGTGGCCGGCGAAGGCCAGCACCGGGCCGTGGTGGCCGCGCACCGCCCAGAAGTTATCGACATCGCCGAAGGCCAATCGCTGGATGCTGAAGCCGAGACGCTCGAGGCGCTCGATCATCAGCGCCTGGCAGCCGGCATCGTCGGGAGTCACCGAGACGCGGCGCATCAGCTCGATGGCCAGCTCCAGCGTCGCTGACAGGGGCTGGCGGGTCGCGGCAGTGGCGGACGTGGACATGGCGGTTCCGGATAGCGGCGGTTGGGGCGCCCGGTCGGGGCGCCACGGATCAATTGTGGGCATGCAGCGCTTCGTTGAGCGCCACGGCGCTCTTGTTGGTCAGGCATTCGACACGCCCGTTGAGCGAGTTGCGCCGCAGCAGCAGGTCGCTCTGGCCGGCCAGTTCGCGGGCCGCCAGCTTCTCGACTTCCTGGCCCTGATCGTCGAGTACCGCGACCTTGGTGCCGGCGGTGATGTACAGCCCGGCCTCGACGGTGCAGCGATCGCCCAGCGGGATGCCGATCCCGGCATTGGCGCCGATCAGGCAACCCTCGCCGACCTTGATGACGATGTTGCCGCCGCCGGACAGCGTACCCATGGTCGAGCAGCCGCCGCCGAGATCCGAGCC
>Ga0114911_1001206_pt1 | contig 14104 bp, 9 predicted proteins | sample MalvireepMed_904_FD_89688 | JGI IMG/M metagenome (GOLD analysis project Ga0114911, IMG submission 89688) | Marine viral communities from the Global Malaspina Expedition - Malaspina viral metaG DeepMed_904 | ecosystem: Environmental > Aquatic > Marine > Oceanic | place: Mediterranean Sea...
GTGCGCTCGCGGCGTGCGTCACCGTGCACCGCGAGCGCACCTGGCGACGTCTGGCGCTGGGCGGCACCGTGGGTGCCGGCGAGGCCTACATGGACGGCGACTGGGACAGCGACGACCTGGTTACGCTGATCCGGCTGTTCGCCGCCAACCTCGAGCGCGTCAACGGCTCGATCGAGAACGGCAGCGCGCGACTCGCCCGCTGGCTGTCCGGCGCGTGGCATACGCTAAAGCGCAATACGCCACGCGGTTCCCGCCGCAACGTCAGCGCCCACTACGACATCGGCAACGAGCTGTTCGAGCTGTTTCTCGACCGCCGTCATCGCATGTATTCGAGCGCGCTGTTCCCGCATGCCGAGGCGAGTCTCGAGGAGGCCTCGACCTGCAAGCTGGAACGCCTGCTCGACACGCTCGATGTCGGCGCCGACCATCATCTGCTGGAAATCGGCACCGGCTGGGGCGGGCTGGCGATCCATGCCGCCCGGACCCGCGGCTGCCGCGTCACCACCACCACCCTCTCCGCCGAACAATACGCGTATGTCGCCCGGCGCATCGCCGAGGAGGGGCTGGAGGATCGCATCACGCTGCTGAAGCAGGATTATCGCCAGCTCGAGGGGCGTTTCGACCGGCTCGTCTCGGTGGAAATGGTCGAGGCTGTCGGCCACCAGTACCTGGGCACCTACCTGGCGACGCTGGATCGGCTGCTCAGCGACGATGGCCTCGCCGCGCTGCAGGCGATCACCATTCGTGATCAGCGCTTCGAAGCCGCCAAGCGCGAGGTCGACTTCATCAAGCGCCATGTGTTTCCGGGCGGCTTTTTGCCGTCGCACAGCGCGATCCTCACGGGGCTGGCGCGGCACACCACATTCAACCTGCTCGATCTCGAGGAGATCGGTCCGCACTATGCACGCACCCTGCGCGAGTGGCGCGAGCGCTTCGAGGCCAATCTTGAAAGCGTGCGCCGGCTCGGCTACGAGGAGCGCTTCATCCGTCTGTGGCGCTACTACCTGTGCTATTGCGAGGGCGGCTTTCTGGAGCGTTCGATCGGCACCTGCCAGTTGCTGCTGGCCAAGCCCGGGGCACGGCGCGGGCCGCTCACCGGCCAGCCATGAGTCTGCGCCAGCGCTCGCTCAGGTCGTCGACGAGGACTTGAGCGCAGCACTCGACGCGGCCTTCAGATAGCGCGCCTCGATGGCCTCGGCCGGCTCCGGCCGGGCGAACAGGAAGCCCTGGGTGATCGGGCAGCCGTGGGCGACCAGGAAATCGCGCTGGGCCTGGGTCTCCACGCCCTCGGCGACCACTTCGAGGCCCAGCCCTTCGGCCATCGCCAGCACCGCAGACACGATGGCGGCATCGGCGACATCCTCGGGCAACGCCCGGATGAAGGCACGATCGAGCTTGAGCTTGTCGATCGGCAGGCGTTTCAGGTAGGCCATCGAGGAATAGCCGGTACCGAAGTCGTCGATGGCGATCGGGTGGCCCTTGGCGCGCAGCGCCTCGAGGCGCGGCGAGATATCCCCCGCGCGCTCGTCGAGCAGCACCGATTCGGTAAGCTCCAGGCCGAGCATGCGCGCCGGCATGCGGTGCCGGGCCAGTGCCGTGGCAAGCCGCGCCTCGAGATCGCCCTGGATCAACTGCAGCGCCGAGATATTGACCCAGATCGGCACCCGCGGCATGCCGCCGGCGTACCAACTGGCCAGTTGGGCGACGGCCCGCTCGATGACCCAGTTGCCGAGCGCGGTCATCAGACCGTGACGTTCGGCCAGTGGAATGAAGTCCCCCGGCGAGACCATGCCCAGCTCGGGATGGCGCCAGCGCAACAGCGCTTCCAGCCCGACCATGTCGCCGTCTTTCAGACGGTGCTGGGTCTGGTAATAGAGTTCCAGTTGATCGCCCTGGGCCAGGGCACGGCGCAGATCGTTGACCATCGCCAGCTGGCGGTCGCCGGCGACTTCCAGCGAGGGCCGAAAGCGCCGATCGTGATTGCGGCCGTGGCGCTTGGCCGAGTACAGCGCCGACTCCAGGCGCTGGAATAGCACCCCTGAATCGTTGCCGTCGTCGGGCGCCCGGCAACTGCCGATGGTCAGGCCCAGGCGCAGCGAGCTGTTGTCGATCTCGAACGGCTCGCTGAGATGCTCGCGCAGCCCGGCGACCCACTTTTCGTGATCGTCGAAGGTGGTGGTACGAATCACCATGAACTCGTCGCCGCCCAGCCGGCCGACGACGCCACCGGCGACGAAGGCCGCCAGCCGCTGGCCGAAGCGCGCCAGCAGGCGATCGCCGCTATCGACGCCCAGGCCGTCGTTGATCGCCTTGAAGCCGTCGATGTCGATCAGCGCCATGTCCAGCCCCTCGCCGGCACGCAGCCGGTGAAGGCGCGAGGTCAGCAGGTCGTGCAGCCGGCGGCGATTGGGCAACCCGGTCAACGGGTCCTCGAAGCCGATCCGCCGCAGGTCCTGTTCGCGCGCCTTGTGCCGGGATATGTCGGTGAACAGGCCGACGTAGTGGCTGATCCGGCCCTTGTCGCCGGTGCACGCCTGGACCCGCAGCCATTCGGGGTACTGATCGCCATGCTTGCGCTGATTCCAGATTTCGCCTTCCCAGCGCCCGATGGCATCCAGGGTCTGCCAGTAGCGTTCATAGAAGGCCTTGTCGTGGCGCCCGGACGACAGCGTCGAGGCATCCAGCCCCAGCACTTCCTCGCGGGTGTAGCCGGTAATCTGGGTGAAGGCCGGGTTCACGCTGATGATGCGGTTGTGCCGGTCGGTAATGATCACTCCATCGCCGGACAGCTTGAGCGCCTCTTCGCTGAGCTGACGGCGACGATGCTCGCGCTTGACCTGGCGCCAGCCATCGAACAGGGCCACCATCACCATGGCCAGCGCGGCCATGCGCAGCGACACCAGCGGCAGCCAGCTCATCGCCGCCAAGGCGGCCAGGCCCATCCAGGTCAGCGGGCGATTAAGGGTGAAGGTGGGCCACATGGCTGCTCGTCTTGAAGGTGGGATTCGCGCGACAAATACTGGCATCATGCCCCGCGCGTCAAGTCTGGCGCAAGCTGCTAGCAGTCTGTCGGATTTGACCGATCGTCGCGAGAAAAGCGGATTTCGAGACAAGTTGATCGATCTGATGAGGCGAATAGCGCGCTATTTAACGAATCAGAGCGAATGAAATTGGCTGAAAGCCCGGGTTTCGCAGCAGATCAGCGTTAAGTCCGACAGGCTGCTAGGCCACTAATGTCGGCATTGCGCGACGCCATCACCCCCGCTAGCCTTGGGGCCGGCGTGCATTCACCTCGCGGTGCCAGTAAACTAGCCCCGTCTGCGCCGAGTGCGTGGCACAACAACTCGGATTCTCGGAATGACTCAGTGACCAAGCAACACTCTTTCAGCTACGAAGAACTGCTGGCGTGCAGCCGCGGCGAACTGTTCGGCCCGGGCAACGCCCAGCTACCGGCTCCCAACATGCTGATGCTCGATCGCATCACGCAGATTCACGAGGCCGGCGGTGAGTACGACAAGGGCGAGTTGATCGCCGAACTGGATATTCACCCCGACCTGTGGTTCTTCGACTGCCACTTTCGGGGCGACCCGGTGATGCCTGGCTGCCTTGGCCTGGATGCCATGTGGCAGCTGGTCGGCTTCTACCTCGGCTGGCTGGGCCATCCGGGCCGCGGACGCGCGCTGGGCTGCGGCGAGGTCAAGTTCTCGGGACAGATCATGCCGGATGCCGACAAGGTCACCTACCGGATCAACCTCAAGCGGATCATTACCCGGCGGTTGATCCTGGGCATCGCCGACGGCACCGTCTCGGTCGACGGTCGCGACATCTACCAGGCCAATGACCTGCGTGTCGGCTTGTTCACCTCCACCGCGAATTTCTGATCAGGAGGCTTCCATGAAACGAGTGGTAGTCACCGGCCTGGGCATCGTTTCCTGCCTCGGCAATGACCAACATCAGGTTTTGGATGCCCTTAGAAGCGGCCGCTCCGGCATTCGCTTCAAGGACGACTACGCCGAACGCGGATTCCGCAGCCATGTCGCCGGCGTGGTCGACATCGACCTGGATGCGCTGGTCGACCGCAAGCTGCGCCGTTTCATGGGCGACGCGGCCGCCTACGCCTATGTATCGATGGCCCAGGCCATCGAGGACGCTGGGCTGACCCCCGAGCAGGTGTCCAACGAGCGTACCGGGCTGATCGCCGGCTCCGGCGGCGCCTCGAGCGCCAATCAGGTCGAGGCCGCCGACGTGTTGCGCGAAAAGGGCCTGCGCCGCGTCGGCCCTTATCGGGTCACGCGCACCATGGGCAGCACCGTGTCGGCGTGCCTGGCCACGCCGTTCCAGATCAAGGGGGTCAATTATTCGATCTCCTCGGCCTGCGCGACCTCCGCCCACTGCATCGGCAATGCCGTCGAGCAGATCCAGCTCGGCAAGCAGGACGTGGTGTTCGCCGGCGGCGGCGAAGAGGAGCACTGGACGCTATCGTGCCTGTTCGACGCCATGGGCGCGCTGACCACCGGCTACAATGACCGCCCCGAGCAGGCCTCGCGGCCCTACGACAAGGGCCGTGATGGCTTCGTCATCGCCGGCGGTGGCGGCATCGTGGTGCTCGAGGAGCTCGAGCACGCCAGGGCGCGCGGCGCCAGGATCTACGCCGAAGTGGTCGGCTACGGCGCGACCTCCGACGGCTACGACATGGTCGCGCCCTCCGGCGAAGGCGCGGCGCGCTGCATGCGCCAGGCCATGGCCACGGTCGACGGCAGCATCGACTACATCAATACCCACGGCACATCGACGCCGGTCGGCGACGTCGCCGAACTCAAGGCGGTCCGCGAGGTATTCGGCGATCGCACCCCGGCGATGAGCTCGACCAAGTCGCTGACCGGCCACTCGCTGGGCGCGACCGGCGTTCAGGAAACGATCTATTCGCTTTTGATGATGGAGCACGGTTTCGTGGCCGCCTCAGCCAATGTCGAGACCCTCGACGATCAGGCCGAAGGCTTCGATATCGTCACTCAACGTCGCGACGACGTGACGCTCGAGCGGGTGCTGTCCAACAGCTTCGGCTTCGGCGGCACCAACGCCTGCCTGGTGCTGCAGCGCCTGCGGGACTAGCCCGCCGCGCTTGACGGATGGCTCAACGAGATCGCCCCGCCTGAGCGGGGCGAATTCATGGGCGATCCGTGCCGGTGCGTTTCAGCACAGCCTGACTGAGGCGGCTTCGCAGTCGCTACGCGGGACCATCAGCATTCGATGGCATTGACCGCCAATCCGCCCCGCGAAGTTTCCTTGTACTTGTCCTGCATGTCGGCGCCGGTATCGCGCATGGTGCGGATCGCCTTGTCGAGCGAAACGAAGTGCTCGCCGTCACCGCGCAGCGCCATCTGCGCGGCATTGATCGCCTTGACCGAGGCGATCGCGTTGCGCTCGATACAGGGCACCTGAACCAGCCCGCCGATCGGGTCGCAGGTCAAGCCCAGGTTGTGCTCGAGGCCGATCTCCGCGGCGTTCTCGACCTGCTCGGGCGAGCCGCCCATGAGTTCGGCGAGACCCGCCGCGGCCATCGCGCAGGCCGAGCCGACCTCGCCCTGACAGCCGACCTCGGCGCCCGAGATCGAGGCGTTCTTCTTGCACAGGATGCCCACCGCCCCCGCGGTAAGCAGGAAATCGACCACGTCACGCTCGCAGGCGTCGGGCTGGAACTTCATGTAGTAGTGCAACACCGCGGGAATGATGCCCGCCGCGCCGTTGGTGGGCGCGGTGACCATGCGCCCGCCGGCGGCGTTTTCCTCGTTGACCGCCAGGGCGAAGACATTGACCCAGTCCATCGCCGAGAACGTCGAGGCGATCAGACTGGGACTGTCCTCGACGGCGATCAGCCGCTGATGCAGTCGCTTGGCGCGGCGTCTGACGTTGAGCCCGCCGGGCAGCATCCCCTCCTTGTCAAAGCCCTGATCGACGCAGGCGCGCATCGCTTCCCAGATTCGCCACAGCCCGTCGCGAATCGTCTGCTCGTCGCGCCACGCCTGCTCGTTGGCGAGCATCAGCTCGCTGATGCGCAACCCGTGAAGGCGGCACAACGCCAACAGTTCGGCGGCCGAATCGAAGTCGTAGGGCAAGCGGGTCGTGTCGCTATCCAATTCGCCGGCCTGGGCCTGACGCTCGTCGATGACGAAGCCGCCGCCCACCGAGTAGTAGGTGTTTCGATACAGCTCACCGGCATGGCCGTGGGCGATCAGCCGCATGGCATTGGGATGGTGCGGCAAGCTGTGCTCGTAGAGTTGCATGTCGCGCGCCCAGACGAAGGGTGTCGCCAGGCGACCGTCGAGCAGCAGGGCCTGCGCCTCGAGCAGCTCCTCGATACAGGGCGAGATGATCGCTGGATCGATATGCTCGGGACGTTCGCCCATCAACCCCATGATCACCGCACGGTCGGTGCCATGACCGATGCCGGTGGCCGACAGCGATCCATACAGTTGCACCTCGATGCGCGCAACACGCTCCAGCAGGTCCGCGCCGCGCAGGCTCTCGACAAAATCATTGGCGGCGCGCATCGGCCCGACGGTATGCGAACTCGAGGGGCCGATGCCGATCTTGAACAGGTCGAACACGCTGATGGCCACGTTGCCTCCCCCTGTCTATGACAGGCTTAAGATCAATATCGCTAAAGCCAAGATTGGCCCGGCGGGTTTGACGCTAGCCTGAACTGGGAGTATATGAGGTACAAGCGAGAATAATTTGCCTATCTTTTAGAATAGCTAAACCATGAGCCGAACACTCAATGCCCAGACCCACGCCTGGCTGAAGGTCTTCGCGGTCAGCGCGCGGCATCTGTCGTTCACCCGTGCCGCCGAGGAGTTGCATGTCACCACCGGCGCGGTCAGCCAGCAGATCAAGCAGCTCGAGGAACGGCTGGGCTTCAAGCTGTTTCGCCGCCTGCCACGCCGCCTGGAACTCACCGACGAAGGCCGGCGCCTGGCCGGCGTGGTCGACGACGCCTACCAGGCGGTGGGTCTCGAGGTTCATCGGCTGCGCTCGGGGCTGATGAGCGGCATCCTGCGACTGCGCGCGGTGCCCTCCTTTCTGGCCAAATGGCTGATGCCGCGCCTGCCGAGGCTGCAGGCACGCTTTCCCGACATCGAACTGCACATTGCCGCCGAGGACAGCAGCCTGTCGCTGCGCGACGGCGATTTCGACCTGGCGATCGATCTCAACGACGGCCACTACCCCGGGCTTGCGATCACCCCGCTGATGGACGAGATGATCTTTCCGGTCTGCGCGCCCGCGCTGATGCGCGGCCGTCCGCCGCTCTCGCGACCCGACGACCTGGCCTACTATCCGCTGCTGCACGACATCACGGCCTGGCGCGGCAGCCACGACTATGCCGAATGGGAGCATTACCTCAAGGCGATCGAGGCCGGTCACGTCAACGTGCGCCGCGGCTACACCTTCAATCGCAACCAGCTGACCATGGAAGCCGCCATCGACGGCATGGGAGTCGCCATCGCCCGCCGCACGCTGATCACCAACGAGCTCAAGACCGGGCAACTGGTGGCCCCGTTCGCGCAACGCGTGGCCACCGACAAGCGCTATGGCATCGTGCACGCTCCTGGCGCGCTGGACGATCGTCGCATACGCGCGGTCCACGACTGGCTGGTCGAGGAAGCAGGTCGTCAGTCAGTCTGAGCCAGCCAATACGCAGCCGCCCATGGATGCGCCACAAAAAAGCCCGCGAGCCAAGCTCGCGGGCTTTTTTGCGTTGTGAGCAACCGAGCTACTCGTCGAGAAACGAGCGCAGCGGCTCCGAGCGGCTGGGGTGGCGCAACTTGCGCAGCGCCTTGGCCTCGATCTGGCGAATCCGCTCGCGGGTGACGTCGAACTGCTTGCCGACCTCCTCGAGGGTGTGGTCGGTGTTCATGTCGATGCCGAAGCGCATGCGCAACACCTTGGCTTCGCGCGCCGTCAGGCCGCCCAGCACGTTGCGCGTGGCTTCGATCAGGCCCTCGCCGGTGGCCATGTCGATCGGCAGCAACATGGTGCCGTCCTCGATGAAGTCGCCGAGATGCGAGTCGTCGTCGTCGCCGATCGGCGTCTCCATGGAGATCGGCTCCTTGGCGATCTTGAGCACCTTGCGGACCTTGTCCTCGGGCATCTCGAGACGCTCGCCGAGCTCCTCGGGGGTCGGCTCGCGCCCCATTTCCTGCAGCATCTGCCGCGACACGCGATTGAGCTTGTTGATGGTCTCGATCATGTGCACCGGAATGCGGATGGTCCGCGCCTGGTCGGCGATCGAACGGGTGATCGCCTGACGGATCCACCAGGTGGCGTAGGTCGAGAACTTGTAGCCGCGCCGATATTCGAACTTGTCGACCGCCTTCATCAGGCCGATGTTACCTTCCTGGATCAGGTCGAGGAACTGCAGGCCGCGATTGGTATACTTCTTGGCGATCGAGATAACCAGACGCAGGTTGGCCTCGACCATTTCCTTCTTGGCGCGACGCGCCTTGGCCTCGCCGATCGACAGCCGACGATTGACCTCCTTGATCTCACCCACCGGCAACTGGATCAGCTCTTCCTCGAAACCGATCTTGCGCTGGGCGCGCTGGATGTCGCCACGAAACGCCTGCAGCTTGTCGGCATACCTGGGATTGCTGGCCAGGAATTCATCCAGCCACTGGCTGTTGGACTCGTTGCCCGGAAAGTTCTTGATGAAGGTCTTGCGCGGCACCTTGGCTTTCTTGACGCAAACCTGAAGAATCATCTTCTCCTGATCGCGGACCTGCTCGACGCTGATCCGTACCTGGTTGACCAGACGCTCGAAATGCTTGGGTACCAGCTTGATCGGCGAGAACAGCTCGGCAAGGCGCGACTGCTCGGCAAGCGTTTCGGCGGCACCCGGGCCATACTTGGCCAGCGCCGCCTTGGCGGCCGCGTTCTGCTCGCGGATCTGCTCGAAGCGCGCGCGCGCCTCTTCGGGATCGGGACCACCGCTGCTCTCTTCTTCCTCGGCGTCGCCATCCTCGTCGTCGCCATCACTCTCGCCATCGCCGCCGCCGGGCACTTCCTCGGGCACTTCCGCCTCGGCGACCCCGGGAATCCCCTCGTCGGGATCGATGAAACCGGAGAACAGGTCGGACAGACGTCCGGGCTGCTCTTCGTCCTGGGTCGCATCGTAGGCTTCGAGGATCGACTCCACCGCACCGGGCAGGTAGGCCAGCGCGGACATCACCTCGCGGGTGCCTTCCTCGATGCGCTTGGCGATCTCGATCTCGCCTTCGCGAGTCAACAGCCCGACGGTACCCATCTCGCGCATGTACATGCGCACCGGGTCCGTGGTCCGACCGACATCGCTCTCCACCGCCGCCAGCGCGGCGACCGCTTCTTCGGCGGCCGATTCGTCGGTCGAATGATCGGACATCATCAGCGCGTCTTCATCGGGCGCCTCCTCAACGACATTGATGCCCATGTCGTTGATCATGCCGATGATGTCTTCCACTTGATCCGGGTCGGCGATATCCTCGGGAAGGTGGTCGTTGACCTCGGCATAGGTCAGGAAGCCCTGTTCCTTGCCGCGCGCGATCAACTCCTTCAGACGTGACTGCTGCGCATTTCCAGCCATAGATACCCTATATCGACGAAGAAGAATGAAGCACCTGAACGATAGGCGGTGAAAATCCAAGTTAGCCCGCAAGTATAGCGGATCAAATCACTCATCCGCCAGTTCGATCTATTTGCGCCGCAATTCAGGTGTGTTAGTTTATCGGGTTACGCTCTCTACTTAGCCCTGTAGATAAGGGCGCCTCGCGTTATTTCAATCCCGCCCCGCTAGCGCCCGAATGAAACCGGACTCCGAGCGATCAACGCCTGGCGATCTGGAGAAGCCCTTAGCGCCTGGCGATCTGGAGAAGCCCTTAGCGCTTGGCGATCTGAAACAGCGCCATAAGCCGTTGACGCTCCTCGCTCGATAGCCGTTTGCCGCTGCGCTGCCTGGCGAGCAGCTCGTTGATCTCCGTCTCCGGCGCCGCGGCCGAACTTTGGCGGCGAAAGTGCTCTATCAGCCCATCGAGCTCGGCGGCCCTGGCCGCACGCGGTATCAACAATTCGCGGCGCGCCAGCGCCTGGAGCCGCTGACCCTCGGCGGTACCGTGAAAGTGCGCCAGCAGTACCTGCGGGCTGCGATAGCGCCCGGCCCGCAACAGCCGGATGACCTCGCGACACAGCGAGCCGTCACTGTCATTATCGGCACACCAGTCGAGTTCTGCAGGCAACCGCTCGACCAGCGTCGGTTCGTGCACCAGCAACTGAAGCGTGCGCGCCATCAATCCGAGCGAGCCATTGCGCGTCGAAGCCGATGCCGTGATGCCCCGCTCGGCCTCGCCCGGCGCGCCCCTGGCGGACGGCTCCGCCCCCTCGGGCGCCTGCGCCTCGCTTTTGCCGCCGGACTCGAGCAGCGCCGCGAAGCGCGACGAATCGATCCCGGTGCGCGTCGCCAGCTCGCCCAGCAACAATGACTTGAGCACGCCCTCGGGCAGACGTCTCAAGGCTTTGAGCACGCCGCTGGCGAAGCGTTCCCGGTCCTCGATCTTTTGCAGGTCGCGCCCCTGCGCCGCCTGCTCGAAGAGAAATTCCGACAGCGGGCTGGCACAGGTGATGCGGTCGTTGAACGCCTCGGGGCCCTCGCGCCGCACCAGGCTGTCCGGATCCTCGCCCTCGGGCAGAAACAAAAAGCGCGCCTGGCGGCCGTCGATCATCTGCGGCAGCACGTTGTCCAGCGCCCGGCGCGCCGCCTGCCGGCCGGCGTTGTCGCCGTCGAAGCAGAACACCACCTCGCCGACCAGCCGGAACAGCCGCTGCAGGTGCTCTTCGCTGGTCGAGGTACCGAGCGTCGCCACGGCGTTGCGAATGCCGAACTGGGCCAGCGCCACGACGTCCATGTAGCCCTCGACGATCACCAGCCGCTCGAGCTGGCGATTGGCCTGGCGCGCCTCGAACAAGCCGTAGAGTTCGCGCCCCTTGTGAAACACCGGGGTCTCGGGCGAATTGAGATACTTGGGCTTGGCGTCGCCCAGCACCCGGCCGCCGAAGCCGAGGGTGCGGCCCTTCCAGTCGCGGATCGGGAACATCACCCGGTCGCGAAAGCGATCGTAGCTGCGCCCGGAGTCCTCGCGGCTTACCAGCAGCCCGTACTCCACCTGCACCGCTTCGCTGACCCCGCGCTCGCTCAGATGACGCTTGAGCGCCTCCCAGTTGTCGGGGGCGTAGCCGATCGCGAAGTCGCGTACCACCTCGGGCGACAACCCGCGATCGTCGAGATAGTCCCGCGCCGCCCGGCCCTCGCTCATCGCCAGACGTTCGCGAAAGAAACTCGCCGACAGCTCGAGCAGGTTGACGCCTTCCTGGCGCTTCTTCTCGCGCGCCTTGGCATGCGGGTCGTCGGCGCCCTCGCGCGGCACCTCCAGCCCCTGGCGCGCGGCGAGCTGCTCGACCGCCTCGGGGAAACGCAGGTTGTCGTGCTCCATCAGAAAGCGCAGCGCATTGCCGTGGGCTCCGCAGCCGAAGCAGTGATAGAACTGCTTGTCCTGACTGACGGTGAACGACGGCGACTTCTCCTGATGAAACGGACACAGTCCCGCATAGTTGCGGCCGGCCTTCTTGAGCGTCACCCGTTCGCCGACAACCTCGACCACATCGGCACGAGCGAGCAAGTCATCGATGAAACGCTGAGGGATCTGACCGGCCATGCGAGGGCTCTATGTGAAAGCTGACGGGATGAGCTGTCCGGAGCGAGGGCGATGCCCTCTGAGGCGCCGGACACAAAAAGCAAACGGCCACCGGATGGCGGCCGCTTGGCGTCCCTCTGAGGCAGACGATGTCCGCCTCCAGTACGTATCAGTACAGCCGTTCGAAACGCTTGCGCTCACGCTGCAACTTCTTGGCGTGACGCTTCACGGCCGCCGCTGCCTTGCGCTTGCGTACTGCGGTCGGCTTTTCGTAGCTCTCGCGACGACGCACTTCGGAGAGCACGCCGGCTTTTTCGCAGGACCGCTTGAAGCGACGCAGGGCGACGTCGAACGGCTCGTTATCACGTACTTTGACAGAAGGCATTAAGCACTCACCTACCTTGAAATCATGAGTTCGATTTTGAACGTGCGCTCGATCCGATCGTCGCATCCCGCCGTTCACAGGGAAACGAACCATCCGGCGATCGGGAAAGACGTTCAGTTCGGGTATTGGGCGCACGACCCAGTCTTGCAGAGTCGGGTATTCTAGTCGCTGCCCACGAGCTTTGCAAACATTGCGCATCGCGCGCCAGCGCCCCTGCCGCCGACGCGGCAAAGCCGGTAGAATGGCCGCTTTCCTGCCGCCAGCGACGAGCCACACCATGCGCATACTGGGGATCGAGACCTCCTGCGACGAGACCGGCGTCGCCCTTTACGACACCGAACGCGGCCTGCTGGCCGATGCCCTCTACAGCCAGGTCGCCATGCATGCCGATTTCGGCGGCGTGGTCCCCGAACTGGCCTCGCGGGATCACACTCGCAAGCTGCTGCCGTTGATCCAGCAGGTACTCGACGACGCCGGCCTGGGGCGCGGCGACCTCGATGGCATCGCCTACACCGCCGGCCCGGGGCTGGTCGGCGCACTGATGGTCGGCGCCAGCACCGCCCACGGCCTGGCCCTAGCGCTGGGCATACCGGTGCTCGGCGTGCACCACATGGAAGGCCACCTGCTCGCGCCGATGCTCGAGGACGAAGCCCCCGCCTTCCCGTTCGTCGCGCTGCTGGTTTCCGGCGGCCATACCCAGCTGGTCGAAGTGCGCGGCCTGGGCGAGTATCGCTTGCTCGGCGAGTCGGTCGACGATGCTGCCGGCGAAGCCTTCGACAAGGCCGCCAAGATGCTCGGCCTGCCCTATCCCGGCGGCCCGCAGGTCGCCAAGCTCGCCGAGGCGGGCGACCCGGCGCGCTTCCGCTTTCCGCGGCCGATGACCGACCGACCGGGGCTCGACTTCAGCTTCTCGGGGCTCAAGACCCACACCCTGACCAGCGTCAATGCATTGCGCGAGGCCGGCGAACTCGACGACCGGGGACGCGCCGACATCGCCCGCGCCTTCGAGGAAGCGGTGGTCGACACACTGGTGATCAAGTGCCGGCGCGCGCTCGACCAGACCGGCCTGAAGCGGCTGGTGGTGGCCGGCGGGGTGAGCGCCAACCGGCGGCTGCGCGAGCGCCTGGACATCGAGGTCGGCAAGCGGCGTGCGCGCACCTATTACCCCCGCGGACGCTTCTGCACCGACAACGGCGCGATGATCGCGTATGTCGGTGCCCAGCGCCTGCTGGCCGGCGAACGCGACGCCACCGCCATGCGCGCCGTACCGCGCTGGCCGCTGGCCGAGCTGGCGCCGCCCGTCGCCGCGGGGCGATCGTAACTCCCGCGCGGTAACGGCGGGCGAAGCAATCGATCAAAAGCGTGGGAGCGAACTTGTTCGCGATGGGGGGACTCAGCCAGGCCATCGGGACTGAAGTCCCTCCCACAAGGGCTCAGTGCATGCCGCCACCCGGATCGGAGCTACGGCCGAGGCGCCGGATGTACCAGACATGGCGCACCAGCACCAACAGGGCAAAGGCGATCACCACCGCCACGTACTCGCGAGCCAGCCACACGCTCGCCAACGGCGCCAATAGCGCCGTACCCAGCGAGGCCACGGCGGCGGTGCGCACCCGCCAGGCGAGCAGCACCCAGCACAGTGCGCACGCCAGCGCCACGTAGGGCGTCAGCACCAGCAGCACGCCAAAGGCGCTGGCCACCGCCCGGCCGCCCTGCAGGCGATACCAGAGCGGATAACTGTGACCCAGCAGCACGCCGAGCCCGACCATGCCCTGGGCCCAGGGCGGCAGCTCGCCGGCGCGGGCCAGCCAAAGCACCGGCATGCCCTTGGTGGCGTCGACGCTCAAGGTCACCAACGCCAGGCGCGGGCCGTAGAGGCGCAGCACGTTGGAGAAACCGGGGTTGCGCGAACCCCGCCAGCGCGGATCGGCCACCCCCGCCAGGCGGCATACCCAGACCGCCCCCAGCAGACCGCCGCACAGGTAGCCGAGCACGACCAGCA
>Ga0114911_1001208_pt1 | contig 14081 bp, 13 predicted proteins | sample MalvireepMed_904_FD_89688 | JGI IMG/M metagenome (GOLD analysis project Ga0114911, IMG submission 89688) | Marine viral communities from the Global Malaspina Expedition - Malaspina viral metaG DeepMed_904 | ecosystem: Environmental > Aquatic > Marine > Oceanic | place: Mediterranean Sea...
CGGCGGCGGCGTAACGGAACAGGTGATCGCCGCGGCGCAGCTCGGCCTCGATGGCGCCGACCGTGCTGATGAAGCGCGGGTCGTCGGCGGCGAGGAAGTCGAGCTCGTGCATCAGCAGCAGGCTGGCGTCCATGGTGTCGCCGCCGAAGCTCTCGGTGAAGGCCTGGCGCGACTCGCTCCAGGCCTCGTGGCAGATGACCTCGTGCATGCGGTCGGCCTGCTGGCGCCAGCGGGTCGAGTCCTCGCGCAGTTCGAGCTGGCCGGCGATGCGCGCCAGCCGGTCGCAGGCCGCCCAGCACATGATCGACGAGTAGGTGTGCACGCGGGCGCGGCCGCGATATTCCCAGATGCCGGCGTCGGGCTTGTCGAACAGCCGTGCGGCCTGTTCGCCGAGCAGCGTGAGGCGGCGGAACAGCGCCTCGTCGCCGGGGCGTGCCAGGCGCTCGTCGAAGAACGCCTGGTTGGCCGCCAGCACCACGGCGCCGTAGACGTCGTGCTGGACCTGGCCGTAAGCGGCGTTGCCGGTGCGTACCGGACCCATGCCGCGGTAGCCGGCGAGCCCGGGGACGTCGTACTCCTCGAGCCGCGCTTCACCGCCGATGCCGTAGAGCGGTTGCAGTTCGTGCTCGGCGGCGCCGACCACCAGGTTGATGATGTAGTTGAGGTAATTCTCCATGGTGGCGGTGGCGCCCAGCCGGTTGAGCGCGTGGACCACGAAGTAGGCGTCGCGCAGCCAGCAGTAGCGGTAGTCCCAGTTGCGCTGGCTGTCGGCGGCCTCGGGCACCGAGGTGGTCATCGCGGCGATCACTGCGCCGGTATCCTCGAAGGTGCTCAGCTTGAGGGTGGTCGCCGCGCGGATCACCGCATTCTGCCAGTCGAAGGGAATCGCCAGTCCGCGGACCCATTCCTGCCAGTAGGTGGCGGTCTCGCTATGGAACCGCTGGCACATGGTGGTCACCGATTCGGTGACGCTTTCGTCGGGGCCGAGCAGGAAGTTGAGCTCGCCGTCGAGCACGATCGGCGATTCCTGCAGGACGTAGGTGATCGAGGCGTCGGTGGTCAGGCGGGTGACCCGGTTGCGGCCGATATAGCGAATATGATGGCTGCCGTGCGTGGTATGCGGCGTATGGGCGCCGTATTCGCTGGTCGGGCGCAGCTTGACGCGGATCACCGGGGTGCCTTCGAGGTGCTCGACGCGGCGTACCAGCGCCACTGGACGAAAGGCCCGGCCGAACTGGCGAAAGCGCGGGCAGAAGTCGTTGATGCGGATGCGCCCGCCGTACTTGTCGGTGAGTTCGGTGCACAGGATCGCGGTATTGCGCTGATAGTATTGCCGGGTATCGGCCAGGTCCTGCAGCTCGATCGAAAAGTAGCCGCGATCCTGGGTGTCCATCAGCCGCGAGAAAAACGGGTCGGCGTCGAAGCGTGGCAGGCAGCACCAGACGATGCGGGCCCGGGAATCGATCAGTGCGCCGATCTGGCAGTTGCCGATCAGGCCGAGTTCGAGGGTGTTTTGTTCCGTATCCTGGGACGGGGTCAAGGGTCTTGCGTTGTCAGGCTTTCCAGCCATGTCAGTACCTCCTGTACTGATTCAAGGTAGCAGGTTGCGACAGTCTCATCCCGGCTGCCGACGCGCACGGAATGCCCGCCACGCGCGTTGACGATGCGAAAGGCGTCCTCGTCGGTGACGTCGTCGCCAATGAACACCGGCGTGCGACCCCGGAAGGCCGGTGCTTCGTCGAGTAGCCGGGCAACGGAAGTGCCTTTGTGGTAGCCGCTGGGGCGCAATTCAAGCACGCATTTGCCGGGCACCAGCTCGAAGGTTTCGCCCAGCGCCCGATGCTGGGCTTCGAAGAATGCGCGGCACGCCTCGGCGAGTTCCGGGGCGCCGCGGTAGTGCAGGGTCAGCGAGACGCTCTTGTCCTCGTAGTACAGGCCGGGACGGGCCTCGACGAAGGCCGCCAGGGCATCGCGGCAGGAGGCCAACTGGGCGGGCTGGTCGACCGCCGTGTGGCGCGTGCCGTCGGCGTCGCGCCATTCCAGCCCGTGGATGCCCGCCATCGGCAGGGAAATCGGCGCGAGCAAGTCTTCGAGCTGGTCCAGCGAGCGCCCGCTGATCACCGCCACGGCGCCGTCGAAGGTCTTTTCGAGATTGCCGAGCAGCGTCTTCAGACGCGGCGATACGCGGACATCGTCGGGATGGGCGGCAAGCGATACCAGGGTACCGTCGAAGTCGAGAAACAGCGCCCAGTCGCGGCGCGGCAACGGCAGTTGCGAAGAAGAAAGATACATCGAGGTGGACATGGGGCTGCGCGAACTCGTCTTTGTCAATGGTCGGGTTCATCGGCGTACCTGCTTGGAGAGCCTCAAGCCGGCGCCAGGTGAGCCCCGCTCATGATAGACAAATCAGGGCGTCGGTTGGCAACGCCGGCTACATGCCGGCGTTGCCCGGGTGCGCCCTGTCTCGCAGGCAGCGGGTGGAAGGGGGTAGTGCGGCTCAGTGCTCGGCCTGTTCGAAGCGCTCGGCGGCGCGCAGCGCCTCGCCCTGAGTGGCATGTTCGGAGACGACGTTCTCGTTGTCGGGCTGGCTTTCGTCGATGACCACCCAGGCAGTGATCGTTTCCTTCAGGTCGCTGCTGTCGAAGACCGGTTCGATACGGGCTTGTTTCTGCATCTGTTTATCCTCCGTGATGAGGTCGCTGTGATGGCTTAAAAGCCTTCCCGAGTCAGCTCGCCGGATGGCGGGCGATTGAGTTCGGTGCAAGGGCAGTCCAGGTGGACGCAGGGTAGCCCTTCCGGATGACCGGCGGCGCAGCCGGTGCAACAGGACGCCTGGCCCTCGCTGAGCGCGGCATTGTCGCTGGTGACCTCGTTTTCGCAGCCCGTGCAGGCGCAGGTTCCCAATTCGGCCATCGCGTCTCTCCTTGGGGTCGGTCGTGAATGGCCTTGTCAGCGTAGACACGCCGTCGAGCCGCTTGCCAGCCCGGGCTCCTCAGTCGTCGTCCGCGGCGGCGGTCTGGAAGGCGCGCTTGTCGTCGGGCAGCCGCACGGTATCGCCCAGCGACAGCTCGTCCAGCGCGTTCATCCGCTCGCCGCTGGCGGCATCGATCAGCGCGACCACGTCGCCGATGCTGGTCGCGTCGCGATAGGCCTCGACGCGAATGCGCACGCTGGCGCCCTTGTAGCGGGCGGTGACGATGCTGCCGGGATGGGGCTCGCCATACTCGTTGGGGTCCTTGGCGTAATGCGAGGCAACGCTGCCGGAGCCGGGATTGTCCCAGTCGACGTGCTTGTGCATGGCGTTCTCCTGTCGATGAGTGTCTCTGTCAGGATAGCGCGCCCCGGCGAAGACGAAAAAGCCTACCCCGTCCCGCTCATGGCGTCAGTTGTCGACTCGAACAACCTGCAGGGGTTTACACGCTGTCCATGCACCACCGTATACCGAACGGTCGATCCGACACCTCGGCGGGCGGCGGTGCAAGAGGGGCTTCCAGACCTTTCTACAGGGCTCCCAGCTCCGTCCGCACGAAATCCCGAAACACCCGCACGCGCGCCGGCGCCGCGCGTCCGCTGAGACTGATCGCATAGAGTTTTCCCTCCGAGACACTCCACTCTGGAAGTACCCGCGATAGAGCCCCTGAAGCCACTGCCTTCGCGGCGACCAGATCTGGAATGGGGCCAATCCCGCCCCCGGCCAGTGTCAGGCGCAGCACGCTGGCATAGTCGCTGGTCCGAATGACCGGGCGGGCGATGACTTCGTTGGAGCGTCCCCGCCGGTCGGTCAGCCGGAGTTGCGCGGCCCCCGCGAATTCTCGCGAGACCACCCAGTCGTGCGCGGCGAGCGCCGATGGCGCATCGGGAGTGCTTCCGTGAGCCGCGAGGTAAGCCGGCGCGGCATACAGACCGATGCGGAACTGCGCCACCGCCGAGGCCCTGTACCCCATGTCCGGCAAATCGCCCACACTGGCGCGTAGCGCGATATCCACTCGATTGACGGCGAGATCGAGTGGCGCGTCGGTCACCAAGAGTTCGACCGTGATCTGCCGATGTCGGGCGCGAAACCGCACCACAAGCTCGGGCAAGACATCCATCCCGAGATCCACGGGAGCAGTCACCCGCAGGTGCCCGCGCGGCATTTCCTGCGATTGCCGCGCGCCTTCCACCGCATCGTCCAGCCACGCCAAGGCTTCTCTGGCCTTGGCATGGAAAGCCATGCCTTCCTCGGTTGGCGAGACCGCCCGCGGGGTGCGCGCCAATAGTGTGACCCCCAGACGCCGCTCCAGGCGCGAGAGCCGCCGACTGATACTGCCCTTGGTCTCTCGGAGCTGACGGGCCGCGGCCGACACGGTGCCAAATTCTGCGACTGCGCAGAAGGCGCGTAGATCTTCAAGAGCGCCCCCGATAGTTTCCGATTCGTCAACCATGAGTTCCAATCTTGTTGTCTTACACAGATCGGGAAACTACCGCATTCTGCATCCCTGTTCCAACACGACGTGACCGAACCTTACTGATCGAGGAGCTACACGATGACGACTACGATGCTGAACCGCTCTACGCCCGCCACAGGCACACTGGACAAGCTCAGCATGCTGGCTTATCCACTGATACGGGTGACGACGGGGCTGCTGCTCATGCCTCACGGCGCGCAGAAGCTCTTTGGCTGGTTCGGTGGCTACGGCCTCTCCGGCACCGGCGCCTACTTCGGGGACACGCTGGGCATGCAGCCCGGCATTCTGTTCGCGCTGATCGCCGGGCTGATCGAGTTTTTCGGCGGGTTTGCGCTGGTGCTGGGCCTACTGACACGACCAGTGGCTGCGGTGGTCGCCGTCTTCTTGGCGGTTGCGCTGAGCGTCCATGTCCCCAACGGCTTCTTCTGGACCGATGGCGGTATCGAATATCCACTCATGTGGCTCCTCCTCGCAGTGGCGATCGTACTGCGCGGCGGCGGCGAATACTCGCTAGACCGGCGCCTTGGCCTGCGCTTCTAAGCGACCTTAAGAACGTTTCGGAGGATGCTATCCATGACGACGCAAGCTCTACCCACGCTGTTCGTTCCGCACGGGGCCGGTCCCTGTTTTTTCATGACCTGGGAGCCTGCCGATGCCTGGTCGCGCATGGCAGATTGGCTGCGCGCCGTGCCCGAACGGATCGGCACTCGGCCCAAGGCGGTGCTAGTGGTATCGGGGCACTGGGAGGCGCCGGTCTTTACGGTGAATGCGCAGCGCGCGCCGCCGCTCTTGTACGACTACAGCGGCTTTCCGCCGCACACCTATGAGTTGACGTATCCGGTGCCCGGATCGCCTGCGCTCGCCGAGCGGGTGCAGGCACTGCTCGGCGGTGCCGGCTTTACCAGCGAGGCGGAGTCTGCCCGGGGGCTGGACCATGGGGTGTTCATTCCCATGAAAGTGATCTATCCGGCGGCGGACGTGCCCATCGTGCAGCTCTCGCTCAGGCAGGGACTGGAGCCTGCGGAGCATCTGGCCATGGGTCGGGCACTCGCCCCGCTGCGCCGTGAGGGCGTGCTCATCGTCGGCAGCGGCATGAGCTATCACAACATGCGCCGCTTTCGCTTCGACGACTCGACGCTGGATCCGGATTCGGTGCGCTTCGATGAATGGCTGGCCGAGACGGTGGCCTTGCCGGCGCCGGCGCGCGAGCAGCGGTTGAGCGATTGGGCGGCGGCCCCCGGTGGTCGTGCTGCGCATCCGCGCGAGGAGCACTTGCTGCCCCTGCATGTGGTGGCGGGTGCCGCCGGCGTTGATGCCGGCCAGCACGTGTTGCAGGACCGGGTGCTCGGCAGCCTCCAGTCAGCCTTCATGTTCGGCGGTTAACGGCGGCATTCTGCTGTCGCCGCTGCGAGATCAGGACGGGCCTGGGGGCGCTCGAGCGCTTACTTCTTGCTGGCGCGCTTGCGCTCGTTCTCGGTGAGATGCTTCTTGCGCAGGCGAATATGGTTGGGGGTGATCTCGACCAGCTCGTCGTCGTCGAGGAATTCGATCGCCTGCTCGAGGCTGAAGCGTACCGGCGGGGTCAGCACGATATTCTCGTCGTTGCCCGAGGCGCGCATGTTGTCGAGCTTCTTGCCCTTGGTCGGGTTGACCACCATGTCGCTGGCGCGGTTGTTGATGCCCACCAGCATGCCTTCGTAGACCTCGGTGCCATGGTCGATGATCAGCTTGCCGCGCTCCTGCAGGGCGTAGAGCGCATAGGCCAGCGCCTTGCCGGGGACCATCGACACCAGCACGCCGTTGCGACGCTCGATGGAGGCGTCCGGCTTGAGCGGGCCATAATGATCGAAGCGGCTGGTGAGGATGCCGGTGCCGGAGGTCAGGGTCAGGAACTGGCCGCGGAAACCGATCAGCCCGCGCGCGGGGATGATGAAGTCCAGGCGCACGCGGCCCTTGCCGTCGGGGTTCATGTTGGTCAGCTCGCCCTTGCGATAGCCGAGTTCCTCCATCACCGCGCCCTGGTGCTGCTCCTCGCAGTCGATGATCACCTCTTCGTACGGCTCCTGCCTGACGCCGTCGATCTCCTTGATGATCACCTCGGGGCGACCCACGGCCAGCTCGAAGCCTTCGCGGCGCATGCTCTCGATGAGTACCGAAAGGTGCAGCTCGCCGCGCCCGGAGACCTTGAACTTCTCGGGCGATTCGCCCTGCTCGACGCGCAGCGCGACGTTGTGGATCAGCTCCTGCTCGAGGCGATCCTTGATGTTGCGGCTGGTGACGAACTTGCCGTCCTTGCCGGCGAACGGCGAGTCGTTGACCTGGAAGGTCATCGACACGGTGGGTTCGTCCACGGTCAGCGCCGGCAGCGCCTCGACGGCAGCCGGGTCGCACAGCGTGTCGGAGATCGCCAGGTCCTCGATGCCGGTGATGCAGATGATGTCGCCGGCTTCGGCCTGCTCGGTCTGCACCCGCTCGAGGCCCATGTGGGTCATCACCTGGCCGATCTTGCCCTTGCGGGTCGCGCCTTCCTTGGTGATCACGCTGACCTGCTGGTTGGGCTTGACGCTGCCGCGCTTGATGCGGCCCAGCCCGATGACGCCGACGTAGCTGGAGTAGTCGAGCGCCGAGATCTGCATCTGGAAGGGGCCATCGAGTTCGACCTTGGGCGGCTCGACGATGTCGACGATGGACTGGAACATCGGCGCCATGTCGTCGGCCAGCTGGTCCGGCTCGGGACCGGCGATGCCGTTGAGCGCCGAGCAGTAGATGATCGGGAAGTCGAGCTGCTCGTCGGAGGCGCCGAGATTGTCGAACAGGTCGAAGATCTGGTCGATGACCCAGTCGGGGCGCGCGCCGGGGCGGTCGATCTTGTTGACTACGACGATCGGCTTCAAGCCCTGGTCGAAGGCCTTCTGGGTGACGAAGCGGGTCTGCGGCATGGGGCCGTCGACGGCGTCGACCAGCAGCAGCACGGAGTCGACCATCGACATCACGCGCTCGACCTCGCCGCCGAAGTCGGCGTGCCCGGGGGTGTCGACGATGTTGATGTGATAGACCTGCTCGTCGGGGGCCTGCCAGCGGATCGCCGTGTTCTTGGCCAGGATGGTGATGCCGCGTTCCTTTTCCTGGTCGTTGGAGTCCATGATCCGCTCCTGGCCCTCGGCTTTACGATCCAGGGTGCCGGACTGACTCAGAAGCTTGTCGACCAGGGTGGTTTTGCCGTGGTCGACGTGAGCGATGATGGCTATGTTGCGAAGTTTCTCGATCACGACGGGATCCTGCAGGGAAATAAGGGCCGCATTATAGGGTCAGGCCGTTTCCACTGCTACCTTCGTGAGCCGTGCTTCGCCGCTGGCGGGGCTTACAGCTGACCCAGCAGATGATCGAACAGGCGTCCCGGGCTCCCTGCGAGATGCTGGTTGACGGCGATCCGCGGCAGCGCCAGGGGGTTGTCGTGACGGCCCAGCTAGCCGCCCTGACCGTCCAGGGCCAGCGAGACCCCGCAGCGATTGACCAGTTGCTGGACGCGCGGCGAGGGCTGGCTGTCCGGGTAGGCGAAGGCCGCCAGCGGCTCGCGGCACAGCCGGGCCAGTGCCTGGCGCGAGTGGCGCACCTGCCAGCGTATGGCGTCGTCGTCCTGGGTTTCGAGGGCGCGCATGCCGACGCCGCGGGCGCCGAAGCGGATCAACCCGTCCCTTTCGAGCCGCCGAACGCTGAACGCATCGAGCCCTTGGCGAGGCTGGCCGAGCTCGCCGTGCAGGGCGTCGCCGATGGCCTCGAGGGTGCATGGATCATGCTGGGCGAGTTCCAGCAGGTAGCCCAGCAGGGCCCGGCTGTAGGCCGTGTCGGGGTGCTTGGGGGGCATGGGCGGCAACGGCAGCCCGGCATCGCCCAGCGCATCGCGAATCCGTGTCGGATGCTGGCGTTGCCACAGGCCTTCGCCGAGGGTCTCGCGCCAGGCGCCGTGCGGCCGGTGCAGCCAGCCGGTATTGATGAAGATGCTGGCGGGGATCGCGTAATGCTCGAGCAGCGGCGCGGCGACGTCGAGGGTGTCGCGCCAGCCGCCGTCGAAAGTCAGGCTGATGCACGCCTGAGGGTCGTGGTGGGGCTTGAGGGCGGTATCCAGGCAGACCAGTCGCGACAGCTCGCTGAGCGTCAGCAGCAGCCGCTCGAAGCGCTCGGGGCCGAGGCACCAGGGGGCGCGATGCGGCAGGCGGGCTTCGCCCTCGCCGGGCAATACCCGCGGCAGGGCGATGAGTGCGCTACGTCCCCATAGCGGCTCGCTCAGGCTGCGCCGCCAGTGGCCGCGCAGTCGGTACGCCAGATCCTGAGCCAGGGACAGCGCCAGCCCGGTCATCGTCCGGCTCCAACCGCTAACGCGCTACGACCAAGCATGCTGCTTTACTCCTTGTGCCCCACCGGCACAGCACATACCAGTAACCGACATTTTACCGCCAACCACACGCCAGTACTAACTCACCGATCGTCGGCACTCCTCGGGCCGGCATTGCAGCACCCGGGCATGGCAGGCTTGCAGGCGGCCCAGCAGGTCGCGCTCGGCTCGGCCTTCGAGTTCAGGGTCGAAGCCGCCGAGACGTTCGAACCAGACCCGCTGTACGGCGAATACCTGGGTATGGAGTCGGGCCCGGCCGATGCGCGAGAGCCAGGCGGAGACGGACCGGCGCTCGGCGACCAGAACCAGCGCGTCCCAGGCCTGGAGACGCAGCGCCTGGTCGATCTCGTGCAGCCAGGTGTCCGAGAGCTCGCTGGGCGACTCGATGAACACCAGTACGTCGCCATGACTGCAATTGGCGGCGGCATTGAGCCGCGCGCCGCGGGCCATGCCCGACAACGTCAAGGTCCGGGCACCGTAACGCTCCGCCAGCTTGCCCAGGGAGAGACGCGGGCGGTCGACGATGAACCAGCGTTCGACCTCACCATCGAGCCGCTCGGCCAGCTTTTCCAAGGCGGCCAGGCAGCGTTCTGCGCGGCTGTAGCCTCGTCGAAAATCAATGACCACACTGTATGTATTCATGAGCCTGGTGACCTGGAATCCGAAGGGCCCGGTTACCGTGACGCTTGCATAGGCCGTCCGGTGCCACGATGTGCAACGCATTATTGCCAATTCATCGCAATTGCCAATGTCTCGCAGGTCTCTATTCTCTCCCCTTGTCTACTGCGATAGTTATGTAAAGAAGAGTAGCTCTGAGTTTCCAGACGTTTCAATTGGCCGGCTGGCTGATTTTGTGAGCTCTCATGGTTGGTTTTCATCGAGTGCGCAAGGTTGAGGCGCTTAACCCGGCGGCGCGTTTCTGATAACTGGCGGGCGGATCAGTCTGTGCGTCGCCGCTGTGAACCGGAATGGTGCATGAAAGGAGGTTTGCGCTCAATCATGGTGCATTGGCGGAAGCCCTGCACCGCCATGATGCGACATCGGCCATTCGGGGCGCCCTCAAAGGCCTTCGTCCGGGGGCGCTTTCTTCACTATATTCATTGGTCTGGCCAGGATTCGCGATTGTTGTTGCGCCATTTTGGCACGGCTTCTGCATTCGTTTTTGTCAGAAATGGCATGCATGGGCAATCCGCGCCCCGACGTGCTAAAACGACGCTGGACACGCAAGCCAATGGCTCATCTATGGAGGACACCATGTCTGAGAAGACTCTAGCCCTGATCGAAGAACACGACGTCAAGTGGGTCGACCTGCGCTTTACCGACACCAAGGGCAAGGAGCAACACGTCACGATTCCGGCCAGTGCGGTCGATGATGAGTTCTTCGAGGACGGTCAGATGTTCGACGGCTCTTCCATCGAAGGCTGGAAGGGCATCAATGAATCCGACATGATCCTGCGCCCCGAAGACGGCACCGGCTTCCTCGATCCGTTCACCGAAGACGCGACCCTGGTGCTGCGTTGCGACATCATCGAACCGTCGACCATGCAGGGTTACGAGCGCGATCCGCGCTCCATCGCCAAGCGCGCGGAAGCCTATCTGGGCTCCACCGGCCTGGGCGATACCGCCTTCTTCGGCCCCGAGCCGGAATTCTTCATCTTCGACGAGGTGCACTGGAAGGCCGACATCGAAGGCGCCATGTACAAGATCACGTCCGAGGAGGGCGCCTGGTCGACCGATCGCAAGATCGAAGGCGGCAACCTGGCGCACCGTCCGCGGGTCAAGGGCGGCTACTTCCCGGTCCCGCCGGTGGATAGCTTCCACGACATACGCAGCGCGATGTGCAACACCCTCGAGGCGATCGGCCAGAGCGTCGAAGTGCATCACCACGAAGTGGCCAACGCCGGCCAGAACGAGATCGGCGTCAAGTTCAACACCCTGGTCAAGAAGGCCGACGAGGTCCAGGAACTCAAGTACGTGGTCCATAACGTGGCCCATGCCTATGGCAAGACCGCGACCTTCATGCCCAAGCCGCTGGTCGGCGACAACGGCTCCGGCATGCATGTTCACTCCTCCTTCTGGAAGAATGGCGAGAACCAGTTCGCCGGCGACGAATACGCCGGGCTCTCCGAGACGGCGCTGTACTACATCGGCGGCATCATCAAGCATGCGCGGGCGCTGAACGCCTTCACCAACGCTTCGACCAACTCCTACAAGCGGTTGGTGCCGGGCTTCGAGGCGCCGGTCATGCTCGCCTACAGTGCGCGCAACCGCAGTGCATCGATCCGCATTCCGTACACCGCCAGCCCCAAGGGCAAGCGCGTCGAGTGCCGCTTTCCCGACCCTACCGCCAACCCGTACCTGGCGTTCGCGGCGATGCTGATGGCCGGCATCGACGGGGTGAAAAACAAGATCCATCCTGGCGACGCGATGGACAAGAACCTGTACGACCTGCCGCCGGAAGAGGGCAAGTCGGTGCCGACCGTGGCCAGCAGCCTGGAGCAGGCGCTGGAAGCGCTCGACAAGGACCGCGCGTTCCTGACCGAGGGCGGGGTGTTCACCGACGACACGATCGATGCCTACATCGCGCTCAAGGGCGAGGACGTCGAGCGCCTGCGCATGACCACCCACCCGGTGGAGTTCGATCTCTACTACAGCTGCTGAGCGGCCGAGCGACACCGATCGCCGGATCATCGAGGCCCGCCTTTCTGGCGGGCCTTTTTGCATTACACTGGCGGATATCGCCAATCGCGCAAGTGGTGGCGACGCGGCGCTAGGCAAAGGAGTGAAGGGGCATGATCAAGCGCGTTTTCACGGTTGTGCTGCCGTGCGCCATTGCGCTGGGAATAGAGGGAATAGGGGGAATAGAGAGTGCCGAGGCGGCCAGCGTCTACCGTACGACCGATGCGCAAGGCAACGTGGTATTTACCGACAAGTCGGTCGACAACGCCGAACGGGTCGATCTCGAGCCGTTGACCGTGGTGCCCGCCGTGGGAGTCGATGTCGCGCCGCCGCCCACGCAGCGTGCCGAGCCGGCTGCCTCGCGCGCCGGGCAGCCGTTCATGCCCTATTCCACCTTCCGTATCGCCGCGCCCGAGGATGGGCAGACCCTGCACACCGGCGCCGCCGGGAACGTTCAGGTACGACTGACCATCGAGCCGACGCTGCGCGAGGATAACCAGGTACGCTTGCTGGTCGATGGCGTGGTAAGCCAGTCGGCCCTGAACAGCAGCGCGTTCATGCTCACCAACCTGGACCGCGGCGAATATACCCTGGTCGCCGAATTGCTCGATGCCGCCGGCCAGGTGCGCCACCGCAGTGCGCCGGTCACCCTCTACGTGCAGCGCGCCAGCGTCAATCTGCCGGCCAATCCCAACAACCCCGCCGGCCTGCCACCGAGCCGCACCGGCAATTAACGGGTGTCGCTCCCTTCATTTCTGCACGCCGCGTTGTGTGTGCCGCGCCATCAAGCAGCTTTCCTCGTCTCGATGCACCATAATAGTGCAGTGCGCCCCGACGCCCTGTCCGCCATCCCGCTCGTTGCGGGCCTGGCCAGACTGGCGCGTATCTTGCAAACACCAAGCTAACGGATCTCAGGATGTCGAGACGCGCCATGTACCAACGCTTGCTGGAAAACCTGACCACGGCGGTCGTGCTGCTCGACGGGGCGTTACGCGCACGCTGGCTGAACCCGGCCGCCGAAGCGTTGCTGGCGGTGAGCCGCAGTCGGGTCGAGGGGACGCGTCTGGAATGCCTGGAAGGCGAAGGCGGGGCGATCGCCGAGGTGTTGCGCAAGGCGCTCGAGGAAAACCACCCTTTCACTCAGCGCGAGGCCATATTGCTGCTGGCCGGCGGCGAGGCGATCACCGTCGACTTCACCGTCACGCCGTTGTCGGACGCCGAGTTGCTGCTCGAGATCGAACCCCGCGACCGGCTGCTGCGCATCTCCCGCGAGGAAGCGCTGGTCACCCGTCAGGAGACCATCAAGGTGCTGTCGCGGGGCCTGGCCCACGAGATCAAGAATCCGCTGGGCGGGATTCGCGGCGCGGCGCAACTGCTCGAGCGCGACCTGCCCGACCCGCAGTTGGCCGAGTTCACCCGGGTGATCGTCGAGGAAGCCGACCGGCTGCGCGACCTGGTCGATCGCATGCTCGGCCCCAACCACCTGGTCCGCCACGAGCCGCTCAACGTGCACCGAGTGCTCGAACGGGTACGCGCGCTGCTCGAGGCCGAGCACCCCCGAGTCGCCTACGTGCGTGACTACGACCCCAGCCTGCCCGAGCTGCACGGCGACGAGTCGCAGTTGATCCAGGCGGTGCTCAACGTGGCACGCAACGCCGTCCAGGCGATGGATGAAAGCGGCACGCCCACCCCGCGGCTGACGCTGCGCACCCGGGCCCGGCGGCAGTTCACACTGGGCGCCGAGCGCCACCGCCTGGTCTGCGAGGTGGCGATCGTCGACAACGGCCCGGGGATTCCCGCGGCGCTGCGCGACACGCTGTTCTATCCGATGGTCTCGGGGCGTGCCGAGGGCAGCGGCCTGGGGCTGTCGATCGCCCAGTCGATCCTGCATCAGCATCAGGGGCTGGTCGAGTGCGACTCGCATCCCGGCTGTACCGAGTTTCGCCTGCTGATGCCGCTGGATGCCCATCAGTGACCGGGGCGGAACATTGCCAGAGCGCCGGACGTGCCGAGACTGCGACCATCGCCGAAGGCGAAACCATGCGACCCGCTGGAGGGCTTTATGAATGATCCCGCCCGTATCGTCATCGTCGACGACGACCGAGCCATACGCTGGGTGCTGGAGCGCGCCCTGGCCCAGCCGGATCTGGACGTGACCAGCTTTGACCGGGCCGATACCGCGCTCGAGGCGATCCTCAGCTATCCCCCCGAGGTACTGCTCACCGACATCCGCATGCCGGGGCTCGATGGCCTCGACCTGATGGCGCAGGTGCGCGAGGCGTGCCCGGACCTGCCGGTGATCGTGATGACCGCGCATTCCGACCTGGACAGTGCGGTGGCCTCCTATCAGGGCGGCGCCTTCGAGTACCTGCCCAAGCCGTTCGATGTCGACGACGCCCTGGCGCTGGTGCGTCGCGCGGTGGCCCACGCCCGCGAGCGCGCCTCGCCGGTGGTGGTGCCCGAGGGCTTCTCGGCGGATATCATCGGCGAGGCGCCGGCGATGCAGGAGGTCTTCCGGGCCATCGGTCGGCTGTCGCAATCGCACATCACCGTGCTCATCA
>Ga0114911_1001221_pt1 | contig 13965 bp, 19 predicted proteins | sample MalvireepMed_904_FD_89688 | JGI IMG/M metagenome (GOLD analysis project Ga0114911, IMG submission 89688) | Marine viral communities from the Global Malaspina Expedition - Malaspina viral metaG DeepMed_904 | ecosystem: Environmental > Aquatic > Marine > Oceanic | place: Mediterranean Sea...
ACCATTCGTCTCGTTCGACCCCGCTACGCATTCTTGGAAAACGTCCCTGGACTTATTTCCAGCGGATATTTTGACACGATCCTCCGTGACCTGGCCGAAATCCGGTATGATGCACGATGGACAGTGCTGGGAGCGCACCATGTTGGTGCCCCGCATAAGCGGAACCGGCTCTGGATACTCGCTACCGACGCCGAGTGCGGTGAGCTACGGCACCAATCAGGGCGGGGGCATGGGGCGGACAGGGCCGCTGCGTCTCTGGACACGATGGCCCGTCAGAACATGTGGCCGACGCCAAGCGGTCACCGCCGGGGGGGCGGAAGCCACTCCACCCAGCCGTCTTCGGCCCAGCGGTCACAAGCGGCAGATCACCCTGCAGGATGCGGTGCGGTGGCCGAGCCCCAAGGCCAGCGACTCCAAGGGGACGGGACCAGTTGGCAGCAAGAGCCAAATACACGACAACCGAAAAAAGAATCTGAGAGGCATAACGGCTCTATGGGCGACACCGAACACGGGCGATGCGACCAGGGGCTCGCCGGAGACAGCCGACGACAAGAGAGCGAGAGGGGCGCATACCGGGGAAAGCCTAATAGACCAAACTGGTGGGCAACTGAACCCGCCGTGGGTCGAGTGGCTCATGGGGTGGCCGCTCGGGTGGACCGACTTAAAGCCCTTGGGAATGGACAAGTACCGGCAGTGGCAGCAGCAGCATGGCGTATATTAACCGACATGGAGGACGTAAAGAAATGACCACTCGTTTACATCTCGCAACAGCCGTCTTATGCGGCAATTCGATCTGTCAAAATCCTGCAGACGTTTGCCAGGAAATCTACGACATTAACGATCCGTGTTGTCCTGGATGTGGGAGCTACACGTCCCACCCGATATCGATGTGGATTCCGGCATCCAGTCCCCCACGGCAATTGATGGAGGACCGCCGCGAACACGCAATCCCGTTACTGGACGTCATCACCGAAGGGAGTACCGATGGAACAGAAAGAGACCTGGTTAGCACAACGCCGTAAGTGCATTACCGCAACCGATGTGGCAAAAATCTTAGGGCTGGCCCCGTGGGGATCACCCCACTCTGTTTGGCGCGATAAATTGGGCCGAGAGGAAGATGGTCCGCCCAGCCCAGCTATGCGTCTCGGCGTGGAAATGGAGCCGCGCATCGTGGACGATTACGTCAGCAGACATGACGGTGTCGAGTTGATCGATCCTGGCCGATACCAGCTGGTGACCCATCCCCAGCACCCCTGGATCGCTTGTACCCCTGACCGTGTCTATGCCGATCGCTCCTGCGGTCTGGAGTGCAAATACGTCCTTGGCAGTCAACGCTACTGGTCCGAAGAGAAACCTGCCAACCACGCTTTTCTGCAGGCACACTGGTGTATGATTGCGATGCAAATCCCACGATGGGATATCGCCGCCTGGGTGGGCAACCGCTACTATGAATATAACCTCGTCGCCAACGCAGAACTCCACAAAACCTTGGTTGACCAGTGTCAAGCCTATCTGGACCGCTACATCCTTGGCGATGAAGAGCCCGATCTTGACGGATCGCCGCAAACATCCGCCTATCTCTCAAACCTATTCGAGGACATCACGGAGGAAATGTTGGTCCCCCCCGAGGCGGTCACCGTCGATGCCCGTCGCTACCGCGATATCCTTGCGGAGGAACGAGATCTGAAAACCGAAAAAGAGCATCTCAAACAAGGATTTGCCAAAAAGATAGGGGACGCCACAGGATTTGAAAGTGAGGAATTCGTCCTGACGTATCGACGGACAAAGCCGTCTCAGAAGATCGACATACGCACATTTGTTGCCTCAGTAGAGGATGTCTTAGGGCAGGACAAAACTGCAGATCTTGTCCAACGCCACACCACAGAAACCCCAGGAACACGTCGTATTGCACTCAAATTCAGGGAGGATATCAATGGCTAGTCTCAGCGAATTTTTACACGGCTTAGTTCCGACACTCGTGGAATCCATGGAGGACGGGAGCGAACAACAAGCTAAACGCCTCTGTCAGCAATTACTGGGCGCAGCCCGGAATAACCCCCGCATCGCGCAATGCGATGGGCGGTCTGTTGGGCAGGTCGCTGTCCAGCTTGCCACACTCGGGTTTGAACTGCGGGACGGAGAAGTCTATTTGGTGCCGCGAGGAAAAACCCTCACCCTTGAGGTCGGCTACAAGGGCATGATTGGTGCCTTATACCGTGGAGCGGTCATCGAGTCGATTAACGCTGGCGTACGGCGGGAGGGAGACGAGTGGGACTGTGATCGCGGATCACAGGCATTCATTCGGCACAAACCTGCAATGGGCCCAGAGCGCGGCGAGATCACCGACTATTACGCCCTCGCGATCTTGGAGGGCAGTGGGCGGACACTCTGGGAGTCGATGACCGTCGAGGAAATCGAGGAGATCCGAAATTTAGCGCCCGGCGGGAAGAGCACCGCTTGGCGGAACCATTTTGACGAGATGGCAAAAAAGACCGTCTTAAAACGACTAATGAAGGTCTTACCCCGGAAAAAAGGGAACGCACTCTTAGCAACTGTGGAAGAACATGATAACATGGCATATCGGGAACATTCCGGCGACCAGGCCGATGACATTATCAACCACATAGCAGAGGAGGGATCAAATGGCGACCGAAATTGATGTGTCCATCGATCCGGGGCGGGTGCGTCCGTACAAGGGGAAAGAGGGCTCAAAACTTAAAGCATTTTGCAATGTCACCATCGGGCCGGTCACAATCAATAATTGTCGGATCGTTGATGGTATGCATGGACCATTTGTTGGCTTCCCGGAGGGGGAAGTCTACACCGATAAAAACGGCGATGAGAAGCGTCAGCGGTATATATGGATTGAGGATAAAGCCGTGATGGACGCCTGCAATGAAGAGGCGGAACGGGCATTAGAAGCTCTCGGTGATCATGGGACGGAAGCCCCATCCGATGACATCCCGTTCTGACTGTAGGGGTCACAATGATTGCATCTCACGGCACCCCGAGTACCCCTCTCGGATGCCTGGGGAGCGGACGACGGGGGTCGGTTTCATCTCCCCCGCCTCCTTGTCGTCCGCCATAACGGGACCAGAGGGCTTTACATCCTTTCGGCCCTCTGGCCCGTACAACAACCTGATAGGAAGTTCATTTTGCACTGAGGAGTACCACGAGCATGGCGCTACGATATAATTGGCACCGCATATCCCACGAGTTTAACCGCGATCCTGAAATCCGATCTCTCCGTGAGCAGTACCACGACTGGATGGCGCTGGTCTGGATCGAAATGCTCTCCCAGGCTGACCGGCACGAAGGTGTCATCAAAGGCACCTACGACGAGATCGCGCTACAATTGGCGTACATTTCCAACTCAAAGCGGCCCAGTACAGCAGTGAAATGTATCCGAAATGCGCTGGATTTCATGGAGGAACGTCAATGGATTACACGACAAAGTGAGTCTGTTCTCGTAGTTAAGTACCCGGAATATCATACAAACCAAATAGCCAAAAAACAAAAACGGCGGCGACAACAAGACAAGACTATACAAGACAAGACTATACACCAAGAGAAAACCAACAAAGAAAGTGTGGTGGGCGCGGGAGAAACATCAATTGCGGCTTATCCCGAACGATTCATCCCCGTATGGGAGGCATACCCTATCGGCAAGCGGGTGCGGATGGGTGATGCCGAACGGGCGTGGAATAAGATTCAGGGGTGGAATCATACGGTGCCAATCCTATCCGGAATCGCACGGTGGCTGGCTTCGCCTAACTGGACGGCGGATGACGGGCAGTACATCCCCCGCATCGCCGACTTCTTATTGTGTAAAATCTACCTGGATACGCCCCAACCGCCCATGACCGAACATATCGTGGACGAGATAGACGACGATCTCGATATTGAGGATGAGATGACCGACGTGGCTAAAGTGGGTGAGGTGGGTGGAGCGTGCCATGGAGACGTATAGCCACGAAGCTGCCCTCCTCTCGTGCATCCTGATGGACAACACGGTCCTGGATGCGTGCCGCACGCAAGTCGAACCCGATGATTTCGGCTATCTACCGCATCGTAAAATATGGGAGTCGATGTGTCAGTTAGGCGACCAACGCGATGCTATCGATCTGGTGACCGTCGAGCATGGGCTCCGCACGGCACGAGAGTTAGACAGCATTGGCGGGGTCACCTATCTACTCACCGTACAGGAGGCCGTCCCGAGTGCGGCTAATTACGGGGATTACCTCAAGCTCACACTGGAAGACGCGAAGCGCAGAGCGGCAGATCGTCAGGCGCAGAAAGTGCTGGAAGTCGCAGATGGAGATCGAAAACTCGATGCGCTGGGGGCGATTGAGGACATTGTCCGAGACCGGGCGACTATCGGCCGTCCAACCTACTGGACGCTGGAACAGTCGATTCGTGAGACGTTAGAGAAAGTCGATGCGCTTGATGGCCATACCGGAGAGCTGACCGGACTCCCGTCCGGACTGATTGATCTGGATCGCATTACCTGCGGATTTCAGGATTCCGAGCTCGTTGTGATTGCTGCGCGACCAGGGCTCGGGAAGACATCACTCGCCTTACAAATCGCGATACGGACCGCACGCGAGACGGGGAAACGGGTCGCCTTTTTCTCCTTGGAAATGGCACGGGCAGCGATTACACAACGCATCCTCTGCAGTGATGCCCGTATTGACTCGAACGTGGTTCGGGCTGGGCGCATGAATGCGGAAGAGCGTAATCGTCTAGCAGAATCCGCCCTGCGGAATTCACCGCTCCCCGTGGTCATTGAAGACCGGAGTGATCTCACCCTCGACAATATCCGCGCCATGGCGCGATCACTGACACGAGAAAAAGAGGTGTCGTTAATCGTGATCGACTACCTCCAACTGATGCGCGGTCAGCGGCGAGATGGGCGGCAACAAGAAATTGCAGAGATTTCGCGTGGTCTGAAGGGCCTCGCAAAAGAACTCGATATTCCCATTGTCGCTCTCGCGCAGTTGAACCGCCAGAGCGAATTGCGGACAGATAAACGGCCGGTATTGGCGGATCTACGTGAGTCTGGCCAGATCGAGCAGGATGCGGATCTCGTGATTTTTTTATATCGCGATGAGATGGTCAATCCTGACAGTCTGGACACTGGTATCGCAGAGTTGATCGTTGCCAAACATCGCAACGGCCCAACCGGATCAGTCAAAGTCCGATTCACTCCGGTGTGGACACGATTTGATAATCTCGCCGCCGTAGAGGAGATGGACTATGCCTAATGAGGACGGTCACTTGCGTCTCAAGCCTATCACGCTGAGAGAAGCTAGTGCTTACGTTAAGGCTTATCACCGACACCATAAACCCTCTATCGGACATAAATTCTCTATTGGAGTGGTGGATGGAACTTCTTTGGAGGGTGTAATTACCGTAGGTCGTCCCGTAGCCCGTAATCTAGACAATGGCTGGACAGCAGAAGCTACCCGCTGCTGTACTAATGGACGGCGCAACGCCGCCTCTATGTTGTATGGTGCAGCGCGTCGTGCCGCTAAGGCGATGGGCTATAGACTTATTATCACCTACACGCTGGCGTCAGAGCCAGGCACCTCGCTGAAAGCAGCGGGATGGCAATCAACGCCCCTGAAAATGAGAGGGGAATGGGATTGCCCTAGTCGCCCTCGACAGATTGGATTGTTTCCGGCTGAATCTAAGATCAGATGGGAAAGTATACTATGAATAGTAACCGCGCTGAGACACTCAACGAATTCCGCCGTGTGGCGTGCAAAAATGACCACCACCCCACGTTCGTCGCTGCACGGGAGGATGGGTATTGCCGCGACTGTCATATGTATAGGGTGGAAACAGAGAACCGAGGGTGGCGATTCCTGTTTACCCTGTTCAGTGGGATGACGATCGCCTATCTCATATTCGCGTAAGGAGAGATTATGAAAGTCCAAAAAACAAACGCACGGGTGCAGGGGATTTCCGATGAAATTCGGTGCGTGTATCCGCATATTACAAAAGGCTTCTCGAAATTGGAACGAGGGACTATCCTCCGCGCCTACTATCGGCCGCTCCTGGAAGTATCGACGGACTACTGGGACGCTATTATGGAGGAATTCCACCGCCTCTCCCGGTATGTGCGACCCGCGAACATGTATGAGGCCATTGAAACCATTGTAGGCGCAGAGTATCCCGAACCCCGTCCGAGTCTCCAGCGCACGCAACATACGGCATTCGAGGAGCTGCAAATCCATGAAGGTCAAGATCGCAGATGGGAACAAAGGCGACGGCAGTGGGTCAGGGACAAAATATCACGCGACAAAAATCAGAAACTGGGAACGAGTAAGACGCCCGTGCCCAGCGTGCAACCAGGCGATGTATCTAATGGACACGCCACAGCACAAATCCTGGAGATGCGACCCGTGTCGTAGTCTGTATATCGGCTGGTCTATTGAATGAGCCAAGCGGCATCTCCAAAGGATCAGCAGTTTTTTATCCCCGGCGTTTTTCCGTCAGAAAACCAATGGCTGGGCTGGGCGAAGAAACATTGGTCCGTCTACAAAAAGGAACATGACGCCCATAAAGGACGGGTGATGGCTGCGCTAATAGAGGCACGGATTATCGCGCCCCCAGCGTATCCTGTTATACTGATATTCCGGTGGATAGAAAAACACGGAAGACGGGATTTGGATAACGTCGCCGCCGGAGGTCGCAAGATTATCATTGATGGGTTGGTGGATAGAGGTGTGATGCCGGATGATACAAGGCGGTACGTATGCGGATTTACAGACGAGTTCCCGACCCCTGACAAAGAAAAGTCAGGGGTCTGGGTCACGATACGTGCGGCGGAAATCACCACTGTTGGGCCTCACGGCATGGCCGACTAAAGCGTGGCAAGGCCGAGGACCATCCATCGACGTACTCGACATTGCCGGAGTTGCCCCTCTCCAAGCCACGTCGCCGGAACAACATCTTTGGCAAGCCGTTCTCGCGGAAGCATTGCGTTGCGTGCTGATGGGTGCCTATGTGAGAGATCGTGTCTCACAAGACCGTCCCGCTGGCCGAATGCGGTTACGGGACGAAGCGATTGCCTGGGTCAATTCAGACGAAGAGGGGTTCCCCTCAGTCTGTGAGTTTGCGGGAGTAGAGCCCTCCTATATCCGGAAGTTATTCCAGGGATTCCTTCAGCCTAGCACTCGCCAGAATCGAACAGCCCGAAACATTCTCACCCGTGTGCGGCGGAGGTCATGGGGGTAGCTGTGGCCCCGAGCTTTATTGACCCTGCTGTCGAGGATGCCTCCCGCCCATCTTCGCCTGCCTGGCAGGACATGGGCGAATATCGTCTAGTGCAGCGTCTGATGTACGACGCTTTTTTCCTCCGTTACCGACTCATCCAATGTCATTACGACGGAGGGCGAAAAACAAAAACACAGCACCGGGTTGACCGACAGTGGGTGCGTTCAGAGAGCCGCGCTGCGTTTTCGTTTTGTTGGTGCTGTGAGGTCTTGGGCCTTTCTCCCGGCTATACTCGGACTGCGTATTGGGCGGCAGAGCCCGTCGTCCCGCTCAACCACTCAGCAATGCTCCCCGATGTCAAAGGGTCATATTAATTCAATTATCGTATTAATTTGAATAGTCCGTAAAAACAGGGACTTAAAAGAGGTGCTCGAGGCGATTGTTATTAGTGTACGGTGTGGGAGAAATCACGGAACTCGATACCTGCGATAAAATGGAATATGCTATGACAGTACGTACACCGCAGCACCATCACGTCTCGCGGACCGACAGTCGAGACCAGATTCTCGCACTCCCCCATACCATCGATCAGGAAGGTACAATCGAATTCTTGCAAATGGGCTTTGCATGTCAGGCAGGACAATGGTCCCCGGATGATATGGACGGCGCACTCTTCGTCAACCATATGTTTGTATCATTACGACTCCGCACCTAGAGGGTGACCACGTCGATTTTGTTCTTTTTCCGTACTGCCCGATAGACCTTCCCGTACACGTGCGTCCGCATGCGCGAAGCCGCTTCCTTGATATAGAGAAGCTGCTCGACGCGAAAATATCCCCCTTCAGAGAAATCAATCAGGCTAAATCCGTTTTGCCATTTACTGTACCCAATCCACCGCGACGTATTGCGGACATCATGGATTGCGGGGATCTGTTCTAACGTCGCATTCACAAAACTGCCCAGGATCGACTGACTGTGAGAAAATTCCTGATGATAGTACGAATCAAAGCGGTGGTGATGACCACACATCGAATTGCCGCTCCGATGCATAAAATTCATTTTTGCCACATGGGCCGCTCGTGTGTTGATTTCATGCCCGTGGAAAAACCACATCTTTTTGACACGCATGGGTGTCTGTCGCACATGGAGGATATCCGTCGCGTCAAATTGAAACAGATGATTCATGGTGAGAATGTTGAGATCCTCTTCCTGTAGCGCGGCCAGTTCTGGCGTGCGTTGCCAGATGTGATATTCCAGTCGCTCTTCGTGATTGCCGTTAAAATAGGTGATGGGAATATCACCCACAGTGTTCCGCAGGGCGCGGAGTTCTTTGCGGGAGTGTCGGATCTGATCCCCTAACGCGAGTTTCTCATGCGGGGCGGCTTTGAAAATAGAAAGTGGTCCCAGGTCAATAACATCCCCGCCCAGGATGACATGATCGATGGGCAGATCTTTCAGGATCGCTTTTGTAAGTGCCCAGGCGTAGGGGCATTCGTGATCAAAATGGATATCTGATAAAAATGCGAGGAGCATAACTCCCCCCTTCCGACTCCCCTTTCGGCTACACCACGCGGCGGTCTTTGATAGAGACCTTCGGGATGGTGACATCGCCCCCAGCAGCGTCGTCCGTCACGGACGAGACTAGGGTGATAAAATCATTGGTTTCGTTGACGAGAAACCCGACGGTATGGACAATGGCGGGTTCTAAATCCGCAATGTCTTGCGGAGAACTCCACGGGCTTGTGAGGGAGGCGGAATCGATCCACTGGACATAGTGGACTTCACACATGTCTTCATTGACTTCTTCACTGATTTCTTCGTCATCCGACGATTCCTCCTGGCCCTCATTGTTCGCTGCTAGTATCAGGTCCGCTAGTTTCGTCATGTTCAGCCTCCGCGAGATGCTGCAATATCGGCATCAGTCTGGCGGCTTGCTGCGCCACCCGGTCAGCAAAGATCTTTTGCTTTTTGGATGACTTTTCTCCGTCCATGATGATTGTCAAAATAATAGCGGCGGCGTGGTGACGCTCCGCTTCGGCGAGTGAATCGAATACATGCCCGTCCGGTGCGCGGTACTGGTGCGTTACCGCATCGGATATCACTCGTAACATATTGTACTCCCCCTAATAGCTGCTCAGTGTCGCGTGGTCCCACACCGCCTGGAATGCCTGTCCCGATGATGGCGTGAAGGTCACAATCAGCCGATAGACTCGTCCGGCTGTTGGGACGATTGATCCTACCGCATCGTATCGAAAATTGTATCCAGTGGTATCGGCTATCCATCGTGCGTCCGTCTGGAGCGTATCAAAGACCACGCTGGCTACCGTCATCGAGCCGGTGGTGGTGGCTGTCTGCGGGGCGTTACTGGTGCGGTCATAGACGGCATACGTAATGCTAGAGGTTGCACTCTGTGTGATGGCGGCACCGTCGTGTCCTACGATCCGTGCGAGAATAGTAAATCCCCGTCCGGCATACCCGGTTGAATCGCTTTCCGTGGGGCCTGGTGTTGTATCAATTGTGAGTGTCATGTGAGCACCTGTGTTGCGATGACTCCCGCTGTATGGACCTGTGTTTTCTTCGCGCCAGCGATGTGTACTTGGATTGCGTGTACGTGTGTCATTCAGCCTCCTCAGGGACCGTGGGGAGAATCCCGGCATTCGCCACGTAATCGATCACCACCTGCGGTGAGATGGCGAAGGGGTTCCCATCCACCATTGCGAGCAGCTCGACCCACGGGTTCTTGCCGTATGCCTCATCGACTGCATCCACGAGTGTGACGTGCGTCATTTGCGGGTCGGAATCGGTGAGGTTTGGATGACACCCGTCAGCGTCGAGATGGTAACACGACGTGAGTCCCATCTCGATCACATGTTGCAGCGTATTGATTTGACACGTCCAGACCACCCAATACCCCCGAGTGACCTTCTGCGGCTCGCCGTCCGCGTCAATGATCGCCATCACCTTCGCATGCTCGGCGGTTTGAGATTTGTGGCCATCGGGACAAGTATTGCTCATCGGATTCCTTTACGACTCGGAGCACCAAATATAATACGGTCCACCCGTCGTTGTATCAATCTTGATGCGGCGGTTAGGGAGTGCGAGCGCGGTTGTTCCACTCGGCGTAGTCACGGTGACGGTGGAACTACTTGCGGCGGCAGTTGTCCCGTCGAAAATATGTTCAGACGCTTTAATGTCCCCGTCAAAAAACAGCCCCAAATTTGCAAACCGCTCACCTGAAGTGCCGAGTCGTATATCATAGCTGGTGTTTCGTACAACCAGTTGCATTCCCTTAAACCCATGAGTTGCAAAGACATCACCCGCACCGATATGTGCTGCCTCGTCACCGGAAAACGCGCTCGCCCACCACTTGATCTTTGCGAAACTTGAGCCGAAGTTGATGCTAATAGCGGAATCCCCGGTTGCTGAAATTCGGACATTACCGGAAGTGACCGTCAGGTCACCTGTTGTGATTTTCGCCGCACTCAGGTCGTTATGCACTTGCAAGTTCTGCACGGCCCCATCTTCGATATCGGGGGTGTCTACCTTTGTGACGGCAGCGCTGGCGTTGTTGCTAAAAGCCGAAGACACGTTGCCGCTGTGGTCGATGGCTTTCACTCGGTAGTGGTAGGTCGTGCTATAGGCGACATTGGTATCGGTAAACCGATTGGTCCGCACCCGCGCATGCTCGTGAACTGCCGGATCACTGTCGGACCCTGGGTTGGCGGACGTGTTACGGTAAATGATATATTCCGCGAGTGTGGCATCAGCAAGCACGGTCCATGACGCCTCAATGCTTTTACCGGTGCCAGCAGTAGCTGCGACACTTGCGACAGTACCGGGTGCGGTGGTATCACCTACCGCCGTATAGGGATCATCCGACGCGCCTATAATCGCACTCGCCCCTGCTCCGCTCGACCAGGCTTGTGCCGCAAATTCATACTGTACGCCGGGCGTGAGATCATCGACCCGAGAAGTCCCGCTGCCGGAACTTAGCTGGTCGGCAATTTGATATTGGGATGTGCCATTTCTGCGGTACAAGATATTGATAACACTTGCCCCACTTGGCATGCCGGGGACGTTCACCACGATGAAAGAAAAGGCCGTCCCGTCAAGGGCATTGTACGTGCCTTCGGCGTTTTTTGAGATTGCTGCTGGGTTGCTGGGTGCAGTAGTCGATGCTCCCGCCGAGCCCGTGGCATTAACGGACGATGTTGCTGCTGATTTTAACTCCGTTGTATTGACGGCTTTAATCCAGTAGTACCGCCGGGTTGTCCCAGCAAGGCCATCGATAAATTGAGACGCCCGTACTTCAGCTAAAGGCGTGCCGCCAGGAAAAGAATCCCCATTTGCACGGAAGACCTGATATTCACTGAAATCCGATTCAGTATTATCGTCCCAATCCAAGACAATAGATTCGATAGCCGCTGTTGCGGAGGGATTTTGAGGGACAGCGGGAGCCACCGGTGCTCCTGTCGATTGCGCACTGAGGGTCACAGGTGTCGAGCTGCGCTTCCCATCGACGTTGTTGCTGTTGAGGATGACGGCTTGATAATTGAGGGTGAGACCAGGCTCCAGGTCGAAGGTTGTCGTATGTGCGCCTGCCCCTGTTATCTCGATGACCCGCCGCTCCTTGCTGACCGCACTTCCGTTTGGATACACGACAAAAATAATATCCGTCCGATTGACGGCAGGGGGTGTCACCGTCAGCGTCACATGGGCAATGACGGTCCCATCAGTCGCCCTGGTCGTAGTGGTAGCCGCAGCAAAACTGGTCCCAGGCCCCGGCACGGTGTGGGAATAATCAGTGACCTCCGCTGCGCCCGGTAACAGCACGGTATCGGCGGGGTCCGCCGTCGCCGTATAAATTGACGCATCATACGGCACGGTACTACACGAATATCCGCCGGATATGTGGGCGCTCGCTTCATCGCCGGACCAGGACATGCCGAGAGACCGGATCATCCGTGATCCTGAAATGGTCCGGTGGGGGATATTGGCCGTCACCACTTCTCCCAGGACCAGCGCTTGTCCACGGAGATCGATGTCACAATCGAGGACACGATCCTGTAGACGCAGTGCGCTGAGCGCATAGCCGCATTCTTTCTCGGCGGTGGTCCGGTCCAAAAACGGATTGTCCCATCGGCGGACAGTGCCGAGTTGCGTGACGGTTTTTGTCGCAAGCCCGAGATATTTGCCACTGCCGTCAAACCCAGGATCAAAGGCAAAACCCACCTCTAATGTTTTGGTGAGATCATGCACGTTGCCGCGCCGGGAGACAAGAGAATCGGGAATGATGGTCTGCACACCACCTGATGCGCCCATCTGAAAAGGGAGACTTGATGCAGGATGCGCCGACGCTTGATCCACGACGGGATACCACTCATTTGAGGTATTGCGGGAAAGATACGTGCCGCGCACCAAGAGCTGTAAGAACAAATCCTGGGCGGGAAACCGTTCATAGAGACCACCTGTCGCAGCATAGGATAACGCATGGAGGACATTACTTTCCGTCGTAAACGCCGCAGCATTCACGCTCTGTGCGGGGGAGAGGCCGTAGTCCGGGTCCGATAACAAGAACTTCACAAATTCGAGAGTATTTCTGAATTCGGTGGATGTGAGATCCGCATGCATCAGGATTTGCTCATCGGCATTGGGTTCATCATCGAGTGTGATGTACTTCACCGATTTGCCGTCAATGGTCTCGGTGGTGACGGTGTATTCGCTGGGGAGGAGGACCGCTTTGTTGAGGTACACAGTTGTCCAGGTCAGCGTGCCGCTCGCTGGTGACCGTACCACGCCCCACTTTGTCCCATCAGCAACGAGTTGGACAAGCGGCACTTTTCGGCTCACGCCACAACATACGTATACTGGCGGGTCCGCCTCTTCGATGGACCCTCTGGTCAGCACGGCAGCGTCGAAAAGATCTCTGATTTTTTGGCGCGGTAATTCTTGTTCAAACAAAGCCGTATCCACCGTCCCGATCCGAAACGTCCCAGACGTATTATCCGTGTCGCCCTCTTCCGTCACGACACCATCGATACGCCGGATGTCGCTTCCGCCGGACACATTACGCAGTCGCGCCATCGCCGTTTGTCCGATCAGCGTCCCGTCTAGACGGATACCATCTAATGTCGCCTCGAAGCCGCCGGAATATCGAGTAGGTAAGCCATATGCGGACGGTGGACCATATGTGGGGGCCTGATCGTAATTACGGAACCGGACTTCGACAGACCGTTCCGGCAGAAACCCGTCCATTGGTAAGGGGAGGCTTTCTTCCCATGCCCCGAACGGACCAATTAGCCGCGCCGGGTAATCGGGCACATCAGGATGGCGTTTGAACGCCGCCTTGTACGTCGTCCCATCGACGGTCAACGTGATTTGTTGATGTGGGGCGTCTGCCATTTAGTCCTCTGTGCGGTTATCGATGATTTCACGCGCTGGGAGTTCGCCAGCAGGGGCAGCTTCGACAGTCGCCGCAAGCACGGTTGTCGTTTCCCCGTCTTGGAAGACTTGAGGCGGTTGGTCCGCCAGGTAAGTATCGATCAGAGCATCGATCCCATGCAAGCCGGAAAAGATATCTGCGGAGCCTTCGTTGTTCTGGACCCTGTCTATGATAAAAGCCGTCGGTGCGTCAGTTACAGTAGGCTGCGCGGGTGGCGCAGCGTCAACCAGATCGTTGTAAACGATACTCCCGATCCTGATGATTCCGCCCTCGACAGTACAAAGCTGATACCGTAGCCGCTC
>Ga0114911_1001233_pt1 | contig 13878 bp, 11 predicted proteins | sample MalvireepMed_904_FD_89688 | JGI IMG/M metagenome (GOLD analysis project Ga0114911, IMG submission 89688) | Marine viral communities from the Global Malaspina Expedition - Malaspina viral metaG DeepMed_904 | ecosystem: Environmental > Aquatic > Marine > Oceanic | place: Mediterranean Sea...
CGCTGGTCTCGACGATCGCCATGATGGATCTGCTCAAGGCCGCCAACCTGGTACGCGACGAGACCTTTCTGGTCTACGAGCCGCTGCTGCTGATCGCCGGCATCTACCTGGCGATGACCCTGGTGCTCACCGCCGCCATGCGCCTGGTCGAGACGCGCTTTCCCGGTGCCCGTCCGGTCAAGCCGCGGCGTCGCTGGCTGCTGCCGGGATGAAAGTGCGATGAAAAGCGAATATGGACACATAAAAAGGCGTTGTTCGGGCGATCAAAAAAAGATTTTCCGTGAAACATCTAGCATCGTTAGCAAGCACTATCAATGGAATGCGCGCTTTGCTTGGGCTCTCCTGCCATGGACAGATATCTTGTCGGCAATCGCTTACAGGGAAATTTAACCTGGGTTAGCTCGAATTCCCGATAGGGAGACTAGAGTGCCTTACATCGACGCAAGGAAGGCGTCAGCACGGAAGACCGAGCCGGGACGGCTCACAGTGCCAAGGATGCACGGGCTGGATGCCCGTGAATGTGCCGCAAGGAAAGCAGCGCTTATGGCCCGGTCGCGAGACCGGGCTTTTTTAGGCGCGTATTTTAGCCAATGCGGCGGTGGGCGGCGGTCACGCTACGCCGAAGCGGCCGGGCATCACTCCCATCAGCGACCGAAGATCGCGTTGGGCAGGAACAGCACCAGCTGCGGCACCAGCACAAGCAGCACGATGGCTGCCTTGTCTTGCCTTCGCTCGCCTGTTTTGTAAACGCCCGTTAGGTTGTTTACGCCGGGTTGGATGCTTTTCGATCTTTTTGGCCGTTTCACTTCCCGATACAGAACTCGCCGAAGATCTTGCCCAGCAGGTCGTCGGCACTGAACTCGCCGGTAATTTCACCCAGCGCCTGCTGGGCCTCGCGCAGGTCCTCGGCCAGCAGTTCGCCGGCCGCGTAGACCTGAAGCTGGGCCTCGCCATTGCTCAGGGCCCGTTCGGCCCGGTCGAGGGCATCCAGATGACGCCGGCGGGCCGAGAAACGTCCCTCGGCGGTGGCCGAGTAGCCCATGATCGACTTTAGATGCTCCTTGAGACTATCCACGCCCTGACCGGTTTTCGCCGACAGGCGAACGATCGGCGGGGTTGTGGATAACGCTACTCCGGGCGGCTCGTGGCTGCTGTCGATCTTGTTGCGCACCAGCGTCAACCGAGCGGGGTCGGGCAGTCGCGAGACGAATTCCGGCCAGATGGCCATCGGATCGGTCGCCGCATCGGTCGCGGCGTCGACCAGCAGCAAGACTCGGTCGGCCTTCTCGATCTCCGCCCAGGCACGTGCCACGCCGATCTGCTCGACCGCGTCCGGCGTGTCGCGCAGCCCCGCCGTGTCGATGACATGCAATGGCATGCCGTCGAGATGGATATACTCTCGCAGAACGTCCCGGGTGGTGCCGGCGATCTCGGTGACGATCGCCGTTTCCTGCTGGGTCAGGGCATTGAGCAGGCTCGACTTGCCGGCGTTGGGCCGGCCGGCGATCACCACGTTCATGCCCTCGCGCATCAGCGCGCCCTGCCCGGCTGCCTGGCGGACCTCGCCGAGCTCGTCCTGGACTTCACCGAGCTTCGCGGCGATCCGGCCATCGGCGAGGAAATCGATCTCCTCCTCGGGGAAGTCGATCGCCGCCTCGACATGCATGCGCAGCTCGATCAGACGCTCGACCAAGCTGGCGACACGGTTCGAGAATTCACCTTGCAACGAGCGTAGGGCGTTTTCCGCGGCGGCGCGCGAGCTGGCGTCGATCAGGTCGGCAATTGCTTCGGCCTGGGCCAGGTCGAGCTTGTCATTGAGAAAGGCCCGCTCGGAAAACTCGCCCGGGCGGGCCAATCGGGCGCCCAGAGTGACGCAATGCTCGAGCAGCAGATCCATGAGCACCGTGCCGCCATGACCGTGCAGTTCAAGCACGTCTTCGCCGGTGAACGAATGCGGGCCGGGAAAGTACAGGGCGATTCCCTCGTCGACGACCTGGCCGTTGGCCCCCGTGAATGCGCCGTAGGCGGCGTGGCGGGGCGCCGGGCAGTGGCCCAGCATGACCTCGGCGATCGCCTGACAGGCCGGTCCCGAGACGCGAATGATGCCAACCCCGCCGCGTCCAGGGGGCGTGGCCAAGGCAGCGATGGTGTCCTGGGTATAAAGCGGCTGATCGAGCATGCGCGTTTCCTGAATTACGGTCGGCCATTGCCGGATGTCAAGCTCCAACGCCAGACCCCCGCACTGAGGCGGGGGTCTGGAGCTCGGCACGCTCGAGCGGCTACTTGCCCTTGGCAGGCGCCGGCGCGCCGGCGATCTTCCGCGTGATGACCCACTGCTGCAGGATCGAGATGCTGTTGTTGACGATCCAGTAGAGCACCAGGCCGGCCGGGAACCACAGGAAGAAGAAGGTGAAGACGATCGGCAGCATCTTCATGATCTTCGCCTGGGTCGGATCCGGCGGCGCCGGGTTGAGCTGCTGCTGCACGAACATCGTCAGACCCATGATGATCGGCAGCACGAATAATGGATCCTTGACCGACAGATCGTTGATCCACAGCATGAACGGCGCTTGACGCAGCTCGACTGATTCCATGAGCATCCAGTACAGGGCGATGAACACCGGCATCTGAATGACGATCGGCAGGCAGCCCCCCAGAGGATTGATCTTCTCCTTCTGGTAGAACTTCATCATTTCCTGGGACATCTTCTGGCGATCGCTGCCGTACTGCTCCTTGATGCGCTGCATCTCGGGGCCCAGCTTACGCATCTTGGCCATCGACTTGTAAGCCGTCGCGGAAAGCGGGAAAAGCACGATCTTGACGATCACCGTCAGCACGACGATCGACCAGCCCCAGTTGCCCAGTACATTATGAATCTGATCGAGCAGCCAGAATAATGGATTGGCGAGGAACCACAGCCAGCCGAAATCGACGGTCAGCTCCAGGTTGGGGGCTGCTGCCTCGAGCCGATCCTGAATCTTGGGGCCCATGTACAGCGTCGCCTCGAGGGTACTTTTCCCGCCGGAGGCGATGGTCTGGGTAGGGCTGGCGAAGGCCACCACGTTGCGATCACGCGAGTCGGTGGTCGCATAGTAGAGGTTCTGCTGGTTGTCCTTCGGTACCCAGGCTGACGTGAAATAGTGCTGAATGATCGCGACCCAGCCGCCCTGCACATCGCGGTTGTTGAACTGGCCTTGCTGGATCGTTTCGAAATCGATCTTCTCGTAATTATTGTCGGGCGAGGAATAGGCCGCCCCCAGATAGGAGCTCATCCCTACGCCGCCGCCTGCAGAGGGGTCGGGACTGTTGTCGCGGGCCAACTGACCGATGAATCGCGCGGTAACCAGCGTTTCGCTCTGGTTGGCCAGCAGATAGCTGACCGTTACCGCGTAGCTGTCGCGCTTGAAGGTCAGACGCTTGATGACCTCGACGCCATTGACGGTGGCGCTCAAATCGACGTTCAGGGCATCCTGACCTTCCGAGAGGGTATAGCGCGTCTTCTCGGCATCAAACGAGATGCGCCCCTGCTGTCCCTCGAGTTGCAGGCCCGACTTGGCGACGTAGCTGCGTGCCTGTCCATCCGAAAGCAGCACGAAGGGCTGCTCGGTATCCTGGCTCGCCTTGTACTTAGGCAACGCCGCATAGACGATATCGCCGCCACGCGGGTCGATACGCACATCGAGGGCATCGGTCGTCACCCTGATCAGGCTGCGGCGATTGTCGTCCTGAGCGCTCTCGGCCATGTCCGGGCTGTTGCCGGCCTGCTTGGCGTCACTGGAAGGCGCCGCCAGGGCCTGCTCGGTCTCGGTGTTGGTGGTGTTATCCGTATCGCGGACGTTCGACTGGCTGTAGGAAGGGGCTTCAGTCTCGACGGCGGTCTGGCCATAATCCTCATTCCACTGGATCACCAAGAGATAGGCGAGTACCGCGAGCGGGATGACGAGGAGGAGTCGTTTTACGTCCATTAGGGATCTGCCCGATGGGATATTGGATCATTCTGCGGTTGGTCGGCACGCTGTTCCGGTTCAGGAGGTTGAAGCCATAGCTGACTGCTTGCCAGCCTCCTTTTCAAGACGTCGCCACAAGCCGTGAAGCTGGCGGTGCAATGTGGGATTGTCTAGCTCGTGTACGCCACGGCGGGCCAGGACAACGATATCCACAGCGGGTAGGCGATGCTGCCGGAGGCGAATGGATTCGCGCACCAAGCGCTTGAGACGGTTGCGATCTATGGCACGGCGAACGTTCTTCTTGCTGAAGACCAGGCCCACGCGCGGATGATCCAGGGAGTTGTCTCTGGCCAACACCAGCAACCCTTTGGCGTGTACCTTGTACGAGGCGTGTTCGAAGACGTACCGATAGTCCCCGGCAGTCAGCAGACGCAGTCGCCGGGGAAAGCCCTGACCGGACATTCGCGAGCCGCGATCAAGCGCTCAGACGCTTGCGGCCCTTGGCACGGCGGCGAGCCAGGACCTGGCGGCCGTTCTTGGTGGCCATGCGTGCACGGAAGCCGTGGACACGCTTGCGCTTCAGTACGCTGGGTTGAAATGTGCGTTTCATGACGGCGAATTCCCACGTGGTTGATTTGACATTGACCGATGCCCCGGCTCCCGCATGGAACCCGGGCGGATTTCGTTCAAGGCCGGGAATTCTAGAGGCTTTGCAAGCCGGGTGCAATTTCTGCGCGCAATTCTCCACACCGCCTTGTCGCTCGCGGCGTTGACGATAGCCGGCGAATGCCTGCGGTGCCGGTGCATCGCGGATTGGGCACTCGCTATGCGATGCTGCCGCGCCACTTACAATAATTACAGGTGTCATTGGAAGTTGTTGTTATTGATAGTAGGGGTGGTTTCTGTTTATAACCTTATTTAATTTTTATAAATCAAATAGTTAATATAAAAGCAAGGGTGTGGACAAAGTCCGCGGATCCAGTGGCTGGAGGGGCGTCAAGCTGTGTACCGATTGCTGGAATATCCACAGCCGAGACGCATCCGCACAGTCATACCGTATCGCTCCACCCAGCCATACTGTAGTTTTCCACAGCATGGCTCGCATCGTTTCGCGTGTGGATAACTTGCGGTGAGGGCGATACAATGTTCGGTCTTTTCGCAACGGGATGGTGAGGTCGCGTGTCGGTCGCTCTTTGGCAACAATGTCTGGCTTATCTGCAGGATGAGCTGAGCTCGCAGCAGTTCAATACCTGGATTCGCCCCCTGCAGGCGGAAGACGCAACGCCTAACGAGCTCAGTCTGCTGGCGCCCAATCGTTTCGTGCGTGACTGGGTCAGCGACAAGTACCTCAAACGGATCAATGAACTGCTGCGCGAGCTGGCGCCCAACAAGCCGCCCAAGGTGAGCTTGGCAGTGGGTAGCCGGCGCGTTGCACCGAGTCCGCAACCGCGGGATCTGGGCAACCCGGTCTCGGCCAGTCGTTTTCGTCAGCCTCCCGCACCGGCAGTGCATACCCCGTCCCGCGGCGACGAGTACGCCGAGGAGCGCGAAATCGACAGGCACAATGGCGAAGGCCCGCGGCGTTCCACTCAGCAGCCCGCGGGCGAGCGTCAGGTTCAGGTGGAAGGCAGCCTCAAGCACCAGAGCGGACTCAACCCCAACTTCACCTTCGACACCTTCGTCGAGGGCAAGTCCAACCAGCTGGCCAGGGCCGCTTCGCGGCAGGTGTCGGAGAACCCTGGCGGTGCCTACAATCCACTGTTCCTGTACGGTGGGGTAGGGCTGGGCAAGACCCACCTGATGCACGCCGTGGGCAACCAGCTGGCTATCCTGCGCGACAATGCCAAGGTGGTCTATCTGCACTCCGAGCGCTTCGTCGCCGACATGGTCAAGGCGCTGCAGCTCAACGCCATCAATGATTTCAAGCGGTTTTACCGAAGCGTCGATGCGCTATTGATCGACGATATTCAGTTCTTCGCCGGCAAGGAGCGCTCTCAGGAAGAATTTTTCCATACTTTCAATGCTCTGCTGGAAGGCGGTCAGCAGATGATCCTGACCTCCGACCGCTACCCTAAGGAAATCAGCGGGGTGGAGGAACGGCTCAAGTCGCGTTTCGGCTGGGGCCTGACGGTGGCAATCGAACCGCCCGAACTGGAAACGCGGGTGGCGATCCTGATGAAGAAGGCCGATCAGGCAAAGGTCGAGCTGCCTCACGATGCGGCCTTCTTCATTGCCCAGAAGATACGCTCCAATGTGCGGGAGCTGGAGGGCGCGCTGAAAAAGGTGATCGCCGACTCCCATTTCATGGGCAAGCCGATTACCCAGGATTTCATTCGCGAGTCGCTCAAGGATCTGCTGGCTTTGCAGGACAAGCAGGTCGGGGTGGACAATATTCAGCGTACCGTCGCCGAGTACTACAAGATCAAGCTGGCGGACCTGCTTTCCAAGCGCCGCTCGCGCTCGGTGGCCCGTCCGCGGCAGGTCGCCATGGCCCTGGCCAAGGAACTGACCAACCACAGCCTGCCGGAAATCGGCGACGCTTTTGGCGGACGCGATCACACCACGGTGCTGCATGCCTGCCGCAAGATTTTGGCGCTGCAGGAAGAAAACGCGGATATTCGCGAGGATTACAAGAACTTGCTGCGATTATTGACCAGCTGATGACGCCGTCCAACGCAGCCTGTTCCCGTCTTTGGAACTCAGGAGAAGAGTGGAGCCCTCATGAAATTTTCCATTTCCCGTGAAGCCCTGCTGCGCCCGTTATCGCTGGTCGCCGGCGTGGTCGAACGGCGCCAGACCCTGCCGGTGCTGTCCAACGTGCTGATCGAGGTCCAGGACACTCAACTGGCGCTTACCGGCACCGATCTCGAAGTCGAGCTGATCGGCCGGGTCGAACCCAGCCAGGTCGATGAGCCGGGGTCGGCCACGGTGCCGGCCCGCAAACTGATGGATATCTGCAAGTCGTTGCCCGAGCAGGCTGAAATAGCCTTCACTCTCGAGGAGGGGCGGGCGATCCTGCGTTCGGGACGCTCACGCTTTACGCTGTCGACGTTGCCGGTCGCCGAATTCCCCAATATCGAAGACAGCCAGGCTAGCCAGGAGCTGACCTTGCCGCGCGGCAGTCTCAAGCAGCTTATCGACGCCACGTCCTTCGCCATGGCGCAACAGGATGTGCGTTACTATCTCAACGGCATGCTGCTGGAATTGGGCCACAACCTGGTGCGTACCGTGGCTACCGATGGTCATCGATTGGCGATGTGCACGCGCAGCGTCGAGGTGAGCGTCGAGCCGACGCAAAAGCTCATCGTGCCGCGCAAGGGAATACTCGAGCTGGTGCGCCTGCTCGATGACAGCGACGAACCGGTCGAGCTAACGCTGGGCGCCAGCCATATTCGCGCGCATACCGGCAGCTTCACCTTCACCTCCAAGCTGATCGACGGTAAGTTTCCCGACTATGAGCGGGTGATACCCCGCGGCGGGGACAAGGTATTCATCGCCGATCGCGCTGACCTGCGCCAGGTGCTCTCGCGCACCTCGATACTTTCCAACGAGAAGTACCGGGGCGTGCGTCTCAATCTCGAGGCGGGCAACTTGCGTGTACTGGCCAACAATCCCGAGCAGGAAGAGGCCGAGGAAAATATTGCCATCGACTACGACGGCAATGCGCTGGAAATCGGTTTCAATGTCGGCTACCTGATCGATGTGCTCAACGCGCTCGACGAGGATCGCGTGCAGATGACCCTCTCCGACTCCAACAGTAGCGCCATCATGGAAGAGCCGGGCGGCGGGGATGCGTTGTACGTGGTCATGCCGATGCGCCTGTGATCGTGCTGCAATGCGCACCTTGATGTCTGATTCGCCCGCTTCGACCGTTCCAGGGCGAGCTTTCAGTCGGTGCCCGGATGCCTCTTGATCGCTTGACCTTTCAGGGGCTGCGTAACCTCGAGGCGCTCGACATGCGCCCATCGCCGTCGATCAATGTCATCGTCGGCGACAACGGTAGCGGCAAGACCAGCCTGCTTGAAGGGATTCACATCCTTGGCATGGGACGCTCCTTTCGGACACAACAGCTCCGCCATGCCATTCATCATGAAGGCGACAGCGTTACCTTGCATGGCCGTCTGGCCGGCGATCCTCCTGTGCCGCTGGGTGTGCGCAGACACCGCGCCCAGAGCGAGCTGGAGATGCGCATGGCCGGTGAACGTGTGGCTCGGGTCGCCGAGCTAGTCGAAGCGCTGCCACTTCAACTGATCAACCCCGATGCCTTTCGCCTGCTCGAAGGTGCACCCGCTTCGCGGCGCGAGTTCTTCGATTGGGGTGTGTTTCACGTGAAACACGATTTCCTCGATGCCTGGAGGCGTACTCGGCGCGCGCTTAAACATCGGAATGCGCTGCTCAGGCATGATAGAATCGATGAGCAATCGATTGCGGTCTGGGAGCGCGAGTTTGCGCACTGGGGCAACCGCCTTGACGCTCTGCGCGACGACTACCTGGCGGCCTTTCTCCCGATTTTCGAAGAGACACTCGCCGAACTTTTGCCGCTCCCCGACCTGACGCTGCGTTATTACCGCGGCTGGGATCGCCAGCGCGACCTGGCAGAAATCCTCGACCAGGGGCGAGTTACCGACCGTCAGATGGGGTTTACTCAGCAAGGTCCACAGCGTGCCGACCTTCGTATACGTATTGAGCGACGGCCGGCGGTAGAGGTGCTCTCGCGAGGTCAGCAGAAACTGGTGGTCAGTGCCATGAAGCTGGCCCAGGGGCGCTTGCTGGAAATGACCACGGGGCGCACCTGCGTCTATCTGATCGATGACCTGCCGGCGGAGCTCGATGCCGAGCATCGCGGCGTCTTCTGTCGCTGGCTCGAGCGCATGGGCTGCCAGGCGTTCATCACCAGCGTCGATCAGAGCGCACTGGCAGGATTGTGGCAGACAGATACAACGGTCGCGATGTTTCACGTGAAACACGGTCGGCTTGCGACATACGGAACGAAAGACTTCACGACGGAGTAGTCAATGAGCGAACAAGCTTACGACTCAACGAGCATCAAGGTCCTGAAAGGGTTGGATGCGGTGCGTAAGCGCCCCGGCATGTACATCGGCGACACCGATGACGGGACGGGGCTGCATCACATGGTGTTCGAGCTGGTGGACAACTCCATAGACGAAGCGCTGGCCGGTTTCTGCAGCGAGATACGCGTGGTCATCCATCCCGACGAGTCGATCACCGTCAGCGACAATGGTCGCGGCGTGCCGACCGATATCCACAGCGGAGAGGGCGTCTCGGCGGCGGAAGTGATCATGACGGTCCTGCATGCCGGGGGCAAGTTCGACGACAATTCCTACAAGGTGTCCGGGGGATTGCACGGCGTCGGCGTCTCGGTCGTCAACGCGCTTTCCGAAGAGCTCAAGCTGACCATCTGGCGGGCTGGTCAGGTTCACGAACAGCTTTACCATCACGGCGTGCCCGATGCGCCGCTTGCCGTCGTGGGGCAGACCGAGAAGAGCGGTACGCGCGTGCATTTCCGCCCCTCGGCGGAGACGTTTACGCATATAGAATTCCACTACGATATTCTTGCCAAGCGGCTGCGCGAACTTTCGTTCCTGAATTCCGGTGTGGCCATTCGCTTGATGGATGAGCGCAGCGGCAAGGAAGAGCTCTTTCACTACGAGGGCGGCCTGCGGGCCTTCGTCGATCATCTGAATACCAACAAATCGACGCTGAATCCCGTGTTTCACTTCAATGTCGAGCGCGAGGACGGCATTGCCGTCGAGGTGGCGATGCAGTGGAACGACACCTTCGCCGAGAACATCTTCTGCTATACCAACAACATCCCTCAGCGCGACGGGGGGGCGCATCTGGCCGGTTTCCGTGCCGCGCTGACTCGCTCGCTCAATAGCTACATCGAAGCCGAGGGCGTGCTCAAGAAGGCCAAGGTCAACACTTCGGGCGATGACGCGCGCGAAGGGTTGACCGCGATCATTTCCGTCAAGGTCCCGGATCCCAAGTTTTCCTCGCAAACCAAGGAAAAGCTGGTCTCCTCTGAGGTCAAGACGGCTGTCGAGCAAGAGCTGGGTCGACAATTTTCCGACTACCTGGCCGAGCACCCCAACGAAGCCAAGTCGATCGTCAACAAGATGATCGATGCGGCGCGTGCGCGTGAGGCAGCGCGCAAGGCGCGGGAAATGACGCGTCGCAAGGGTGCGCTGGATATTGCCGGCCTGCCGGGCAAGCTGGCTGATTGTCAGGAAAAGGACCCGAGCCTTTCCGAGCTGTACCTGGTCGAGGGCGACTCGGCAGGGGGGAGCGCCAAGCAGGGTCGCGATCGCCGTACGCAGGCAATCCTGCCGCTCAAGGGCAAAATACTCAATGTCGAGAAGGCCCGCTTCGACAAGATGCTGTCTTCCGCCGAAGTCGGTACATTGATCACGGCGCTAGGCTGCGGCATCGGTCGCGAGGAGTTCAATCCCGACAAGCTGCGCTATCACTCGGTCATCATCATGACCGACGCCGACGTCGATGGTTCGCATATTCGTACACTGCTCTTGACGTTCTTCTTCCGTCAGATGCCGGAGCTGATCGAGCGCGGCCACATCTTTATCGCCCAGCCGCCGCTCTACAAGATCAAGCGCGGCAAGCAGGAGATGTATCTCAAGGATGAGCAGGCGTTGCTCGATTATCTGACCACGACAGCTCTGGACGGCGCGGGACTGCATGTCAACGCGGATGCTCCGGGAATCAGCGGCGAGCATCTCGAGGCCCTGGTCAATCAGTATCGCGACGTGATGAAGCGTATCGATCGCCTGCTGCGAGTTTACCCGCATGAAGTGCTGCGCAAGATCGTTCACGCGGCGACGCTGAATGGCGAAGAGAGTCTGCGAGACCGGGTCACCATGCAGCATTGGATTGACTCCCTGCAGCAAGCGATGGATGCACTGATTGCCTACGAGGGTGGGCCGCGCTACGTCTTTCATCTGCAGGAGGACGATGAGCGGGGCTTATTCCTGCCGAGCGTATCGCTGACCGCCCATGGCGTGACTGCCGAGTACGTCTGGGGCGCGGACTTCTTCCGCAGTGCCGACTACCGCGCAATGGCAGCGCTGGGTGAGACGCTTGACGATCTCATGGGAGAGGGCGCCTACGTGGCGCGTGGCGAACGCAGCAAGAAAGTCGATACGTTCTACGAAGCGCTCGATTGGCTGATGTCCGAAGCGCAGCGCGGCTTTTCCATCCAGCGCTATAAGGGCCTGGGTGAGATGAATCCCGATCAGCTTTGGGAAACCACCATGGATCCCGAGACTCGGCGCATGCTGCGTGTATCGATCGAGGACGCGGTGGCCGCCGACATGATGTTCAATACGCTCATGGGTGACGAGGTCGAACCGCGTCGATTCTTCATCGAGCAGAACGCGCTGGTTGCCAACCTCGACGTGTGATGTTTCACGTGAAACACCACGGTCAACGTTGAGTGACCGCAAGCCCAGCCAAGCGCTGGGCTTTTTTATTCACTCTCTCAAGAAATGGGGCCGCGTTGGTTGGCGGTGGGGCTGCTCGATCGAGCGTCGCGACTCAATGCATATTGGGAGGCTCGCACATGCCCCCCCAAGGGGGCATTCAGTTTTCTATCAGATAATCGGCGAAGGCGGCAAGATCGTCGAAGATCCGTGCCTGCCCGAGGCTGCCCCTGGCTTCGGTCCTCCTGCCCTTGCCCGTGCGAACCAGCACCGGGTGGCAGCCCTTGGCAATGCCCGCTTCCAGATCTCTGCGGCTGTCGCCTACCATCCAGGCGTTCTGAAGACTGTCCAGCTTCAGGCTATGCTGGATCTGATCGAGAAGACCGGTTTTCGGCTTGCGGCATTCACAGCCATCGTCGGGTCCATGGGGGCAGTAGGCGATGTGGGCGATTGTGCCACCCGCAGCCGATACGCGCTCACATAAATCGTCGTGTATCATTTGCAGAGTGGTTTCATCGTAATAACCGCGGGCCACTCCCGACTGGTTGGTGGCGATGGCAATCGTCCAACCATGTCGCGTCAGCCGGGCGATCGCCTCGATGGCCTGCGCATAAGGCCGCCACTCATCGAGTGACTTGATGTAGTCATCCGAGTCCTCATTGAGGACACCGTCGCGATCGAGAATGATCACCTTGCTTGGCGTCAGGTCATGGGACTGGCCGGATAATGGTTGCATAGGCATGGCCTGATCTAATCCGAGTGTTTCACGTGAAACAAGCATGGCGTAAAAATGTTTCACGTGAAACACATGCAAAAAGACCAGCCCCGATGGGCCGGTCTACGAAGTACTGCAGTCGCCGAAGCGAGAGACGATCTACTGCTGCAGTTGCGCGATATCCGCCACATCGAGGAACAGAGCTTGTAGCTCGGCGAGCAGGGCCAGGCGATTGCGTCTGACGGCGCTGTCATCGGCCATCACCATTACGTCATCGAAGAAGGCATCCACGGGATCGCGCAGCATCGACAGGGCGTCCAGCGCTTCGCTGTAACGAGCCTCGGCGAACAGTGGGGCGACTATCCGGCGGCGCTCTGCCAAGGCCTGTGCGAGCGCTCGTTCAGCGTCCTCGGCGAGCAGCGAGGCATCCACCGACTCGGCGATCTCGTCGGCCTGCTTGGTCAGGATGTTGGAGACGCGCTTGTTCGCGGCTGCCAGGGCGCCTGCCTCCTCGCGCTGAGTGAAGGCATGCACGGCGCGGATACGGCGCGCGAAGTCCAGCGGCCGCGTGACCGGACGCGAGCGTACCGAGAGGTAGACCTCGACGGCGATGCCTTCGTCCTGCGTCCAGGCGCGAAAGCGATCGAGCATGTATTCGAGCACTTCCTCGGCAAGTCCCGCTGACTGGGGCAGGTGGCTATGTTGGGCTGCGGCCTGCTCGAGCAGTTCGCGCAGATCAAGGTCGAGCTCGGCCTTGATCTGGATGTTGAGCACGCCTATTGCCGCCCGGCGCAGGGCGAACGGATCCTTGGCGCCGGTAGGCCGCGCGCCGATGCCGAAGATGCCGGTGAGCGTATCCAGCCGATCGGCCAATGCCAGCGCCAGCCCGGTCTTGCTCCTGGGCACCTCGTCGCCGGCGAAGCGCGGCAGATACTGTTCATGGATCGCTTGAGCCACTGCCTCGGGTTCGCCATCGTGGCGGGCATAATAGCAGCCCATGATGCCTTGCAGCTCGGGGAACTCGAGCACCATTTCACTGGCCAAGTCGCACTTGGCGAGCTGCGCGGCCCTGGCGGCATGCTCCGGGTCGCCTTCGATGCGCTCGGCAATGTAGCGGGCAAGGGCTTCGCTGCGCCGGGCCTTGTCGGCCAGGGTGCCCAGCTGCTGCTGGAAGACCACGCTGGCCAGCCCCTCTTGGCGCGAGGCCAGGCTATGCCTGAGATCGGTTTCGTAGAAGAAGGCGGCGTCGGCCAGGCGCGGGCGGATGACCCGTTCATTGCCCTCGATCACCCGTTGCGGATCACGGCTGTCGATATTGGCCACGGTGATGAAGCCGGGCTCGAGCTTACCGTCGGCGTCGAGCAGGTGGAAATATTTCTGGTTGGCCTTCATCGACGAGATCAGGCATTCGGCGGGCACCTCGAGGAAGCGTTCATCGAAGCTGCCGGCCAGTGCCACCGGCCATTCGACCAGGCCATTGACCTCGTCGAGCAGATCCTCGTCGATGACCGCAGTGGCCGCCTGGACTTCGGCTTCGGCAAGTACCTGCTCGCGGATTCGCTCGCGACGGATCTGACGATCGACCAGCACGGAGGCATTCTCCAGGGCGCTCACATAGTCATCGGCCGGTGCATTGGCTGGTGGTTCTCCATGGCCGCGATGTGGTCGAGGCCGAGGTGCTGGGATTGCACGCCGGGCGCGAGACTCGCGGCCATCGCTTCCATGCCCCCGCGGCCATCGCCCTGCCCCAGGCCGATGACTA
>Ga0114911_1001241_pt1 | contig 13841 bp, 9 predicted proteins | sample MalvireepMed_904_FD_89688 | JGI IMG/M metagenome (GOLD analysis project Ga0114911, IMG submission 89688) | Marine viral communities from the Global Malaspina Expedition - Malaspina viral metaG DeepMed_904 | ecosystem: Environmental > Aquatic > Marine > Oceanic | place: Mediterranean Sea...
ATCGCCTGTTATCGAAGTATCTATCAATAAATGCCTGAGCACACTAACAGATGGTTTCGGCGACAGCTTTGCACACGCAACAGATAAACCATTTGCGGTTAAAAACAGTTTATTTCATGTAAATCTGGATATTTTAGCCGGCATTACTCGAGCTATAAAACGAAAATACCCAATAGCCATTAACTATCTATCCAAGTCATCCCCACAAGGCGCTAAAAGACAAATTGTACCTCACTCAATAGCTGATAGTGGACTGCGTTGGCACGTAAGAGGGTTCGACCGCAAGCGCAATGAGTTTCGTGACTTTGTAATTAACCGAGTGAGTTCACTGGACCCTTGCAAATCGGATGCGATTCTACCTCATGAAGAGCGAGCAGCAGATGACGAGTGGAATACAATAGTCGAGCTTGAACTACAACCGCATCCTAGATTGAGCGAAATAGCTCCAATGATTGAGTTCGAGTACCAGATGATTTCTGGTACTCTGAAGAAACACATAAGAGAGGCTTTAGCTGGATATTTACTGGATAGCTGGAATATCGATGCATCACCGGATGCATCTCTCTCGGGAGAGCATGTAATGCTGCACCTGAAGAATAGTCACCAGCTACAGTTTTCAAGCAAACGTCTAGCACCCGGCATATATAACGATGCATGAACTGGCGGAACTTCTAATTATGGGTGTAACTAATTAGGGGAGATGAATCGCAACTAATTTCCTATAACTGATAGCAATTTATCGATGATAATTTCAGTGTTACGCTGCCTGCTTTGCAAACTCCCCAGGCGGTAAATAATTCAACGAGCTATGCAAGCGTTCATAATTGTAATGATGCTGCCACTACTTTATCGATGTTGTTTCTCTTATGTTCTTTACCATAAAAGCTGTCGGCCAGTTTTAGGCCTTACCACTATTCGTTGGGTTTATGCTTGAGTTGCGGGAGAAGCAGCGCTCTTTTCTTCTCTAATGCTCTTCAAGGTTGTTAAGCTCAATTCTCGAGTTATTTTTTCGCAACTCAGAAAAGCATAGTCCTTATTGACTTCAATACCTATGAATTTACGTTTCAGGTTAATGCAAGCCAAAGCAGTTGTTCCAGAGCCTAAGAACGGATCTAAAACAACGCTATTCTCTGGGCTTAGAAGCTTAATAAACCAAGACGGCAAACTTTCAGGGAATGCCGCAGGGTGACCCACGTTTCTACAGTTAGTCGCCAGGCTGATTACATTGCCTGGGTAGGCTTTATCTCGTTTTTCCCAGTTAGCGATATTTTTTGCAAAAGAGTTTCCTACCTGGGAGGCGTAGCGCTCAAGATCGTTCCCAGAGAGGTACTTAAAACGCTTATCTTTCCAGTCCCCCATATCTACCATAACGGAATCCTGATCCATGTAGAAATCCTTCTGCAGGTTAAAGTGTAGACACCTCTCGAATGAATCTCGGAATCGGTTAGGCCATTTCCCCGGAAATGCGTTTTTCTTATGCCACATGTACTCCTCAGTCCAACGCCAACCCATCTTTTTTAGGGCGAGTATCAATTCCAATACATAAGTGTGCCGTTCTCCTTTTTCAACGTGTTCTTTTATGTTAAGTACAAAGGAGCCCTCAGGTGTGAGAACTCTTTTCAGTTGTCTAGCAATCGGAATAAACCATTCAACATACTCTGACGCCTTTATACCACCATACGATTTAGAGCGTTGGTTTGCATACGGAGGAGAAGTAATAATTAGGTCCACGCTATTATCAGGAAGACTTTTTAACATTTGTTGAGAGTCTCCATGATAGACCTGGTTTTCAAAGTCTGTTGAGGGTATTTTTTGTTTGGGCTTTAACATAAAGATCTGCATTTACAATGACGTTAGTATCATTTTAACATTTACCAATTGAATGGTCCATTTAAAAAGGCTTTATCCTATGGCGACTCTTAAGAAAAAGGCATTATCACACTTTTTGAGAACCAATTGTAAAAGGCGCTTAAGACTCGAACTATACCCGACGGACAAAAATGAGGTTGCTCAACAGGAACGGCATGAGCAAGGGGATATGCCTCCTCCAGATACAGGGAGGCTTGCATTAGCAGGTTTAACGCAAGCCGGTCGTGAATGGGAAGATAGTGTTTTTGAAGATTTGATTAGCGTGTTTAACGAAGAGGTCCTGTTTTCACGTGCTCAATCTAATAGATTTTCTGGAACTGACTTATTGAGAGTGCTGAAGTCTGAAGAGCTACCTAGGTTTATAATAGAGCCCTCGTTTTCAATAACGCAGTCTTTTAAAAGCCAATTTGGTCTGGACCAACTTTCAGAAAAACTCAGCTCTTCAGGAGACTCAGGGTTAAATTACTCGACTGAATTTCGCCCTGATATCATCGAATTACTCTCGGACGATGATGAACTCTCGGATGAGTACTGTGCGATGTCCAGTGACGGAAAAGCCTACAAGCCTATTAAAGGGCTTATTGGCCTGAGAGTGATTGATATCAAATTAGCGGCCTCACCATCGGTTTCATATTTTGCAGAAGTAGCACTTTATTCAATGATATTAGCATCATGGCTTGATGACAATCATTTAGCGGATAGGTTTTATGTATCTATAGACGCTGCTGTATGGCCTGGTAAACATTCGGGAACGAGTCTCGGAAACGCACATTATTCGGCCATTAAAAATAGGAAAATTCTCTCCAGCTCTGAGGCAACAAGTCGTCTTCGTGATGACTTATCCATACTGCCCAAGGACATATATACTTCTAGAGTGCAGGAATTCCTAATTAATGAATTGCCCGAGGTTTTGCTAGAGGAGGACTGGCAAAATTTACCTTGGCACGTAAGCCCTGTATGTATGGGGTGCGAGTACTTAGGTTATAAGTGGTCTGAAAAAACTAAAGAGCATAAGGAGTATTGCTGGCCGAAAGCATTAAGGGAGGGTAACCTATCCCAAGTCTTTGGTTTAACCCATGGTGCCTCAGTTGCACTGCGCGACCACAGTGTCCAGACGGTGGACGACCTGACCAAGCTTAAACAGACCGACCGGGCGTTTGATAGCCACTATACACTTCAGGCATCTCGTTCAGTAATTCACGATAGAGCTTCTGTGTTGGGTAGTAAGGCGGCAGTCCGAGCATCTCGCTCGAGCAATTCATTGCTACCTAAAAGCGCAGATATAAATATCCTCATTGGTGTTGAATTTGATATATCTTCGGGTATTACTCTAGCCTTATCTTGGAAGGCCTGGACTAATAAGCCGCAAGGAGGTCGGGGTGATAAGAAGTCTGAGACATTTGTTGTCAGGGAGAAAAGTAACAACGCTGAACGTTCGACATTGATACTTTGGCTGAAACGCATAGCAGATTACTTGGCTCGGGCACAGTCACAAGCTCCCTCTCATGACTTGAGTCCTGATTCAACTTTTCAAATTTACTTGTGGGACGAAACATCATTCACTCACTTAAAAAGAATTATTGCTCGGCATTTACCGGATATATTGAATGAACCTCAAGATTTGGTGCCATTGAGCTGGATGTTTCCATCCGATGAGGTATTGCCTGAGCCCAAATATGCAAAAACGAGCAGGCCATTGTCGATTGTGAAGACTTTAATCCTACAATCAGTTTGTGCAGACATACCGTTCCATTACAATATCTCATTACTTTCCGCTCAGTACCGGCCCAAAAACTTTGATAATAGCTCCACCCTATCGTTCAATAACTTTTATAATGACCCTTTATCTGACCATATCCCTTCTGAGAGAGCGCATGATATATGGACCGGGTCTGAGAAAAAGGGATTTCACTATCTAGAAGTAGAAGACCAAGTCAAAAAAGTATGTAAACAAAAGTTAGACTCACTTGATTATATACTGATGCGGGCAAACAAAGATTTCGCGAGGTACAGTCGCCCAACACCACCGCCTGTTAAGTTAATGAATAGAACGAGGGTGCTATCCGGCGTGAGCCCCGATTCGGAGCTTTGGTATTCTTTCACAAAGCTTAACGATGGTTTACAGCAATTTGAAGTGGATAGGCTGCATAGCCTCGATGTATATGAACAGGAAGCTCGCTTTTATTCAGTTAGATTGGACCGACAACTAGAATCTAAAGAGGCGGAGCAGGTAAAAACAAATTACAGAGTAAGCGATCCTGAAGCACTAGTTTTTGAGGTTTCTCGCCGCTCAAGAGATTCAAAAGTAAAAGTTGACTCGTTAGGTTACAGCTTGCTCCCAGAATGTCTAATTACTCAAGCGGGTTACAGATTAGGTTACTTTTTGAGGGAAATAGGCGTCTCAAAGAGAAGCCATCCCGGAATATTTAAGCAATACAAAAATATATATAGACTCACTTTGCGGGATGTATTTGGAGTCACCGTTAAAGAATTTGACCGGGACAGCGATTTAATAATAGTTAGTCTTAATGAATACCATAGAAATCTGCAAGAGATATTGATAAGTCATGGGGTTGTAGACTTTACGACGCTAAAAAAGTCAAATAGAGCGATAATTCAGCCCATACATTTAAACTTTGCTGTTAAGAGAATTGAAAAGAGCTTGAAGGCTATTGGAGCTCCTCCGCTTTCATTAAAACGGCCTCTTATATCAATTCCTAATAGCGTCAAAAAGAGAAAAAACCGGCAATCCCCGACTTCTAGGCTACCATGTGAATCATTCATTTGGGATGCAGCTAAAGTTGCACAGTTGAAGAGTAACGGTAACCAAGAGAATGAGATCTTGAAGTTAAGCTCTCTGAGTTCAGAGCTTGATCCAAGCCAGAGGACGGCTATCTTGGAAATAGCGTCTAAAAGACTCAGTCTTATTTGGGGGCCACCTGGTACGGGCAAGACAACGACATTAGCAACTGCTCTTTGCGTGCTGTGTGAGCTGTTTAACAAGACACAAAAAAAACCTGTAAGAATTTTGGTGACTGCCCACACATGGGTTGCAATTGATACTTTGTGTAAGAAATTCGCGTCGCAACTGAGTTTGCTTTCTAATCAGGCAGTGAGGACGAGAGCATATCGGCTGAAGTCTTCTTCTTCTCCACAGCCAGTCGGCCTAGGAGACAACGTTGAAGTGGTTTCAAATAAATCGAAAGAAACTATTTTGACGAATTTAGTTGATGAATTAAAGGATCCTAAAAGTAATGCTGTCGTGTTTGCGACTCCACAACAGACTTTTAATTTACGCAAAGAAATGGCAAGCGCAGATGAAGCAACTCATCAAAGTTTCGATCACATCATAGTTGATGAAGCCTCTCAGTTAGATTTGAGTAACATGATGATGGTTTTTCCGTCTTTCGCTGATAATTGCAGTCTTACGGTGGTAGGAGATGATAAGCAAATGGCGCCGGTATTACAGACTGAACTGCCTAAAGGTGCAGAGCATCAATTGGGTAGCATCTTTAAATTTTATTCTGATTACTGGAACGTTCAGAGAAAAATGCTTGAAATAAGTTACCGATCCAATAAGGAAATAGTGGACTTCGTTAGGCAAGCTGGGTATCGAGATCAATTCAAAGCGCATAACGAAAAAGGCCGCATGAAGCTCGCAACCCCCCCAACGTTAGACGGTGACCACTGGTTAAATTTAGTTTTAGACCCGGATAAACCACTAATTTGCATAACACACGACGATGGTATCAGCGCGCAATGTAGCGGACTAGAGAGTGACCTGACAGTTTCTATTCTCAATGAATTACTAAATAATTTAGTGTCGGAGGATACTGGGGAGCCATACACTGTGGATGAGTTCTTTGCGAATGGTGTGGGGATAGTTACTCCTCATATTGCTCAAAAGTCACGTATCTGTGCGGATATGCATAAAAGCTTGAATGCTTCAAATTATAGCGCAAAAAATCTATATGAGGCCGTCGATACGGTAGAGAGATTCCAGGGCCAAGAGAAAGATGTAATTATCGCTTCGTATGCTCTAAGTGATCGAGATTCCATTTTGCAAGAGGAAGATTTTATATTTGGCCTTGAGCGTTTTAACGTTGCTGTATCCAGGGCTAAGAAAAAAGTTATAGTCATAGTTAGTCAGGAACTTGTAAAGCACATCCCTCGAGACATTGAGGTCGTTGAAGCATCTAGGCTTCTAAAACTATTCGCATCAAACTACTTAAACAACTCTGAAGAGTTTAAAATCAGTGGTGATTTCAAAGCTAGGTTAGAAGTTAAATATAACTAATAAGTCACTTAGAATCTTTACGCTGTGAGCCAAACTTTTTTCTCTCAGAGCGTTTAGGTTCACTTTCTGGTAGAGAGGTCAATTCGATTAAATTTATCCTAGGACTCTCATAAAACTCAACCCAGTAACCAATACAGCTAATTAAAGTTTTGTATAACGTCTTCAAGAAAAGCTTTACCTGCATTACTTAATATATAGGCTTCGCTGCTAGGCTTAACCAACATAATATTCCGATTTACGAGCACGTTTTTTATCTCTACCAGCAAACTAGAGTTTAACTTTGCTTTTTCTATAAGCTCCTGCATATCAGGCATTTCCTGCATGGCTTCTATGTCAGATGGTGTAACCCCTCCATTGGTTTCGGTAAGTTTAAGAAGGCTGTAGTTATGCTCGGTCATATACTTTGCCAGCATCAAAATTAATAGACTGGCTTTCATTGCAACATCGGTCTTAAGGTCAGTTGCATTAGGTGTGATTTCACGAATAAATAGATAACCTGGGCGTTCTACAAGCTCGTAACCACACATTTCATACTGTTGTCGATAATCAGCGAGATTACTTATGATCTCATCATAGTACTGATCTGTAACCCATTGCCCTGAGTTACTCAGTTTGTATTGATTAATTACCTTCCCATTCATAAGCTGATTAAATACCATTTGGCTAGTTTGTGAGTTATACATAATTCTGCACCTTGCTTGTAGTGATAACCAGGTATTCTAGATAATACTTACCATATTCAAGCCTTTCCCGGTCTCGAGTGTGAGCAACGTTTTGGTCATCTATGACAGGGTAGATTTCTTGAATTCCCAGAAGGACATCTCCAAGCCAAAAATCCTGAAGCTGCTCTTTCAGTTTCTGAAACAGGAAACTGTGTAAATCTGGCACATGCTCTGGAAGTTGGCTACTAAAAAGGAGCTTAGAGATGGCTTTAAGCCTATCTTCGTCTCGATTCTCTAGGGAGGAGTGTTGAGAAATATTTATATCGCTTTTCTTTTCTATTTCTTTTGAGCTTAATATGCTTAGGAACTCCTTGAACTTCATAGCTGAGATATGAGTGTCCCAATTCGATTTCACACTGTATTTCAGTTTCTGTGACTGCAACCCATCAAAAATAGTAAGAGACTTGAAAAATTCCGAGGTTGGCGTCAGTAAACGGTTTTTCTTCATTCCGTGCCTAAGAGAGGTCATGTTATCCATTAGGGTCGTGAATGCTTTCTCCACAGCGATGAACTGCATTCGGTCGTGCTCTAGAAAGCTGGAAAATTGCTCAAGCCGCTTAACCAAACCGCCTAGATCTTTGTAGTAGCTGCTAATTGCAGAAAACCGGTATTGAAGTCTGTTTGACTGCGATAACATCGATTCATCTTCGGCAAGGTACTGGATGAGCGATTGCATTGACTGTGAAAATGAAAGCGTTTGTTTCATTTCAAGCGCCGGGTCAATGAACTCATAGCATGGAAGAACATACTTTCTATATAAGTGGGTAACCCTTTCATAGAGATCCACAACTGATACTTCACCATTGCCCGAATCGTAAGATTGATAATCCTTCCCTATTTCACCTACTTGGGTATGTAAGCCGGCCACATTTTCTTTTACCTTGGAATGGACCTCGCTCAATAGTAGGTTTAGGGAAGCCATTGAGTCTGTAAACGCATCAGACTCCGAATCCATCTTTCTTATATCACAAGTCAGGCTGTAAGTACGCTTCCTTAATTGTTCTAACTCGACACTCGTCAACTCCTTCGAGCGTTTGGTATCAAGAAATCTAAGTACGTCTACAATGACCTTCTCAATCGTTATCGTTCCCATATTTTTATCATTATGGATAAAAACACCGTTTTCGGTTAGAGAGTCAATACTGAGACGAGTCGGTACATTCTGGTCTTGGTCTTTCTCAATAGAATCCCGGTACAAACGCATATAGAGATTCTCAGGAATTTCCAACGCTCCATCGAACTTATCGATATAGTCGAGCAGACTAAAAAATACAGTTTGATGCCTAATTATATCGGTTATCAATATGTCCCTATTAAGACGCATTCTGATTCTCTCCGAATGTCTCTATGTCTTTAGGTAACAGATTTATATAGCAGCCTTGAACAACCGGTGCTTGGACAACGGAACGGCCGATGGTGATCCAGCGACCAACTTTACTGCTTATATACCCCGAATACGTCGGTGTAGCACAAAAGATAGAAAAGCCATGCTCTGAAATCTGTTTTATCGTAGCTTTGGTATTTTTTAGATCCAGGGTACTTATTTCATCAACGATGATTGGCATCTTTAAGGTAACGTACGAGGGGGTTATACGGTTAAGAAGAACAGATAAAATAAACGCAGTAACCGTACTAGATGTACCTCCTGACTGGCTTTTTTTAATGCGCTTCCCAGTTTCCTGTAGCGTATATTCATAAGTTATTGACTCTATAATATCCTTCATTTTTAATCGTTTTTTCCGTTTGTCAAAAAACTTATTAACAAAATTAGCCAAGGTACTATAAAAAGAATCATCCAAAAGAGAGGCATCTTCTATGTCATGTTTATCCAATGTATTAAGAAGTGACTCGAAAGCTGGGTGAATTTCGAGGTTCAGTGTAATTTCTGAAAGGTTCGAAATTTTTTGATTGTTAAGTTCAGTGTTTATCTCTCGGACAAAGTTTTGCAAGAAATCCCTGGCTGAGCGAAGCTCATTCAGTTGACCACTTACGAACCTATTGTGAGACTGTATTTCATTGCGATATTGAATTAATTCATAATCTAGAGTTTCGTAAATGTCTCGAAGCCTCTCCATTAGCTGTTCTATATCACCTGTGGAAACTAACTGTTTATGAGGATCGACCTCTGGGACATCCGTGTATCTAAGAACAGTACTCAACTCTTTCTTTGTTGTTTCTTTAAGAACCTTTGCTTGATTTGCCAGGTCTGTTAGGTTTTCTAAACACTTTTCACTAATTGATATTGGCTCTTTCGTAACGGAGCTTGATATATCACAAAGAAAAGAAGCTGACTCTAGCTGTGTATCACCGAGACGGATTAGAGAGTTATCTCTTTCGAGTTCTTTCATTGAGTCTTTCACATCATTATAAGAGCGTAAAGCTTTTGCATGTTTATTGAGTAGGTCCTCTATAGTGATTGAAAGAGCTTTTTCGGTATTCTCCATAGATATAAGCTCGCTCTCGGTTTCAGAGATTCTGTTGATAATAATTGGGAGACCATTGATGTTCTCTATATCTTGGTTTGTAGCCGCTAACTCTTTTTGAGTATCCGCAACTAACTTCTTAAAGTCCCTGCTTTGTAGAGCCTCGTTATACCGGCTTATATCATCGTTAAGAACTCTAATTTCATCGTTTAAAACTTCAACTTTCGTTTTAGCTTTTTGGATTTCATCGAGCTCGTTATATTCTTCATAAGAAACGTCCTCAAAAGGCTCACCTAAAAACTCAAGTTGGCTATGCTCTGTTTCGTTAAAAAGTTCAGTGAATGCCTTTATTGTCATTAATATCTCAGGGTTAACTTTAGTCGATAGTCCACCAAAAGCTTTGTTCAAAGAGAGTAGGATGCTAGCAGATGATTTATCGTCAAGCTGACTCAAAAAAGACGAGGATGCATTTTTAATAAATAACTCTGCACTTTCCTTGTTCTTTATGGCTTGCTTTTTTTTACCAATTTGTCTTTGCAACAACTCTTGTAAGCCGTTATTTCGCTCATACAAAGCAAGCTCTTCTTCAAGTTTTTCGGCATACTCTTTAAGTGTGCCTATAATGTATTCACGCGAAACTTCGCTACCATATTTCGAAATTTTTTGTTTGATGCTAGTCGAGCGTTCTCGATCACGAGTTAAAGACTGTTGCTTTCCCTTTTTTTCTCCAGTTAATTCTTGTTTTTGCTTGTTTGCTTGCTCTAATTGCTTCTTTAGTTTTTCAAGCTCATGCGAATATCGGTCTTGTGCTTCTTCAAGCGAAGCGTGCTGCGCAGCATAATTTTCTTTCTTTTTCTGAATATCGCTTTTTATGCTTACATAGAGCTGGGAGTAGATTAGATGAACTTCGTTAAACTTCTTAAATGCATCAGATGCCCTTGTATAGTATGGACCTGCATTTTCTAGCGCATCGAAGTAATCTTTTTTAGATAGCAGTTTACTGTATTGCTCATTCAATTCTTCCAGATTAGAGTTCAATTTCTCCTGGTTTCTTCCTCTTCCCATTTCGAGCAGTGTCGCTACAGCCGTTGGGAGTGTTTTTGTTTTTTTATTTGCAGTATCAAAAGCTAGTTGATAAATGCTTCGAAACGCCTCAACCGATTCGGTAGTTGCTTCTTTCAATGGCAATACGCAAAAGCGCTTTCGGTTGTTATCACTTCTCGCACTACCGAACATTAATGCTCGAAGCTCTGATTCATCTGATACTTGTACGCCATTGTTTTTTTGCGTGAAGCTTTTTAGAGAAGCAACTCCTAAGTCACCGGAAAAGCTCTCACTTTCTTCAGACCAAAATAGAGGCCTTAAGTCGTCATAGTCAAGCGGTATAAAAAGTCTTCCGTATTCGTAATTACTTTTTTTGTGTAGGACCATACAGAAAACGCCTTCAGGGTTTTCAACCTCAAGAACAATAAAGCTTTTAGAGTTAGGAAAATAAAAGTCATAGGACTCTTCCATCGAAAAGAGCCCTTCACTACCTTCAAACTGGAACTTCTTATCACACTTTCGCATGTTAGATTCTGGATATAGGAGCAGTTTCGTTCCAGCTAAGCTGGCTGTTTTTCCCATGTTATTCTCTCCAAACATGGCCAAATGCTTATCAAGCAAAATTTCAGAATAGCCATGCCCGGCAGAATTGACATAAACCATTCTCTTGAGAATATATTCTTCCTTGAGCAAGGCATCATGGAGCTGTTCATTCATTTAAATAACTCTCCTGTTCTATAGTTCTTCTCGTTTTTCTGATAACTGATGCGACGTTAGCGAGTAGGTTGTTCTTGTCAGCTAACTCTAGAGCTTTACTTAGCTCTGAATCTGATAGTGGGATTAGAACGTTACTTAACCGTTGAGTGATATCCGATGGCATGACAAACTCTAGTTCAGCGTTCGGCAATAACCGGGACAAATTGTCCGCTATGATCATTCCACCAATATCAACGTCAACTAATAAGTAGAGCTTCTTAAATCGAGCTAGAAATGACTGATGAAGCTTATTCGATATCTGATTACCGTCACTAAAAATGAATAAAGTATCTGCAATCAGTTCTTGAGATAACTCGCATTTTTGTACTAAGAAGGGTTTCATTTGCTCTAGTGACAGGAAATTTTGTCGGTTTTCAATGATGATGGCGTGCTTGTAATCGTCATTTTCAAAGCAATAATTGCCATGTTTATCAAAAGCTATTACGTTAAATGCTCCGTGCGAATTTCTTACGATTAGCCATGAACCGCTTACATTTTTTGAATGGCTTTTGTTTTGTTCGGCGGCAAGCTCTCTTGTTGAGTCATCGTAGCCATCATATCTACTGAGCGACTCTAATAGATCATCGTCAATCCATGTAACGATATAGTTCTGGCCTTTCACTTTATGTCCTTTGACTAGCGTGCTATCCAGTTCGGCTAAGTCTAATGCTCGTTTAAACTTTTGGAGGTTGATGGGTTTTCCGGCCCTTATAGAGCGTAAACCGTGAACTAAGATATTAACCGACATAGTGTTCATTAGTGAATAGTGGATATTAATGAACACTATATATTAGAATAGCATCGTTGCAAATACTGGAGCTTGTTATGAACGAAACCGCTGTAAATCGACAAAAACAGAGGCTGCAGTACATTGATTTGTGTGCCTATGTGCTTGGAGTCATCAATAGAGACATGATGATGGAGAGATTTGAAATTAAGAAGGTTTGGGCGACCAATGACTTAAAGACATATCGAGAGCAAGCTGAGCACAACCTCGTGTATGATCATGCTCTTCGAGCTTATAAAGCTACGGATTGGTTTAGCCCTCTTTTTGAGCATGCTCCGGAAGATGCTATATCGCTTATATGCCATGGAGAGCAGGTGGTTAAATGCAGTAGAAACATAACAAATAGGCCGATTACTTATTCAATAATGGCGTCAACCCCCAATCTACAAGCAGTTTCTGCTCTTTTAAAGGCAACTAACCTGAGTCACAAATGCAAAATCTCTTATTTCTCACGCTCGAGTGGTAAAACTGAAAGAGTTGTAGCTCCCCACTCTCTTATTAAGACTGGTTCTTTTGTCTATGTCAGGGCCTTCGATCAACATTCAGATGAATTTCGAAGCTTTAAATTAAACCGTGTTTTAGACTCCAGCTTTCTGCCAGAGAAGCACGAGCCATATCAAACAATTGAAAATGATATCAGTTGGAATACAGAAGTCGAATTGGATATAAGAGTAAATAACGGAGTCGAGAACCAAGAGACTATAGAGTTCGATTATGGTCTAGAAGAAGGCAAGCTCATTTTAAGAATTAAAGAGGCACTAATCATGTATTTTCTTAGTGACTGGGGGATTGCCCCGAGTGGTTATTCAGAGCTGCCGACAGAACTTTTTCCTTTAAAAGTACATTCCCAGAAGTCATTGGGTTAACCAGATCCATCTATCCCCCTGTGTTATCGCGCAAGACAGTGGCATCGGTTTCTTAGCTTTGTGAAGATTTGGTAATTACTAAAACTTGCTAAAAGCCAAAGTGCAGTCAATACTGCTTAAGTTAATAACATGTGAGGCAGCTCATGAAACACTTACTTTTACTGTTAACCCTTTTAATAGCCTTTGGCTTTGCACATGCAGATAGCAGTACTGATAAAAATGGAGTAGCTACCAGTATAGAGTCTTCGGTGACAATCGATGACCAAGCAAACTGCGCCTCGCCTGATGGAAGCTCATCAGCTGATAGCTTGATGGCTGATGCCAAAAAATGCTGCAAAGTCTGCAAGAAAGGTAAAGCTTGTGGGGACTCCTGCATAGCTAAGAGCAAAACGTGTACTAAAGGTCCCGGGTGCGCCTGCAACGGTTATTAAGCCTTCCAGCCTGCCCGTCATCGTGCGGGCCATTACTTTTTCACCGGTAGGCTTTTCCCTATCATCAGTCCACCATAACAGAATAGTCTTAACTAAGCGGCGCTGATATAGTTGCTGTAATGCAATTCAAAGGGATATGAAAAAGTGCAACGCATTACACACTTGATAACAACAGCCTACAAGCCTCTCATTACCGCCGTTATCGTATCGGCTGCCTTACTTCTTTCTGTTACACCGGTAACGGCTGATGCTCAAACGCCGCCGGTTAAAATGAGTAACAGCAAGATATGTCACGACACATCTAGTCCTTATTATGAACGGACCAATAACTTCAAAGCATACGACTCCGTTAACGCCTGTCTTGATGCCGGAGGTCGGCTTCCTAAAGGGCAGATAGCGCCAAGCGCAAGAAGCTCTTCTGAATTCAGCTCATCCAGCGAATATTCCAGGAGTGCTTTTGCCGGTTGGCTAGATGAAGACGGAGATTGCCTTAATACACGCCACGAACTTTTGTTAGAGCTTTCAACGGGATCAACAACAAAATCTAGTGACGGTTGTCGTGTGATAAGAGGCAGATGGAACAACCCATATTCGGGCTCTGTCTTTTTTGATTCTTCTAAAATGGACATTGACCATCTGGTACCTC
>Ga0114911_1001244_pt1 | contig 13816 bp, 13 predicted proteins | sample MalvireepMed_904_FD_89688 | JGI IMG/M metagenome (GOLD analysis project Ga0114911, IMG submission 89688) | Marine viral communities from the Global Malaspina Expedition - Malaspina viral metaG DeepMed_904 | ecosystem: Environmental > Aquatic > Marine > Oceanic | place: Mediterranean Sea...
TATCAGAAACCTCGATCTGCATGCGAAGTCCATGCGCAATCACGTCCAGACGCTGGGTTCGAAAAGCTATCAGAGCCAGTTCGACGATACGCCCGATTACGTGGTCATGTTCGTCCCGGGCGAGCATTTCGTGGCCGCCGCGCTCGAGCACGATCCCGAATTGTGGGATTTCGCGTTCCGCAACAAGGTGTTGCTGGCGACGCCGACCAACCTCGTCGCGATCGCGCGCACCGTCGCGCAGGTCTGGCGGCAGGACACGATTGCACAGGAAGCAGTCGAGATCGGCAAGGCCGGGGCGGAGCTTTACGATCGCCTCGCGGTCGCGGCCGAACATATGAAGCGCGTGGGCGGCGGATTGGAAACCGCGGTCAATAATTACAACAAGTTCGTCGGCAGTTTCGAGCGCAACGTGCTGTCCGCCGGGCGCCGCTTGCATGACAAGGGCATCGAGATCGGTAAGCGCGAGATCGACGAAGTGCCCCAGGTCGAGGCGACCCCGCGCTACAATGCCGAGGATGCCGCGCAGATCGGAAGCGCGGGAACGCCGAAGTCCACGGCGGCCGATTAGGGCGGAAACCTTCGTCCGGGATCGACGTTGGTCGCAAAACGGGTTCGTCTGCAGGACGTGTTTCGCCCGTAGAAGCAGATCGAGGACTTTCTCATGCAACGCGGTGATGGTGGAGGCGAACGTGCCACCTTCGACCAGTCCCAGCAGGCTGGCCGGACCTTCAGCCCCGATTCGGACAATTTCGCCGGCGCCACCGGGCTGCTGTTCGAGCAGGCCATGGCACAGACGCGGATGGCGGTGTGCCTGACCGATCCGCACGAGCAAGACCAGCCCATCGTATTCTGCAACAAGGCGTTCGAGAAACTGACCGGGTACCGGCAGGATGAGATCATCGGCCGCAACTGCCGTTTCCTCCAGGGCCCGAAGACCAGTTCCGAGCAGATCGCCAAGCTTCGGCATGCGGTGGACAATGAAGACGTGCTGGTGGTCGAGCTGCTCAACTATCGCAAGGACGGATCGACCTTCTGGAACGCGCTCCACCTCGGCCCGATTTACGATGAAAACGGCGAGCTGCGCTATTTCTTCGGCAGCCAGTGGGATGTCAGCGATATCCACCTGGCGCGCGCCGAGGAAAAGCACGCCAAGGTCATGGCGCGCGAAGTGTCGCACCGGCTCAAGAACGTCTTTGCGGTCATCGGCGGTATCGTGAACATCACCGGCCGCGCGCTGAATGCGCGCGAACTGGCGAGCAAGATCAACGAACGGATCAAGGCGCTCGGCCGCGCATACGAGCCCACTCTCGACGAAGCCTCGTTCGGCACGATCGAGGTGGGGCAGGCGATCCGCTCGGTGCTGGCCCCCTACGATCCCGAGGGCGACCGGATCGTCTTCGACGGGGACAGCGCGCGGACCGAACCCAATGCAGTGTCGGCGCTGGGGCTGACGCTGCACGAATTCGCGACCAATGCATCGAAATACGGGGCGCTGTCGAACGATGGCGGGACGATCACCGTATCGTGGCGCCATGATGAAGACCGCCATGGCCGCCAGTCGCTAGTGATCGAATGGGTGGAACGCGGCGGCCCGCCGATCCACCGCAAACCCGAAGAAACCGGGACCGGTTTCGATATTGCCGAGCGGCTGCTGTCCTATTCGCGCGGCACGCTCGACCGCGCCTGGGAGGAAGACGGCTTGCACGCGACCATTTCATTGCCGCTGACATCATGAAATCCATCCTGATCCTGGAAGACGAGCCCTTCATCGCGCTCGACCTGCAACTCGCCTTCGAAGATGAAGGTGCGCGCGCGGTCGTGGCGGTCAATTGCGACGAAGCTTTCGAGCTGCTGCGGACCACCGAGATCGATGGCGCGGTACTCGACGTGAACCTGGGCCGCAGCGAAACCTGTGAACCCGTGGCGGTGGAGTTGAAGAAACGCGGCGTACCCTTCCTGCTGCATACGGGCGACCTCGACCGTACGGGCGAAGCGCTGCGCGAACTCAATGCGCCGATCATGGCCAAGCCCAGCGGGGCCGAGGAAGTGGTGGCGAAGCTGTTCGGGTTGCACGGTTCCTGCGAGCCGGCCTGAGCGCCGCGACCCCGGCAGACACGAAGTCAGCCCTCGAGTCTGGCGAGAACCTCGTATCCCAGAACCGCCGCGGCTACGGCAGCATTGAGGCTGTCGGCGCGGCCCTTCATCGGCATGGTCACGCGCAAGTCGCAGGCCATTTCGTACGGTTCCGGCAATCCGCGCGATTCGTTGCCCACCATGACGAAGCAGGGCGCGGCATAAGGCGCCCCGCGATACGGCTGCGCATCGCGCAGGCTGGCCGCGACCAACTGGGCGGGCGCACCGCGCAACCAGGGTTCGAATTCGTCCCACCGCGCTTGCGCGATCCGCTGCGTGAAAATCGCGCCCATGCTGGCACGCACCGCTTCGACGCTGAAGGGATCGGCGCAATCGTCGATCAGGATCAACCCGCCGGCGCCGATCGCATCGCCGGTGCGCAGCATGGTGCCCAGATTGCCGGGATCGCGCAGCGCCTGCGCCACCAGCCAGATCTCTGCCGTCTCCCGCTCGATCGCTTCCAGCGCAGTGCCGAATTCGGCAAACACCCCGGCCACGGCCTGCGGGTTGTCCTTGCCGGTGATCTTGGCGAGGATGTCGGGCGTGGTCTCGATGATCTCGCCGCCCGCTGCGGCGACCGATGCCTCGAGTGCGGCGAGCAGCGGGTGCGGTTCGCGGCGGTCGGCCAGCACCAGCACTTCGGGTACATGGCCGGATTCGCGGGCATCGGTCAGCAACCGCAGCCCTTCGGCGAGGAACCGGCCCGCGGCCTTGCGATGCTTCTTCTCGCGCAGTGCGCGCAAAGCCTTGACGGTGGGATTGGAAAAGCCGGTGATGTGGCGACGCTCTACCGTCACGTCACGGTTCCCCGAAACCATCCTCGACCATGGCGGCGAGGTTCTCGATCACCGGTTCGGCATCCTCGCCGGTCACGATGATCTCGATCATATCGCCCTTGGCGGCGCCCAGCATCATCAAGCCGAGGATCGATCCGCCGGCAGCCTCGTGGTCGCCCTTGGCGACACGGACCGAACAGCCCTCGGGCAGCTCGGCGACCGCATTGACGAACTTCGCGCTCGCGCGGGCGTGCAGCCCGCGCTGGTTGACCACCTCGACGCTGCGGCGCTGCTCGCTCAACAGGCTTTCCGCGCGCTGGCGAGGTCCTGGCCGAGGAACTCGCTGGCCACCGTGATGTAATTGCGCCCGGCGGTCTGCGCGGCGTTGACCGCATCGACCACATTCATGCTCTTGCGCGCGCCGGCGAGGCGGATGAGCATCGGCAGGTTGATCCCCGCAATCACTTCGACACGCCCCGTGTCGAGCAGCGAAATCGCGAGGTTGGACGGGGTGCCGCCGAACAGGTCGGTCAGGATGATCGCGCCCTGGCCCTGGTCGACCGTGCGAATGGCATCGGCGATATCGGCGCGGCGTTGCTCCATATCGTCATTGGGACCGATACAGATCGTGGCGACGCCTTCCTGCTTGCCCACCACATGCTCCATCGCATCGATGAAATGGTCGGCCAGGCGGCCGTGGGTGACGAGGATCATGCCGATCATGCAGCTTCAGTTCCGTTTGCGATGCCCGAAATTGTATCTGCGAGGCGCTTAACCATTCCTTGGCCCCCGGTCTATCCGCGTTCGAGCGGGTCGGCCGGGCGTGAACCAAGATTGCGGTGTATAACCGTGGGCGAAAATCCCGCTTCGCGCAAGACCGCGGCCGCGCGTTCCGCACTGAAGACGGACCGGTGTCTCCCCCCGGTACAGCCGAAGGCGATGTTGAGGTAGCTGCGCCCCTGGCTCGCATAATGCGGCAGCGCTTCGAGCAGCAGGTCGATGATCCGGCTGAAAACGGGTTCAAAGGCAGGATCGGCGAGGATGTGTTCGCCCACCGGGGCATCGAGCCCGGTCTGTTCGCGCAGCCCCGGGGCCCAGTGGGGATTGTCGAGGAACCGCATGTCGAACAGCAGGTCGGCCAGCGGCGGGATCCCGCGCGAGAAGCCGAAGCTGGTCACGGTCACGGCCATCGTCTGATCCGCCCGGTCGGCGAACCGTTCGCGCACGACCTGCTGCAGGTGGTTGGTCGAATAGTCGGTGGTGTCGATCACCATATCGGCCCAGCGGCGCAGCGGTTCGAGCAGTTCGCGTTCGGCCTTGATGCCGTCCATCGCGGTGCGGCCGCGCGCCATCGGGTGCGGGCGGCGTGTCTCGTTGTAGCGCCGTTCGAGTTCGCCGCTGCCGCAGTCGACGAACATGGTGGTCACTTCGACGTCGTCGCGCTCGTCGAACTTCTTGAACTGTTCGATGACCTTCGACGGCACGAAACCGCGGGTCCGCGAATCCACACCGATCGCGAGGCGCGAATTGTCCGCCTTGGCGCCGACCAGCCGGCCGAGCAGCCGGATGGGAAAATTGTCGATCGTTTCCCATCCGAGATCCTCAAGCACCTGCAGCGCGGTCGATTTCCCCGCGCCCGAAACGCCGGTGACGAGGAGGATGTGCTGCACGGGAAGCGATTCGTCGGCCATGGGCGCCGTGCCTATGCGCTTTCGCCGGGTTTGGGGAGGGGGAGACCGTGTTCGCGCAGCGCGTGTTCGGCGCGCAGGGCCTGCGCCGCATCGCCCGGCGCGAAGGGCAGCACGGGGATTGCGACGCCTGCGATCGTGCGCGCGGCGATTTCGAGCGGGAACCTTGCGGCCCCCGGATCGAGGGCGAGCAGCAGCGCGACCGGGCCTTCGCCCACCGGCAGTTCGATCACACCGACGTTGCGCACTTCGACCAGCCCGGCGGTGTTGGGCGGGGGCGATCCGTGCAGCCGGTCGCCGCGGCGCGCGATGGTGACGGCATCGTCGCCCACCAGCACCGCGCCGCGATCGATCAGCGCCAGCGCCAGCGCGGACTTGCCGGCGCCCGGCGGGCCTTCGATCAGCAGGACCTGTCCGTCCACGACCACTGCAGTCACATTGGCAAGGACCTGCGTGCTCATCGCTTTTTGGGCAGGCCGAGTTCGAGGCACGCGCCGCTCTGGCCGTCCCTCCGCGACGTCGCCAGCAGCGTGCCGTCATGCGCTTCGGCGATGGTCCGCGCGATGGCGAGGCCCAGGCCCGAATGGTTGCCGAAGTCTTCTTCGGCCGGGCGATCCGAATGGAAGCGCTGGAACACTTTTTCGCGCTTTTCCTCGGGGATGCCCGGTCCCTCGTCGCAGATGGTCAGCGTGATCCAGTCCTCGCGCTGCACGATGTCGGCCCAGATCCGCCCGCCCGGCGGCGAAAAGGACACGGCATTGTCGAGCAGGTTCTGGATCACCCGCTCGAGCCGGACGGGGACGCCCATGACCCTCGCCGGGCGGTCGGCGCCGGATATCTCGAGCTGACGCCCTTCGTTCTCGTCCCGCGCGGCGCGGTTTTCGGCGATGGTGCACAGCAGCTGCGCGAGGTCGACCGGTTCGAACTCGGTGCGAGACATTTCCGCGTCGATCCGGCTGGCATCGGAAATCTCGGTGACCAGCCGGTCGATCCGGCGGACGTCATGCGTCGCGATCTCGAGCAATTGCGCGCGCAGCGCTGGGTCTTCGACCTTGCCCAGCGATTCGGTGGCGCTGCGCAGCGATGCCAGCGGGTTCTTGATTTCATGCGCGACGTCGGCGGCGAAATGTTCGACCGCGTCGATCCGCTGGCGCAGGGCAGCGGTCATGTCGGAGATCGAGCGCGCGAGCATGCCGATTTCGTCGCGTCGCTGCGGCAGTCGCGGCACTTCGACCTGCCGGTCGCGCCCCTGCCGCACGCGCACCGCGGCCTGCACCAGTTCGCGCAGGGGCCGCACGATCGTCTGCGCGAGGAACAGCGACAGCAGGGTCGAGATAACCAGCGCCAGCAGCACGATCAGCGCTACCGTCGAACGCGCCTGCCGCACGCTTTCGGTGATATCGACCGGATTGCGCGTGAGCAGCAGCGTGTCTCCCTCCAGCCCCACCGGCGCGGCGGCATTGATCACATGCGTCCCGTCGGGGGCATCGCGCAGCACGATCTGCGTGAGGCTGTCTTCGCGCGCGCGCGTAAGTTCTGGCCAGTCGGCGGCGTCATCGGTTTCGGGCTCGACGTAATCGGGCAGCGAGGGCGCACCGACCACGCGGTCGAACCAGCGGTCGAGCTGCAAGGCGAAGGCATCCTGGTCGACCTCCCCGGCCTGCGGCAGCGTGAAGCTGGGCGGGGCGAGCCTGAAACTGTCGGCTTCGAGCTTCCCGTCGGGGCCGTAGACGCGCAGGCGCAGCCGCTGTTCCTTGCCGATCTGGATCAGCAGCGCTTCCTGCCGCTGCGGGGTCGCCCCGGCCAGCGCTTCGGCAGTGATTTGCGCTTCGACGAGGGCCAGCTTGAAGCGTTCGTCGAGCAATTGCTTGCGATAGGCGTCGACATAGATGACCCCGCCGCCAAGCAGCACCAGCGGCAGGACATTGACGAAAAGGATGCGGCTGGTGAGCGACAGGCGGCGCGACCAGCGCAGCTTCTCGATCCGCGGATCGCCTTTGAGGACACTGCCGGTTTCGGACATGGCGGGCGTCCGGATCAACCTTCGTTGAAACTGTAGCCTGCGCCGTACAGCGTCTCGATCGCGGAAAAGTCCGGGTCGACGCTGCGGAACTTGCGGCGCATGCGCTTGATATGGCTGTCGACCGTGCGGTCGTCGACGAAGACATCGTCGGGATAGGCGGCATCCATCAGCTGGTTGCGGCTCTTGATCACGCCGGGGCGTGCCGCGAGCGCTTCGAGCAGGAGAAATTCAGTCACCGTCAGCGACACCGGTTCGCCGTCCCATGTGGCATGGTGGCGGGCAGGGTCCATGAACAGCCGCCCGCGTTCGAGCACTTCGCCGGGCTTGTCGTCGAACTGTTCCGACAACAGCAGCGGGTGATCGCCGCCGCTGCGGCGCAGGATCGCGCGAATGCGGGCCAGCAGCAGGCGCAGGCTGAACGGCTTGGCGATGTAATCGTCCGCGCCCATTTCGAAACCGGCCTGCTCGTCGGTCTCGTCATCCTTGCTAGTCAGGAAGATGACCGGCAGCGGCGATTGTTCGCGCAGCCGGCGCAGCAATTCCATCCCGTCCATCTTGGGCATCTTGATATCGAAGATCGCCAGATCGGGCGGGTTCGACAGCAGTGCGCCCAGCGCGGCTTCGCCATCCGAATAGACGCGCGTGTCGAAGCCTTCGGCCTGCAGCGCGATCGAGACGGTGGTGAGGATGTTGCGATCATCGTCGACCAGCGCGATGACGGTGCGGTTTTCGTCGCCCCTGGGGGCCGTTTCTGCGCCGGTGACTTCCATCGTTCGGACCTAGCCGCAATGCCCGGGCAAGACAACGCGGCGCGAATTCTTCGCCGCTACTCGCGATGCGGGCGCCGGTTTGACGTCGAGGCCGGGGATGACTATTGCCTGCCGGGAACCTCACGCATTCGTATGCGCGAGCGATTCCCGGACGAACCCGCATCCCGCGCTGGAGAATTCAGTGACCTTTTCGCTTTCCCATTCGCTTGCCGACCAGGGCATCGAGACTTCCGCCACCATCCATCCCAACCTGACTTCGGAAGAGCTGACCGCCGCCGCGCTGGAGCGCAGCGAGGGCCGCCGTGCCAAGGACGGTCCGCTGGTGGTCGAAACGGGCAAGCACACGGGCCGCAGCGCGAAGGACAAGTTCATCGTCCGCAACGCCGAAACCGAAGACACTGTATGGTGGGACAACAATGCCTCGATGACGCCGGCGCATTTCGCCGCGCTCAAGGAAGATTTCCTCAAGGCGGTGGCGGACAAGGGCGAGCTTTTCGTCGCCGACCTGTTCGGCGGCTCGCAGCCCGAGCACCGGGTCAATGTCCGGGTGATCAACGAGCTGGCGTGGCATAACCAGTTCATCCGCACGCTGCTGGTGCGTCCGACCGAAGCCGAGCTCGACGGTTTCGTGCCCGAATACACCATCATCGACCTGCCCAGCTTCCAGGCCGACCCCGAACGCCACGGCACGCGCAGCGAGACCGTGATCGCGGTCAATCTCGAAGAGAAGCTGATCCTGATCGGCGGCACCAAATATGCCGGCGAGATGAAGAAGAGCGTCTTCGGCATTCTCAACTACCTGCTGCCCGCCAAGGGCGTGATGCCGATGCACTGCAGCGCCAACATCGGCCCCGACGGCAAGACCGCGGTGTTCTTCGGCCTGTCGGGCACCGGCAAGACCACGCTGTCGGCCGATGCCAGCCGCACGCTGATCGGCGATGACGAGCATGGCTGGTCGGATACGGCGGTCTTCAACTTCGAAGGCGGCTGCTACGCCAAGATGATCCGCCTCAATCCCGAGGCCGAGCCGGAAATCTACGCCACCACCAAGATGGAAGGCACCGTGCTCGAAAACGTCGTGATGAACGATGCGGGCGAAATCGATCTCGACGACAACAGCCTCGCCGAGAACACCCGCGGCGCCTATCCGCTGTCGTCGATACCGAACACCAGCGAAAAGAACCTCGGCCCGGTCCCGTCGAACGTAATCATGCTGACCGCCGATGCTTTCGGCGTGCTGCCTCCGATCGCGCGGCTCACGCCCGACCAGGCGATGTATTATTTCCTGTCGGGTTACACCGCCAAGGTCGCGGGCACCGAAATCGGCGTGACCGAACCGGAAGCGACTTTCAGCACCTGCTTCGGCGCACCCTTCATGCCGCGCCACCCCAGCGTTTACGGCAACCTGCTCAAAGAACGCATCGCCAAGGGCGGGGTGCAGTGCTGGCTGGTCAACACCGGCTGGACCGGTGGCAAGTACGGTACCGGCAGCCGGATGCCGATCAAGGCCACCCGTGCGCTGCTCAATGCGGCGCTCGACGGGTCGCTCAACGATGCCGAATTCCGCAAGGACCCCAACTTCGGTTTCGAAGTGCCGGTTGCGGTCGCGGGCGTCGATACGGTCATTCTCGACCCGCGGTCGACCTGGACCGACAAGGACGAATACGATCGCACCGCGACCAAGCTGGTGCAGCTTTTCGTCGACAACTTCGAACCCTTCGCAGCGCATGTCGACCAGGGCGTGCGCGACGCAGCGCCGAGCAAATCGGTCGCTGCCTGATCCGGATACACCCCGCTTGGGGGTGAACGAGTTGGAGAGGAGACCCCCGGCCGCGGCGACGCGGACCGGGGGCTTTAATTTGCGGCGGCGCAGGCGCGCGCAAGAACGCGAGCGCCTGGACGGGTTGGTGCCTTGCTCAGTGCAGCTTGGCGCGGATGCCGCGCGAACGCCTCCGCCGGCGCATTACTCTGGCCGATCCGCCTCGTCGCCATCCTCTGCTTGCTGCGCTTCCTTCTCGGCCACGGACCTGGCGGTGGAGCTCAGGGCCCGGGTCAGATCGACAATCGGCCGCCGCCGCCACGGCGTGCCTTCTTCGGCGTTCTCCAGCTGGTCGAGCAGCACCTGCGCTTGCCGAGCAGCGCTGCCACCATGCGGGTTGGCTGCGACCGGTGTGAGATACTGGCGCGCGGCCGCGATATTGCCGATCTTCGCATGCATCAGCGCCGCATTGACTGCGAGGCCGTGATCGAACGGCGCAAGCTGCGCCGCGCGGTCGAGCGCGTGCCTGGCGGTCTCGCTGGGCTCCACTCCGCGCTCGGCGAAGCTACGATAGTAATGGATCAGCGGTAGCGGGTGGTCATTCTCCAGGCGGTTGAGCGCCGTGAAGGGCTTCATCGCTTCCTTGTAGGCCGCCGTTTCGTCCTCGGCGTCCGCGGCCTGGGTGAACAGTGCGTAGCCCTTCTGGACATAAGCGTTCTTGCGCGCTGGATCGATCGCGATCGCCGCATCGGCCGCTGCGATGGCGGCATCAAGATTGCCCGCGTCGTACTCGGCTTCCGCCAAGGCCGCCAGCACACCCGCGTCTCGCGGATAGTCCGCCGCAACCTCGCGCACATCGGGGAGCAGTTCGAGCGCCTCTTCACGGCCGACACCACGCTGCGAACGGATACGTAGCGGCATCATTTCGGCCTCGCCATCCGACAGGCGGCGGACCGTCACTGGATTGGTCGGCAGCATATGGGCCGGCAATGTGTACACCTTCATCCGCCGCTGAGCGATATAGCGATCCAGATCCTTCTGCAGCGCATCCAGATCGCCGAACGCCGCCACTGCCGCCTCGGTCTGTTCGGAGCCCGCCATTATCAGACGGAGGTATTCGGTCATTTGCCCGGCGCGATCCTTGGCAAAATAGAGGTAGTGAAACAGCGCCCATGCGCGGCCATAGTAGGCGTCGAAGCGGCGGCTTTTGTTTTTCGCATACAGTTCGGGATCGATCAGCTCGTGAACGCTGACGTCGTTGGCAAGGTAGAGTTCTGCAGCGCGGTGATAGGCTGGGCGACCGATCGCGATCCCGCCATCGTTATCGAATTTTGCCGAGGCATAGAATTCCGCCGCGCCTTCATTGACCCAGCGCGGCAGTGCGCTCGATGTGCGCGACATGAGATAGTGATGCGCGTATTCGTGTAGCAGGATGGTGACCGAGATGTCGGTCTCGCGCCCACGCATGCTGATCCTGGGCACGAACGCACGCGAAGATCCCGCGCGCGGAATATAGAAGCCCGCCACATTGTTCGATTTGTCGCTGGCCAGCTTGCGGAGCCTGCCCTCGCTGCCGACGACGAAAATGGTCAGCCGGTTGGACGGGCTGGGGACCGTGTTCTCGCGCATCTGAAGCACGTTGAGCGCCGCATGATAGCGCTCCAGCGCTTCCCCGAATTCCTGCAGGTCCTGCCAGCGATCATCGGCATAGATAACAAAATGATCCGATTCGGCGACATGCCAGTCGGCCTGTGCAGGCATGGCGAAAGATAGCGCTGCGATGGCAGCGACAAGTCTGAACATGGTTGCGACCCCCTGTCGTGTTGTTGCTGCCGTCAGCCTAGCGGCAAGGAGCCGCATTTCCATGACAAATGCGTCAGCTGCGTGCTGCCGCGATATAGCGGTCGACGTTCTTTTCGAGCACATCCAGCGGCACGTTGCCGCCGAGCACGACCGCGTCGTTGAACGCTTTGAAATCATAGGCCTGGCCCAGTTCGCGCTGCGCCCGTGCGCGCTGGTCGACGATACGGCTGTGTCCCAGCTTGTAGCCGGTCGCCTGGCCCGGCCAGCTACAATAGCGATCGACCTCGCTCTCGACCTCGGCGGGCTTGCTGCCATTGCGCGTGACGAAGAAATCGACCGCCTTCGCGCGGCTCCAGCCCTTGGCGTGCAGCCCGGTATCCACCACCATGCGGCAGGCGCGAAAGGCGAGGCTTTGAAGATAGCCCAGCCGGCCGACCTCGAACCCGTCATAGGCGCCCAGTTCGTCGGCGATCTGCTCGCCATAGAGCGCCCAGCCTTCGCTGAACGGATTGAACGCGAGGATCGAGCGGATCAGCGGCAGGCGGTTGGAGTATTCGCCCTCCCACACATGGCCCGGGATCGTCTCGTGATAGGTGAGGTCGGCGAGATCGTATTTGCGGTGCAGTTCGGTGCTGCGCAGGTTGATCCAGAACCGGCCGGGAATGCTGCCGTCCTTGCTGCCCGCGCCGCCATAGGCGCCCGGCGCGCCGACTTCCTCGGCGGGCGGGATACGGCGCACCTCCATGTTGGGATCGACCAGCGTGTTGAAGGCGCGCGGCATCTGCGCCTTGATCCACTCGACCCGCTCGGCGATGAAATCCATGATCTCGGTGCGGCCCGGATCGCCCTCGGCGAACTTGTAACGTGGATCCTGCGACAGCGCCTGCATGCGCTCGCCCACCGAACCGCTGGTGTAGCCGATGCTGCGCAGGATCGGGTCCATGCGCGCGTGGAGCGCGGCGAGTTCGTCCAGCCCCTGCTCGTGCACCTCGTCGGGCGTCAGCCGCGTGGTGGTGCTCGAACGCAGGGCCCAGGCGTAAAATTCGTCGCCGCGCGGACGCGCCGAGATACCGGGGTCGTCGGTGGCGACGGCGCGTTCGGCGCGCAATTCCTCGAGCTGCCGCGTCAGCGCTTCGGCAATCGGTCCGGCTTCGAGGATCGCCGCGCGATTGGCGTGGCTTTCGGGCATGCCCGCGGCCTGCAGCTTGCTGCGCAGATCGGCGGCGAACAGTTCGCCCTTGCCCGCGCTGGCGATGGTCTGCTGCATCTGCCCGATCGCCTTGTCGAGCAGGAAGGCAGGCGGCACCACGCCCATGGCGCGCGCCGCGCTGATGCGCGCCAGTTCGCCGTCGAAGGTGGCAGGCATCTGCTCCATCCGTTCGATATAAGAGTCGGCATCGTCGCCGTTCTCGACCTTGTGGTTCGACTGCATGAAGCGCGGCAGCGCCAGATATTCGCCGACGTTCTGGATCACGACATAGGGCGCGGTGCGCCAGTTGCCGACGGGCGTATCGCCATAGGGCAGGGCAAAGCCGTCGAGCGCGAGATCATAGGCGCTTTCGACCACGTCGAGGCTGGTCAGAGTTTCGCTGTCGAGTCCCTCGCGCGGGAAGGAGCGGACATGCGCCAAGTCCTGCCGCAGGGTTGCGGCATAGGCCTGCTGGCCGGCGGGCGACTGGTCTTCGAGCCGGCCGCGCAGATAGGCATGGCGGCCCGTGTCGACGCCCAGTGCGGTCGCCCGCTCGGGTTCGTGTTCGAGCAGGTTGTACCCCACGACTTCGAGCAGGCGCTGCGCCCCGATGACGCGCGCCTGCGCAATCGCTTCGGGACGCGCGCTGGCGGCGCCTCCGGAAAGCGCCAGGGCGGAAGTGGCGCCAAGCCCTGCGAGAGCCTGGCGACGGGTGATGGAAAGGCTGGTCTGGGTCATGCGCGAAGGTGTGCTGCCCGCGCGCAAGCCTGTCAAATCAATCGCGGAATTCGGCAGGTACCTGGCCGCCATTGGCGCCGAGTTCGTTCATCACGCGGCGGTGCAGCCAGACATTGTCTTCGGCGCTGCCGGTGTAATCCACGCGGCCCAGCTCGCCGGCCAGCGCCTTGCGGCTCTCGTAATCGGAATCCACCCCGATCAGTTTCATCAGGTCGACGATCGACGTGCGCCAGTTGAGGCGGTCGGCCCCGGGCATGTTGTCGAGATTGCTCTCGATATCGACCATCGGGCGGGCCTTCGGCTCGACCACCGGCGCGTCGGCCCAGGCATTTCCGGTCGGCTTGGGCCGGGGCGCTTCCTGCGCCTCGGCATCGCTGCCGAAAATTGCGTCCTTGATCCTGCCGAAAATGCTCATCGTGCCGTCTCCTTTGCTATTGCGAACGGGCCAGTCCCCGGCCTGTTCCGCGGTGACGGCGTGCAGTGGCGGCTTGCAGTAGAGTGGGGGCCGGGTATGGAACCGCCATGCTCGATGCCGTCCTCTCGATTACCGTCCTCGCTGCCATCCTGCTGGTGATCGGCGCGATCTTCCTGTGGCGGCGGACGGGGGCAACGAGGAACGCGCTGCTGATGGTGCTTCTCGCCGTGGTGGCGCTGGCGAATGTGGCGATCTGGGTGCTGCCCGATGCGGGAGGCGACGCCCCGCTCGACAAGCTCGAGCAGGGCTCCCGCTGAACAGTCGCGGCTACTCGGGCAGCTGCCACAGGACCGCGCCGTCGTAACTGCCGGCGATTGCCTCGCCGCCGGCACCGCGCGCAGGTTCGAACCGGGCGCGCTTTGCCACCAACTGGCAGGTCGCCGTATCGAGTTGCGCATGGCCGGTCGACCCGGTCACGGTGCATCCGGTCACGCGCCCGTTCGCGGCAATCTCCAGCCTGAA
>Ga0114911_1001248_pt1 | contig 13775 bp, 14 predicted proteins | sample MalvireepMed_904_FD_89688 | JGI IMG/M metagenome (GOLD analysis project Ga0114911, IMG submission 89688) | Marine viral communities from the Global Malaspina Expedition - Malaspina viral metaG DeepMed_904 | ecosystem: Environmental > Aquatic > Marine > Oceanic | place: Mediterranean Sea...
GGCTTTACGTTCTTCGGAATAACGAGGCACTATCAACACCTGAACCGCCCAACTGGTTAAAAATTAAGTAGTGCCAACTATCCTGCCAGAGGGGGCACCCAGGAAGGTGCGGGCGTGTTCACCCGCCCGGCTGGGCGCGAAGTCGTAAACGGTGGCTTTCAGGTCCGAGAACGGCGTGGTGCAGTAAGCCCAGACGTAGGCCTTGTGGGTTTTCTTCTTGCCCGGGGCCAGCATGCTGACCGGGGTTTCATCGGCGTGCAGAACGTTGTGTTCCAGCAAGGTGTTTCTCAGCGCATCCGCCAGGGGTTGCAACTGCACACCGCAGGCACCGACCCATTCGGCGAGTGTCGAACGTGGGATTTCGAGGTCGGCGCGGCCGAAGATGCGTTCCTGGCGGTACAGCGGCAAGTGGTCGGCGTACTTGGCTTACAGCACCTGGGCCAGCAGACCGGCAGTGGGGATGCCCTTATCGATCACCTGCGCCGGTACCGGTGCCTGGATCAGGGTGTCGCATTTGTCGCAGGCCCATTTGCCCCGGATATGGCGCTCCACCGTGAACTCGCCTGGTACGTAGTCGAGCTTCTCACTGACGTCCTCGCCAATACGCTTGAGCTGGCAGCCACACTGGCATTGGGTATTGTCAGGTTCGTGGTGAATCAGAGTACGGGGCAGTTCCGGTGGCAGCGGAGTACGCTTGGGCTTTTGCTTAAGCGGAGCCGCCTTCTGCTCCTCAGTCATCGCCAGGTCCAGCTCGGCTTCGATGGCGGCCAGGTCGCTGTCGATCAGCTCGTCCAACAGTTTCCCTTGGGTGGCATCCAAGGAGTCCATCAGTTTTGTCGCCAGAGCGCGGAGCTGATCGGCTGAGAGTTGGTTGATGTCGGGACGCTGATTCATGTCCGCCAAGTCCCTGTGCGGCAAGCGATTCGCGGTTCTGGTTATGGCGAGACCATCATGTATCAGCACCTTCATCCGATTGCCTCGCTTGTTGGCTAACAGGTAGGCGCAATGGGGTTTAGCCGAACCGAATACCTGAATAACCTGAGCCAGGGCCTTATCGGGCCCGGCCGGCATATCCACCGGCCACTCCACCACAACCACGCCGCCGGCGCGGAGGATCTCGATGCGGATGTTGCGACATTGACTCGAGACCGATGGGGTGTCCAGCACAGGCGCTGCGGCTGGCAGACGGACCGGAACGAATCCAGGTGTTTCCGGTGTTTTACCCGCTCTTCGCGCCTCGCTCATCCAGCGCCGGACCATGTTGGCGTTGAGGCCGTTATCCACCGAAATCCGGGAAACAGAGGCACCGGGTTCCAGGCATTTGGCGACGATACGAGCCTTCAGCTCTTTGGAGTAACGACGACGTTTTTGGTAGGGCTTGGTTACGCTTATGTTGGTCATGCTAAGTGTCCACTTAAAAATAAGTGGACACTATCCTGACGGCCGCAGCGCCTGGCTCAAGATGGGTTTACCGGACGGTTACGCCACAGCAATTCGTGAGCCTTGACCACCGATTGCCTGTCTACTTGCTGTTCCATCCGGCACAGCGTGGACTTGCCGGCTAAATCGCTCTCTTTGCCGACGGCGGTTTGCCGGGCCGGGTCAAAACGCAGCGCCTCATGATCGTTCAGGTCTTCGTATCCTGCCGCCACGCCGAAGACCCGTTGCCGAGTCATGGTTTCCAGCTTGTGGCGCACCAGCACTGGATTCCGTGAATCGTTGAGCACCGAGGCCAGGCTCTGAGTCAGGCCGTGTTGCTTGTCGACTTCACGAAGCAGGAGCAATCCAGCATCGGAGGTGATATGACCACCGGAGAAATCGGCTTCAATTTGGCGGCGAGAGAGTGGCGAGAAGGTCAGCTTTTCGGGTACCATTTTGGATAGCGGCGGTTAGTGTTGGTTTTTTTGTGTAGGAGCTTGAAATCATAACACTTTCAGCCGCTTCTTCCTTCCTGACGCTACCTTCTCATGAGAAATCCGGGCTAAGATAATAGGTCAGCCTGTGCGACTTCTCAGCTGGAACAATTTCTAGCACCTGGCTCAGAAACAGCTTCGCCTTTCGGTTCCCTTGATTTTCTGAGATATTCAGCATGAATTCCATGGATTCAGGCGAAGAGACCGGCTCATGTTCGACGAGAGTTTCAATCGTCGCTGCGGTTATTCAGGCTTTCTCTAAAGGCTTAGAAAAGCACTGCCCTTGAGTGACAACTGTGCTATAAAAGACCGAGAAATGGAAAGAGTTAACGAATAATACCTTTCGCCCGAAGACCATCCAGGCAGGCAATGCGATCTGGAAGCAATTCCGACAACACCGCTTGAGTGTGCTCACCCAAGCGCGGTGGCAATGCAGCCGCATTCAAGGGCTGATCGTTGAAGCGAATCGGGTTGCTAACAAGATTCACCTTTCCAGCCTGCGGATGGGGCATATGCATTTTCATGCCTCGATGCTGGATCTGCGGATCAGAGAACACCTGCTCAATTGTATTGATCGGACCGCAGGGCACGCCCTCCCTTTCGAGGGATTCCAGCCAATAGCTGGTTGGTTTTGCGCAGATTAGACGCTCAATCTGGGGCACAAGAAGCTTACGGTTCTGCACACGGCTTCGATTGGTAGCAAAGCGCTCATCCGACGCCAGAAGCGGCATGCCCGCCACTTCGCAGAACCGCTTGAACTGTCCGTCGTTGCCAACTGCCAGAATGATATGGCCATCTTCGGTGGCAAACGCCTGATAAGGCACGATATTCGGATGGGAGTTGCCTAGACGCGTTGGCGACTGCCCGGAAGTCAGGAAATTCATCGCTTGATTGGCCAGCATACTAACCTGAACATCCATCAGAGCGAGATCGATCCATGCACCTTCTCCAGTCCGGTTCCGGCCTAACAAAGCAGAGAGAATAGAGGTTGCCGCATACATGCCAGTGAACAGGTCTACTACCGCCACCCCAACCTTCATAGGCTCGCCGCCCGGCTCATCGTCCGGTCTGCCCGTGATATCCATCAGGCCACCCATGCCCTGAAGTAAAAAATCGTAACCTGCCCGCTTGGCATAGGGACCGTTCTGGCCAAAACCGGTAATAGAACAGTAAACGAGATCCGGCCTGACCTGTTTCAGGCTTTCGTAATCCAAACCATAACGCTTCAGGCCGCCAACCTTGAAGTTCTCCAGAACCACGTCACAGCTGGCCACCAACTCCCGAATCAGAGCCTGCCCCTCCTGCTGGGCAATATCGACCGCAATTGAGCGCTTCCCTCGATTAGCCGCCAAGTAATAGGCAGCTTCCTGGGTACCCTCCAGATAAGGAGGCCCCCAGCCTCGGGTATCGTCACCGCGCTCCGGGTGTTCCACTTTGATCACATCTGCACCCAAATCCGCAAGATGCTGGCTACACCAAGGGCCTGCCAGAATCCGGGACAGGTCTAGCACTCGTATACCTTCAAGCGGCTTATCCATCATAGTCCTCCCGCGCGGGGCCTTACGGCCCCGCTTTGTGCAAGTCTGGCTATCAGCAGAACGCCTGAATTCCAGTCTGCGCACGACCCAAAATCAGAGCGTGTACGTCGTGGGTACCCTCATAGGTGTTCACGGTTTCCAGGTTCACCATGTGACGCATCACACCATACTCGTCTGCGATGCCGTTACCTCCGTGCATGTCGCGGGCCACACGGGCAACGTCCAGTGCCTTGCCGCAATTGTTGCGCTTGATGAGAGACACCATTTCCGGAGCCCAGTTGCCACTATCCATCAGGCGACCGACCTGCAGAGCGGCCTGCAAACCCAGGGCAATTTCGGTCTGCATGTTCGCCAGCTTGAGCTGCACCAACTGGTTGGCAGCCAGCGGGCGGCCGAACTGTTTGCGATCCAAAGTGTACTGACGAGCGGCGTGCCAGCAGAACTCAGCAGCCCCCAGAGAGCCCCAGGCGATGCCATAACGGGCTTTATTCAGACATCCAAACGGCCCTTTAAGGCCACTAACGTTTGGCAGAAGGTTTTCCTCGGGAACGAAAGCTTCATCCAATACAATTTCACCGGTAATCGATGCACGAAGGCTCAGCTTCCCTTCTATCTTCGGCGTGGAAAAACCTTTAGTACCCCGCTCAACAATAAAACCACGGATCTTGCCTTCGTGAGCTTCGGACTTGGCCCAGACCACGGCAATATCTGCAATCGGACTGTTGGTGATCCACATTTTCTGGCCGGTGAGCAAGAAACCACCATCAACTTTCTTGGCGCGGGTAATCATGGAGCCCGGGTCAGACCCATGATCCGGCTCAGTAAGACCAAAACAGCCAACCATCTCACCAGTGGCCAGCTTGGGTAGAAACTTCTGCTTCTGCTCTTCAGAGCCGTAGGCCTCGATGGGGTACATCACCAGCGACGATTGCACACTCATAGCGGAACGATAGCCCGAATCTACCCGCTCCACTTCCCGGGCAATCAAGCCGTATGCCACATGGCTGAGGCCGGCACCGCCGTATTCCTCGGCCACAGTTGCTCCCAGCAGTCCCAGCTCACCCATTTCAGTGAGTATTTCCCGGTCAAAACGCTCCTCACGGTAGGCGCTCAGTACACGTGGTTGCAGCTCTTGCTGACAGTATGCGCGGGCAGCATCGGCGATCTGACGCTCTTCAGTATTCAGCTGCTCGATCAGCAGCATCGGGTCTTCCCAGTTAAAGCCAGATGAATGTGCCATATCAAATCTCCAATAAATGCATTTTTGCTCACTACACACCAACTGCGACCTTCCGCAACTGGCCAGAATCCATTCGACCAATTTATGCGAATAAATAGAATAATTCAACCGAGTCGTAAAAAAATTCACCCTGTGTCAAAATGGCGCTTTTACTTGAGGCAGCCGATTCCAATGAACGACCAGAGCTTAAGCATTCCCAAGAGGGTTAAGCGCTCAGATCAGATCGTCGAATCAGTCAAGCGCTGGATTGCGCTGAACAGAATGCAGCCGGGTGACCGCCTGCCCAACGAGCGGGAGCTAATGGAACAGTTCGAGTGCTCCAAGGGCACAGTTCGGGAAGCGCTGAAATCCCTGGAAGTTCAGGGACTGGTGTCGATACGCACGGGCCCAAATGGAGGCGCTGTTCTAGAGCGGGTACCCTATGAAAAAGCCAGTGAGCTGCTGCGCAACTTTCTGCACTTTGAACAACCCTCGGGGCCAGATATATACGCACTGCGAACTCTGGTCGAACCAGAAATTGCAGCTCTGGCCACGCCTCGCCTATCTGATCATGATCTGACGGAACTGTCTGAGCTGGTCGCACGCTGCGAGTCAGACCCCGAAACCTTTGAAGAGCGTATGGCACAACGCATAGCAGAACTGGATTTTCACGTCTTGCTGGCCCGGCGTTGCGGGAATGCCATGCTTCAGTTCATAGGACGCTTTGTGAACGACATGATCCGGGATCTGATCATTTTCAAGAAGTCCGCCCTACCTGAACAAAGGGAATTTTCTTGCGCCAACCTTACCTACCACCAACGACTACTGGAGGCCTTCCATAATAAGGAAGCAGCGGTAGCTCATAAGCTGATGTATGAACACATGAAGTCAGCAGAACACTTCAACCGGGAACTTGAGGGACGCATAAACCAGCATTTTCTAGGCGCCAACCACTGAGCCCACCATACCGAGCTTTCGGCAAGGCGGGCTCGGTTTGCCCCCTCGGCCGCTAGCCTACCGAAAGCCCTGGCAGCCAAGTGACGATGCCAGGGAACATCACCATAAGAGCGACCAAAATCAGCGAACAGATAATGTAGGGGATCGACGCCATGTCAATCTCCTTCATAGTCGGAGCCGGTGGCACCACACCTTCGGCGACTTTCAACCCAGTTGTCCAAATGGCCGCATTTAAGTAGCGAGTTTATTGGACTCAATTTCCTGCAATTTGCCAGGGTTGAGCGAGACCGGTCCGGTGTCTTCCCAGTTCCGGGTATTGCCAGTCCAGCGCCGTGGATTCTGGCGTTTTGCTCTTTCGTAAACCAGTTTCCGGTGCGCCAGGCGCTCGTGGTCAACGCCGCGATGTCGATCAGACAGTGTCACGAATCGGATGCCTCTGTGCAGGTGCTGTTCGTTGTAGGCCTTCTTCCAACGCCAGCATCCAGTCACGCACCGCCGCGAGCGATTCAAAGCCCTTTGACGGCAACTCCGGGCAGTATTTGACGGTCCGGAACAACGATTCCGAGTAAGGATTATCGCTGCTAACTCTCGGTCGACTGTGAGACAGCAGCATACCCAGCTCAGCCAACCGGGCCTTGAGCACATCAGAGATCATCGGCGCTCCGTTGTCAGAGTGCAGCACCGGCGGATTATGCCGACAGCCCTCTCGCAACAGAGCACGTTCAACCAGTTTCCGGGCCAGCTCGCCAGACTCCGCCTCATGGATTTCCCAGGCAACGATCTTACGACTGCGGTGTAGATGTCCATAATCAGGTCCAAGGTTTCTACGGTATTTGAGGCTTACCTACTATCTCATCTCGTAGGACAGGATAAATACGGAAATTTCCACTAGCCTTAGCAACCACGACACCATCTTCAAGCAGCTCCGCCTCCGCAAATTGAATTCGACTTCCCCCGCCAACATGACGGCCTTGGGCTATTACTCGCCTCCCTTTGATAGGAAAAAGATAATGGGTAGTCAACGAGATAGTCGAGGCTCTATGAGTAAGCTTGCCCCCGCCGGGATAAAAACAGCTGTAAGCACAAGCAACGTCGAGTAGCGCAGCTACCACACCTCCATGAAGTGCGCCCTGAGTATTCAGAAACATTGGTTTGATATCAAGCTCCCACATGCACATTCCGGAATCCCATTCCAAAAGTTCCGCACTTAGTAGCATCAGGAAAGGATTGTGGGGTATATTCGGAATCATGCTCGTTCCGACCGAGCGATTATACGCTCTGCGCTCTTGATTACCGGAGCGTCCACCATTTTTCCATCAATTTGGAAAACAGACCCAAATCTCTTGGAACAGGCTATAACACGCTCGGCCCAATCAAGCTCTACTTGACTTGGAAGGAACGCACTATGAATTCCTTGAAGCTGGTCGGGATGAATTGCAAGCATACCTCCAAATCCCATCTGCTTTGCCTGAGTCGCTGCACGTGAGACCACATCTAACTCATTGAACGTTGGCACAACTGACTCGACCGGAGGCCCCAAACGACCGATTTTTGAATGAAGCACCAGTTGAGATCTACAGTAGTCCAGGATTTTTTCACAACCTTCAGTTGGATACATAAGCTCAAGATCAGCTGCTAAGTCGAGTGCACCTATGCTAAGCCTCGCTACTCCAGAGGCCTTTACTAAATCAGGAAGTGCTGCAACGCCCAAAGCTGATTCAATAAGGGGCCAAACAGGCTTGCCCGTGCGGCTCACGACATGCTCAATTTCTGAACGTTGAGCCGCTTTTGGAAGCATCACTCCAAAAACATTGCTCGCCTCACTACATAGCTCAAGATCCTTCTCATGTTCACATGAATCTTGAGCATTTACCCTCAAAAGAACACGAGCACCTTTATTCCTCTCAAGGAAATCGGATACCGAATTTCTCGCAGCTTCCTTCTCATCGAATTTCACGGAGTCTTCAAGGTCAACTATGACTGCATCAGCTCCACTAGCGATTGCTTTATTAATCCTTTCAGGTTTGGATCCAGGTACAAATAGAAACGAGGTTAATAGGTCATCAAGCATAAAACTAACACCTGTTTTAAATAACTTTCCTGTTATACAAGTCTTCAATTTCATGAGGTTGGTAACCCAAATCTTCCAGAATGGAAGCAGAGTTCTCTCCTAATTGAGGAACCCCGCCCATTGTTGGTAAGAATGAGTTGTTATTCGATGGCGGTAAGAGTGCTGGAATTGTCCCTCCCGGGGAGTCAATCGTGACCCAGCGATTACGCGCCTGAAGCTGGGGATGCGACCAAACGTCACTCATTTCATTAACATGTGCGTTCGCAATACCCGCTTCATCTAATCTATGTAGAACGTCCTCAGAATCTAACTCACTGAAAACACGGCAGATAATCTTACGTAGTCTTTCACGATTATCAGAACGCTTGGAATTGGTTTCAAAGCACTCATCCTGAGCCAGCTCAGGCATAAGTAAAACGTTCTCGCAAAATGAAACCCATTCTCTCTCATTTTGGAGCCCCAACATAACTGACTTTCCATCGCCAGCAGGAAATGGTCCGTAAGGGTAAATAGTTGCATGGGATGCCCCAGCTCGTTTTGGTGGCTCCCCCCCCTCGAACGCGTAATACATCGGATAGCCCATCCACTCCACAAGGCTTTCCAGCATTGAAATGTCGATTTTGGAACCTTTCCCGGTTTTCGATCTGTTAAGAATAGCAGCAAGAACCGATGTATAAGCATACATTCCAGCAGCAATATCGGCGATAGAGCATCCGGCCTTGGCCATCCCCTGTTCACCTGGAAAACCGGTAGTAGACAGAAACCCTGCCTCACTTTGGATAAGTAAATCGTAAGCCTTTCTATTTTGATAGGGCCCACTTTCTCCATAGCCTGAGATATTGCACACAATCAGCCCTGGAAATCTTGCCTCTAAATCTTCATAAGCTAAACCGAGACGCTTGGCCGCTCCGGGAGCAAGATTCTGGACGAGCACGTCGGTATCTTTTAAAAGCTTCTCCAAAATAGTCATGGCGCCTGAATCTTTTAGATTTAAAGATAGACTTTTCTTCGAGCGATTAGTCCACACAAAATGCGAAGAAGATCCTTTTACTCTCTGATCGTAATTCCTTGCAAAGTCGCCCACATCCGGGCGCTCTACCTTTATAACCTCCGCACCAAGATCGGCAAGTTGGCGAGTACAAAATGGTGCAGCAATGGCATGTTCTAAACTGATGACACGAATACCCTTAAGCGGGCCTTCTATATTAGTTTTATTCTTCATATCAGAGCACCCTGAAAAGATAACTTAAAAAGATCGTGGCATATCCAATAGATGCTCAGCCACGTAAGAAAGAATAAGATTAGTTGAGATAGGAGCCACTTGATAAAGTCGGGTTTCTCGGAACTTTCTTTCCACATCATATTCATTAGCAAACCCGAACCCACCGTGGGTTTGAATGCAAACATTTGCAGCTTCCCATGACGCTTCAGCAGCTAGATATTTGGCCATATTTGCGCTTGCGCCAGCATTTACGCCATTATCGTACTCCCAACATGCCTGCCAGCGCATAAGATCAGCAGCCTCAATATCAATATGAGCTCTGGCGATCGGAAACTGGACACCCTGATTCTTCCCAATAGGCCTACCGAACACTTCTCGCTGTGACGCATAACTGGAACATTTTTCAATAAACCACCGCCCATCACCAATGCATTCCGCAGCAATCAAAGCGCGCTCAGCATTTAGGCCATCCAAAATGTACCTAAATCCCATACCCTCCTCTCCAATTAAAGAATCAATTGGCAGCTCTAGATTATCGAAAAATAACTCATTAGTTTCATGGTTGACCATATTCTTGATAGGCTGAACCGTTAATCCATTACCGATAGCTTCCTCCAGATCTACCAAAAAAATAGACATGCCAAGGGACTTTTTCTTCACATCTTTAATCGGTGTTGTCCTGGCAAGAAGAATCATAAAGTCGGAGTGCTGAACTCTGGAAATCCAAACTTTTTGCCCATTAATGATATATTTATCACCTACCTTTTCAGCAGTAGTCTTTATTTTAGTAGTATCCGTACCAGTGGTTGGCTCCGTAACCGCCATTGACTGGAGCCTTAATTCCCCGGATGCAAACTTAGGGAGGAAATAGCTCTTCTGCTCCTCACTACCATGACGAAGAAGAGTAAACATGTTATACATTTGGCCGTGTATAGTCCCCGAATTCCCACCGCATCTGTTTACTTCTTCCAGAATCACTGAAGCCTCAGTAACCCCAAGTCCCGACCCACCGTATTCTTCAGGAATCATTGCAGCTAACCAGCCGGCCTTAGTCATCTCATCGACGAATTGTTCTGGAAATTCTCTTCTTTCATCTAAGCCTCTCCAGTATTCGGCGCCAAAATTAGCACAAAGACTACGAACACCTTCACGGATAGCATTTATTGCTTCTTCATTCTTAAACATGTATCGACTCCTATTTAAAGAAAACTTTTGCCTTATGTGCGGCACCACCCTCATCAAAGGCACACAACTCCAACATATTATCGTCGGCCTGCACTCCTCCTAATTTAAACGTCGAGCCAGCAGTGATCGGCCTAACTCCCCTAAACTCGAAACTAACCGGATCTTTATCAGGATTCAATTCAAGATACGCCGACATCAATAACGTCGCAATTAAAGGACCATGTACAACAAGATTCTGATATCCTTCGACGCCAGTAACATAGGGGTAGTCGTAGTGTATTCTGTGACCATTAAATGTAACAGCTGAATATCTAAATAGCATTAAGGTAGATGGGGTAACTTGGCTAACCCAATCGAACTTCTTTTGCAATTTATGGAACTTTTCTGAAGGTGCCCCTGGATAGCGATATACAATGTCTTGCTCTTCTTGAATACGCAACTCACCATCTTGGTAATATCTATGTCGAACTGTCACAAAAACTAACGGGCCAGACTTCCCTTCTTTTTCTGTAATATCGAGCACGTCCGAGTGCCGCTCTGCTGCTCTGCCAACAAGAAGAGACGAAAAGAATTTCAATCGACCACCGGCCCACATCCTGATGCGCCCGTCGACGGGGGGCAAAAAGCCCCCCAATTTAGGATGACCATCAGCTCCGACATCCTCCTCGAACACCGGCTCTTGAAAAAAGGCCCAATGCCAAAGGTACGGCAAAGGTTCACCCACGCCAGGACACGGAACACCAAACGTTGCGGCCACCCGCTTCACTAAAGTAACCGGAATGTCATCTGAGCTACTTTCCTTCTTGCCAATCCAGGAATCTAAATTCGTCAATGTCATCTTGACCAAGCCCTCGAAAAAATACGTTGATTTGGATGACTATGATATAATTTGAGGTAGATTTAAATTTGAAGTTTGAAAATAGGGCGTTAGATTTTGATTAAGGCCCTTCGTTTGAGCTATAGATTCGTAAAACCTTTACCAACGCAACTAGATGTTATAACGCTAATAATTTACTCTGAGGATGCTCATGCATTTTGATATTCCTGACCTGCGCTTATTCATTCACATCGCCGAGGCCGGCAGCCTCACTGCTGGCGCAAGAAGTGCGAGCCTTTCTACAGCCGCAGCAAGCACGAGAATGAAATCTCTTGAATCACAGCTCGGCTGCAGACTTTTTTATCGGGAAAGTCAAGGAATTGAACTTACCCCCGGTGGACAACAATTACTTATTCATGCAAGAACAATTATGCGCCAAGTAGAGTATGTGAAAGCTGATTTCTCAAAAATGCAGAATAAAACTGAAGGGCACATAAGAATATTTGCAAATACAACAGCAGTCACGGATTTTATGCCACAGATTTTAGCCAAGTTTATGGCTGAGAGGCCTGACGTAACGATTGATCTTCAGGAACGCCCCACTAATGACATTTTCCGATGCGTTTTGGATGGCGCAGCAGATATAGGAATAACCTCAGGGGATGTGTTAGTTGAAGGTGTTGAGACTATCCCGTTTAGTGAGGATCGTCTGGTTGTTGTTACCTCACCGAACCATCCTCTATCGAAGAACAATAATCTTTCTTTCCGAGATACTCTTGATTACTCTTACGTCGGATTACATCATGGAAGTACTATTTTTCAATTTCTAGTCAATGAATCTCAAAAATATGGCATTAAACTCCCTTTAAAAATGCAAGTTTACGGATTTGAACAGGCTTGTCGTTTAATTGAAGCTGGTGTCGGCATCGGGATCTTACCAGAGTCAAGTGCCCTGCGATACAAAGAGAAGATGGATCTCAATATTCTGACGATTAATGATGACTGGTCTGTTCGCAAACGCTTTGTTGTTGTAAGAGAAGTCGAAAGTATTTCAGAAATCTGCAAGGACCTTATCCAGGAAATATGGGACCACCATAATAGCGACATAATCCAAAAATCTATTTCTTAAAGAGATCTTTACGCCTACCGCACAAATAGCAGCGTAGGCGTAAGCTCCTATGCATATAAATTTTCGGTTTTGAATTTAAAAAAATGATTTGAACGATTCCATATAAGGGAGCTCTTTAGCAAACCTAATGAACATATCTAGCTCATCTTCCTTTAGTCCATTAGAATATAGCGCCAAATCTTTGAATTTCTCTTCTATTTCATCATTAGATAGCGTATTCTCTGGATCACCTTTCGGATAGGGAACCTCAGATTCAAAAACTTTCCCGTTCGCAGTCTGAACAGATACCCTTCCAATCCATTGATTAGGATAAGCTGAGTCCACTTCTTCATCATAGTACATCGATGAAATTGCAATAAAACGCTTCACTTCTGGGCAAGTTAATGAATAGTTATCGAACTCCCTAACACCAGCTTTTCCATAAACTGCGATAAGCCCCAACACAGTGCCCATTGAGAATTTAGCTTGATGAATCGATGTTGGTTCATCGACTGGGCCGAGAACATCAATTGCTGCTTGGTGCACTCCAACCTTAACATTTGATATCTCTTTAAAGTCTAGGTTATGGGTATCGATTATATCTTTAATTGCATCCGCTGCTGGATGCGTATGCCGGCAAGATGCGTGATATTTCAAAGACGTTTCGAGAAGCCCCCACCTCTCACCAAGTCTATCCGTTAGTTTCTCTGGATGGGCATCGTCCGACATGCCAGCTGCCAATCCTTTCTTACCTTCCAGGATATTCTTTGCACCTTTGAATCCATCTTTCGCAAGATATGCAGACAAAAGTCCATCTGCTGCGGCTTTCGCCGTATGAAGTTGTTTTGAATCCGCACCGTCTTCGAGAAATTGCCATAGCCCAGCAGCTTGGGTTCCAGCGCTCCCGACAGCATTTTCTAATTGAGATTGATTCAATTTTAGTAATTTTCCAGCAGCGAATGCCGCAGCCAGCGTGCCTACAGTTCCAGTGGTATGAAAAATTCTATAGTGAGATAGTCCTAAAAACTCTCCGATGCGAATACCCGCTTCATAGCCACAGATTGCTGCCACAAGAAAGTCTTTACCCGAAGCTCCTATATCCTGAGCGACGGCAACTACTGTTGGGAAAATTACTGTGGCAGGATGCAGCACTGATGAGTTGTGTAGATCGTCCTGCTCAACAAGATGAGACGACGCAGCATTAAGAAAAGACGTGAAGTACGGTGAGCTTTTCGACCTACTTCCTAGCAAGTCGGACGTCCCGCTATCTGGCCCTTGTGAGCTGACAAACCGCTCTAGCACCGGCAATGGGTGTAGTCCTTTCCCTGCGAATGCTGAACCTAACCAATCCAAAAATAGATACTGACATCGGTTTATCACATCGCACGGAATATCCGAATACTCTAAATCTATTGCAAACTTAATAAGCTCCTCGGTGTTGTTGACCATACCACTCTCCAAAAATTAATCGTATGTATTTAAATCAATTTATTCGCTAATCTGTCGGTAAACTCTGGTAATACTTCAAACAGATCCGCTTCCAGGCCGCAATCAGCAACCCGGAAGATCGGAGCTTCTTCGTCCTTGTTGATCGCACCGATCACCTCGGAGTCAGACATACTCGCCAGGTGCTGGATGGCACCGGAGATACCCACCGCAACGTACAGCTGCGGAGCAACGATCTTACCGGTCTGACCAACCTGCATGTCGTTCGGTACGAAGCCGGCGTCAACCGCGGCACGGGA
>Ga0114911_1001259_pt1 | contig 13699 bp, 12 predicted proteins | sample MalvireepMed_904_FD_89688 | JGI IMG/M metagenome (GOLD analysis project Ga0114911, IMG submission 89688) | Marine viral communities from the Global Malaspina Expedition - Malaspina viral metaG DeepMed_904 | ecosystem: Environmental > Aquatic > Marine > Oceanic | place: Mediterranean Sea...
GCCTTGAGGGGCATCATCGTCCATGTCGGTGGCATAACCTGACAGCTGGCTAGAGTTGGCTCGTAAACGGTCCCCCAAGTCATATGCAAGGCCTACTGCCTGACCCCGCCAGTAGGCTTCCTGCACCAGCGCAAGTGATTTGGTTTGTAATGCCACTATCCCCAAGATCCCGATCGCCAGCACAAGCAGCGAAATCAAGACCTCAAGCAATGACACACCCGTTTGGCGAGAAACGATCATGGGCAGGTCTCTATCGATCGAATGGCCCCACTCGGCGTAGCTTGCAGCGCCTGACTGGCACCGCCCACACTGACTACGAGACACTGGCCACTACCGGGCGCCAATTCCCCGAGTGGGTTGAATACGAAGGGAGCCTCGCCCACTGCGCTCGCCGAATTGTCATCGAAGGCTTGCTCTCGCAAGGGCGGATCGCTATTGATTGTCGTCTTTAGCTGCCAGCCGGCACTGAAATCGCCGTCACATTTGACTATCCCACATAGCGTCAAACGCTGGTTGCGCTTAATCGCTTCGCTACGAGCAAGTCGTAGAGCAGCATTAAGATTTGTAGTCAATGCTGACAACCTGTTTTCGCTCACCAATCCTGAAAAGTTAGGCACTGCTATACCTGCCACGATGGCAACTAGAGCTATCGTCACGAGCAGTTCGATCAGAGTGAAGCCGGCTTGGCGCACAGGGAGTCCTCGAACGGCGACGGTATTGTTTCAATATGTATCAGTCTAGCGCAGCGCGTCAGGGATTAATCCATAAAAAAGTCGGGCATATGCCCGACTTTTCAACGTTCGAGGAGGGAATTGTCTCAGTCGCTGACGATGACCTGCTCTCTCAGCTCCTTCGGCATGGAGAAGGTAATGTTCTCCTCGCGGCCTTCGAGTTCCTCGGGGACCTCGGCGCCCAGTGCGCGCAGCCGTTCTATCACCCCCTTGACCAGCACCTCGGGGGCGCTGGCGCCGGCGGTGATGCCGATGCGCTCGACGCCTTCCAGCCACTCCGGTTCGATCAGGCTGGCGTCGTCGATCAACTTGGCCGGCGTGCCCATGCGCTCGGCGAGTTCGCGCAGGCGGTTGGAGTTGGAACTGTTGACGCTGCCCACCACCAGCACCAGGTCGGACTCGGCGGCCAATTCGCGCACCGCGTCCTGGCGGTTCTGGGTGGCGTAGCAGATGTCGTCCTTGCGCGGCCCCTGGATGGCCGGAAACTTGGCGCGCAGGGCATCGATCACCCGCGCGGTGTCGTCCATCGACAGCGTCGTCTGGGTGACGAAGGCCAGCCGTTCGGGGTCCTTGACCTCGAGGGCGACGACGTCGGCCTCGTCCTCGACCAGGTAGACGGCGCCGCCGTGCGAGGTGTCGTAGCGCCCCATGGTGCCTTCCACTTCGGGGTGACCGGCATGGCCGATCAGGATGCACTCCTGGCCGCGCTTGGCGTAGCGCAGCACTTCCATGTGCACCTTGGTGACCAGCGGGCAGGTGGCGTCGAAGATCTTCAGCCCGCGCCGCTCGGCCTCCTGCTGAACGCCACGCGACACGCCATGGGCGGAGAAGATCACCGTGACGTCGTCGGGCACCTCGTCGAGCTCGTCGACGAAGATCGCCCCGCGTTCGCGCAACGAGTCGACCACGAAGCGGTTGTGCACGACTTCGTGGCGCACGTAGATGGGTGGGCCCAGCACGTCGAGCGCCCGGTTGACGATATCGATCGCCCGATCGACGCCCGCGCAGAAGCCGCGGGGATTGGCCAACTTGATCTGCATGTCTGCCTCGCTCGATACGCGCGGTATCAATGGCGGTGTATGTCTATGAAAAGCGCTACGCGGCGGCTCAGTGGGTCGTCGCCGGCCGCACCTCGATCACCTCGACGTCGAAGGTCAGGGTACGCCCCGCCAGCGGGTGATTGAAGTCCACCTCGACGCGCTTGTCGCCGATCTCGGCGATCACTCCCGGCAACTCGCCGCCCGCCGGGTCGGCGAACGACATCACCAGGCCCTCTTCCAGCTCGTCGGTGTCGTCGAAACTGTCGCGCGGCAACGACTGGATGTTCTGCGGGTTGTGCTGGCCGAAGGCATGTTCCGGCGAGATCTCGTAGCTGCCGGTCTCGCCGTCGGTCAGGCCCGTCAGCGGCGCCTCGAAGCCCGGCGGTAGGTTGCCGTCGCCGACCTGGAACGTCGCCGGCTGCTTGTCGCGGGTGGAATCGACCACCGTGCCGTCCTCGAGCTTGAGGGTGAAGTGCAGGGTGACTTCCATGCCCTCGCCGATCCGGTATTCACTCATCTCATCGCGCTCCACTTTGCATATTCGGCCACTTGGGGCGTATCAGGCCCTTGGACGCCGGGCATCACGCAGGGTTTCGATAATCAGCCCGATCGCCCCCAGGGTGATGGCCGTGTCGGCCAGGTTGAAGGCGGGAAAGTAATAGCTGTTTGACCAGTGGAAGGAGAGAAAATCCACCACATAGCCGCGCACCAGGCGATCATAGAGATTGCCCAGCGCGCCGCCGATGATCAGTGCCAGCGAGCCGGCCAGCAGCACCTCGCCACGTTTCAGCCGGGTCAGCCAGATGCTCAGGCCGACGCTGGCGCCCACCGCGAGCAGCGCGAACAGCCAACGCTGCCAGCCGCCGGACGTGGCCAGAAAGCTGAACGCCGCGCCGGTGTTGTACAGCAACGTCAGGTCGAAGACCGGCAGCAGCTCCACCGGCTGCCCATAGATCAGCAGGTTGCTGGCCAGCGCCTTGCTGCCCAGATCGAGCACCACGACCAGCAGCGACAGCCACAGCCAGCGCAGCGGCCGGCGCATCGGCGCGGATGCCGGCTGGTGATCGCCGCCGGTTTCGGTGGACGCACCGGGCTCATGCGCATTGCCGGGCTCAGGCCGCATGTCAGGCATAGCGGCGCGTCTCCCCGGGGCCGTGCGGCAGGTTGCTGATGCAACGCCCGCACAGGTCCGGATGCTCGGCGTGGCTGCCGAGGTCCGGACGATGTTGCCAGCAACGCTCGCACTTGGCGTGCGCGCTGGGAGCGACCGCGACCCGCAGGCCCTCGAGCTCGCTGGCTTCGGCCTGGGTCGCGCCGTCGGCCTCTTGCGAGGCCAGGTGCACCTCGCTGGTCAGCAGCACGAAGCGCAGCTCGTCGCCCAACCGGCCCAGCGTCTCGCGCAGCTCGTCGCTGGCGTAGAGGGTGACTTCGGCGGCCAGGCCGTTCTTGATCTGTTTGGCGTTGCGCGCATCTTCCAGGCACTTGTTGACCGCCTGCTTGACCTGCAGCACCCGCTCCCAGAAGTCGCGACCGAACGCGGCGCCCTCGTCAAGCGTGCTCAGCCCGGTGTAGAAGCGCTCGAGCAGCACGCTCGGCTGGCGCTCGCCGGGGATGTGCTCGTAGATCTCCTCGCCGGTGAAGGAGAGAATCGGCGCAACCCAGCGGGCGAGCGCCTCGACCACGTTGTAGAGCGCGGTCTGGCAACTGCGCCGGGCCAGCGAATCGGCCTGGGTGGTGTACTGGCGATCCTTGATCACGTCGAGATAGAAGCCGCCCAGCTCCCGCGAGCAGAAGGTGTGCACCTGCTGGTGGACGTCGAGGAAGCGGTATTCCTCGTACGCCTCCTCGATGCGCGTCTGCAGCTGGGCGGCGCGATCGACCACCCACTGGTCGAGCGCCAGCATGTCGCCGAAGGCGATGGCGTCGCGCTCCGGGTCGAAGCCGTTGAGGTTGGCGAGCAGGAAGCGCGCGGTATTGCGGATACGCCGGTAGACGTCTGCGGTACGCTTCAATATCTCGTCGGAGACCGCCATCTCGCCGGAGTAATCGGTGGAGGCGACCCACAGCCGCAGGATGTCGGCACCGAGCTTGTCCATCACCTCCTGCGGGGCGATCACGTTGCCCACCGACTTGGACATCTTGCGGCCCTGGGCGTCGACGGTGAAACCGTGGGTCAGCAGCCCCTTGTAGGGCGGATGGCCGTCGATCGCGCAGCCGGTCAGCAGCGACGAGTGAAACCAGCCGCGGTGCTGGTCGGAGCCTTCCAGGTACAGGTCGGCACGCGGGCCCTGCGCGTGGCCCAGCGCATGGGAGCCGCGCAGCACATGCCAGTGGGTGGTGCCGGAGTCGAACCACACGTCGAGGGTATCGGTGACCTTCTCGTAGTCACCGGCCTCGTCGCCGAGCAGCTCGGCGGGGTCGAGACGAAACCAGGCGTCGATGCCCTCGGCCTCGATGCGCTCGGCTGCCGCCTCCATCAGCTCGAGGGTGCGCGGGTGCAGCTCGCCGCTCGCCTTGTGCAGGAAGAACGGGATCGGCACGCCCCAGTTGCGCTGGCGCGAGATGCACCAGTCGGGACGGTTGGCGATCATCGAGTGCAGCCGCGCCTTGCCCCAGGCCGGCACGAACTGGGTCGCCTCGATGCCGTCCAGCGCGCACTCGCGCAGCGTCCTGCCGTCCGCGCCGCGGATGTCCATGCCCACGAACCACTGCGCGGTGGCACGGTAGATCACCGGCGTCTTGTGCCGCCAGCAATGCATGTAGCTGTGGGTGATCTTTTGATGGGCCAGCAGCGCGCCGACCTCCTCGAGCTTGGCGACGATCTGCGGGTTGGCCTTCCAGATCATCTGGCCGCCGAACAGCGGCAGCTCGTCGACGTAGACGCCGTTGCCCTGTACCGGGCTCTCGATCTCGCTGAACGCCATGCCGTGGGCACGGCAGGTCACGAAGTCGTCCAAGCCGTAGGCCGGTGCCGAATGGACGATGCCGGTGCTGCCCTCGTCGATGCCCACGTAATCCGCCAGGTAGATCGGCGAGCGGCGATCGTAGAATGGGTGGCGGAATTCGATCAGATCCAGCGCCTCGCCCTGGGCGGTGGCGATCACCTCGCCGTGCAGGCCGAAACGCGCCAGACAGCTCTCCACCAGCTCCTCGGCCAGCAGCAACAGCCGCTCGCCGACATCGACCAGCGCGTAGCTGAACGCCGGGTGCACGTTGAGCGCCTGGTTGGCGGGAATGGTCCACGGCGTGGTGGTCCAGATCACCGCGGCGGCGGACTTGGGCAATGCGCTCAGACCGAACGCCGCGGCCAGCTTGGCGTCGTCGGCGCAGGCAAAGGCCACGTCGATGGCATCGGACTGCTTGTCGGCATACTCGACCTCGGCCTCGGCCAGCGCCGAACCGCAATCGAAGCACCAGTTGACCGGCTTGAGCCCCTTGAACACGTAACCGTGGCGGACCATCTCGGCCAGCGCACGCACCTCGCCGGCCTCGTTGGCGAAGTCCATCGAGCGGTAGGGATGCGCCCAGTCGCCGACCACCCCGAGGCGCTCGAAATCCGCACGCTGGCCCTGGATCTGCTCGCCGGCGTACTCGCGGCACAGCGCGCGGGCCTGCTCCGGCGGCAGATGCTTGCCATGAGTGGTCTCGATCTTGTGCTCGATGGGCAGCCCGTGGCAATCCCAGCCCGGCACGTAGGGCGCGTCGAAACCCGCCAGGCCCTTGGCCTTGACGATGATGTCCTTGAGGATCTTGTTGACGGCGTGACCGATATGGATGCTGCCATTGGCGTAGGGAGGGCCATCGTGGAGCACGAAGGATTCGCGCCCCTGCCCGGTCTCGCGCAGCCGCTGGTAGAGATCGAGCTCCTGCCAGCGCGCGAGGCGCGCCGGTTCCCGCTTGGGCAGATTGCCGCGCATCGGGAAGTCGGTTTCTGGCAGGTTGAGGGTGTGCTTGTAGTCGCTCATAGCCTTGGAGTCAGCCGTCGTCGTTGTCGGCGGCTCCCGCCGCCGGGAATTCGGAAGTCGCCGGCATCGCCGCCAGCGGCGCCGATGCCAGAAAGGAGTGCCACGTCGCGTCGTCCGCCGCGCCCGGCGAGGCGTCGCCCGGAGAAGCGTCTCCCGGCAGTGCGATGTCGCGGAAATAGTTCCGCGCCCGCGCCTGGTCGCGATGAATCTGGCGCTTGAGCGCCTCGAGCCCGTCGAAGGTCAGCTCGCCGCGCAGCCGCGCGCAGGGCACCACGGTGATGCGCTGGCCGTAGAGATCGCCGTCGAAATCGAACAGATGCACCTCGAGTACCGGCCGCGGCGTGCCCACCGTCGGCCGCCAGCCGATGTTGGCGACGCCGGTGAACTCGCGCCCATCGGCGAGGCGGGTGAGCACGGCATACACGCCGCGCAGCGCCATCGGCCCGGGCAGCAGCGGCAGGTTGGCGGTGGGCACGCCGATCGTGCGGCCCAGTTGCTGATCGCGCACCACGCGTCCCGCCAGCCGATAGGGCCGGCCCAGCATGCGCTGGGCCTGGGCGAAGTTGCCGCTGGCCAGCAGCGTGCGCACCCGCGAACTCGAAACCCGCTCGTCGTCGAGCACGAAGGTGCGGGTATGCTCGACGACGAAGCCGCGTGCCTCGCCAACCTCGCGCAGCAGCGCGAAGTCGCCGACCCGGTCGCAGCCGAAGCGGAAATCGTCGCCCACCACCAGATGGCGGACGCCCAGCCCGTCGACCAGCACCCTATCGATGAACGCCCGCGCGGTCAGGCTGCGCAGCGTCTCGTTGAATGGCAGGCAGACCACCCGCTCGGCGCCGTGTTCGGCGAGCAGGCGGACCTTGTCGCGCAGCCGGGTGAGCCGCGGCGGCGCCTGGTCGCCGGCGAAGTATTCGCGCGGCTGCGGCTCGAAGATCACCACCGTCACCGGCCGTCCCAGCGCGGCGGCACGGTCGCGCAGCTGGTCAAGGATCGCCTGGTGCCCGCGGTGCACGCCATCGAAATTGCCGATGGTCGCCACGCACCCCCGATGCTCCGCCGTCAAATTGTGCAAGCCGCGAATCAGTTGCATACGTCCTTCACGTTCGGAAATAGCCCATCAAGCACCGGGAAAGCCTTCGATTATAACGAAGGGGGGTGGCCTTGACAGCCGCCGCACTGCATATCAACGGCAGGCTATCGCCGGCGAACTCAGCTGCGCAGCTTGAAGTGGCGCACGCGCACGCCGGTCGCTGCCAGCCAGGCGAAGTACACCCCGGCGCCTCCCGTCACCAGCGCGGCCAATGTGCCGGCCCGGCGCCATACGCCCCACTCCAGCCATACCTGCCAGTCCGGCGCGAACCACCACAACGCCAGCGTCATCAGCGTGCAGCCGCCCAGCAACTGCAAGGCAAAGCGCCCCCAGCCGGGCTGAAACGCCAGCACCCCGCGACGACGCAGCCCGCGCGCCAGCAGCCCGGCGTTGAGAAACGCCGACAGCGCGGTGGCCAGCGCCAGCCCGGCGTGGGCCAGCGGCAGGATCAAGGCCAGATTGAGGATCATGTTGGCGATCATCGCGACCACCCCGATCTTGACCGGCGTGGCGGTGTCCTGGCGGGCGAAGTAGCCCGGCGCCAGCACCTTGATCAGCATGAAGGCGACCAGCCCCAGGGCATAGGCGCGCAGGCTCATCGCCGCCATGGCGATATCGCGATCGGTCATCGCCCCGTAGTGGAACAGGCTGACCAGCAGCGGTTCGGCGAGCACCTCCAATGCCAGCGCCGCCGGCAGGCCCAGCAGCAGCACCGCGCGCAGCGCCCAGTCGAGCATCTGCGCGAAGTGTTCGGCCGAGCGTTCGGCGTGGCGCCTGGACAGTGCCGGCAGGATCACCGTGCCCAGCGCCACGCCGAACACGCCCAGCGGCAGCTCCACCAGACGATCCGAATAATAAAGCCACGACACGCTGCCGTCGGCGAGCAGCGAGGCCAGCACGGTGTCCAGCAACAGGTTGATCTGCGACACCGAGACGCCGAACAGCGCCGGCGCCATCAGCCACAGGATGCGCCGGACGCCGGGATGACGGAAGTTCGGCCAGGGTCGCGGCAGCAGCCCCAGCCGGGCCAGGAACGGCACCTGGAACGCCAGCTGGGCGGCGCCGGCGATCAGCACGCCCCAGGCCAGCGCCATCGACGGCACGCTCATCCACGGCGTCAGCGCCACCGCTGCGCCGATCAGCGCCAGATTGAGCAGCACCGGCGTGAACGCCGGCACCGCGAAGCGATTCCAGGTATTGAGCACGCTGCCCGAGAACGCCGTCAGCGAGATCAGCAGCAGATAGGGGAAGGTCAGCCGCAGCATCTCGGCGGTCAGCGCCAGCTTGTCGGGATCGCGGGCAAAGCCCGGGGCAAAGATCAGCGCCAGCCAGGGCGCCAGCACGATCGCCAGCGCGGTCATCAACGCCAGCACCACCGCCAGACTGCCGGCCACGGCGTCGAGCAGCTCGCGCACTTCTTCGCGGGCACGCCGGGAGGCGTATTCCGAGAGCACCGGCACGAACGCCTGGTTGAACGCGCCCTCGGCGAACAGCCGCCGCAGGAAGTTGGGAATCTTGAAGGCGACGAAGAACGCATCCGCGCCGCTGCCGGCGCCGAACAGCGCGGCGATCGTCACGTCCCGCGCCAGCCCGAGTACCCGCGACAGCATGGTCATCGCACTGACCACCATCCCCGAGCGCAGCAGGCCGCCGCTCGCCGGCGTCGCACGCCCCGCTACGGCGCCCGGTGCCGCATCGCTCGGCGCGGCATCGCCAGCGGCCGGGGCATCCAGCGAGGCTGGATCGTCCTGCGCATCATGCGCGACTCTATTGGGTTCGTCGTCGGGCTGCACCGTGCTCATCCCTTTCCGTGTCCTAGCTCGTGCGCGGGCTCATCACCCCGCCTCGGCAAACGGCATGCACAAAAAAACCGGCCGCAGCCGGTTTTTCTCGAGTCCCCCGCCGCCCGTTGGGCCGGGCGGGGCACCGCAGCGACGTCCGGCTTACGCAGCCAGCGCCTTGACCCGCTTGTTGAGGCGGCTCTTCAGGCGCGCGGCCTTCTTCTTGGAAATCGCGTCCTTGTCGGCGATGCGGTCGATGACCGGCTGCGCCGCCTTGAAGGCATCCATGGCCTGGGCATGATCGCCGCCCTGCACCGCCTTGATCACGCGCTTGATGTAGGTACGCACCATCGAGCGCTGACTGGCGTTGTGCTTGCGACGCTGTTCGGCCTGACGGGCACGCTTTTTTGCTTGCTTGGTATTCGCCACCGTAATCTCCTTGGAGAACCATAAAATGCGGTGTAAGTGTTTGATCCGATTCGGTAATCAGATACTTCCAAACCGGTCTGGCCATGCCGCAGCGAATGCGTTGGTCACGGGCCATGTCTGAGAGGATGCGGCATTCTATCACGCGCCAGCGTGGCTTGCCACAGAACGCATGACGCCTGGCCTGCAAGGGTTAGATGACCACCAGATTGTCGCGGTGAATCAGCTCCGGGGCTTCCATGTAGCCGAGGATCGCCTCGATCTGGTGACTCGGCCGGCCGACGATCCGCGCCGCCTCGTCGCTGCCGTAGTTGACCAGCCCCTTGGCGACCCGCTCGCCCTGCTCGTCGACGCAGACCACCATGTCGCCGCGCACGAACCGACCGCTGACCGCCTTGACGCCGACCGGCAGCAGACTCGAACCGCGATCGCGCAGCACGCTGACCGCGCCGGCATCCAGCGTCAGGCTGCCGCACACCTGCAGTTGCCCGGCCAGCCAGCGCTTGCGCGCCGCCAGCGGTGCATGCTCGGGGCGCAGCAAGGTACCCAGGCGTTCGCCGTCGACCAGCCGGGTCAGCACCTCGGCCTGGCGACCGCCGGCGATCGCCGTGACCGCCCCGGAGCGCGCCGCCAGCCGCGCCGCGCGAATCTTGGTGGCCATCCCGCCGCGTCCCAGCGCCCCGCCGCCGCCGGCCACCGCGGCCAGCTGCGGATCGCCGGCGCGGCCCTCGTGAATCAGCTGCGCGGTGGGACTGTGGCGCGGGTCGGCATCGAACAGCCCCTCCTGATCGGTGAGGATCACCAGCGCCTCGGCCTCGAGCAGGTTGGCGACCAGCGCGCCCAGGGTATCGTTGTCGCCGAAGCGGATCTCGTCGGTAACCACGGTGTCGTTCTCGTTGATCACCGGCACCACGCGCAGAGCGACCAGCGTGCGCAGCGCCGAGCGGGCGTTCAGGTAGCGCTTGCGGTTGGACAGATCGTCGTGGGTCAGCAGGATCTGGGCGCTGCGCAGCCCGTGGCGCGCGAAATGCCCTTCGTAGCATTGCGCCAGGCCGGTCTGACCCACCGCCGCCGCGGCCTGCAGCTCGTGGACCGCCGATGGCCGCACGCTCCAGCCCAGCCGGGCCATGCCCGCCGCCACCGCGCCGGACGAGACCAGCACCACCTCGATGCCGCGGGCGTGCAGGGCGGCGATCTGATCGACCCAGCCACCGATGGCGGCCTCGTCGAGGCCACGACCGTCGTTGGTCAGCAGCGCACTGCCGATCTTGACCACCACCCGGCGCGCGCCGCTCAGCGCCTCGCGGCCCGGTGCCCGCTCGTTGCTCTCCATCCGACTCTCCACCTCAGGGGGCGTACTCGACCTCGACATCATAATCATCGTCGTCGAAGTCGTCGTCATCGTCCTGATCGGCCTCGACCGGCTTGCGCTTGCGACTCAGCCGCGCCTCGGCACGTGCCACCGCCTCGGCTTCCATGCGCGCGCGCATCTCGCGCTCCAGCTCGGCGGCCGCCTCGTCCTCGGCTTCGAGCCGGCGCTGCTCGGTCAGCCAGCGATAGACCGCCTGGACCAGCGGCGCGGTGCCCTCGCCGGCGATCGCCGAAATGCGAAACACCGGGCCCTGCCAGTCCAGCGCGTCGACGATCGCCTGGGCGCGCGTCTCGCGTTCGTCCTCGTGCAGCAAATCGAGCTTGTTGAGTACCAGCCAGCGCGGCCGCTCGGCCAGCGCCGGGGAGAACTGCTCGAGTTCGCGGGCGATGGCCCGGGCCGACTCCACCGGGTCCGATTCGTCGAATGGCGCGACATCGACCACATGCAACAGCAGCCGCGTGCGGGTCAGGTGCTTGAGGAAGCGCAGCCCCAGCCCCGCGCCGTCGGAGGCGCCCTCGATCAACCCCGGCACGTCGGCCATCACGAAGTGCTCGTGGGTGCCCAGCTTGACCACCCCCAGATTGGGCACCAGCGTGGTGAACGGGTAGTTGGCGACCTTGGGCTTGGCCGCCGACACCGCGCGGATCAGCGTCGACTTGCCGGCGTTGGGCATGCCCAGCAGGCCGACATCGGCCATCACCTTCATCTCCAGGCGCAGGTTGCGGCGCTCGCCCGGCGTGCCCGGCGTGGTGCGCCGCGGCGCGCGATTGGTCGATGACTTGAAGTGGATGTTGCCCAGCCCGCGACGGCCACCCTGGGCGACCAGCACCACCTGGCCGATCTCGGTGACGTCGGCGATCACCTCGAGGGTGTCCTCGTCGATCACCGTGGTGCCCACCGGCACCTTGACGTGCAGCTCGTCGCCGGCCTTGCCGCTCATCTGGCGACCCTGGCCCGGCTGGCCGTTCTGGGCCTTGTAGAAGCGCTGGTACTTGAAATCGATCAGGGTGTTCAGCGCGTCGTCACCGATCAGGTAGACGCTGCCGCCATGACCGCCATCGCCGCCATCGGGACCGCCCTTGGGCACGTACTTCTCGCGGCGGAAACTCAGGCAACCGTTGCCGCCATTGCCGGCTTCCACGATGATCGAGGCTTCATCGACGAACTGCATCTGACATTCTCCGGGCGGCGATGGCCGCCATATACGAAAAGGCCCCGCGCTGGCGGGGCCTTTTCAGTGCTCGTTCGAGAGGGGTCTCAGGCGGAGACGACGCTCACGAACTTGCGGTTCTTCGGACCCTTGGTCTCGAACTTGATCACGCCTTCGTCCAGTGCGAACAGGGTGTGATCCTTGCCGATGCCCACGCCGGTGCCGGCGTGGAAGCGCGTGCCGCGCTGACGGACGATGATGTTGCCCGGGGCCACGGCCTGGCCGCCGAACAGCTTGACGCCCAAGCGCTTGGATTCGGAATCGCGACCGTTACGTGTACTACCGGCTGCCTTCTTATGAGCCATTGCAAAGTCCTCGCAGGTTCAGGGGAGTGCTACCGCTCAGGCGGAAATCCCGGTGATCTTGACTTCGGTGAACCACTGACGGTGGCCCTGACGACGCATGGAGTGCTTGCGACGACGGAACTTGATGATGGTGACCTTGTCGCCACGGCCGTGGGACACGACCTCGGCGGATACCTTGGCACCATCGACCAGCGGCGCGCCGACCTTGACGTCGTCGCCATCGGCGACCAGCAGCACCTGGTCGAAATCCAGGCTGTCGCCGGTGGCCACTTCAAGCTTCTCGAGCTTCAGGGTCTGGCCTTCCTGGACGCGGTATTGCTTACCGCCACTCTTGATAACAGCGTACATACTTCGTCTCCAGACACTCATCGGGGATGGGCTCTTCATCGGCCTGCGGCGAGTGGCGCCCCTTTTGGCAGCCATCTGACAGGGAGCATGATGAGTTAGGGTCGCGGATTATAACCATCCGTGGACGAATCTACAAGGGGATCGCGCGCATGCCGCGCCGCGTCACGCCTCGCCTTGACGCCCCCCACCCCCCCTCATAGCATAGCGGGCAAGCCATGGCCGGCGCCGGGGGCAAGAGCGACCCACACGGCGCCTCGAAGAAACACCGAACGCGCATCCCGGGTTTCGCCAACTCCCTGACAGACAGCCACTACATGCAACTCAACGCATCGCCTATCCATGCAGCGGTGGCCGAGGATTTCGCCGCCGTCGACCGCGCCGTGCTCGCCCAGCTGAACTCGCGGGTTCCGCTCGTCGAGACCATCGGCCATTACATCATCGAGAGCGGCGGCAAGCGCCTGCGCCCGCTGCTGGTCCTGCTGTCGGCGCGTGCGCTCGGCTATGACGGCGACAAGCACATAACGCTCGCCACGCTGATCGAGTTCATGCACACCTCGACGCTGCTGCATGACGACGTGGTCGACGAATCCAGCCTGCGCCGCGGGCGCACCACCGCCAACGAACACTGGGGCAACGCACCGTCGGTACTGGTCGGCGACTTTCTCTATTCGCGCTCGTTCCAGATGATGGTCGAGGTCGGCTCGATGCGGGTCATGGAAGTGCTGTCGGCGGCCACCTGCACGATCGCCGAGGGCGAGGTGCTGCAGCTGACCAATGTCGGCAATCCGGACATCGACGAGACCGCCTACTTCGACACCATCCACGGCAAGACGGCGATGCTGTTCGAGGCCGCTTCGCACAGCGGCGCGATCCTCGCCGACGGCAGTGCCGAGCAACAAGAGGCGCTGCGCCTTTATGGGCGCTATCTAGGACTCGCCTTTCAACTGATCGACGACCTGCTCGATTATCAGGGCGACGCCGATACCATGGGCAAGAACGTCGGCGACGACCTGGCCGAGGGCAAACCCACCCTGCCGCTGATTCACGCCATCCGCGAAGGCAGCCCCGAGCAGGCCAAGCTGATCCGCCGGGCGATTCGCCAGGGCGGCCTCGATCAGCTCGCCGAGGTCCTGACCATCGTCCACGCCACCGGCGCGCTCGAATACACCCGCGCGCGTGCCGAGGAGATGGCCGAGCGTGCGCTGAAACAGCTCGATACGCTGGCGCCGAGCCGCTATCGCGACACCATGGCGGAGCTCGCCCGGCTGGCCGTGGACCGGCAATCCTGAGCACTGCACGGGGGTTGCCAAGCGCCTGGCAGTGCGTATAATGCACCTCCGTTGAGGCGCACGCCCAACCGCGTCGGAGTATAGCTCAGCTTGGTAGAGCGCTGCCTTCGGGAGGCAGAGGTCGTAGGTTCGAATCCTGCTA
>Ga0114911_1001260_pt1 | contig 13698 bp, 13 predicted proteins | sample MalvireepMed_904_FD_89688 | JGI IMG/M metagenome (GOLD analysis project Ga0114911, IMG submission 89688) | Marine viral communities from the Global Malaspina Expedition - Malaspina viral metaG DeepMed_904 | ecosystem: Environmental > Aquatic > Marine > Oceanic | place: Mediterranean Sea...
GCGAGCACATTCCCTATGAATTGCTCTATGCGCGCTGGATGAGCGAATGGCTGGGGCGCGTTGCCCCCGAGGCCAGCGAAGTGCTGCAACTGGCGGTGCGCGCCCAGCACCTGCAACGCTGGCGAATCCCGCGCGACGACTATCCCCGCGATCGCCCGGGCTACCTTGCCTGGCGGCGCGAGCTGGGACGTCGCCAGGCCGAGACCGCCGCCGCGGTGCTGCGCGAGAGCGGCTACGACCAGGCCAGCTGCGAGCACGTCGCGCAGATGATCCGCAAGGAGCGCCTGCGCAGCGATCCCGATGCCCAGGCGCTCGAGGATAGCGCCTGCCTGGTGTTTCTCGAACGCGAGTTCGCGGACTTCGCCAGCCGCCACGACGACGACAAGCTGATCCGCATCCTGCGCAAGACCTGGCACAAGATGTCGCCGCGCGGCCATGAACTGGCGGCGACGATCGGCCTGCCGCCGCGCGCGCAGCAACTACTCGAGCGCGCCCTGGCCTGAGCGGGTCCAGCTCGAAGCCGCTCAACGCAACTTGATAGGCGCAGATCGGCGACGTCGGCCGGCGGATGGAAGCTGTCGGGGTCGGCGTTTTGCCAGAGCCGCCTTCGCCGACGGTTGCGCGCGTTGCTGGCTCGGCTAGCCTTGTAGGTGATCACTGTCATTCGGCGAAACCATTAACAGTGAATTCGCAAAGGCAGGTGCAATACGCGAAGACGCCATGATGACCCAGGATGCGACAGCCCCGGCCTTGCCCTGGTGGCTGCAGGCCGGCGACGAGGAGTGTCCCTTCTGCCTGCGCCGCTACCACGTCGAGGCGGGTTATTACTGTATGCACTGCGACCAGCCGATCTGCCCGTTCTGCGTGGTCGAGTTGCGTGAGAGCCGCGAGACCGTCTGTCCCGACTGCCGAGAGGAGGTGTGACGATGAGCGCCCGTGCCATGTGGCGCGGCGCGCTTTGCTTCGGCGAGGCGCGCGTGCCGGTCAAGCTCTACGCCGCGCTGGCCGATCGCAGCGTGCATTTTCGCCTGCTGCATCGCAAGGACCGCGCCCCGGTCCGTCAGGTGATGGTCGAGCCCGAGGCCGAACAGGTGGTGCCCTACGCCGAGAGCCGGCGCGCCAGGCGCTCTATCAGCGCGCCCAGGAGATGGCTATCGCCGGGCGTAGCCAGATGACCAAGGCCGAACTCATCAAGGCCATCCAGGGTGCGGCCTAGTCCGCCCGGCGCTGGCCGCCCGTGCCCGCATGTACCACCGGCAATTCGCAGGCCCAGGCCAACGCCTCGGCTTTTCGGGCATTGGCGAACAGCCTCACCTCGAGCGGCCTGAACAGCTGATTCTCGACCGCGACCAGCGGGCGCAGCCAGCGTTGATCGGTCACCGCCGCGGCGCGGTGGAAATGGCTCAGCTGGCCGAGCTGGGTCAGGCCGTAGCCCAGGTCGCGCAGCAGCGCCGAAGCGCTCATCCAGCGCAGCGCATCGATCTCGGCGTACAGGCTGACCCGCGGGTGGGCCTGCTTGGCGGCCTCGATGGCGTCGATGGCGGTTTGCAGTTGGTGGGCGTCGAGCCGCCCGCTGACGCGCAGCGCGACGACGTGCGCAGCCGGGGCGGTGAGCAATTCGAGCATGGCGGCTTCCTCGAATGGGAACGGGCCTTTCAAGCGTAGCACTCGAAGAGCACAGTGCCTCGCCCTCCGGCAGCAGGTCGAGGACAAGTTCATGCCATACGCTGGCGGCGAAATTGCGCGGCAGGCTAGAATGCACCGCCGTCTCGAGTCGTCCGGAGTTTCCCGCATGCCTAGCCATCCCGACGTGGTCGTCATCGGCGCCGGCGCCGCTGGCCTGATGTGCGCGCTGACCGCCGGCTACGCCGGCCGACGCGTGTTGGTGCTCGATCATGCCAGCAAGCCGGGCAAGAAGATTCTGATGTCCGGCGGCGGGCGTTGCAACTTCACCAACCTGGACACCGCGCCGGCGAATTTCTTCTCGGCCAACCCGCACTTCTGCATCTCGGCGCTCAAGCGTTACCGCCCGGAGCACTTTCTCGAGCTGGTCGAGCGCCACGCCATCGAGCCGGTCGAAAAGGCTCCGGGTCAGCTGTTCTGTGCCGACTCGTCGCGGCCGATTCTCGACATGCTGCTCACCGAATGCGACTGGGCCGGCGTGGCGATTCGCCTCGCCACGCCCATCGAGCGCATCGAGCGTCACGCCGAGGGCATGCGCCTGAGTACCGCGGCGGGGCGGATCGAGTGCGGGGCGGTGGTGATCGCCACCGGCGGGCTGTCGATCCCCACGCTGGGGGCGAGCGGCTTCGGCTACGATGTCGCCCGCCAGTTCGGCCTGGCGGTGACCGAGACCCGCGCCGCGCTGGTGCCGTTCACCCTGACCTCGCAGTGGAAGGCGCGCGCCGCGGCGCTGGCCGGGGTCGCCTGCGAGGTCGCGGTGCGCTGTCGCGGCGGCTATTACCGCGAGCCGCTGCTGTTTACCCATCGCGGGCTTTCGGGGCCGGCGATGCTGCAGATCTCGAGCTACTGGCAGCCCGGCGAGGAGCTCGTCGTCGATCTGCTGCCGGGGCTCGATGCCGGCGCGGCGCTGCGCGAGGAACGCCGGGCGGCGCCGCGACGGCTGGTGTCGACGTGGCTCGCCGAACGCCTGCCCAGACGCCTGGCCCAGGCTCTAATCGAATGGTACGGCGACGACGGGGTGCTCGCCGAGCGTTCCAACGCCCAGCTCGAGGCGTGGGCCGAGCGGCTCAATCGCTGGCGCCTCAAACCGGCGGGCACCGAGGGCTGGCGCACCGCCGAGGTGACCATGGGCGGCGTCGATACGGCGGCCCTTTCGTCGAAGACTTTTGCGGTCCGGGAACTGCCCCAGCTGCGCTTTATCGGCGAGGTGCTCGACGTTACCGGCGAGCTGGGCGGCTACAACTTCCAATGGGCCTGGGCCTCGGCGGTGGCCTGCGGCCTGGCGTTGTAGCGGCCCAGGGGCATCGCGTGGCGGCTGAGGTGACCGGGCTCCTCAAGCGCATGGCCGGCTTCGTGCGCCGCACCGGGTCGATTTCGCACTTGAAGGGCGTGAGATGGCGCCTACGCTGAGAGGGAAACTGACGGACCCTGCCCAGCGCAAAGGAGTGTACCCATGGCCCCGCTCGCTCATCAGCTCGCAAGCGACACCCTCGAGACTCGGCACACCAAGGAGTGGCTGCGCGATTATCAGCGCGTGCGCGCTGCAACCGAGCGCCTGTGCGCGCCGCTGCATCGGGAGGACTACATGGTCCAGAGCATGCCCGATGTCAGCCCGCCGAAATGGCACATCGCCCATGTCAGCTGGTTCTTCGAAGCCTTTCTGCTCATCCCTTTTCTCAAGGACTACCGGTCGCTCGATCCGGCCTACGACTTCCTCTTCAACTCCTATTACGAGACCCACGGCACGCCCTTCCCACGCCCCGAACGAGGCGTTATATCGCGGCCCACCGTAGACGACGTATACCGTTATCGCGCCCATGTCGACGAGGCCATGGCCCGACTGCTCGAAGCGCCGCCCGTCGAGCATGTCGACGAGATCCGCCGTCGCGTGGAGCTGGGGCTTCATCACGAGCAGCAGCACCAGGAATTGCTGGTCATGGACATCAAGCACATCCTGGCGCAGAACCCGTTGTGCCCGGTCTATCGTGATGACCTGCGCGACGATCTCGCCACGTCGCCGGCGGCCACGCCCGGCGAGCTGGCCTGGCTGAATTATCCCGCCGGCGTGCGCCTGATCGGCCATGAGTCGGCTACCGGCAGCTTCGCCTACGACAACGAGATGCCGCGCCACCGGCAGTTCGTCGAGGCCTTCGAACTCGCCGATCGTCCGGTCACCAATGGCGAATTTCTGGCGTTTATCCGCGATGGCGGCTATCGGCGCCCCGACCACTGGCTGGCCGATGGCTGGCAAAGGGTCAAGGACGAGGCGTGGACGGCGCCGCTTTACTGGGTGCAGCGCGATGACGGTTGGTATCACATGACGCTGGGCGGCCTGGTGCCGGTCGACGAGCACGCCCCGGTGTGTCATGTCAGCTTCTACGAGGCCGATGCCTACGCGCGCTGGTCCGGAGCGCGATTGCCCAGCGAGGCCGAGTGGGAAGTCGCCGCCGAGGGCGTGGACATCCACGGCAACTTCGTCGAGAACGATCATCTTCAGCCGGTGGCGAAAGCCACGGATGGCGCCGCGCCGGGCCGGCTATACGGCGATGTCTGGGAATGGACCGGCAGCGCCTATCGCCCCTATCCAGGCTTTCGAACGCTGCCAGGCAGCCTGGGCGAGTACAACGGCAAGTTCATGTCGGGGCAGATGGTGCTGCGCGGCGGCTGTTGCGCCACGCCGCGCTCGCACATCCGCGCGAGCTATCGCAACTTCTTTCCGCCCCAGGCGCGCTGGGCGTTTTCCGGCCTGCGCCTGGCCCGCGACGCATGAGCGCAGCGCAAGCGACAGGGCGAACCGCCCGAGGCGCTGAAACAGGGTCAATCAAGACGCCGAACCCCGCCGGTGTGGCGGGGTTCGGCATTTTCCGGTGAGCGGCATCAGCGATTGATGGCGCGGTAAACCGCCCTTAGCCGGTTGGCCAGCAGCAGGCCGGTCATCACCCGACGTATCATCCGGCCGGTCGCGCGTGGCCGGGTGACCCCGCGCAACGATACCAGGCCCAGTGCGGCAATGGTCGGCGCCCGCCATTGCATGAGTTTCTGCCAGCCATGGTCGATCGGTGCGGTGGCCTCGCGCCAATCGCGCAGAGCCATGCCCATGTCGAGGCGCTGTTGCAGGATCTGCGTCTCGAGCTGATCGCGTCGCGCCAGGCGATCGTTATGCGTCATGCGATGACTCCAGCGCCTGACGATCCTGCTGCATGTGATGCAGGGTCGTTTCCATCAACTTGCGCTGATTGGCGATCTGCTTGGCCTTGGCCGCGAGCAATGCGGCAGCCAGCAATAGCACCAAGGAGCACAAGGCAATGGCCAGCAGGCGATGGTCGTCCCAGTAGAGGACGACCACCAGCAACAACAGCATGCCGACGCCGAACGAGAACAGGATCAGGCTGGCTCCGGCGAGCAACAGTAGCGAAAGCAGGCGGTCTCGCTCGAGTTCGAGTTCGAGCACGGCGAGACGTAGACGCGTCTCGCCCATGGCGACGACATTGCCGATCAGGCGTCGTGCCGCCGAAATGACACGCTCTGCCGGTCCCTGGCCATCGGTCATCAGCGACGTCCAAGCAGCAAGCCGATCACCACCCCGACAGCGGTGCCGACCCCGATGCTGGTCCAGGGATTCTCGTGGACGTAACGGTCGCACAGATCGGCGCTATCGAGAACGCCGTCACGCGTATCGTGGTAAAGCTTTTCACCGCGGGCTTCGAGTCTTCCGCGGGTTTCCTTGAGGCTCCGCTGGGCGCGGTCGCGCATTTCCTTGACGTTGCTGCGGGAGTCTTCGGCAGTCGCGTTGATCAACTCTTCGACAGTATGGGACAGTTGGCGGAGATCTTCCTTCAACTGAGCGGTGCTGGTGTTGTTATCATGCTGTCCGATGGGGAACATGGCCATGTGGTGTCTTTCCTTTGACGGTGAATAACAGTTTCATCATAGCAGCATGACTTGGTGTATCAACGGCTGCCGGGTATACCCGCCAGAAAGGTATTGAGGCTGAAACCGATGCCAAGACGCTGAACGTCGTTGTCATAGTCGATCAGGCTTTCTCCGTAGCCGTCGTAATATTGCACGTGGCCGCGAATCTTGCCGGCCAGCGGAAAGGAATAGTCGAGCTGTACGCCGTAGTTATGCTTGCCGGGGTTGCCCCTCACCATCACCGACAGCTCCTGGTCGCCGAAGGCCCGCGCGACGGTGATGTCGCCGTAGCCGACATAGCTTTCAAGATCGGGGTTGTCGTCGTTACTCTTGCTTTCGGGTATCCGCCAGTGTGGTGCGATGCTCACCGCCCAATCGCCGCGCTGGAACAGCAGGTCGGCGTAGACCCGGTTCCAACTGCGCGACAGTGGCTGTGAACGGCCGTTCGACTGATGGGCAAGGCCAATGCGGTTCAAGGTGTTGGTCCAACCGAGAAACGAGAGATCATTGTCGAAACTGACGAAGACCTCGGGCTCGTAATTGGTCTCGCGAAACGGCGCCGAGGCGTCGGAATTATAGGCCTGCCACCAGCTGCGCTGGGTGTAGGCGAAATACAGATCGCCGTTGTCGCCGAATAGATCGTCGAGCACGTTGATCTTGAGACTGAGCTGGAATTTCACCTCGGAGCTATCGGCCTCCGCGTCGTCGCTGATGGCGTTGAAAGCGCCCTGGTTGGGATCGGTGTTGTATGTCCAGGGCAGCAGATAATTACGCCGATAGGCGGTGATGGCCAAGGGGTTGCGGTTGGATTCGTTCTCGTATTCCCGACGCTTCTGCGCCTGCTCGAGTGCCGATTCAGTGGCGCCTCCCTGTTCGGCATCCTGGGCGATGGCCGCCAGGGGCAGCAGGGTGAGTGACGCGGCCAGTAAGAGTGAGATCGGCAGAGCGATCGGCGCAGCCATAGGGACATCCTGTAGGAAGACATTCGGATAGTCGTTTCTACCATGACTTGCCGGCAAGTCAATTCCCGGCGGCAATTGCCAAGGATCGTGGGTCCCCGCACAATCGCTTGGCGAAACAGTCGACAGTAAAGGCGGGCAGGCGTGGCGAATCAGCGGTGGTGGACAGGATGGCTGATGGCGATCGCAATGATCGCTTTGCTGGGTGGCCCGGCATGGGCGCAGGAGGACATGGCGCTGCCTGAACGGGACAGGGTCTCGCAGCGTCTGGAGACGCTCAAGGCCATCGACAAGCCCGACAGCAGCGAGCAGGCAGCCATGGATATCCTGCGTGGCGTGCTCGATACCTTCGACAAGCTGGAGGACATCGCCCAGGCGCGCACTGAGCTCGAACAGCGCCTCGAGCAGGGTCCCCAGGCGATCGAGCGGCTGCAGCGTGCTGCCCGGCAAGCCGAAAACGCCGAGCTGCCCAGCGCCGAGGCGCTGAAGAATACCCCCCGCGATGAACTCGAAGCCAACGTCAGCGAGATGCTTGATCGGCTGCAGAGCCTGCGCGATAGCCTGGCCGATGCCAATTCGCGGCTGATCGCCGCCCAGACCCTGCCCGAACGCGCCCAGGCGACGATCAGCGAATCGCTGGACAGGATCGAAGCGTTGCGCTCTGCCCGCGATCAGCTGCCGACCGGCGCGGACGGACCCGAAGTCTGGAAGATCCAGGTCGAGATGCAGCTTGCCGAGCGCGAACTGGCCCTCAAGCGTCGCCAGCTGGAGACCAACGCGCGTAGCCGCGAACTCGCCCAGCAACGTCGCGATGCGCTGATCAGACAGAACAAGGCGCTCCAGGACCGACTCGATCTGCTTCAGGCCATTCTCGACCAGCGCCGTCGCGAGGAACTCGAGTCGACGATTGCCGAAGCGGCCAGTCGCGACCCGTTGATCGCCAACGAGCATCCGATGGTGATGCGGGCTCAGTCGACAAACCGCGAACTCAGCCAGTCGCTGCTCGACGCCATCGATCGCCGCTATCGCTATGAACGCGAAGCCATCAAGGTGCGCACTCAACTGGACCGGGTGCGCCAGGTACAGCGCACCCTCAACGAGCAGATCGAGGCGATTCGCGGCAGCCTGCTGCTGTCGCGCATTCTGCGCGAACAGCGCAGCTCGCTACCCTCGATAGATGCCCAGGACGGGTTGCAGGAGGTCATCGCCGACGTGCGTCTCGAGCAGTTCGAACTGAGCCGTCAACGCGAGTCGCTGCGCGATGCTGAAGCGCTGGCCAGACAGCGGATCGGGGATGCCGACGTCGAGGCCACCCCGGCACTGCTCGATTCGCTGTCCGGCCTCTACCGGTCACGGCGTGAGCTCATCGACCAACTCGAGCAGGAATATGGCGAGCTGTTGACCACCGCGATCGATCTGCAGCTCACTCAGCAGCAGCTGGTATCGATCAGCCGTTCGCTGCGCTCGACCATCGAGGAGCAGTTGTTCTGGGTGGCCAATCGCAGCCCGCTCGATCTCGGCTGGCTACGCAAGCTGCCCGCCACGCTGGCCGCCAATGCCAGCCCGGCCATCTGGCAGGAGCGCCTGGCGGCGCTTTGGCAGCCGTTGCAGGCCAAGGCCCTGTGGGCGCTGCCGGTATGGCTGTCGGCGGGCGTGCTGCTGTTGCGTCGGCGACGGATCAAGCAACGCCTGCTGGCGCTGCATGACGAGATCGGCCGACTCAAGCGCGACACCCAGATGCACACGCCGCGGGCGATCGCCATGAATGCGTTGCTGGCCGCGCCCTGGCCGCTGGCGCTGGCCGGCGCCGGGCTGGCGCTGGCCAAGGGCACCGAGGGTAATGCGCAGCTGTTGGGCATGGCCCTGCTGCAACTGACATTGGCCTGGGGGGTGATCGAACTGGCGCGGCGGCTGTTGATCAGCGATGGCGTCGCGGTGCGCCATTTCCACTGGCCCGGCGGCTATGCCTCGCGGTTGCGACGGCTGCTGTGGTGGCTTGGTGTCGCGTTGATACCGGTGCTGTTGATCAGCACCCTGGCACGCGACAACGGTCCGACCCTGGCCGAGCAGCCGATCGCGCTGTTTCTGCTGCTGAGCGGGCTGCTGGCGTTGAGCGTGCTGATCGCCCGCTTGATCCTGGCCCACATACCGTTTTTCGGGACCAAGGTGTTCCGGCTGCTGCTGGGTCTGGCGCTGTCGCTGGTGACCGTGGTACTCGCCGGGCTGATCGTGATGGGTTACGAATACACCGCGCTGCAACTGGTCGGCCGCTTCGTGTTCAGCCTGTACATCCTGGGCGCCTGGATACTTATCGAGGCTGCAGTGGTCCGCGGCTTGGCGGTGGCGGCTCGGCGCCTGGCCTACCGGCGCGCGGTGGCGCGTCGCCGCGCCCAGGCCCAGGAGGGCGCCGAGGGCGGACTGGAGTTGATCGAGGAGCCGCCGCTGGATCTCGAACAGGTCAACCAGCAGTCGCTGCGGCTCTCCAAGCTGATCCTGTTCCTCGGTTTTACGCTGGTGCTCTACCTGGTCTGGGCCGACCTGCTGACCGCGCTGGCGTATCTCGACAGTATCGCCGTATGGACGATCGAGCAGGGCAGCGGCGAGGCGATCGGTCAGACGCCGATCACCATCGCCGACGTGTTGACCAGCCTGATCACGGTGGTGCTGACGTCATTGATGGCACGCAACCTGCCTGGCCTGCTCGAGGTGATGGTGCTCTCGCGGCTGTCGCTCAAGCAGGGCAGTGCCTACGCGATTTCCTCGTTGTTGTCGTATGTCATCGTCGGCACCGGCATCGTCATCGCGCTGGGTACGCTGGGCGTGTCATGGGACAAGCTGCAATGGTTGGTGGCGGCGCTGGGCGTGGGGCTGGGGTTCGGCCTGCAGGAAATATTCGCCAACTTCATCTCGGGGTTGATCATCCTTTTCGAACGCCCGGTGCGGATCGGCGACACCATCACGCTGGGCCAGTTGCACGGCACGGTCAGCCGTATCCGCATCCGTGCGACCACGGTGACCGACTTCGATCGCAAGGAGATCATCATCCCCAACAAGACCTTCGTCACCGACCAGCTGATCAACTGGTCGCTGTCGGACAACATCACCCGAGTGGTGCTGAATTACGGCGTGGCGCACGGCTCGGACCTGGATACGGTGCATCGGCTGTTGCGCGCGGTGGCGGACGACAACAAGCGCGTGCTCAAGGACCCCGAGCCGCAGGTGTTCTGCACCAGCTACGGCGCCACGGCGTTCAACTTCGAGCTGCGAGTCTTCGTCAACGACCTGCTCGACAGGCTCTACGCGGCCGACGAGATCAATCGCCGGCTGGATGCGCTGTTCCGCGAGCACGGCATTCGCGTCGCCTTCAATCAGATGGATGTCTGGCTGCACGACAGCGATGGCCAGGTGGCTCAGGTGAGCTCGCAAAGTGGCGCCGCTCGCCCGCTGGGCGGCGTTGACGAACCCCGGCGCAGACCGGGCCCGCGCGGGCAGTCCGATGCGGACGACGCTGAGACCTGACGGGCGGTCAGCGGCGTCGCGCGTGGAGCAGGAATTCGCGGTTGCCGTCGCCACCGCGGATCGGGCTTTCGCGCCAGGCTTCGACGCTGAAGCCATGCTCGACACAGCAGGCGTGGATGCGCGCCTCGACGCCAACATAGAGGCGTGTATCGCTGACGATGCCGCGTGCGTCGACATTGCCGGGGCCGACCTCGAACTGCGGCTTGACCAGCGACAGCAGATCGCCGCCGCCGGCCAGCAACTGCGCCAGTTGGGGCACGATCAGCGTCTGCGAGATGAACGAAACGTCCATGACCGCTGCCGTCGGTCGCAGCGGCGAGCATCGCTCGATGGCGGCGTGCAGTCGGGCATCGCCGGCCATTGCCCGGGCGTTTAGGCCTTCGATGCAGGTCACGCGGACAGCGTCGCGCAGCGTCGGATCGAGCTGGTCATGGCCGACTTCGATGCCGATCACGTGGACCGCGCCGCGTGCCAGTGCGCAATCGGTGAAGCCACCGGTGGATTGGCCGACATCCAGCACCACGCGCCCATCGAGACGTAGCTCCAGGGCATCCAGCAACGCCTCGAGCTTGAGTCCCGCGCGGGAGACATAGCGCTCCTCGGCGTCCTCGGCGATTACCAGGCGGCTGTCGTCGGGAACTTTCTCGCCGGGCTTGGTCAGCGGCCGCTGCGGGGCGTCTTCGAGGGTCACTCGGCCGTGACGGATGAGCCGCTGGGCGCGGGTGCGCGAGCGCGCCAGACCCAGCGCCAGCAGCAACTGATCGAGTCGCATCATCGGGCCGCCTCGCTGGGTGGTACATCGAGCGCAGCGGCGGGTATGTCGGCGGACGGGGCTGCGCGCTGGAACTCGCGCCTCCAGCGGCTCAGCAGCGCTTCGCGCTTGAGGTTGTCGAGGGTCGCCAGCAGGCCCGGGCCGATGTCGATCGGGCGCAAGGCATCGCCCAGCCGCTCACGCAGGGCATTGGCGCTGCCCGGGCCGCTCAGCGCCGGATGGATCGTCCCCAGTGGTGTGAGCCGACCGATCGCGCGCTGGCCATACTCGCTCAGCAGGTAATCGAGAAAGCGGCGTGCGGCGTAGGGATTGCGGGCATCTCGGGCGATGAAGGCCAGCCGGTGCGTCACCAGCGCATAGTCCTTGGGCACCACGACTTCGAGCTCGGGGTGCTCGCGCGCGAATTCCCGGGCGTAGCTGCCCAGCAGGTTGTAGCCGATCCAGTAGCGTCCTTGCGCCAGCCCCTCGAGCATTTCGCGGGTGGTGCCGACCAGCGCGGTATCGACCCGGCCGAGCGCGGCCACCAGTTCCCAGTAGCGTGGTGACAGGCGCGCCTCCTCGATGGCATAGCTGTAGCCGGCGCCGCTGGTTGCCGGATCATAGGTGACGACGCGCCCACGCAGCGCCTCGGCATGGCGCTCGAGGCGCTCGAGAAGATCGGCGTGGCTGTCGATCGCGCCGAAGCGTTCGGCGACGTCGCGGCGATAGACGATCACTACCGGCTCGAAGGTGATCGCGAACAGCTCCTGGCGCCAGCGCGCCCAGGCCGGCCAGGCGCGGGCCGCGGCGCTGTCGAGCGGCTGCGCATAGCCGTTGTTGGCCAGCCAGTACTGCCAGGGCATCGCCGAGGACATGACCACGTCGGCGCGCTCGGCGGCTCCCGCGTCGAGAAAGGTGCGGTACACCGCCAGGGTGGAGAGGTTACGATAGACGATCTCGATATCCGGGTTGCGACGTTGGAAATCTTCCAGCAGCGGTGCGATCAACGGCGTATCGAGCGCGGCGTTAATGACCAGGCGCGAACGGGGCCGCTCGTCGTCCCGAGCCGCTCCGTCGTTGAACGCTGGTCCGTCGGTTAGCGCGGGATAGTTCAATTGCGCCTGGGCGAGGACGCCGAGACTCAGGCCACTCAGCACAAGGCCGGCCAGCAGCGCGACCAGCCGATTGGTGTGGGGTGTCGTCATGCACGGTCTCCCAGGAATGTCATGGTCACGCGCAAGCCGCCGCCGCTGGCTTCGTACAGGGTCAGTCGAGCGGCGTGGGCGCGGGCGATGCCATCGACGATCGCCAAGCCCAGCCCCGAGCCCTCGCCGGCGTTGCGACCGCGGTGAAAAGGCCTCAGTACCAGCAAGCGCCATTCGGCGGCGATGCCCGGGCCGTCGTCCTCGACCTCCAGGGCTGGCGGGGCGGCGCTCACTCGCACGGTGATGTGCCGCGCGCCATAGCGTCGCGCATTGTCGATCAGGTTGGCGAGCGCTTCCTCGAGCTGCCAGCCGATGCCCTCGATCAAGACGGGCTCGTCGGGTGCCTCGAGGCCCAGGTCGACGCCGTCGCGATAGCAGGCGTGCAGGGCGCTGCGGGTCGCCTCGCGAGCGATGGCGGTCAGTTCCAGGCGGCTCAGCTCGGGCTTGGCCTCGGGGTTGTTGAGTCGGGTCAGCGAAAGCAGCTGAACGGCCAGCCGGGCGGTGCGTGCACTGGCTTCCTGAATGGTTTCCAGGGCACTGTGCCAAGCCTGGGGCTGGTCCTTGCGCAAGGCCAGCTCGGCGCGCGCCGAGATCCCGGCCAGCGGCGTGCGCAACTGATGCGAGGCGTCGCCGATGAAGCGTTCCTGGTTAGCGCGCACGCGGCGCATTCGCGCCAACAGCTCGTTGAGGGTCTCGCGCAGCTCGGCCAGTTCGCGAGGCAGCTCGAGGGACAGCGGGGCGAACGTGCGCGGGTCGCGTTCGCGAATCGCCCGGCGTAGCCGGGTCAGCGGAGCCAGGGCGACGCGTACTGCCAGCAGCACCACGCCCACGGCGAGCAGGGCCATGGCGGCGATGCGCCCCAGGCTGCCCTGGAACAGCGCCCAGGTCAGCCGCTCACGGCCTTCGCGGGTGTGTGCGACGCGCACTTCGAAACGCTCGCGCTGGCTCCAGCCCTCGAGCTGCGAGGTGCGCACGGCGACGCGCAGCGCCATGCCGCGCCAGTTGGTGTCGCTGTACTGCAGCGGCTGAGGGTCGTCGCTCTGGCGGACCGGGGCCGGCAGATCGGCGTTGCCGGTGACGAATTCGCCACGCTCATTGTAGAGCGCATAGAAGACCCGCTCCTCGGCGTCGGTGGCGAGCATCTCGAGCGCCGCCGGGGGAAGATCCAGCCACAGTTGGTCGTCTTGCTTCTTGACCTGCTCGGCGATCGCCAGCGAGGCGGCCTCGAGCAGTCGGTCGAAGGCGCGGTCGGCGGTATCCCGCGCGCCCAGGTAAGCCTGGATGAGCATCAACGCGCCGAGCCCCAGCAGGGGCAGCAGCAGCCAGGCCATCAGCCGGCGGTAGAGGCTGCCACCGCCCGTCGTGGCGGCGTTGTTCTGCTCGCGACCGGTCATGTCGGTGCCAGCAGGTAGCCGAGGCCGCGCACCGTATGCAGCGTGACGTCGCTGTCGCCCAGCCGGCGACGCAGGCGATGGACATAGACCTCGATGGCGTTGTCGCCGAGCGCTTCGCCGGCAAAGGCTTCGCTGGCAAGTTGCCGGCGATCGATCGGCTCGCCGGCGCGGCGCATCAGGCAGCTCAGCAGGCGCTGTTCCCGCGGCGGGAGGCTGAGCGGCTCACCGCCCAGCGTGAAGCGCTGCGCCAGGCTGTCGAACACGAGACTGCCGAC
>Ga0114911_1001262_pt1 | contig 13697 bp, 16 predicted proteins | sample MalvireepMed_904_FD_89688 | JGI IMG/M metagenome (GOLD analysis project Ga0114911, IMG submission 89688) | Marine viral communities from the Global Malaspina Expedition - Malaspina viral metaG DeepMed_904 | ecosystem: Environmental > Aquatic > Marine > Oceanic | place: Mediterranean Sea...
CGTTCCGTCGAGCTGATCGAGCAGTCCGGTCAGGCCATCCGTGCGGCCATCGGGGCCTCCTTCCCTGTCTTTCTACCCCCTGACCGAAGGCATCCAGCCGTCCGGTCGGTATCGTGATTACTGGCTGAACAAGCCGCGCCGGGCATGCTTGAGCGATATCTGATCGTTCAAGGTCCAGAAATCGTAGAGCACGCCGATCAGGAACAACCCGCCCGTGAACAGGTAGATCAGCCCCGTGAGCCATTTACCCATGTACATGCGATGCAGGCCGAACACGCCCAGGAACGTCAGCAAGATCCAGGCCAGCGTGTAGTCGGTCGGTCCGGTGTGAAAACGCATGTCAGCCTGACGGTCCATTGCCGGAATCAGGAACACGTCGATCAGCCAGCCGATCCCCAGCAGCCCGAAGGTGAAAAACCAGATCGTGCCGGTGATCGGCTTGCCGAAATAGAAGCGGTGAGCCCCGGTGAAGCCGAAGATCCACAGTAGATAGCCCACCAGCTTGCTATGCGTGTTGCTGGACGCAAATTGTGTCACGCCTCGCTCCTTGTAAAGGACTGAAGAATAGCAGGACGGCCCAAGCCGCGGGAGCATCTCTAAGTGAGCCTGCCGGCTCGCCCCTGCCTACTTGACGCAGCCGGCAATCTTACCATGGAGCGATGTTGAAACCTCATGGTCGCTCGCCATGGGCCCCGCCGGGCCACGTGTAAAAACCATTGACTCCGCCCCCGTGCCATGGGTCATGCGGGTCTGGACGCACTCGGAATTAGCATCTATGGTGCTTGATGCGGGCATCGTGACGTGCAAGACCCTCTTCGAGCGTCGCTTGGCGTGGTCGATGACAACGATGCACACGCCGCTGCGTGGGTCAACAAGCAGAATGGCGTCAATAGGTTATCGGTTTCCGAAGACTTCCAGTACGCCTTTTCCTTGTCACCTCACGCATGACGCGCACATCGCGAGCCAAGGTTCTCGCAGCCCAGCACCATCAATGCTTAGTTAAGGAAAAATCGACAATGGCAACTGGCACTGTCAAGTGGTTCAACGATACGAAAGGCTACGGTTTCATCTCTCCCGATGACGGCGGTGATGATCTGTTCGCCCATTTCTCCGAGATTCAGGCTGAAGGCTTCAAGACCCTGCAAGATGGCCAGAAGGTCTCCTTCGAGGTCACTCAGGGCAAGAAAGGACTTCAGGCCGCCAATATCAAGGCGCTCTAGCGCCTGTGAGCGCTTGCCGGTCGCAGGCGGGTCCTCGCACGAGGCAGCGCCAAGTGAAGCCCGCCTCGGCGGGCTTCACTTACGTACCGCGGCTGGTCAGACTCACCTCTGGAGTGCGACCAAATTAAGCTTGACCCGCAACGTTTAAAAGCGCATCCTTGATGCGATTGGTTTGTAGACAGAATGACGTCAGTTGTTAATCGATTCCCTCGATAACCCCGTGCGCGTTTCTCTGGCTTATAAGCCTCGCACCGGCGGTTCGTAGCAGTCCGCAAGGCTTCACGTAATCGCATCATCATCAGTAAGTTAGATAGTTAAGGAATTCGACAATGGCAACTGGCACTGTCAAGTGGTTCAACGATACCAAGGGCTTTGGCTTCATCTCTCCGGACGACGGTGGTGATGACCTCTTCGCTCACTTCTCCGAAATTCAGGCAGAAGGCTTCAAGTCTCTGCAAGACGGCCAGAAGGTTTCCTTCGACGTCACTCAGGGCAAGAAAGGCCTCCAGGCCGCTAACATCAAGCCGGCCTGATACGTCTAACCACGTACAGGTTGCACCGATCGCCACGTCCCTGGACGTGGCATTGTAAAAAAGGTCCGCACATGCGGACCTTTTTTAATGCTCGACCACCAGATTCAATTGGTGCTCGAGCTTGCACTGCCCTCGGTCGTCTCATCGGGCTCGATCGACAGCTGTTCCTTGACGTCCTGTTTCTGCGCTTGCTCGAACTGCTCGTTGAGTTCCTTCTCGGCCTCCTTGAATCGCCGCTCGGTTTCCTTCAAGGCCTCACTAACGTTGCTCCCGGAACTTTCCCAGGAACCATTTGCTGCCGATGCGTCCGCCGGCTCACCTACCACGGCATCGCCTGTAACCGTATCGCCGTTCTGTTCCGCCTCGCCGGGCTGCGCGGTGTCGCCGCCTCCGCCGGCATCGGCCTGGGCCTGTTCACCGGTCGAGCCGCTACCTGCCGCCGTACCCGCTGTGTCTTCCGCCGCTGGCGTGCCGTCACGCGAGATGCGCCCGGCTTCGCTGTCCTCGATCGACGCCTGAGATGATTGAGACGATTGGCCGCTCTCCTCGACCGCCGGGGCGCCGTTGTCATCGTCGCCACCGTTACAGCCCGCCAGGCCGAGCATTAGCGCCAAGGGTAGAACCGTCGTCATCCAGGACGTCTTGGCCATCGGGTATTCTCCTCGTCGTGAATAAAAGGGTTTGTTGACGCCGCGTCATTGCAGCAAACGCCGCGCCTGGGTGCAAGGCACGCTAGACGCCGATGTCTTCGTTCCAGACATCGGGATGCCGGGCAATGAACCTCGCCATCAACTCGCGACAGGGCTCGCTATCGAGCACTTCGAGCGCAACGCCCTGTTCGCGCAGGTGCGCCTCGGCGCCCATGAAGGTGCGGTTCTCGCCGATCACCAGCCGCGGAATGCCATACAGCAGGACAGCCCCGCTGCACATCGGGCACGGCGACAGCGTGGTATAGAGCGTCGCTTCGCGATACACCGAAGCCGGTTGGCGCCCGGCATTCTCCAGGGCATCCATCTCACCGTGCAGTATTGCACTAGCTCGCTGCTGGCGCTGATTGCGGCCGCGACCGATGATCCGTCCGCCGTGGACCAGCACCGAGCCGATCGGCACGCCGCCTTCGGCCAACCCCTTGCGCGCCTCCTCGATCGCCGCCTGCATAAAGATATCCATGCCAGCCCCCGCCTCAGGTCGCGAACAACTGCCCTTCGATATCGCGAAATGCCTTGAACTCCAAGGCATTACCCGAAGGGTCGCAGAAGAACATGGTGGCCTGCTCGCCGGGCTCGCCCCGAAAGCGAATGTAGGGTTCGATCTCGAAGCGAACCCCGGCCTGAGTCAGGCGATCGACCAGCTCTTCCCAGTCGCCCATGCTCAATACGACGCCGAAATGCGGGACCGGGACACCGTGTCCGTCGACCGGGTTGCGATGTACGCCAGTCTCTTCCTCATCGAGCTCTGGATTGAGATGACAGACGAATTGATGTCCGTAGAGGTTGAAATCGACCCAGCGTTCACTGGAGCGCCCCTCCGGGCAACCCAGCAACTCGCCGTAGAAACGCCGAGCCTCGGCGATATCACGGACCTGAACGGCCAGATGGAAAGGGTTGGGCATAGCGGGTTCTCCTCGAATAGCAATCACGGACAGTGGGGTGAATTCAAAAGCCGGCTCGCACCGGGCATCGACAGCTTGATGGCATGCGGCTCGAGCGATACTTCGAAATGTTGGAGATGACGCGGCTCGCCATCAAGATTGAGCGGAAAGCGAGTGTCGCTGCGAAAGCTCAACCGGGACGCGCGAATCGTCCGAACGAATTCGCCATCCGCCGGCAATCGTTCTATTTCGCCAAGCAATTGGCGCATGTCATGCAACGACGAGAAGTGGCGCACGATGACGATCTCGAGCAGACCATCGTCCAGCTTGGCGGCCGGCGCCAGACATTGCCCGCCACCGGCCTGGGAGCCGTTGCCGATCGCCAACAGAAACAGCGGTGTGGTCAGCTCGCCACCCGGCCAGCTGAGTGCGCCCTGATACGGCTGATAGCGCCAGGCCTTGAGCATGCCCATCAACGAGTAGGCACCGCCGCCCAGCAGGCGCTTCAAGGCGACCGGCGTCGAGGTGGTGATCTCGGCGCCGAAGCCACCAGTGGCCATGTTGATGAAGCAGTCTTCACCGAGGCGAGCCACATCCACGTCGTGCACGCGACCGGTCAGCGCGAGTTCGAGCGCCGGTTGCGGTTCCAGCGGCAGCCCCACCCCATGGGCGAAATCATTGGCACTGCCCAGCGGCAGAATGCCTAGCGCCGGGCGCCGCTCCGACGCCACGGCCATCAGCCCGGCGACGATCTCGTTGACCGTGCCGTCGCCGCCTCCGGCAACAACGCGCGACACCCCCTCGTCGGCCGCCTCACGTACCAGGCGCAGGCCGTCGCCGCTTTCCCAGGTGACGCGTACATCCAGCGCATGGCCCTCTTCGCGCAATGCAGTGACTGCTTCGCGCACTTCATCGATCTGTGCCGATTTGCCGTTTATGATCAAGCGCGCCAGGTTACTCGACTGAGCCATTCACTGCATTCCCTGTACTGTCATTCCATTGATCGCTATACCTTCGCCTGTCGGCGCCTGCATCGCAAGCGACACATCAGGCCGTCACTGCCCTTCATGTCAGGCACAGCGCGCCATTGAGATAGCTGTAGAGCCGCGCCCCCTGAGCCGGCGTAAAGGCATCGCGTTCCGCGGCGAATGCCACCGTGGTCGTGGCACAGGCACCCAGCCCTTGAAGAATACGCGACGCATAGAGCGGTCCGAGGCTGGTCGCCGCGATGTCCGGCAGCGCGCCGAGCGCATTAGAGTGCCGAGCCGACCAGCAATGCCGGGCGGCGGCGGTCGGTCAGCGGTCCCACCACGATCTGGCCGAGACCGACGCTTGACAGCAACAGCGTGATGATGATCTGCAGCGCCGTGGCGGGCTGCCCGAGATCGGCGGCCATGACCGGCAACGACGGCAGGTAGATATCGATCGCCAGCGGCGTCAACATTACGCTGGCGACCAGTAGCCACATCAGGCTGGCTCGGGTGGGCGGGATGACCATGGGTGCTCCAGAAGTAGCGGAGAGCCACTGTAACGCCCTACCTGCGAATGGCAAGCGATTCACTCACCGGCCTGCGACAGGTGAAACTCGAGCAGATCGCGCGACGAATGCCGCAAATGCCCGGCCAGGCGGGTCAGGTTCTGGCGATCCTTGGTCTGCAACACCATGTGGTAACGATAGACCGCGCCATGCTCACCCAGGCTATAGCTCATCGACTTGACCACGCAGCCATGCCGACCGACGAGCTCGCGAACCTGTTCTTCGCTCGGCGTCTTCTCGATGGCATAACTGAGCACATGATCGGCGTAGTACTCGCTGGGCAGGCGCAGCTCGACCCAGCGAAACAGCGACAGCGTCAACAGCGTAGCCACGGTGGCGGTCAGCGCCGGCAACCAGAAGCCCACGCCGAACAGGATACCCAGCGCCGAGGTGATCCAGATCGAGGCCGCCGTGGTCAGTCCATGAACGTTCAAGCCCTCCTTGAAGATCACTCCGGCGCCGAGAAAGCCGATCCCGGTCATGATGCCTTGCGCCATACGCGTGGGATCGGTACGAATCGCCGACTCGGGCATATTGGTGTCGAGCCACTGCCACTGGTTGGTACTGACGATCATCAGCAATGCCGATGCGCCACAGACCAGCGCATGAGTGCGAAACCCCGCGGGGCGCCCATGGAAACTCCGCTCCAGCCCGATCAGGCTGCCCGCCAGCCACGCAGCACCCAAGTAATAGAGCATCTCCAGACTTTCTCCAGGCATGTGCCACTCCCTGTGTCATCAGTCAATTACAAGAATAGCCAAGTTCAGCATTGCAAAGGCTTGCCAGCCCGCATGCGTTCGTCCACAGCCAGTGGGCATCGTTGCCGGCCGTTGCGGGCAACGTGGTCGGCACCTTTGCGCTGATCAACCACGCCCAGTTACCCAGCGACACTTGAGCCCGTCGTTACAACGCAAACGGCCGCCCGAAGGCGGCCGTTTGCGTCGCAGAGGCCTGACCCGGATCAGGCGGTGATCGCCGCCGCGTTGGCCTCGCGCTCGCTGGCCGCCGTGCGCCCGGCGCGGTTGAGCGCCGAAAGCACCGCCTTGAGCGAGGCGCTGACGGTATCGCCGTCTTCGGCCATGCCGCTGACCCGCCGGCCATCGACATTGAGCTGGACGAAGGCGATCGCCACGGCGTCGCTGCCTTCGCCGAGCGCATGCTCGCCGTAATCGACCACGTTTACCGAGCTGCCGCTATGGCGCTGCCAGGCATCCATGAACGCCGATATCACGCCGTTGCCGTTGCCCTCAAGCGTCAGCACCCGATCGCCATCTTGCAACGTGACGGTCAGCTGCTCGGCCTCGTCGCGATTCAGACGATAGCCCTTGAGCGTGAGCGGCACCTCGTTGGCGAACGTGGTCAGCAATATGTCGCGAATCTGCTGACTCGAGAGTTCGCCGGGCACCTTCTCGCTGGCCTGCTGCACGTGCGGGGCCAGTTCCAGCGTCATCCAGCGCGGCAGGCTGATGCCGAAATCACGCTCGAGCAGGAACGCCATTCCACCCTTGCCCGACTGACTGTTGACGCGAATCACCGCCTGGTAGTCGCGTCCCAGATCGTGCGGATCGATGGGCAGATAGGCGACCTGCCACGGCTCGTCGGCGCCCTGCTGGTGCAGACACTTGCGGATCGCATCCTGATGGCTGCCCGAGAAGGCGGTATAGACCAGCTCGCCGATCCAGGGGTGGCGCGGATGCACTGGCAGATTGGTGCACTCGGTGCAGACCTGAATGATCTCGTCGGGGTTCGACAGATCGAGCTCGGGGTCGATGCCTTGACTGTACAGGTTCATGCCCAGGGTCACGATATCCATGTTGCCGGTGCGCTCGCCGTTGCCCAGCAGCGTGCCCTCGACGCGATCGGCACCGGCCAGCAGGCCGAGTTCCGCCGCTGCCGCCGCGCCGCCGCGATCATTGTGGGTGTGCAGCGAGATGATCGCCGCGTCGCGGTTGGCGAGATGGGTGATGAAATACTCGATCAGATCGGCGAAATGATTCACCGGGCCGACCTCGACGGTGGCCGGCAGATTGAGGATGCAGGGATTTTCCGGTGTCGGTTGCCAGATCGCCATCACCGCCTCGCAGATCTCCACCGCGTAGTCGGGCTCGGTGCTGGTGAAGCTTTCCGGCGAATACTGGAAGCGCCATTCGGTGTCCGGGTAGCGTTTGGCGTATTCCTGCACCCAGCTCGCGCCCTGGCGGGCGATCTCGACCACCCCGGCGCGATCCATCTCGAAGACCCGCTCGCGCTGGGCGGTCGAGGTGGAGTTGTAGACATGGACGATGGCCCGCTTGACCCCTTCGAGCGCTTCATAGGTACGCGCAATCAAGTGCTCGCGAGCCTGGACCAGCACCTGAACGGTCACGTCGTCGGGGATCTGGTCCTCCTCGATCAGCCAGCGCACGAAATCGAAATCGGGCTGACTGGCCGCCGGAAAACCGACTTCGATCTCCTTGAGCCCCACCTTCACCAGCAAGGCCCATAGCCGCTTCTTCTGTTCGACGTTCATCGGCTCGAGCAACGCCTGGTTGCCGTCGCGTAGGTCCACGCTCGCCCAGATCGGCGCGCGGCTCAGCGTGCGCGACGGCCACTGGCGTGGCTGGGTCAGCGGTACCGGCGTTGCCGGCGTGTACTTGCGATGGTCGAACGAAGCCATGGGTCTGATCCTTACCGGTGATGAACGAAAGCAGCGGTGGCCGCAGGCGGAATGGGCGCCGCGGGCCGGATAGGCGTTAGCGGCAAAGCGAAGCCGGCTCTCGTGAAGCCGACATCTGAGCGAAACATAGCATTCCGGATAGCGCTTGTGACGATGGCTACCAGTCTAGCCGCGATTGCGCGGCGATGGATTGCTAATTTCGGATGAATGCGTGGGCCAAGCGGCATAAAATTGCCTGTCTTACGCCATTACCAACAGGTTGTTGCCAACCATGACCAGTATTTCGCCAACAGCTGCTCTCGACCGTTATGATCGATCCATTCTCGACGTGCTGCAACGCGATGGCCGCATCAGCAATCAGGAACTCGCCGAGCGCATCGGCCTGTCGCCGTCCCCTTGCCTGCGCCGCGTCCGCGCGCTGGAAGACAGCGGCTTGATCGTCGGCTATCGCGCCATGGTCGACAGCAAGCGGCTCGGTTACAGCCTGATGGCGCTATTGCACATTTCGATGGATCGCCACACGCCGGAACGTTTCGCCAACTTCGAAGCCAAGGTCGCCGCGCTTTCCCAAGTGCAGGAGTGCTTGCTGATAACCGGTCAGGAAGCCGACTATCAGCTCAAGGTCGTGGTACGCGACATGGACGATTACCAGGATCTGCTGCTCAACCGCATCACCCGCATCGAAGGCGTCAGCGGCGCCCACTCGAGCTTCGTGCTCCGCCGGGTCATCGACAACCCCGTGCTCCCGACGGGGTGAGCCCGCCGGAAAGCCGGACTAGGGCGGCCGCCTGCTATTGGGCCGCGTGATGCACAGTCTCGCCAGGCCCACACCGCACGGCATTGGCGCCGGGCAACCGACTCACGTAGCATCAGCGGATATCTGCGCCGACCCGGCCTGCCCCCACTCAGCGGGAGACGTGGCCCTTCGGGACCTGTACGAGATGTATCTACTCCGCCTACTGCGCCGTCGGCAGACCTCCGCAAGGGTCACCCAGCGGTTGAATATCGACATGCGCGCGCGGCTGGCCAGCGATTACAGCGATTATCGCCTCAAACAAGGAATCCATGATCAAGGGCCGCTGGAGGTGGCAGGTGCAAGATCACGTACTGATCATCAACAGCCCGAACAACAACGCTGCTGTCTACTTCGAGCGCCTGGTGAGCCAGTTGCGCTCGACCGCGGAGCTGCATGACACCCCGGCGCGGGCCAAGGCGATCATCGTGCTGGCCCGCGACGAGTACAGCCGGGTATCCGATAGCATCACCCTGGACGTATTGAGCCAGCTGCAGGAGCTCTGCCAGGCGGGGCTACCCTACACCGTGGCCGAATGCGTTCACGAGGACAGTCGCAGGCGCACTGAAATGGCGGGCGCCAGCACCACGCCACGCCCGATCCGCGCCTACCCGGAGATGCTGGTCCGTTCGCTGGTGGCGCCGGGGGCGGAAAAGATTCTCGAGAACCTGTTCACCCATCACGACGACCATGCCATGCGCTATCCGGTTCATCTTGAAGACGCCGTGTGGTCCGACGTGACCTGCCGGCTGATGACGGCGGGCATGGGCACGCTGATGGCTTACGTGGCGGAGGACGGCCACATCACCTGCCACCCGGCCCACGACCACCGCTTCAATGCCAGGCCTTGATATTGATGGTACGCGAGGAGCTCGTGCCCACCGCCCAGGACATCGAGCGCTGTGTCCAGCAAGCCATGCTTGGCAACTACCGACCGTGAAGTTACGGGCCGGCGAATCCTGCAGTATGTTGGGCCACCGATTTTCCCAGATCCAAGTGCCATGAACCGACTCCTTTCCGCCTCGGCCGCGACGTCGGAGCCCGACGACAGCGTGTCGCGCTACCTGGCGCGTCGCCGTCGTCATATTGCGTTGATCGCGATCACCGCACTAGCGATGCTGACGGCATTTTTCGCCGACGTGGCCACCGGGCCCGGTCAGTACCCGTTGCGCGCGTTGCTGGCGGCTCTGATCGATCCCGATTCCGCGTCGCGCATGCTCGCCGTGGTGGTCTGGGAGATTCGCCTGCCGACGGCGCTGATGGCGGTGCTGGTGGGCATCAGCCTGGCCCTGGCGGGGGCCGAGATGCAGACCATCCTCGACAATCCGCTGGCCGATCCTTTCACGCTGGGCATCTCCTCGGCGGCCAGTTTCGGCGCGGCGCTGGCGATCATCCTCGGCCTGGGCGTCGTGCCGCTCGCCGGGACGCTGCTGGTTACCGCCAACGCCTTCGCGCTGGCGATGCTCGCCGCGCTGCTGATCTGGGGAATCAGCCGGCTGAGGGGCGTGACGGTACAGACCATGGTGTTGATGGGCATCGCCATGATGTTCTTCTTCAACGCCCTGCTCGGGCTGATGCAGTACCTGGCCTCGGCCGAGGCGCTGCAGCAGCTGGTGTTCTGGTCGCTGGGCAGCCTGGCCCGATCGAGCTGGGAAACGGTCGGCCTGGCGCTGCTGGCGCTGCTGGCCACGCTGCCGGTGTTCCTGGCCGCCGGCTGGCGGCTCACCGCGCTGCGCCTCGGCGATCTGCACGCCAAGGCGATGGGCATCAACGTGGGCCGCCTGCGGCTGAGCATCATGCTGTGCTGCTCGCTGCTGGCCGCCACCGCCGTCGCCTTCGTCGGCACCATCGGTTTCGTCGGGCTGGTCGGCCCGCACATCGCCCGGCTGCTGGTGGGCGAGGACCAGCGCGTGTTCCTGCCCATGTCGGCGCTGAGCGGCGGGCTGATCATGTCGCTGGCCTCGATCCTTTCCAAGATGCTGATCCCGGGCATTCTCTTCCCGATCGGCATTCTCACCGCCCTGATCGGCCTGCCCTTCTTCGTCTCGCTGATCCTGCGCAGTCGCCGGGGAGGCTGGGGATGAGCCTGCGCATCGAGCGGCTGACGTGCCGAATCGGGCGCACGGAGATCCTGCCCGGCGTGACGGGCCTGCACGCCCGCCCCGGCGAACTGACCGCGCTGATCGGCCCCAATGGCGCTGGCAAGTCGACGCTGCTCAAGGCGATCGCCGGAATCGAGCGAGCCCGGGGCGAGGCGACCCTCGACGCCTGCTCCCTGACCGCGCTGTCGCTGGAGGCGCGCGCCGAGCGGCTCTACTATCTACCCCAGGAACTGGGATCCCAGGCGGTGCTGAGCGTCTTCGAGGCGGTGCTGCTGGCGCGCCGCACGCGCATTCACGAACCCTCGAGCGCCGCGCTCGCCCAGGTCCGCGGCATGCTCCGGGCCCTGGAGCTCGAGACGCTCGCCGAACGCGAACTGGCCAAGCTGTCCGGCGGGCAGCGCCAGCGCGTGGCCATCGCCCAGGCGGTGATCCGCGAGCCGCGCCTGTTGCTGCTCGACGAACCGACCAGCGCCCTCGACCTGCACCACCAGCTGCAGGTGCTCGACTGGCTCGAACGGCTGGCCGTCGAGCGCGACATGATCGTGGTCATCGCCATCCACGACCTGAGCCTGGCGGCGCGCTTCGCCCGCTACTTCTGGGTCCTCAAGGAGGGCCGCACCGCCGCCTGCGGCGAGCCCGCCGAGGTGCTCACCGAAGCCTGCCTGCGCGACATCTACGCCATCGAGGCGCGTGTCGAATGGCCGGCGAACGAACCGCCGCGCATCACACCGCTGGCGGCCACGCGGCGACTGGGCGGCTAATGGGCAGGTCTGTGCGACTCGCTAGCTGTCGCCACAGGCCTTACCATAGGCGCAAACCAGCTACCCGTATGCGTCCATGAAATATCTCGGCGCCCACGAGATCATCGTGCAGGTCGACGATCGCTTGCGGGTCGACATGTGCATCGACACCCGCCATGGCTTCGCGGCGGGCTACGAACCATCGAGTCAGCCTCGTGGTCTCAGGAGCTCGCCTGGCTGCGCGAACAGCAGCCAGGCGCACCGGCCGAGACACGCGACGCGCGATGACACCATCATCAAGGACGAACCATGCAGGATGACGGATTCTTCACCTGGCTGGGGGAGGCGATCGGCGACGCCATCCGCACCCTGGTCGAGTTGCTGGGCAATCTATTCGGCGGACTCTACTGGGCCGTCGAGGATTTCGCCGATGGCCTGTCCGACTCGCTGGGCATCAGCGGTTCGCTGTTCAGCCTGCTCGTACTGATCGTCGGCCTGGTCATGCTCTACAAGGGCCTGCGCGCCTTTCTGCGCGGCTCGCTGCTCGGCGGCGTGTGCTGGGTGCTGGTGGGCCTGCTGGTGCTCAGTTGGCTGATCGCCTGACGCGCACGCTGCTCACCGGGCATTGTCATCGCCACGATTGCTTGCTTTTATGACTGATTCGGGTCAATCGCGACCCGGCCCTTATAGAAGATCATGACGACAGGAGACGGACAACATGTTGAATCGCTTCGCATTGCGCCACTGGGCCTTATCGCTGCTGGCCGCGCTTGCCTTGGCTCCCGCGGCCTTCGCTCAACAACAACAGCCCCCGGCCGAGGCCAATGTCGATATCCAAAAGGTCCAAGACTGGGAGGTGCGCTGCCCGCAGGGCGACACGGCCCAGGGTGCCTGTACGATGACCCAGTTGATCGACAATCCCAATAGTGGCCAGCCGCTGATGCGCGTGGTGCAGGCCTATCCGCCACAAGCCGATGGCGCCGTGCTGGTGTTCCTGCTGCCGCTGGGCGTGCGCCTGGCACCAGGCATGCAACTGAGCGTCGACAATGGCGAGCCGATCCGCTTCCCCTATCAGGTCTGCCAGCAGCAGGGCTGCCGCGGCGACCTGCCGGTCAAACCCGAGCTGATGCGTCAGTTGCGCGGCGGCAGCACCGCCACGCTGAGCATGATCGGACCGCGTGGCGAGCGCATGGACCTGGATATCTCGCTGATGGGCTTCACCGACGCCACCCAGCGCATCGCACCGTAACCGGTGCCCCTCCTGTGCCAGGGATGATTTGACACCTCTAAAGGGCCGCTTCATGAGCGGCCCTTTTGTCTACCATCGACCCGGCACCTGGCGTGCTAGAAAGCCAGCGCCTTTTCGACCACCTCATAGACGTTGGGCGAGAGTTCCTCGGCCTGGATGCGTTCCAGCTCGGCTTTCATCAGCGCCTGACGCTGCTCGTCGCAACGCTGCCAGCGAGTCAGCGGGGTAATGATTCGCGCGGCGATCTCCGGATTGAGCGTGTTGAGTTCGATGACCACGTCGGCGAGCAGCCGGTAGCCCTGGCCATCGAGACGATGGAAGTTGACCGGGTTCTGGCCGGCAAAGGCGCCGATCAATGCGCGCACCCGGTTGGGGTTCTTGAGCGAGAACGCCGGGTGGCCCATCAGGTACTTGACGCGTTCGATGGCATCCGACTGCGGGCGCGTGACCTGAACGCTGAACCACTGATCCATGACCAGCGGATCGTGGGCCCACTTCTCGCCGAAGGCGCGCAACGCCGGATCGGCGATGTCGCCGCGCGAGCTGTGTACCAGCAGCGTCAGGGCGGCCCGCACGTCGGTCATGTTGCGAGCGGCCTCGAACTGCTCGCGGGCCAGTTCGACCGCCTCGTCGTCCTCGATGCTCATCAGGTAGGAAAGCGCCACGTTCTGGAGGCCGCGCTGGGCGATCTGCTCGGCGCTGGGGGCGTAATCGGCCTGCGACTGGTTGGCGCGATACAGCGTCAGGAACTCATTGCGCAGCACGGTGGCCAGCGAGCGCTTGACGAAGTCGCGCGCGGCATGGATCGCATCGACATCGACCATCGGCTGCTGCTCGGCGATGTACGCCTCCGAGGGCAGCGTGAGCATTTCGGCGAGCACCGCCTTGTCGTCGGTAGACGCCGTCAGCAAGCCGCGGAACGCCTCGGTCACCCGGGCGTCCATGACCTTCTCGACGCCGTTGCGGTGCGCGGCGATCAGGTCGTCGAGCGCCAGCATGGTCAGCCGCTGGCCGGCATCCCAGCGATTGAAGCCGTCGCTATCGTGTTGCAGCAGGAAAGCCAGATCCTCGCGGCCGTAGGGGAAGCGCAGCTTGACCGGCGCCGAGAAGCCGCGCAGCAGCGAGGGAACCGGCGCCTCGGCCAGCTCGGTGAAGACCAAGGTCTGCTCGTCCTCGCGCAGGTGCAGGACGCACTCCTTGCCGAGCCGCTCGCCATCCAGCGTGAGTTCCAGATCGTCGCCGGACTTGGTACCCACCAGGCCGATGCGCACCGGGA
>Ga0114911_1001275_pt1 | contig 13550 bp, 8 predicted proteins | sample MalvireepMed_904_FD_89688 | JGI IMG/M metagenome (GOLD analysis project Ga0114911, IMG submission 89688) | Marine viral communities from the Global Malaspina Expedition - Malaspina viral metaG DeepMed_904 | ecosystem: Environmental > Aquatic > Marine > Oceanic | place: Mediterranean Sea...
CGGCACGCAAACCTGGATATTATGCTCTGCACTCAGTTGCAGGAAACGCTCGAGGCGCGCCGAGCTGTGCTCTGGCCCCTGCCCTTCGTAACCATGGGGCAGCAGAAGGGTCAGACCACAAAGGCGTCCCCACTTGTGCTCACCACTGGTCAGGAACTGGTCGATTACAACCTGGGCGCCATTGGCAAAATCGCCGAACTGCGCTTCCCAGACCACAAGGCCATCAGGCGCGGTAGTGGCGTAGCCGTACTCGAACGCCATTACGGCTTCTTCCGACAGCAGCGAGTCGTAAATTTCGAACTTGGGCTGATCTTCCGACAATTCCGCCAGAGCAATATGGGTCGAGCCATCTTTCTGGTTGTGAAGGACGGCATGGCGGTGAGAGAACGTGCCACGGCCAATATCCTGCCCCGTAAGGCGGATTGGGTGACCCTCGTCCAACAGCGTCGCATACGCCATGACTTCACCGTAGCCCCAGTTGATAGGCAGGGCGCCGGCGGTCATTTTTTCGCGGTCGGAAACAATCTTGGAGACCTGACGCTGGATACTGAAACCTTCAGGGACCGAGGTCAGTTTCTTGCCCAGCTTCTGGATCGTCTTCAGCGCAACGCTGGACTTGCACTTGGCTGTCCACTCGTGGCCGAGGTAAGGAGTCCAGTCAACGTAGAGCTCTTTGTTGGGCTCTTTGACCAGGGATTTGACCACGTGCTCGCCATTATCCAGGGCGTCACGGTAGTCGTTCTCCATCTGCTTGGCTTCTTCCTCGGTGATAACACCGGCTTCCACCAATTGATCCACGTACAGGTTGCGGGTGGTCTTCAGCTTGCGGATTTTCTCGTACATGACCGGCTGGGTTGCTGCCGGCTCGTCCGCTTCGTTGTGACCACGACGACGATAGCAGACCAGATCGATCACCACGTCGTTCTTGAATTCGTTGCGATAATCCATCGCCATCTGTGTCACGAACATGACCGCTTCAGGGTCATCCGCATTCACATGCAGAATCGGCGCCTGGATCATCTTGGCAACGTCGGTACAGTATTCCGTGGATCGCGCATCTTCCTGCTTGCTGGTGGTAAAACCAACCTGGTTGTTGATCACGATATGAATGGTGCCACCAACGCCGAAGCCGCGGGTCTGGGACATCTGGAAGGTTTCCATCACCACGCCCTGGCCGGCAAATGCTGCGTCGCCGTGCATGATAATCGGAACGACCTTGGTGCCCTCATTGTCGTTACGGCGGGTTTGACGAGCCCGGACAGAGCCCTCAACAACCGGAGAAACGATTTCAAGGTGTGACGGGTTAAACGCCATTGCCAGGTGAACTTCGCCACCCGGCGTCATCACGTTGGATGAGAAGCCCTGGTGGTACTTCACATCACCGGAGCCAGAATCTGCGAGCTTCTTGCCCTCGAATTCGTCGAAAAGCTCCCGCGGATTTTTGCCCAGGGTGTTTACCAGAACGTTGAGGCGGCCACGGTGAGCCATACCCAGGACGATTTCCTTGGCACCATAGGAGCCGGCACGCTGAATCAGCTCGTCAAGACATGGGATCAGACTCTCGCCACCCTCAAGGCCGAACCGCTTTACGCCGGGGTAGCGGGACCCCAGGTACTTCTCGAGGCCTTCGGCGGCCGTCAGGCGCTCAAGGATATGCTTACGGGTGTTATCTTCGTATGCCGGGCGTGAACGAACCGGCTCCATGCGCTGCTGGAACCAACGCTTGATGCGGGTATCCACCACGTGCATGTATTCGGCACCGATGCTTTCGCAATAGGTCTGGCGCAGGCCATCGACAATGTCTCCGAGCTTCATGGTCTCGGAGCCAAGGTTCAGGGAGCCGGTCTGGAATTCGAGATCCCTGTCAGAGTCGGATAGCTCATGAAATTCGGGATCGAGGTCTTCGACCCGGGGACGCTGCCATACACCGAGCGGGTCCAGCTTCGCTTCCTGATGACCGCGGAAGCGATAGGCGTTGATCAGCTGGAGAACACGAATCTGCTTCTTGTCCGCATCAGACGTGGCGCTTGCGGGAACGCCGCCGCTGGCAAGAAAACGCTGATTGCGGGAAATGTGTTCAAACTGTTCGCGGATGGAAGAGTGGACAATGTCACGGCCCTTGTAGCCATCGACACTGGGAAGCTTGTCGAAATAGCTGCGCCACTCTTCGGGAACGGCGTTGGGGTCTGTCAGGTAGGTTTCAAAAAGCTGTTCAACATAGGCGAGATTTCCACCCTGGAGGTGGGAAGTCTGCCATAACTGCTCCATTATGCTTTCGTGCATCTTGAATAGCTCACCTTGGGCTGGTGCGGGGAGCCCGATATGGTCGGCCAGGGGTATTTCTCAGTCAATACGGGTTTTTACGGGATCGACTTTGGCCACCACACCCGACATGGATGTTTTCCATTCCCCGGTGGTTTTTATACTCAGCAAAACAGGGAGAAAACTTTATAAGTTCCCGCCACGGCTTGCGTAGTGTGCACCCGGGTAAGACCTTTGACTATAAGCCTTTGGTTGAAGGCCCCGCAAACTTGCGAGGCCTTCCGGGTACTAACCTGATCAGAACAGTATAGCGTCTGTCGCAAATCCTGCTGCTTAAGTCGCCCTTTGCAGCAGAAGATTCCGAATGTGGCCGATAGCCCTTGTGGGGTTCAGGCCTTTCGGGCAGACACTTACACAATTCATGATGCCCCGGCAACGGAATACGCTGAACGGGTCATCAAGGTTGGCAAGTCGCTCTTCCTGGGCTGTATCCCGGCTGTCAGCCAGGAAACGGTAGGCCTGAAGCAGGCCAGCAGGACCGATAAACTTGTCAGGGTTCCACCAGAATGACGGGCAGGACGTGGAGCAGCAAGCACAGAGAATACACTCGTACAGGCCGTCCAGCTTCTGGCGGTCTTCCGGAGACTGCAGCCGCTCGATCGCAGGCGCAGGCTTGTCGTTAATCAGGTACGGCATGACCTTTTCATACTGCTTATAGAAAAGACTCATATCTACAACCAGATCACGAATAACCGGCAGGCCCGGCAGCGGGCGCAGAACCAGCTTATCGCCCTTCACCACCAGGGAAACAGGCGTGATACAGGCCAGCCCGTTCTTGCCGTTCATGTTCATGCCGTCGGAGCCACAAACGCCCTCCCGACAGGAACGGCGATAGGCCATCGAAGGATCCCGCTCTTTGACCAGGTTCAGCACGTCAAGAACCATGAGATCCTTGCCTTCCGGAATTTCGACATCCACGTCCTGCATATAAGGCGCGTTGTCGGTCTCCGGGTTATAACGATAAAGGCTTACCAACATTTTCGGAATCCCCCTTAGTAAGTCCGGACCTTCGGCTCGAACTTGTCCACCGTCTTCGGTGCAAAGTTCACATCACGCTTGCCCACACGCTTTTCCAGCGGGAAGTACATGGAGTGCTTGAGCCAGTTCTCGTCATCACGCTCGGTGAAATCGTTCCTGGCGTGGGCACCACGGCTTTCCTTACGCTCGAACGCGGAAATCGCTGTGGACAGGGCAACCTCATAAAGGTTGTCCAGTTCGAGCGCCTCGATACGAGCAGTGTTAAAGGCGTTGCTGGTATCAGCCAGCTTGGTGTTGCGAACGCGCTCACCAATGGCTTCCAGCTTCTTGAGACCCTCTTCCATGCTCTTGCCGTCACGGAATACACCGAAGTACAGCTGCATACAGTTCTGAAGATCTTTCCGAACTTCCGCAACACTCTCGCCTTCGGAGGCGTTGTTCAGGCGGTCAAGCCGCGCCATCGCGCGTTTGATGTCGTCTTCGCTGGCGCCGTCCACTTCAAAGCCGCCACGAAGCTGCTCCTCGATGTGCAGACCCGCTGCGCGACCGAAGACCACCAGATCCAGCAGAGAGTTACCACCCAGACGGTTGGCACCGTGTACCGATACACAGGCTGCCTCACCACAGGCGAACAGTCCGGGGATCGGCTTGTCCTTGCCATTTTCGTCCTGGGTCAGCGCCTGACCACCAACGTTGGTCGGAATACCGCCCATCATGTAGTGACAGGTCGGAACAACCGGGATCGGCTCTTTCACCGGATCAACGTGTGCAAAGGTGCGGGACAGCTCACAGATGCCCGGCAAACGCAGGTTCAGGGTTTCTTCGCCCAGATGATCAAGCTTCAGCAGCACGTGATCCTTGTCGGGACCACAGCCACGACCTTCCAGGATCTCGATAACCATGGCGCGGGCAACAACGTCCCGGCCTGCCAGGTCTTTCGCGTTCGGCGCATAGCGCTCCATGAAACGCTCGCCCTCGGCGTTGATCAGATAACCACCCTCGCCCCGGCAACCTTCGGTTACCAGCGTGCCAGCACCGTAGATGCCGGTCGGATGGAACTGCCACATCTCCATGTCCTGCATCGGGAAACCGGCGCGCAGCGCCATGCCGATACCATCGCCCGTATTGATCAGGGCGTTTGTTGTGGAGGCGTAGATACGACCCGCGCCACCGGTAGCCAGAACGGTTGCCTTGGACTTGATGTAAGCAACTTCGCCGGTCTCGACTTCGATGGCGACCACACCAACGACCTCGTCCTTGCTGTTCTTGACGAGATCAACCGCGTACCACTCGTTCAGGAACGTTGTGCCGCCCTTGATGTTGGCCTGATACAGGGTATGCAGAAGCGCGTGACCGGTACGGTCGGCAGCTGCACAGGTACGAGCTGCCTGAGTCGGGTTATCCGGGCCCTTGGACTGGCCACCGAAAGGACGCTGATAGATACGACCCTGCTCGGTACGGGAGAAAGGAAGACCCATGTGCTCAAGCTCGAACACCGCCTGAGGGCCTACAGAACACATGTACTCGACGGCATCCTGGTCGGCAATGTAGTCCGAGCCTTTTACCGTGTCATACATGTGCCAGCGCCAGTCGTCGTTCGGATCAGCACTGGCAATAGCACAGGTAATACCGCCCTGCGCAGAGACCGTATGAGACCGCGTGGGGAAAACCTTGGTGATACACGCGGTATTGACGCCGGATTCGGTCAGCTGAAGCGCGGCACGCATGCCGGACCCGCCACCACCGATAACAATCGCGTCAAAAGACATGGTCTTGATATTAGCCATCGATTAAAGCCCCCAAAGAATCTGAATGCCCCAAACCACATATACGAACATGGTCAGCCCACAAGCTGCCTGCACGATAAACCTGGGACCCATGGCCTTGATGTAGTCCGTGGTCACTGTCCAGAGCCCTACCCAGGCGTGAGCGCCAATTGACAGCAATGCCATCAGGGTAAAGATGCGAAACCAGGTCTGGTCAAACAACGCGTTCCAGGTGTCGTAGTTAACATCGGTCGTCAACATATAACCGAGCAGGAAAATTGTATACAAAGCAAGTACGTAGGCAGTTACCCTCTGGATCAGCCAGTCGAAGACACCACTGCGACCCAGGTTCGTGACGCTATTTACCATACCCAGACTCCTGCCAGAACGATGAGAATGACGGAAACCACAACCGTGATCTTCGAGGCGAGGCGGCCGCTCTCGAGCTCTTCACCAATGCCCACATCCATGAACAGGTGCTTGATACCCGCAACCAGGTGGTACAACAGAGCAGACAAGATGCCCCAGATAATCAGCTTGGCAAGGAAGCTGTCCAGCAGTTCATTGACGCGACTGAAGCCCTCTTCCCCGGACAGGGAAAGCTGAAGTCCGTAAAGCATGAACGCAACACCAACAAAAATGATGATGCCGCTGATACGGTGCAATATGGACGTAATGGCTGGCAGCGGAAAATGAAACTTGCCGAGATCGAGATTTACTGGTCGTTTGCTATTCACAGCGCTCTCACACTCTCTCTTGGTTCCGCGGGACCGGAAAACCGGATGCGGATGGTTGGTATGTAAGGATCGGCGTGCAGATACGAAACCGGCACACGATTGGCTCAGAAGGGAGGAAACCTCACCGGCAACCCGCTATTTACAGGCAGCGGGAAAAGGTTTATCCCCGATTCCGGGCTAGGGATTATAAGGAGTACCCTAACCAATTACAAACGTGCAACGTCGCTCAGGCCGCGTATTTCAGGGGGTTAAGCCAGCTATAAGGAGGATTGACAAATCCTTTTCCTGCCCGAATCCGTTGTCATTCGGGATATCCCTGATTTACAGCCAATGTCAAATTATGGGTTTTCCCGACTCTTCCATTGACAAAAAAAGCCAACGCCCTATATTTTGCCGCCAGTTTTGCGATAATACGCGCCTTCTAGCGCATCTATAACTGTAGATAAAGCTGTCAAAGCTGATAAATAGGAGAGCACCATGACCGACAGGAAAGCCACGCTCTCGGTGGGGGACAAGTCCATTGAGCTACCGGTTTATTCAGGCACCGTCGGCCCTGACGTTATCGACGTACGAGGCCTAGTCCAGGAAGGCGTTTTCACATACGATCCCGGATTCGTATCCACAGCAGCCTGCGAATCGGCCATTACCTACATCGACGGAGCAAACGGCGTTCTCCTGCACCGCGGCTACCCGATTGAGCAACTGGCCGAACATTCTGACTACCTTGAAGTCTGCTACCTCCTCCTTCACGGCGAACTCCCGAGCGCCGAGGAAAACCAGAAGTTCCACGACACCATCAAAAACCACACCATGCTCCACGACCAGATGCGGAACTTCTTCCAGGGTTTCCGTCGTGATGCACACCCGATGGCGATCATGTGTGGTGTAGTCGGCGCTCTGTCCGCCTTCTACCACGGCGAGATGGACGTTGCCAGCCAGGAGCAGCGGGAAATTACCGCGCATCGCCTGATTGCAAAGATGCCGACCATTGCCGCCTGGTGTTACAAGTACGCCATTGGCCAACCTTTCATTTATCCGCGCAATGACCTCTCGTACTCCGAGAACTTCCTGCAGATGATGTTTGGCGTTCCTTGCGAGGAGTACAAGCCGAACCCGATCCTGGCCAAGGCCATGGACAAGATTTTCATCCTGCACGCGGATCATGAACAGAACGCCTCAACGTCTACGGTGCGCCTGGCCGGCTCTACCGGCGCCAACCCCTACGCCTGCATTGCCTCCGGCATCGCGGCTCTGTGGGGACCCGCTCACGGCGGCGCCAACGAAGCGGTTCTGGACATGCTGGCCGAGATCGGCGATGAATCCAACATCGAGAAATTCATTGCCAAGGCCAAGGACAAAGACGATCCGTTCCGCCTGATGGGCTTCGGCCACCGGGTATACAAGAACTTCGACCCGCGCGCCAAAGTAATGGCTGAAACTGCCCACGAAGTGCTGACCGAGCTGGGCCTGGAAAACGACCCGCTGCTGAAGATCGCCCAGCGTCTCGAGAAGATCGCGCTGGAAGACGAATACTTCGTCAAGCGCAAGCTCTACCCCAACGTGGATTTCTATTCCGGCCTGATCCTCAAGGCAATCGGAATCCCGACGTCGATGTTCACCGTTATCTTCGCTCTGTCGCGCACCATTGGCTGGTTCTCGCACTGGAACGAAATGGTAAGCGGCGACTATCGCATCGGCCGTCCGCGTCAGCTCTACACCGGCTCGGATTCCCGGGATTATCCGGCGAAATAAGTCTGACTTGCCGGGTAAAGCACGTAAAGGCCGCTGATTCAGCGGCCTTTTTTATTGCGTGCTGCCCTGCCCTTATGTGCTAAGTTAACCCGATAAAAACATAAGAGGAGAAAGCGATGACTAAAGCAGCATTTATCGGCCTGGGCGTCATGGGTTACCCGATGGCCGGCCACCTGGCGAAGGCGGGGCTCGACGTCAGGGTCTGGAACCGGACCAATGCCAAAGCCGAGCAGTGGGCAAGCGAATACTCGGGAACCAGCTGCACCACCATTGCTGAGGCCGTGAGGGGCGCGGATATTGTTTTGACCTGTGTTGGGGCCGATACCGATCTTATGGCCGTTTACGAGGGTGATGAAGGTATTCTCGCCAATGCCTCTGAAGGCGCTGTGCTGGTCGATCACACTACGGCTTCTGCCGGCATTGCCGAGTATCTCGCTGAAGCTGCCAGCAAAAACAACATGGGATTTGTAGACGCGCCTGTATCCGGCGGCCAGCAAGGCGCTGAAAACGGCAAACTGACCATCATGTGCGGCGGCTCGGAACAGGACTATGCGAAAGCCGAGCCGGTTATGGAGCACTATGCGCGGGCACTCAATCGAATGGGCCCGGCTGGCAGTGGCCAGAAAACCAAGATGGTGAACCAGATCGCGATTGCCGGTCTCGTCCAGGGGCTTTCAGAGGCCCTGCACTTTGCCGAGCAGGCTGAACTGGATGTGGCGAAAGTGGTGGACGTGATTTCAAAAGGCGCAGCCCAATCCTGGCAAATGGAAAACCGCTCGGGAACCATGATTGCAGGAGAGTTCGAACACGGCTTCGCCGTTGACTGGATGCGCAAGGACCTCGGGATTTGCCTTGAGGAGGCGAGAAAAGTGAATGCGTCTCTGCCGGTGACCGCACTGGTCGATCAATTCTATGCGGATGTCCAGTCGATGGGCGGTAAACGGTGGGATACCTCATCTCTCATACAGAGACTGAGGAAATTCCGCTAAGGTATTGAATCCGGGGTCGTTTGACGGCAATCAGCCCACGACCCCGGAAACCAGCAGACGTTACTTTTTCTTGTCCTGTGGTTGCCACTTACCGTTCACATACCACGCAGACCAGCCCGTCGCCTTGCCATCCTTTTCAGACATGACGTACTGCTCCTTGCTCTTACGGCTGTAGCGAATCACCGTCGGATTACCCTCGGGGTCACGCTCGGGCGCATCCATCAGGTAATCGTACTTCGGATCAATCTCCTTGCGGTGCGGTTTAATCTCCATCACCAGCGGTGGCCGCGTTTCCCGGTTTTTCGGGAATTTGCTGGCAGCCAGGAATAAACCGGACGCACCGTCCCTGAGAACGTAAGTATCATCGACTTTCTGACATTGGAGCTCGGGCATTGGCACCGGGTCCATTTTGGGCGGAGCGGGCTCGCCATTTTTCAGCAACTTGCGGGTATTCTTGCACTCGGCATTGGTGCATCCGAAATACTTGCCAAAACGCCCGGTTTTAAGCTGCATCTCGGAGCCACACTTATCGCACTCAAGAGTCGGCCCATCGTAGCCCTTGATGCGGAAGGTGCCCTTTTCCACCTCGTAGCCAGAGCAATCCGGATTGTTACCGCAAACATGCAGCTTGCGGGTTTCGTCCACCAGGTAGCTGTCCATGGCGGTGCCACACTTGGGGCAGCGACGTTTCTTGCGCAGCAGACGGGTTTCGCCCTCACCCTCGACGTCATCGTCGGCGCTGACAACCTCATCACCGGATACGAGGTTAATGGTAGTCTTGCAACGCTCTTTCGGTGGCAAGGAATAGCCAGAGCAACCCAGGAAAACACCAGTGCTGGCAACCCGGATCTGCATGTTCCGGCCACAGCTCGGGCATGGAATGTCCGTTTCAGTCGGCGTGTTGGCCCTCATGCCGCCGTCTTCACCACTCTCGGCTTTTTCCAGCTGCTGCCGGAACCGACCGTAAAAGTCATTCAGGACTTTCTTCCACTCGACATCGCCCTCGGCAATCTCGTCGAGCTCATCTTCCATCCTCGCGGTGAAATCGAAGTCCATCAGGTTCGGAAAAGATTCCGACAGGCGCTCGGTAACGATCTCGCCCATCTTCTCGGCGTAGAACCGACGGTTCTGCAGCCTCACATAGCCGCGATCCTGAATCGTGGAAATAATCGATGCGTAGGTCGACGGACGGCCAATGCCCTGCTTTTCGAGCTCTTTGACCAGGCTGGCCTCGGTGTACCTGGGCGCCGGCTTGGTAAAGTGCTGCGTAGGATCCAGTTTCTTGAGATCCAGCACTTCATCCACCTTAATGTCAGGCAGAGCAATGTCTTCGTCTTTCTTGGCGGCCTGGGGTGCTGCCTTCAGGAAGCCATCGAATTTGATGATCCGACCCCGGGTACGGAGTTCATAATCGCCGTTGGCCACCACGATGGACGTACTCAGGAATTCGGCGTCGGACATCTGACAGGCAATAAACTGACGCCATATGAGGTCGTAGAGCTTCTCGGCATCCTTCTCAAGGCCACTGATATCCGCCGGACGACGGCTGACTTCGGTTGGGCGAATGGCCTCGTGCGCCTCCTGGGCGCCCTCTTTGCTGCCGTAGACACGGGGCTTTTCGGGCCGGTATTTGTCGCCGAACTGCTTTTCGATGTACGCACGGCAACTGTTGATCGCATCCTGACTCAGATTGGTCGAGTCCGTACGCATGTAGGTAATGAAACCGGCCTCATAAAGACGCTGGGCCAGCATCATCGTCTTCTTGACGCTGAACCCCATCCGGTTACTGGCAGCCTGCTGCAGCGTAGACGTAATAAACGGCGCGGACGGCCGCGAACGGGTCGGCTTGTCTTCCCGCTTGGCAACCTTGAACGTACCCGCCTTCAGCCGGCTGACGTGGTCACTGCTCTGCTGCTCATTGACCGGACGATAGGGCTTGTCCTCGTGGCGAGTCACCTCGAAACGAACCGGTTGATCGGCCTTGGCAGACGCCAGATCGGCGTGCAACTGCCAGAACTCCTCCGGAACGAACTTCCGAATTTCACGTTCACGCTCGACTATCAGCCGCACCGCAACGGATTGAACACGGCCGGCGGAGAGGCCGCGGGCAAGTTTGGCCCAAAGCAGGGGCGACACCATATAGCCAACAACCCGGTCGAGGAAGCGACGGGCCTGCTGTGCGTTAACCCGGTTATTGTCGAGAGTGCCTGGATCCTTGAACGCTTCCTGAATCGCACGCTTGGTGATTTCGTTGAACACCACGCGCCGGTACTTCTCTGGTTCGCCACCAATGGTCTGCTGAAGGTGCCAGGCGATAGCCTCCCCTTCACGGTCCAAATCCGTTGCCAGATAGATATGGTCAGCTGATTTGGCCAAACGCTTGAGTTCGCTGACCACCTTCTCTTTGCCGGGAAGGATCTCGTAACGGGCACTCCAATCCTGGTCCGGGTCGACACCCATCCGGGCAACTAGCTGCTCGCGGGACTTGCGCTTTTTATGAACCGCCTTCTCTTCAGGGCTCATCTTCCGGGTGATAGCAGCCTGCTTGGCACGCTCTTTGGGATCGGACTGGGATCCGCTGCCACTGACGGGAAGATCACGAATGTGCCCGACGCTCGATTTGACGATGAAGTCAGAGCCCAGGTACTTGTTGATGGTCTTCGCTTTCGCTGGTGACTCGACAATTACGAGACTTTTACCCATATCGGAGTTCTGTATCCTTGGCGATAAATCGGTCAATAAATCAGCAAACCGTAAACTCGCTGTAAAATCAGTCGGCTAGAAAACACAAATACGCCGCTATTTTGTATAGGCTCACTGTTTTACAGGGTCAAGAATAGCAAGACAACCCATTCTTTGGTTTCAATCCTGCTTTTTTTCACATTCGGGAACCCTGTTGGGCCCGCCTGCTGAAACAGAAAGGCCCGGCATTTGCCGGGCCTTCTGAAACCGCGAAATGCAATCCGGTTACTGGATTACAGACGCTCCCAGACCGTTGCAATGCCCTGGCCCAGACCGATACACATGGTGGAAACACCAAGCTTACCGCCTTTGGCCTGCATTACATTCAGCAGGGTTGTAGAGATACGTGCACCAGAGCAGCCCAGCGGATGGCCCAGGGCAATCGCGCCGCCGTTCAGGTTCACTTTTTCTTCCATAACGCCCAGAAGTTTCAGGTCCTTCAGGACAGGCAGGGACTGGCCGGCGAAAGCCTCGTTCAGTTCCCAGAAGTCGATATCCTCGACTTTCAGGCCTGCGCGCTTCAGGGCTTTCTTAGTGGCCGGCACCGGGCCGTAACCCATGATCGCGGGATCACAGCCGGCAACGGCCATGCTGCGGATCTTGGCAATCGGCTTGAGACCAAGTGCCTCTGCACGCTCTGCAGACATCAGCACCATCGCTGCCGCACCGTCGGTCAGCTGGGAAGACGTACCGGCTGTTACGGTACCGTTCTTCGGATCGAACGCCGGCTTGAGCTGGCTCAGGGACTCGGCCGTGGTCTCGGGACGAATGGTCTCGTCTTCCTCGATCAGCACCTTGAAGCCGTTCTCGTCGTGACCTTCAATGGGCACGATTTCGTTCTTGAAACGGCCTTCTACGGTCGCTTCATGGGCCAGACGGTGGGACCGAGCACCGAACTCGTCCTGCTGCTCACGGGTAATCCCGTGCATCTTGGCCAGCATTTCCGCGGTCAGGCCCATCATGTTGGACGCTTTTGCGGAGTACTTGGACGCAGCCGGGTTGTGGTCGAAGCCTTCGGTCATGGGTACGTGCCCCATGTGCTCAACACCACCCACGAAGAACACATCACCGTTGCCGGTCATGATGGCCTGGGCTGCAGTGTGAATCGCGCTCATGGCAGAGCCACACAGGCGGTTCACGGTCTGAGCGGCAGACTCGTGGGGAATGCGGGTCAGCAGGGAAATCTGACGCGCCACGTTGAAGCCCTGCTCCTTGGTCTGGTTTACACAGCCCCAGATAACATCTTCAACTTCTTTCGGGTCGAGCTTCGGGTTGCGCTCAAACAGTGCTTCGATCAGATTGGCGGACAGGGTCTCTGCACGCACGTTCCGGAAACAACCGTTTTTGGCACGACCCATCGGAGTCCGCACGCAATCGACGACGACAACGTCTCTCGGATTAAGGCTCATAGATCTTTCTCCGTTCGGAAATCTCGTTCAGGGTTAGCCAAAGAACTTTTTGCCAGTCTTGGCCATTTCACGCAGCTTCTCGGTCGGGTGATAAAGAGGACCAAGGTCTGCAAACTTGTCTGCCAGTTCGACGAACTTGTCTACACCCATATCGTCGATATAGCGCAGGGCACCACCACGGAACGGCGGGAAGCCGATACCGAAAATCAGGCCCATATCAGCATCTGCCGGATCTTCGACAATGCCGTCTTCCAGGCAGCGAACGGTTTCCAGGCAAAGAGGAATCATCATACGGGCGATGATGTCTTCTTCGCTGAACTCGTTCTTACCCTGAACAACAGGCTCGAGCAGCTTGTAGGTCTCTTCGTCGACAACCTTCTTCTGCTTGCCCTTGCGGTCCAGTTCATACTTGTAGAAGCCCTTGTCGTTCTTCTGTCCGTAACGGTTGTTATCGAACATTACGTCAATGGCGGTTGTACCTTCGTGCTTCATCCGATCCGGGAAGCCGTCTGCCATTACTTCGCCAGCGTGCTTGCCGGTATCCATGCCGACCACGTCCAGCAGGTACGCAGGACCCATGGGCCAGCCGAACTTTTCCATAACCTTGTCAACGTGCTGGAAGTCGGCACCGTCACGTACCAGGCCGATAAAGCCGCCGAAGTACGGGAACAGAACACGGTTGACCAGGAAGCCCGGGCAATCGTTTACAACGATCGGGGTCTTGCCCATGGCCTTGGCGTAGGCAACCGTGGTTGCAATGGCGCGATCACTGGTCTTCTCGCCACGGATTACCTCAACCAGCGGCATCATGTGCACCGGGTTGAAGAAGTGCATGCCGCAGAAGTTTTCCGGACG
>Ga0114911_1001278_pt1 | contig 13538 bp, 11 predicted proteins | sample MalvireepMed_904_FD_89688 | JGI IMG/M metagenome (GOLD analysis project Ga0114911, IMG submission 89688) | Marine viral communities from the Global Malaspina Expedition - Malaspina viral metaG DeepMed_904 | ecosystem: Environmental > Aquatic > Marine > Oceanic | place: Mediterranean Sea...
CCCATGCTCACCTTGTCCTGGTTGTGGCTCTCGGTGGAGCGCGAGAACACGCTGGCCGGCAGGGTGTGCTTGAGGGCCTCGGCGGTCCACGCCGAGACGCCGATCTGCAGCGCCTTGTAGCCATGGTTGAGCGGTGCGCGCTCGGCACTGGCGCCGCTCAGGTTGGCCGGCAGGCCATGGTTGTAGCGCTCGTCGACCAGCAGCGCGAGCTGACGGTCGAGCAGATCGGCGATATTGGCGACCAGCGTCTTCAGCGAGTCCATGGCGAAGGCAATGTGGCCGCCGTAGAAGTGTCCGCCATGCATCACTGTCTCGCCGAGCGGGTCGATCAGCGGATTGTCGTTGGCGCTGTTGAGCTCGCCCTCGATGAAGTCGCGCAGCCAGTCGAGGCTGTCTTCGAGCACACCGATCACGTGCGGCGCGCAGCGTGTGGAATAGCGATCCTGCAGGCGCGAGGCGTTGCGCGGCGGCTGCGCGTCCTGGGTGGCCAGGTCGCCGCGTAGCCGCGCGGCGCAGCGTTGCTGACCGGGGTGCGGCTTGGCGGCGAACAGCGTGGCGTCGAAGTGATAGGGATTGCCGGCCAGCGCCCAGACGTTGAGCGCCGTCAGGCGCGTGGCGAGCCTTGAGAGGCGCTCGCCGCGGGCGTAGGCCTGGCAGGCCAGTGCGGTCATCACCGCGGTGCCGTTCATCAGCGCCAGGCCTTCCTTGGGGCGTAGCCGGTAGGGCGCGAGGCCGCGATCGGCGAGCGCCTCCGCGGCCGCGCATCGCTGGCCATGGTCGTAGACCTCGCGCTCGCCGCAGAGCGCCGCGGCGAGATACGACAGCGGGGTGAGATCGCCGCTGGCGCCCACCGAGCCTTCGCTGGGAATCACCGGCACGACATCGTGCTCGAGCAGCCAGGCCAGCCGTTCGAGCAATTCCCAGCTGACCCCCGAGACGCCGCGGCACAGCGACACCAGGCGCACCAGCACCACCGCGCGGGCGGCCTCGACGTCGAGCAGCTCGCCGAGCCCGCAGCCATGGAAGGTGTACAGCTGGTGGGGCAGCGCGGCGAGCTGCTCGGCGGGCACTGCACGGGTGCAGGCGTCGCCGTAGCCGGTGGTCACGCCGTAGACCACGCCATCCTCGGCGAGCAGCCGTTCGAGAAAGGCCGGGCCGGCCTCGATGCGCGCCCGGAACGCGGCGTCTGCGGCCAGGCGCACGCGCTGCTCGCCACGGGTGACGCGGCAGACATCCTCGATGGTCAGCGGCGTGCCGTCGAGCACCAGTGTCGGGTTGTCGGGGTTCTCAGCGCTCATCGGCATGCCAGTAGGGAAAGAAGTTGAACCATTGCAAGGGGTACTCGCGGCACTGCTCGCTGAGCCAGCCGACATAGCGGTGCATGGCGGCCTCGCGCCACGTCTCGCGTTCGGCGCGCTTCAAGTGGGTGGTGTCGTCGAACGGCTGAAAGCGCACCCGGTGATGATCGCCCTCGCGCACGCAGCTCAGGGTATAGAGCGGGCAACGCAGCAGCGTCGCCAACCAGAACGGGCCTTCGGGAAACGGCGCCGTGGCGCCGAGGAACTCGAGATCGCGGGTCCGGCCGTTCTCGGCGAGCGGCACCCGGTCGGCGGCGATCACCACGAAGCCGCCGTCGTTGATGCGTTGCGCCAGGCGCATGGCGGTGGCCGGGGTGATCTCGCTGACCTCGACGATCTCGGGGCCGCTTTGCTGCGTGGCGCGCTCCATCAGGGCATTGAATTTCCGGGCGTTGCGGGTGTGCATCAGCTGCGAGACGTGAAAGTCGTCACGGGTGTCGCTCATCGCGCTGCAGATTTCCAGGTTGCCGTGGTGCGAGACCAGCATCAGCCCGCCGCGCCCGCCGGTGATGGCGGCGTCGAGGCAGGCGCGATCGGCGGCGTCGAGGCGCACGTCGAGCGGCATGCCGCTCCAGGCGTCGACCTTGTCCATCAACGACTGACCGAAGACCTGGAAGTGACGCAGCACCAGACGCTGAGGCCAGCGCGGCGGATGCCCGGCATGCTGCGGCCAGATGCGCATCAGGTAGTCGCGCGAGGCGCGCCGCGCCAGCGGGTGGCGAATGAAATAGTAGAGGATCACCCACTGCAGCATGAAGGTGAACGGCAGCCGACCCAGCCGGCGGCGGATCCAGACCATGATCCGCATGCCGGTGACGCTGCCCGATTCCTGAATGCGCGCCCAGTGCTGTCGCGGCGCCTCTTGAGTGGCACTCACGTGGGTTTCCTCCGTTGCGTCAGGCGCCGCCCCAGCAGCCGCGGCAGGCGGATCAGCATGCCGGCGAACAGCCTGAGATGCATCAGCGTCAGCAGGACGTTATCGCGGGCCATGGCGAAGTGCGACACGCCATCCAGGGGGTAGTGTACGCGAACCGGCAGGTTGATCACCTCGCCGCCGGCCCACAGCCAGCGCACCGGCAGTTCGGTGTCGAATTGCATGCGTTCGCCGCAGCCGTGGGTCTCGACCAGCCGCAGGGTCGCGGCGACGGGGAACAGCTTGGCGCCGCACATGGTATCGCGCAGCGTGAACGACAGGGTGTTCAGCCACACCAGCGCGTGGGTCAGGTAGCGCGCATAGTAGCGGTGAGGGGGCACGCTGGCGTCGAAGCGCGGGTAGCCGATGCGCAGGCGCTGATCGGCGCCGTCGAGGTCTTGAAGGAACGCCGGCAGATCGGCCGCCTCGTGCTGGCCGTCGGCGTCGACCTGCAGGGCGTGGCTGAAGCCCCGCCGGGCGGCTTCGCGCAGCCCGGCCTTGACCGCCGCGCCCTTGCCGCGATTGACAGGCAGGCGCACCAGGCTGACATCGTCGGCCTCGGCCAGGCGCTCGAGCAGTGCCGCGCACGCGGCATCGCTGCCGTCGTCGACCAGCAGCAGCGGGATGCCTAGCTGGCGCACGCCTGCGCAGGTCGCGGCGATCGCCCCGGCATGGTTGTAGACCGGGATCAGCACGCAGGGATTGGCCGCGTCAGCCATCGTCCACCTCCGTCGCGCGCTCGGCGGCGAACGCCACCCGCCCGCTGGCGTGGCGGCCGCGCGCGCTATCGACGCTGAAACCCAGCGATTGCCGGTCGCCGCCACCGGCAGTGTCCAGGCTCAGCGTCAGTCGCGCGCGTTCGCCGGGCAGCAGCAACAGCGGGAACTTGACCCGCTCGAGGCCCTGAAAGGGCGCGGCGAGCGCGAACTGCTCGCGGGCCAGCTGACAGGCCCACTGCACCAGCACCACGCCCGGCACCACCGGCTGGCCGGGAAAGTGACCGTCGAGAAAGACTAGCCGTTCGGGGACTTCGAAATCGATCAGACAGCGCCCCTCGCCGCTGTCGATGGCCCCCAGCCAGCGCGGCTGGCGGCGGTCGTCGAGATCACGAAATAGTCGCGAGACCAGCGCCGCGGTGAGCTTGCCCTGGGCGTTGCTCGGCCAGTGGGCGACGAAGCGCCAGTAACGCGGGACCACCGTCGGCTCGTAGCCGGCCAGCAGCCGGCTGCGCAGACTGGCGATCAGCGTGCGTCGCGCGGTGTGCTCATGCGGCAGGTCGACCGCGTCGAGGCGCACGATCGCGCCGAGCCGGGTGGCATGCTGCGTAAGGGCCACGGTGCGTACCTCGCGCACCCGCGGGTCCGCGGCGAGCGCCCGGTCCATGGCGGTCAGCGAGACCCGCTTGCCGCCGACCTTGGCGATGCGGTCGCTACGTCCCAGCAGCTGAAAGCCGTTGTCGCCGGGCTCGATGCGGTCGGCCTGGCGCTGCCAGTCGCGGGCGGCGATGAACGGCGAGCGCAGCCACAGCTGGCTTCGCTCATCGGCACGGACCGCGATGCCCGGCAGCGGCGTCCAGCGCTCGCCGTGGTGCTGGTCGCGCCAGGCGATGCCGCCGGTCTCCGAACTGCCGTAGATTTCCAGCACCGGCGCGTCGAGCAGCGCGCGGGCCCGGGCGCTGGCCGCGTCGGGCAGCGGTGCGCTGGAGGAGTGGACGTAGGCCAGCCGTGCGCGCACCGCCGGCCAGTCGATGCTCTCGGGCAGCCGCTCCAGCGGCGGCGGGGCGCTGATCAGCACCGCCTCGTCGGGGGCCGCATCGGTATTCTTCGCGGCGGCCAGTGCCGCCAGCCAGGCATGCAGCGTCTCGGGGTAGCGGCAGGTGGTGTCGGCCAGCGGCGCGCCTTCGCAGAGCGGTCGCAATACAGCGAACAACAGCCCGTAGATGTGCTGGTGGCTGACCTGGCTGATCACCAGCCGTCCGCCGAGCGGCCAGAGCGCCTGGTGGGTGGCCAGTTCGGCGTCGAGCTGGGCGAAGCGCTTGTCCAGCCGCTGGGGCTCGCCGCTCGAGCCTGAGGTGTACAGCGTCAGCGCGAGCCGCTCGGGGCCGAGCCGGCCCCAGCGCGGCGCCCGGCCGGGCAAGGCGGGTGCATGGCCACCGGCGACGTCGCCGAGCCGGGCGCGGGTCAGGCGATCGGTCGCGGCGAGTGTCTCGGGGCGGTCGTCGGCGGGCAGCAGCGCGCTGTCGCCGCGCTCCCACAGGGCGATCAGCGCGGCGGCGAACTCCAGCGGCGCGCGGGCGTAGAGCGACCAGTGCTGGCCGGGTTCGGCGATGGCATCGAGGCAAGCCTGCCAGGCGCCGATGCGTTGCTGGAATTCGCCGAGCGTCACGACGCGCGACGCGGTTTCGGACGCTGTGCACCCGGCACGCCAGCCGACGCGGCGCCCTGGCTCGCTGGCGCGCCAGGGCGCCGAGAGTAGCGGGGATGCGGTCATGAGGCGCTGTTCTTCTTGAGGCGTTGACGCAGGCACCAATCGCCGGCGAACAGCAGCGCCATCGCGGCATAGGCGACGCCGCCGTTGTAGAGCGTCCACAGGGCGCGATCGCCGTGGATCACCGTGGCCAGGGCGAGGCTGGCGTTGATGGCGAAGAAACCGCACCAGACCTGGGTCACGCGGCGCGTGTAGCGTACCCCGCTGGCGGGAAGGTCGGGCTGTTCGCGGCGCGCCAGGCGCTCGATGACGCTGGGTGGATGGGTCAGCGACCAAGCGAACACGCCGAGCAGCGCGACGTTGATCACCACCGGCCAGAGCAGCACGGTAAGCGCGGCGTGACCGGCCAGCGCCAGCAGCGCGGCGGGGATCAGTGCCACGCCGGCCCAGTGCCGGTAACCCGACGGCAGCCGCCAGCAGGTCAGTCCGGCAACCAGGATCAGCGACACCCAGCCGCCGGCGCGCTCGGCGAGCAGCCCCCACAACCAGGGCCAGCCCAGCGCCAGGGCGCCGAGCAGCAGGTTGAGCAGGGCGCTCGGCCCGGCGGTGGATTTGATCAGGGGCGTGTTCGTCGCGGCCATCGGTGCGTGCTTCGCTGCGGGCTTGTCGGCTTGGTTACTTGACGCGGCGTTCCTCGACCAGCGCAGCCAGACTGTGGAGGTTGGCGAAATGCTGGCGAGTGTGCTCGCTATCGGCTTCGAGCTGGATACCGTAGCGCTTCTGCAGCGCCAGGCCGAGCTCGAGGGCGTCGATGGAATCCAGCCCCAGCCCTTCGACGAACAGCGCCTCGTCGGGGGCGATGTCATCTGGCGTGACGTCTTCCAGTTCCAGGGTGTCGATGATCAAGTGCTTGAGTTCGCGTTCCAGCTCGGTGGTCATCGGTGAGTCCCTCTTCCCATGGGGGGCTGTTGAAATAATCTTCCAGGCGCCGCGTCAGGTCGCGAGCGGTCTGTCGTGAGGCGTCAACGCCAGCGAGCGGCGCCAAGGGGGCGCCGATCTCGATATGAAAACAGGGGCGGCTCGGCGGCACACGATACCATGCTTCGCCCTTGGTCAGGGTGGTCGGGGCGCAGCGAATACGCACCGGGGTGATCCAGGCGCCGCTGGCCAGGGCGATCGCCCCTGCACCGCGCTGTAGCCGGACGGGCCGGCCGGGCAGCGAGCGGGTGCCCTCGGGGAACACCAGCAATGGCTGGCCTGTGGCGAGGACGCGGCGGGCTGCACCGATCACCGTGCGCGGTTCGCAGGTAGTGATATAGCCGGCCGCCAGGATCACCCGGCGCAGGATCGGGTTGGCGGCCAGTTGGCCCTTGACGATGCAGCAGGCGTCGGGAACCGACGCCAGCAAGAACAGCGCATCGATCAACGAGGGGTGGTTGGCCAGCAGCAGCCGTCCGGGCATATCGAGGCGCTCGCTGTGGTCGACTCGTACGTCGATCACGCCGAGCCGGCGCAACGCCTTGATGAGACCGTGGCAGGCAAGACGCACGAGTCGGCGCACGCGGCGCTGGGCGCTATGCGGGTGACGCGAGGCAAGTCGGATCGGCGGCGCCAGCAGCCAGCCGATGATCAATGCGCACAGGCCGAACGCGATGAAGCCCAGCGCAGTGCCGACGCCGCGCCATAGCCGAGACAATTGCCAGGTGCCGGGCTGTGCCTGAATGGACATCAGTCGTCGAGCTGCCATGCCAGGCCGCGCCGAGGGCTCAGAAGCGGCGCTCCGCAGGCCAGCCAGTCGATGACGTCGACCGGCTGCGGCGCGCCGTGAGCACCGATGTTGGTGTCGGTGGCCGGTTCGCTGCGCACGCGGCGTCCACGATCGGCCGTTAAAACCAGCGCCACGGCGGCCGTGCCGCGGCTGGGCGGGGCGTGTTCGACAAAGCGCGCCGGCACCGGGGCATCGCTGAATACCGCGATGACCCGCGGCTCACCAGCGGCCAGGTAACCGCGCACCTCGCTGAATAATGCAGCGAGCTCGTCGCCGCTGGCGGCCAGCGCCTGCAGCGAGCGGCGATTGTCGTTGGCGATCGAATGCACGCCGAGGATGGCGTTGTGTACCGACATGCCAAAGCGCGCCGGCGACAGTACGTCGCCTTCGGCCAGGGCATAAAGCAGCTCCAGGGTGCGTTCACCGTCACCGTGTCGGGATGCATGAATCAATAGCGCCGTGCCCTTGGGGTCGAGCTCGGCGAGCATGTCGCAGACCGCGCGCCCCAGACCATTGAGCCGCCGGCGCAGCATGGCCGGCAGCGACTGCCCGCCGGGGCGTTCGACCGTCGAAAGACGCGGGTCGCTGACGGTAGGGCCATGTTGCTGTCCGGCCGGCTGCCAGGCACGCCAGTCGCGAAGATACATCGGGGCCGTGGTCATGATCGAGTCCTGGGTTGCCGGTAACATCCGAGCGGCCTGACAACCAGGCGCTGCATTCAGGATCATACCCTACGCGAGTCATCCTCGGCAGGCCATCGGCATGATGTCGCTCAGGCGAGCAGACCCAGACTCGAGTGCGGATACCGGTCGCATGGGCCGTCTAAGACAAGGCTTCACCAAGGCCGTGATCGGGGTGTCATGGATCTTTCGGGGTCATTGATCGCCGTCTATAGTGATGAGTAGGCTAAACGGATTTAGCGACCATGGATGCAAGGAGAACGGCAATGACGGCGATCAGGAAGTGGGTCCATAAGCACCAGAGTCAGCCTTATATTCTGGAGATTCACCAGGACAGGGCCCGGGACGGGGATTATAGCTTTCGGGTCTCGATGCCCATCGAGGTGAGTCACGACTATTCCTCCTGGCACATGCCGGGAAGGGAATACCCCAGCGAGGATCAGGCCCACAAGGCGGGCGAGCAGTATGCGATGCGAGTGATCGAGAGAATGAGAAACGTGTCGCGGGATTCCTGACCGGCAACACCCGGCCCAGGCCATGCCTGGCGGCTTTCGAGTTGCATGGTGCCGAGTCGACGGCGGCATCGCTGAGGCGGCGTCGCCGTTTTACTTGATGTTTCCCTTGTCTGACCTTCGCTTGCCGACTTTTCAGACACAGCCTGAGCGCCAATGGCATTTTACGCACAGGCCGTGTCGGCAATCTCTTACAGGGAATGGCAACCTGGATTAAAGGCGACGGAATCGATGGCTGCCATAATGCATCCAGTGAGTACGGACACGCTCATGGCATGGAAGACGAGCACAGGGACGGCTCAATCCAGGGATGCACGGGCAGGATGCCTGTGGAGATAGCAAGGATGCAGCGCTGTAAGCCCGGCCCTCATGGTCGGGTTTTTTTCGTCTCAAGATCGAGCTTGGCCATATCGGTCATCGGCCGACCGGGGGAATACTTTAATCCGTGTATACGTTTATCCGTTCACCGATTGCACGGATCGTCCATCACCACGTCGCGGGGCCGATAACGGCGGGCTACGGCGTCGACGGCGATGTTGATCATTGCGGTGACCAGCAGCAGGAAGAACGCCTGATCGAACATCAGATAGGCGAAGCTCGAGTCGATGTAAAAGCCCAGCGTGGCCACCCCGAGCATGCCGAGCAGCGCGGTCTCGCGGATGATCACCTCGGCGCGGTAGAACAGCAGCGCGAGCAGCCCGGGGTAGAGACGGGGCAGCAGTTCATAGGCGTAGCGACCGCTGGCGGGCAGCCCGGGCATTCCCGGTTCGAGGTTGTCGGCATGGCGCGCGGCGAGAAACGCCAGCAGCGCGCCGTTGTGCAGTGCCAGTGCCAGCCAGGCCGGCAGCATCGAAGGGCCGAGCAGCAACAGGAAGATGAACGCCAGCATCAGTTCCGGGGTCGAGCGCAGCCCGATCAGCAGTGCCTTGCCGGCGAAGCGCGACGGGCGATTGCCGAAGTGACGGCTGGCCAGCGGCCAGGCCAGCAGCGCGATAAGCAGCGCGCCGACAGTGCCCATCAGCCCCAGCAGCAGGGTGTTGGCGATCGCCGGCAGCAGGTCGGGAATTTCGGTGAACCAGGCGACCAGGCCGGTCCAGTCGCCCGCCAGCAGCGGCGCCGGCCACAGATCCTGGCTGACGAAGCGCCACAGCAGGCCGCCGTCGACCTGCGGCCAGGGGCCGAGCACGAACAGGCTGGCCAGTAACAGCCAGGGTACCAGCCGGCGATGGCTCCACACGCCGATCGAACCGATCAGCAGGTAGAACAGCCAGAGCAGCGCGCCGGCTTCATGATAGCGGCCCTCGCGAAAGGCACTCTCGAGATGGAAGCCCAGCGTTGGCAGGCCGACGAAGCCCAGCAGCACGCTGGCGCGCAGCGAGCATTCGAAGCGATAGCGGGTATAAGCGGCGAGCCGCGCCCAGACCAGCGGCAGCTCGGCATAGATGAAACGTGAAAAGCGACCGGCCCCCGGGGGCAGGCTGTCGGCGGCGCTGCCCGGCGTCTGCTCGAGGATCTCGGCGTAGACCTTGGCGAAGATCCCGGCATAGGGCACGGCGAGCGCCGCCAGCGCGGTGACTGCCGATAGGCCGAACACCTGCAGGAATAGCAGCGCCCAGAACACTTCGTGAATTGCGCGGACGAAGGCGCAGCCGGCGCGCACCAGCCGCGAGCGGGCGAACACCAGCGCTAGCGGAAAACCCAGCAATATGCCGAGAAAGGTGCCCCACAGCGCCACGCCGACGGTCAGCGCCGTGGCCTGCAGCGGCGATGAGAGCGTGCTCCAGCTCGGCCAGGCCAGCCCGACGGCCATTCGCGCCAGTTCCGCCCAGGGGTCGTGGGTGACGATGGCCAGATCGGCGAACGGCAGCGCCAGCAGGCACAGTGCGACGAGTATCAGCGAACGCCGGGCCAGGCTCAGTCCCGGTGAATCACCGCGCAAGGCACCGGGTGCCGGTAATTCACGCATCGCCGGCCTCGGCGCGGCGTCGGGCATCGGCGGCAGGATGCGGGGCGTCGGCCGTGCAATGAGGCGGGGCGTCGGCCGCCGGGTACAGCCGGTCGAGATCGGCAAGATTCAATTCGCGGGTTGGCGCGTCGAGCTCGAGCCGGCCGTCGCGCAGCCCCCACACGCGGTCGAAGTGGGTCAGCGCCAGCTCGCGCTGATGTAGCGCGACGACGCTGGTGGCGTGGCGGGCATCGATCAGCGCCAGCAGGCGCAACGCCTGGTGCGGGTCGACGCTGGCCACCGGTTCGTCACCGAGGAAGATCCGGCGCTGCTGGTAGAGCGCGCGAGCGATCGCCACGCGCTGGCGCTGGCCGCCGGAGAGTTGCGCGACCGGTCGCTTGAGCAGGCCGTCGAGACCGAGTTCGTCGCACAACGCGGCGATCTCGGTCCAGGCGCGGCGCTCGGGGCGCACCAGGTTCCACAGATTGGCAAGCGCGGAGTGGCGCTCGAGGCGACCCATGTAGACGTTGTGATAGACCGCCAGCTGCGGAACCAGACCGTGGCTCTGCGGGCACCAGGCGACATCGCCGGCCAGGCGGCTGCGCAGTGCGGCAAGCAGCGTCGACTTGCCGGCGCCGCTCTGGCCGAGCAGCGCGACACGCTCGCCGGCGTTGAGGGTCAGCGAGAGCCTGGCCAGGAGCACCCGCCGGCCATGGCCAATATCGGCGTTATCGAGCCGTAATAGCGGAGCGGATCCAGCCATCAGCGCAACAGGCCGAGTTCCTCGCCGACCTGCTCGATCGGCGCGTAATCGTCGTTGTCGGCGGGAATGAAGGCGTCGCGCGGGAAGCTTTCCAGCAGTTCGGGATCATTCATGCCGAGCAGCGCCTGGCGCACCCGGGCGGTGAAGCCGTCGCCGAAGCGCGCATCGACGTCGCCGCGGATCGTCCATTGATAATCGGGGTAGGCGGGGGTCTCCCAGATCACCTTGACCTTGTCGGTGTCGACTCGGCCGTCTTCCACCGCGGCTTGCCAGACGGTGAAGTTGACCGCGCCGATGTCGTAGGTGCCGGATTCGACCAGCGCGATGGTCCGCGAATGATCGCCGGAGAAGCCGACCCGCGAGAAGAGTTCTTCCGGCGCCTGGTCGAACTGCCGGCGCAGGTAGAACTCGGGCATCAGCCGGCCCGAGGTCGAGGTCTTGGCGCCGAAGGTGAACGAGTGGCCCTCGATCGCCGCGGGCAGCCCGGCATCGCTCGCTTCGAGCCCGGTCGCGCTGTTGGCGATGAAATAGCTGTGGAAGGCCGCGTCCTCGCTGCCCTGGGCGAGCACCTGCGAGCCGGGGACCAGGCGCCGGGCCTGGACGCCGGACAGTCCGCCGAACCAGGCCAGCTGGACCTGGTCGTTGCGAAACGCGCTGACCGCGGCGCTGTACGACTTGACCGGCACGTATTCGACCTCGACGCCGAGCTCGTCGGCGAGGTAGTCGGCGACCTTCTGGAAGCGCTCGACCAGCCGCGACTGGTCCTCGTCGGGGATCGCGGTGAAGCGAAAGGTCTCGGCGCTGGCCATGGGAACGCTCAGAAGGCTCAGACACAACAGCAGGGCGGTGGCGACTAGCCGGCGCATGAAAGCACTCCTCGCTTGTAAAAGGGGCTATTGTTGGGCCTCGGCGAGGCCCGGGCAAGTGCAGCCGGGTCAGGGCGCCGTCTGCGCTCGTCGTTCAGCCGTCGTTGGGCGGGAAACGGGTCGCCTGCAGGCTGTCCTTGATCTTCTTGAGGTGGGACTGGAAATCCTCGCCACGGCGCAGGGTGACGCCGGTGGCCAGCACGTCGATCAGCGCCAGATGAATCATCCGCGAGGTCATCGGCATGTAGATGTCGGTGTCCTCGGGGGCGATGACCTCGAGCGTCTCGGTGCATTCGCCGGCCAGCGGCGATTTCGGCGCGGTGATGCCGAGCACCACCGCGCCGTTCTCGCGGGCCAGCCGGGCGATCTCGACCAGCTCGCGAGTACGCCCGGTGTACGAGATGATCACGATCACGTCGCCGGTATGGCTGGCGGCGGCGACCATGCGCTGCATCAGCACGTCCTCGTGGACCATCACCGGCAGGTTGAAGCGGAAGAACTTGTGCTGGGCGTCCTGGGCGACCGGCCCCGAGGCGCCGAGGCCGAAGAAATGAATCTGCTTGGCCTGAATCAGATAGTCGACGGCGCGCTCGATGCGCCTGGCGTCGAGCGCCCGGCGAGCGTCGTCGAGCGCGGCGATGGTTGCGCCGAAGATCTTGTCGCCGTAGCGGGCGGCATCGTCGTCGTGCTCGACGCTGCGGCTGACGTAGGGCGTGCCCCCGGCTAGACTCTGGGCTAGCTTGATCTTGAAGTCCGGGTAGCCCTTGGCGTCGAAGTTGCGACAGAAGCGGTTGACGGTCGGTTCGCTGACCGAGGCGCTCTGGGCCAGCGTGGCGATGCTCAGCCCGGTGGCGGTCGCCGGATCCTTGAGGATGACGTCGGCCACCTTGCGCTCCGAGCGATTGAGTTCGTCGAGGCGGGCGCGGATACGGTCGAGAAGATCGTGACTGGCCATGCAGGGAAAGACTCCGATACTGTCATCGTGTAGTGATTTAACTACATCGCTGGCGACATCCTAGCGTGGCGCCTACCGGGCCGCCAAGCGGCCCGATCTTCGGGGCAGCGGCAATCCAATAATATCTGGTGGTAAAATTACCAATATCAATTGCTGATCAGCCCAAAGATGACCTATTTTATGCGTAAGATAACCAGATTGAAGGGGTTCGAGGCATGATCCAAGACGCTACTCCCGAGATTGATCTGGCGCTGTTTGGCGCCATGGGCGATCTGGCCATGCGCAAGTTGTACCCGGCGCTGTATAACCTCGATCGCGACGGGCTGCTTGCCGCCGAGACCCGCGTGCTGGGCCTGGCGCGCCAGGAGATCGACGGCGACGCCTTTCGCCAGCGGGTGGAAGAAGCGCTCGACAAGTACCTCAAGCCAGGCAATCTCGATCAGCAGTGCGTCAAGCGATTCATTGCCCGCCTCGAGTACATCCAGCTCGACTTCGCCACCGTCGAGGGCTACGAGGCGATTCGCGAGTGGCGCGAGGGCGTCTCGCGGCCGATGACCGTGTATCTGGCGGTGCCGGCGGCCATCTACGGCGATATCTGCGGCAACCTGGAAGCCAGCGAGAGTCTCGACAACCAGTCGCGGGTCGTGGTCGAGAAGCCGATCGGCTACGACCTGGAATCCTCTCAGGAGATCAACGACGCCATCGGCGCAGTCTTCCCCGAGGAACGGATCTATCGCATCGACCATTATCTGGGCAAGGAGACCGTCCAGAACCTGATCGCGCTGCGCTTCGCCAACCCGCTGTTCGGCAACCAGTGGAACCAGAACCAGATCTCCCACGTCGAGATTACCGTCGCCGAGCAGGTGGGCATCGAGGGCCGCTGGGGCTACTTCGACAAGGCCGGCCAGCTGCGCGACATGGTCCAGAACCACTTGCTGCAGCTGCTCTGCCTGATCGCCATGGACCCGCCGTCGAATCTCGACGCCGACGCCATCCGCGACGAGAAGGTCAAGGTGCTCAAGGCCCTGAAGCCGTTCTCGCGGGACAGCATCGGCCGTGACGTGGTGCGCGGCCAGTACACGGCGGGCTCGATCGACGGCACCAGCGTGCCGGGCTATCTCGACGAGGAAGGCTCGGATACCGAAAGCCGCACCGAAACCTTCGTCGCGATGAAGACCGAAGTCGCCAACTGGCGCTGGGCGGGCGTGCCGTTCTACCTGCGCACCGGCAAGCGCATGCCGGACAAGCTGTCGCAGATCATCATCCACTTCCGTCAGCAGCCGCACTACATCTTCGATCCCGACCAGCGCGACCTGGCGGCCAACAAGCTGATCATCCGGCTGCAGCCGGA
>Ga0114911_1001282_pt1 | contig 13498 bp, 8 predicted proteins | sample MalvireepMed_904_FD_89688 | JGI IMG/M metagenome (GOLD analysis project Ga0114911, IMG submission 89688) | Marine viral communities from the Global Malaspina Expedition - Malaspina viral metaG DeepMed_904 | ecosystem: Environmental > Aquatic > Marine > Oceanic | place: Mediterranean Sea...
AGCCCGTCGCCGCGCAGGTCGCCCTCGTGTGTTCGACACTGACGCTGCGCTCGACAAGGCGGTGCGGCTGTTCTGGCAGCGCGGCTACGAGGCGACATCGATGGCCGATCTGGTGGCGGAGACCGGCGTCGCCGCTGCCAGCCTTTATGCAGCGTTTGGCAACAAGGCGGGGCTGTTTGCGGCGGTGATCGAGCGCTACGCCGCGACGTTCAGTGTCCACCTCTATGCACCCATCAACGATCCGGCGTTGTCCACCTACGAGGCCGTCAAAGGTCTGCTGGAACGAGCGGCGTCATCATTCTCGGAACCTGGAACGCCGGCCGGCTGCTTCATGTATTCAGCAGCGGCAGCCGTTTCGCCGGCGTCCGCCGCCATCGAATGCCTGCTGCGCCACAAGCGTATCGCGGCGGAGGCCCTCCTGATCGAGCGTCTGCAACGCGGCGCCGCGCAGGGCGAGCTGGCGGCCAACACCGATCCGGCCGTGCTGGGCAAATTCATCAACACGGTCATGGAAGGCATGTCCGTTCAGGCGCGCGATGGCGCTACGCTCAACGAACTGCTCTCCATCGCCAAAATGACACTGGATCGATGGCCGGCCGCGATATGATCGTTACATGGTGGTCTTCTGCCAATCCGCCTCTATCCGCCCATCGGATGTATAGGACGAAAGCATATGAAACACGTGACATTGCCGGGAGGGGAAGTGGTTCCTTCAATGGGTCAAGGCACCTGGAAGATGGGGGAACGTGCCGAGCGCCGAGCCGATGAGATCGCTGCGTTACGCGCCGGTGTCGAACTGGGCATGACGCTCATCGATACGGCCGAAATGTACGGCGATGGTGCGGCGGAAACGCTGATATCTGAGGCGCTGGGCAGCGTTCGCGACGAGTTGTTCCTCGTCAGCAAGGCATATCCGCAGAACGCATCGCGCTCCCGCCTGGCCGGCGCGTGCGAGGCGAGCCTGAAGCGGCTCGGCACCGACCGGCTCGACCTCTACCTGCTCCACTGGCGGGGATCGGTGCCGCTCGCTGAGACAGTGGAGGCATTGGAGGCGCTCAAATCGGCAGGAAAGATCCGGCACTGGGGTGTCAGCAATCTCGATACGGACGATATGGAAGAGCTTGTCTTTGCCGGCGGGGATGGCTGCGTGACCGATCAGATTCTCTACAATCTCGTCCGCCGAGGCCCGGAATTGGACCTGCTGCCGTGGCTCGCCGAGCATAACATACCGGTTATGGCGTATAGTCCGGTCGAACAGGGACGGCTTTCTACGCACCCCGCTCTCGCCACAATTGCAGCCGAGGTTGGTGCAACCCCGGTGCAGGTCGCGCTTGCGTGGACGTTGCGGCAAGATGGTCTCATCGCCATCCCGAAAGCGAGTTCAGTCGCACATGTGCGGGAGAACCGCGCGGCCGCCGATATCGTTCTTTCCGACGCTCAGTTTGCGACACTCGACGCGGCATTTCCCAGGCCACGCGACCGCCGTCCACTCGAGATGCTTTAGCGTCAGATGACGATATTATCGCTCGAAGGAACAGAGCGCAAACCGGATCGACGGTAGGCGCTCAGCGGTGCGGTGATCGGACCAGTGTCGACACCGCTATCGCGCGGGTGCTGCGCGACTGACGCTTCGAGAACCAGGACTATCGCGCCCCTGGCCCCAATCTGCTCTTAGCCTCCACGAATAACCGTCTGACCGTTCTTACCGTCTATCGGGCGTATCCGAGCTGGCAGGGCATCCAGCCAGGGGCGTTATTCTTGTCCATCGGGCGCTCTGGATCGACGCTCGGGCGGCCTAGCTGTCAGCACGACACCGCACTGCCTGAGTTTCCAAGCTGCCATCCCAGCGTGCGCCGCTAGCGGGAAGGTGAGCCGACTACTCGCTCAAGACCAGTTCGACAGAGCGCAGGCCATGAACCGCTCACTGCACTGCAGCGCCGAATTAGCGCGCTGCTACCTAGAGAACTACCTAGCCCAAAAATGCTCTCTATAGCCCGATCTCGCAAGCTTATTATCTGATTGATGAATACGGGAAATGTGGTGGACGCACTAGGGCTCGAACCTAGGACCCGCTGATTAAGAGTCAGATGCTTGACGGCGGCTTTAGCCGATTTCTCACCAAAAGAGGACGGTCAATAACCGGCCCAATTCCAGTCATTCGACAAGAGGCCCCGCAATGGCAGTTTTGGGCCGTATGCAGACGGTCCGCAATTGGGATCCTCATTGAGCAGAGCAGAACAGTCAGACCAGTGATCGCCGCTCCAAGGCATGAACGAACCACACGAGGCCGCTCTGCGCGCCTCGGCCTCCAAGGCACGCAATCAACTTCGCATCAGTCCCCGTTTATGGGAACGCCTTCGGGGTCGGGGGTAATTTTGGGTCGAAACCATCTTCGATCGGGGATACGGCGCCGGCAAAAGCCAACGGTGCGCCGCATTCCGCGGCGAGTTGGTCGGCGCTATCATCTTCGAGTAATGGACTGCCGCTAGTCAAGGCCTGCACCCGGTACTCCCGACCTAATACCAAAAGTCCCTCTTCGGGTAGGTCCTGATCGCCGAACCTGATATCTTCGAACAAAACTGGAGCGACCCGCCTCCCGTCGGACGTCTCGAATAGAACACAGCCACCTTCACGAACGAAGACTCCCGTGCTCTCGTCCATGTTCCGCAAGGATGAAGTTTTGCCATCGAACACAATGACGCCGTCATTCCTCAGTTCGAAGCTCGAATTCGAGCAACCCGTCGCAGCCAAGACCGCGAACGTTGCCAGCATGAGCGATCGAACGTTCACGGCGCACGGAATCCCGAGATGGTGTTGATCGTGTAAGGCGAGTAGCCACGTATCGTCGAAAGACGCATGAAGAGAACATGGCATGTCGTGTTGTTCGCCCCAACGGTGGAGGTGTTTCGACATGGGCGCTCCGAGATCTTCTCGGTCCCGCGAAATGTTTCAATGACGGATGCCTTCACCGCAAGTCCAATAGGATGGACGGCCGCGTTATCCGATGTACGGAATGCGAACACCGGACCTCCACCGTCGACTCTCAAGCCGATGTAGCGCTGAGCAGATTCGCTCATCCTGACTAGGTTGCTGTATTCGCTATCGGTGTAGTTGAGCTCGGTGATCCGCCCACAAGTGAGACCGGTGTTCACACCCATCTTGCAGATGAACTGTCCCCGCACGGGTTCCTTGGGATAGTCAATCGGGTAATAATTCGTGGCGTAACCAGGCACGGAGACGTACTCCCCTTCCACTGTCCTTCCGTTCTCGATGTTGATGTAGGGAGCGGTCGCATGGGTTCCCAGGCGATACATCGCATAATCCAGGGTCTGCCAACCGTTGTTGCTGTTGGCGTATGCCGACACCTCGGACAGGACCGCGTTCTGATAGTAGAAATTCATCGTATTGCTTGGCGTCCGGCAATGTCCTGCTGTCAGGATAGCTTCTTTGCCAGCGCTGTCTCGGATCGGCCAGCCGGCCGTACAGTGTGTGCCGCTGTTGCTCTTCTCGTAGAACCAGCCGCCGTAGAGCGTCGCGGAATCCACGGAAGTCGCACCGGTTTAAATTTCCACGTTCGCAGCGACGGGGGATGCTCAATGAATTCTCCGCGGCGCCGACTGTCTGAACAAGCCGAAAAGATCGGCAACATGGGAAGCACGGCGCGGCCTGCATCGTGGTAAGCTTCATTGATTTGTCCATCGCGACGCAGCGCGATAATGGCGAACAGTTGCGTGAGCGAAGCCCCTTCCGTTTCTCGAAGGGTGTGACGAGACGCAGGTTAATCCCGGTATCCTTGTCTATTTGACTATTCCTACCCCCGACGTGGACCGGATGCATCACGCGTGGGAAAAAGGGCGCGCATTCGCCAGGATCCTTGCCGATGAGAGGGGGCTCGCCACGCTGTTTATACAGCATTCGCCCGGAAGGGTGTCGTCATTGAACCATCCCCATCTCCATCTGCTGATCTGTCCTCGCAAGACTGCGAAGGCGGGTCTTCGTTATGGAGGTTTGGACAATGAGCTTCTGTATAATGACGGCGCTCGTGTTCTCGTTGAGCGATGGGCCGAATTTACGGAAAATGGGAAATGATCGATGACAAAGGGGACGCCCGTGACACAGGCGTCCCCGCTCTTATTTTCGATCCATCCAGAACCCGGCGACCGTAGCCGCGAAGGCCTCCTTCTGTTCAGCAGTTGCGCCGAAAACGACAAGCATCAACGAAAAAGGGGTAGCCTGAGACCCTCCACGCAGGTCGATAAACCGGACCCGCCCTTGCAGGAAATAGACATCGGCATCGGCACGAAGCGTCTCGTGAAACCAGGCCGAATCCGTTCTGGCAGGCACCAGACAAGCTATGGTGTGAGCGTTTCCCATGCGCCATTGCTCATGCGCTCGACGCAACCAGCGTAGCTGCGCGGAGAAGGGCGGGTTGACGTAAACGAACCGGCCGAACCAAGCGTCTCGAAGCCCGTCGTCACCGTTGCCGAGGATGAACCTGCGAGTTGCGACTACCGGACTGGACGGGTGTCCGCACGGGTCCAGGTCGATGTCGCCGAAGGCTGCGTAGACCGGCTCCATGAACTCTTCTGGCGTGAAGCGGCTATCGCGGTCTTCTTTGTCGCCTTGGCCCCAATAGGCTCTTTCAGGAGCTCTTCGTTTTGCCTTAGGCGCCAAAACTTTCAAGATGCGGACGACACTCGCGATGGAGCCACCTCCGTTCTCCACTGCCGAGATCGTTGTGGGTGAAAGCCCGGTGCGTTTTGCCAACGACGATATAGAGACCTTCTGTTTCACCCGCCGATTGCGCAATTGCTCGGCAAGCGTTCGGCCCGGCGCAACTCCGGTCAGCCTGTAATCGAGGGCTTTAGCCGCAGCCTCCATGGTCTTTGCGGATCCGATGCCGCGCTCGAGACGATAGATCGCTTGGGAACTGACCGCCGCGCGCGCCGCAAGGGACCGCTGCAACCAGCCTTTTGCCTTTCGGGCAGCGCGTATAACCTCAATCAGAATATGACGTCTCGGGCGATCACATTTTAGCAGTATAAGTCTGCAGATTTCTTATCCAAATGAAGGCGTTTAAGGTCGGCTATGCGCCCTAAAATCCGACATCCACAGCCGTTTCCTATTTACCTAAAAGCAGCCCGTCCGCTTATCTTGGCGGATGTCACCAACCAACGTCCAATTCTGAAGCAGATATTCACCGAACTAGGCTCAACCCTTGAGCTATTGCACGCAGTTCGAACCCGTCCCGACTTCGGGAAGTAGGGCGGAGTCGCTCGGAGCCAATCGGTCTCGCAAACTTGGAGAACAGATGTGACGACGCTTGCTAAAGCCATCTGCAGCAAGCGTCCGATCGGGTAACGACCCGAATTTAGAAAGCCGCCACGAAGTCGCAACGTCGCTGCCGGATGAAACGAGGCGGCCGCGGTTCTATACCCCTACCGACGCGCACTGCGATGGTCGACATACTGGCTTCCTTGCGTACGTGAGGCGGCCACGGAACTGGGGTGTCAATCGGGCCATTAGGCCACGATGGTTCCGCGTGCTTGAGGACAACCGGACCTCTCATTTTCCTGTCTATGACGTAAGCCCGCTGTTAACCGTTCGTAAGCCATGTCTGGCACTGAGAGGGAGGCTGAGGCATGAAATTGCTGCGTAAGGAAGCTGCATTCGTTCTGGTCCTGGCCGGCCTTTTTGGGATCCTTGCTTATACCGGTATTGCTCTCACGAGGGGAAGCGAACGCATCGCCATGCTCTGGCTACCGAATGCGGTTGCGGCCGCATGGCTCCTCTATAGCCGGACACGCGCCACGCCACTCTACATCTTCGGATGCCTTCTTGCGAACATCGCTGTAAATCGTCTGGTCGGCGACAACTGGAACATTGCGCTCGGACTTGCGATCGCGAATTCCGTGGAAATTGTTACCTTGGTGCTACTAGTGCGAAAGGCCAAGGCGGCAGCGCTCGACCTTGCTGAGGTAGACACTTATGCAGTGCTGATCCTTGCCTCTCTTGTCGCATCTTTCGCATCCGCAATTGTCGCGAGCGTAGTGCTTGCAGACTCCGGTGCCGGGTTCTCGTTGGCGGATGGACAGCGATGGCTCGTAGCGGATGCGCTCAGCCTCATCATCGTCCTCCCGGTCACGCTCGTCCTGCTAGGTGCATGGCGTCAGCGCGAGGCGCCGCAAGGTAGTGATTTGTTGGAATGGATAGTCATGGTGGCTTTGGTCACTATCGGCACAATACTCATCTTCACGCAGACGACCTTCCCGTTCCTTTTCCTTACGTCTCCGCTAGTCTTATATGCCGCGTTCCGCACCGGTCTTGTCGGAACCGCCGTCGCGACGCTACTCATCACGGCAATCTCGTCGATCTCGACTTTCATCGGACTCGGGCCCATGGCTCTCGTTCGCGGAGGTTCGGAGTTGCAGCTTGTGGCATACCAGGTATTCCTGGCCACGAACTTCGCGATCGGCTTCCCCGTCGCAGCACTGCTCTCGCAACGGAACCGGGACCGTTCGCGACTGCGATTGGAGCGCGACGACAAGCAAGAAGTTCTCGATAACATTCGAGACGTCATATTTCGCGCGGATGCCGATGGCTGCTGGTCCAGCCTCAATCCCGCATGGGAAACCATGACCGGTTACAAGATTGAGGAGAGCCTCGGCAAGCCGACGACCGCATTCCTGCACCCCGACGATTTGGCAGCAACGCGTGTGATTTATCCGCGTATTGTCAGCGGCGACCTCGAAGAGGCTACCCTCCAGCAGAGGTTCATCGATCAATCTGGCGAATGTCGCTACATCGAGGTCGGCGTAAAACGACTAAGCGGCACCGACGGTGAATTCCTCGGCACTATCGGGAACATCCGCGATGTCTCGGTCGAAGTTAAGCAGGCGAACGAATTGAAAGACAGCGAGGCGCGTTTCCGCCTGCTGGCCGAGTCTGCACCCGTCGGCATATTCCGTGCAAACGCGGTTGGCGAGCTGACCTACATCAATCCGGGCTGGGCCGCGAAGGTCGGTTTGACTGTCGAACAAATGCTGGGTCGAGGCTGGCTGAATGCGGTGGCTGATCTGGAACCCCTGCGACAGAACCCGCCGTTTCAAGGCTTTGCGCCAGGCGAATTACGCAGGAGGCTTATCCAATTCCGCAGCGCCGATGGCGGCAATCTCTGGATGGAGACTTACAACTCGGCCGAGTTCGATGAGGATGGAAGGGTCAAGGGCTACTACGGCGCAGCGGTTGATGTCTCCGAAGCACGCCAGCTCGAATTGGAGCTGCGCGAAGCCCGTCGGAGAGCTGAAGATTCTGCAATGGCCAAATCGGCATTCCTCGCCAATATGAGCCACGAGATCCGCACGCCGATGAACGGTGTGCTCGGGTTCACCGACCTTCTTCAACATTCGGAGCTCGACGAGGAGCAGCGCAGTTATGTCCAACTGATCGCCGATTCGGGTCGTGCGATGATGCGGCTTCTCAATGACATTTTGGACATCTCGAAGATCGAGGCGGGCCAGATGCGTATCTCCAGCGATCCATTCGACCTGCGCCACAAGCTGAACGGGATCGTTAAGCTCATGGAGCCGGTCGCCGCAAAGAAGGGGCTGAGTGTCGACATCGAATTTGATGACGAGATACCACCCTACATCGTGGGCGACGCACTTCGGTTGCGCCAGATCGTGCTTAACCTGCTGGGAAACGCGATAAAGTTCACCGAGGACGGCGGCGTCCGCCTCGTCGCCAGACAAATCGACAGAGGTCGCAAGCTGGCAATTGATGTTGTCGATACCGGAATAGGCATCCCGTCCGAAAAGCTCGACGCGATCTTTCAACAATTCACGCAAGCCGATGGAACGATTGCGCGTCGTTTCGGAGGGACGGGCCTTGGTCTGACCATCAGCAAGCAACTGGCCGACATGATGGATGGCGACATTTCGGTAACGAGCACGCCTGATAAGGGAACAACATTCACGGTCGTTCTGCCGCTGGTCGTGGCAAAGCCTCCCGAAGAGCCGAACACGGCCTCATACCCTAGCGCGCAAAAGGCAGCGGTTGACGGCCCTCCGTTGCGTTTGCTGATAGCCGAGGACAACGAGATCAATCAGCGTCTGATCAAAGCCTTGTGCTGCAATGCAGGCTACGATCCTCACATCGTCGGGGACGGCAAGGCAGCGCTGGAAGCGGTTGCCTTAGCGCAAGCACGCGGCGATCAATTCGCTTTAGTCCTCATGGATTTGCAAATGCCGCTCATGGACGGCATCAGTGCCACTCAGGAATTGCGGGCCTGTGGCTTCAATGCGGCGAAACTGCCGGTGGTTGCGCTAACTGCCAATACCTACCCGGAGGACATCGAACGTTGCCTAGCTTCCGGCATGCAAGGGCATCTCGCGAAGCCCCTTCATAAGTCCGATCTCGTGAAGGCCGTCGAAAGGTTTGCCATCAAGAATGAGTATGCGGTCGCGGAGCCTGTTAGCGATGAAGGCGCCGTGCTGGACATCTCGGACCTCGAGGAGAAATACAGCGCCCTAAAAGACGCCATGCGTAAGAAGTTGGCAAATCTGACGACTACCAGCATCGACGTTCGCTGGGAGGAAATCGCCAGCTTATCGCATCAACTGGCCGGAATCGCATCACATTTTGGGGAAGCGCAGCTCGGTCGCATGGCATCGGAGGTCGAGCGGAAGATGAGAGCGACAGATGACGCGGACCAGCGAGTGGCCTTGGCCAAAGCGGTATTAGAAGAGCTAAACCGGGCAGGCTGAACCACGACAAATGGCTCCATCCACGGCCCCGGTAGACACCGGACAATCCCAAACCCGACAATTTTTAACAATAGTAACGGAGGAGTCTCTCTGATCACATATCCGCGAACTATCAGCACAAAGGCAACGATCGGTGAACACGTCGACAATGATTGAATTCTTTGCCAATTACTCCCTTTATTTTGGGAGGGTTAATTTTCGAAACAGGTTGGGTATCTCTCCGCGGACCCATGAGGCGATGAAAGCTTTGAGCTATTTCTGGCCAGAGCCTCGAAGCCGATATCTGCTCCGGGGTCGTTGGCTGTCCGTCAGATCCTAGGATATCACAAGCGCAGCAGAGCTGTCTCGAACTGGGCGATTAGCCAAATGGTAGCTATGCTGTCGCTGAGGCCTATGTCCGATAGTCAGCAGAAGGCGCCGGTTACAAACCTAGAAATTAGCGTCGGTTTCGATCGTCTTCTAGGTGGCCGATCGGAGCGTATTGCGTCCGGCACGTTTGGCGACATAGAGCGCTTCATCGGCCCGCCGGAGAAGGCTCTCGCCGGTCTCTCCTTCGGCAAGTTCTGCGATACCCATGCTAACTGTTACCCGAGGTGTGCTCCCACTCATTGCAATTGAGCTTCGAACTCGCTCGGCGATGAGTATTGCGGTTTGAGCCGTAGTATCGGGTAGAATAATAACGAACTCCTCGCCCCCAAAACGGCCTACCATGTCGTCGACACGAAGCGCTTTGGCGGCAGCATTTGCGACACGCTTTAGCACTTCGTCACCAGCATGGTGGCCATAGGTGTCATTGACCCTTTTGAAGTGGTCCACGTCGAACACTGCGACGGCCAGGGAACGGTCTTCCCGGCGGGCGGCTAATACCGCTTGGACTAATTCTGACGTCGTTCGGCGCCTGTTTGCTATACCGGTCAGTTGATCGGTTTCTGCTATGGTCTGGGCTTGCCGGGCAGCTTCTTCAGCACGGTTACGCGCTTTCTCGATCGCGGCTGCGTGCGAAACCTGAATAGTGATGTCTTGGACGATCCCGAACAGTCCGAAAGATCCGTCGCTTTCGATCTTGTCTATTTCGCCTCTTGATCGAACGTGCCGAATCTCGCCATTCGGTCGGACGATCCGAGCCGTAAAGTCGAAGTCGCAGCGATTTTCGATCGCGTGATCAATATGGTTGGTGACAATCTTTCGGTCGTCAGGGTGGTAAGCATTGATCGCCCCCTCTAGTGGTGGGGGCGCACTGTCATCCAGCCCGAAAATATTAAACACTTCGCGCGACCAAACGATCTTGCTGGTTCGCACGTCGAGCCGCCAATGGCCGAGGTTCGCCGCCTCTTCGGCGAGTTCGAGCAGGCGCTTCTCCTCTGCAAGCTGGGTCACCACCTTTTTGCGCGAACCCAACAGCGCAGCGATTGGCAAAGCGGCGGCGAACAGCGTTAGCAGATAGAATTGGAGATAAATGCTTTTGGCAAGCGGTCCGATGCCAAAGAGGTTTTGCGCTGGCGACCATACGTTGAAAGTGAATGTGCTAAGGCCAGCTACGATAAGCACGCCTCCAGCTGCTCCGGTCGGGCCCAGCCGGGATGCTGATATAAGGACCGAAAGCATCGGCAGAAATAAGATGGGGGCGCCTGTCTGCGAGAAGACTAGCCACGATACAATAGCCACTAGAGCGAATATTAGAAGACCTTCGAGCACAACTGAAGCCTGGCCTATCCTCCCTTCGCTCCGGATCGCATTAGCGCCTATCATAGCAAGAGGGGTGACGATCAGTATGCCGAGGAGGTCCGTCGAGAACCAAGAAAACCAGAAGTCGATCGACGAAATCGGAGTGGCGGCCACCGCTATAGTAGCGCTCAATGCAGATCCCGTCGTCGCCGCTAAGCAAAACCAGACCAAATCGCTTGGCTCCGAAAAGGACAATCGACGTATCAGTTGTTGCCTGAGAAACCACGCCGCAGCTATCGATTCTGAAATATTAGCGACGGTGAACCCGAACGAGATACCGAGCGAGTTCCCGGCTAGCACGTTTGCCGCAAGGCTTGCGGCAGCAGCGGCGATTACGTGCCGATATGCTCGGCCCCATCCGCTAGACAGCAGTATCGCGAGTAGAATGCCGCTTGCAGGCCAGAGGATAGCGACGCCATCACTTCCTCCTACCAGCCCAAAAGTGATGGTGGCAGCCAGAAAATATACAATGCCGGTTGCGGTCGGCGGGAGGATGAAGCGCAGAAAATGATGAACCCGGTGAGTAGGCATGGGCGGGAGCTAAAGGCAATTGGTTAATGCCGCTTTAAGGCTTGTTTAGAGTGGGCGTATGGCGCTCTATGCGATTCCAACAACTTGCCTGATTGTGGATAGTGAATTCGGTGCCCACATCGATTGGTGAACATCGCTCATTCAAAATCAGCTCGCTGCTCAGGGGAAAAAAAGCGCCAGCGTAGTTCTTTGTAGGCGCCGCTATGTCTGTCGTCGCTGCTTGGGAAGTCCCGAGATTCCGGCTGACGATAATGGATTACGCTGCGGTCCTGGCAAGCGTATCCGAGGCTGTGCTGCTGGACAGGCAAAGCGCCAGCAATTCGCTGGCCGGAAGGGGACGAGATACGAAGTAGCCCTGTGCGAGATCGCATCCTACTTCGCGCAGAAAGTCGAGACACTCTACAGTCTCGATTCCTTCTGCGACGACCTGCAGGCCAAGAGCATGGGCGAGGTTCACCGTCGAGCGGACCAAAAGCGCATCACTGCTGTCTTCATGTGCATTCTCGACGAAGCTTCGATCGATTTTCAATTCGCCGAGAGGCAGGGTCTTGAGATAGGTCAGCGTCGATTGCCCGGTGCCGTAGTCGTCTAGCGAAATCATGATGCCCATTCGCCGGTATCCTTCCAGCGCGCGCAATGCGGCTGCCGGATCGGCCATGGTCGCTGATTCGGTAACCTCAAAAATGAGGTCAGAGGCAGATGTGCCACCTCTCTGGAGCGCGGCCCCTACAGCTTCGAAAAAGGCCGGAGAAATAAGAAGGCGCGCCGATATGTTCACTGCCGCCTTCACTTCGATGCCAGCGGCATGCCACTGCGCAAGATCCAACAGGGTGCGCTGCAGAACGAACAGCGTCATATCCGCGATGTGATCGTTCTTTTCGGCTAGCGGGATGAAGCTGTCCGGGCTCAGATAGCCGCGTGTCGGATGATGCCAGCGGACGAGCGCTTCGACGCTGGCGATACGGTCCGTCATCAGATCGAGCTTGGGTTGGTAGTGGACCTCCAGCTGATGGTTTTCGATTGCATTGGCGAGCTCTCCCATCAACGAAACCTGCTGCTCGAGAAGGTCCTGCTCGGCCACCTCATGCATGTGCCAGACCTTGTCGTTTGCCAGCGCGGTGCTGGCTGCCAGCGAAGCTTCGGCAGTTGCCCCTGCAGCAGCGATGCCGAACACGATCGCGGGATCGACGCGCTTTCCGGCGATTTCTAACGGCCGTCGTAACTCGCGGCGCAGTTCGGTCAGCGTCTCTATGCGGGTTTCATGCGCCTCGTCGGAAATCCACGCAAGGCAGCGATCATCGATGCGGTAGACGATATCTCTGCCGCCCATTCGCGCCGCCAGACTCCCCATCAATGAGCCGATAGCATCCGCACCGATAACCGATTTGATTGCGTCGAAATTTGCGAGCATCGCGACGATGGTTTGGGCATTCTCCTGCGAACCATCGGCCTCGCGCAAAGCAAGGCGGTTCGGCAAGCCGCTTTCCTGGTCGATCCGCTTGCCGCGATACATTTCGCGGTAAAGCAATAAACCCGAACGCGCTGCGCCGGATGCCAGGACCAAGATCAGCCCGGCCACGATCCGGAAGTCCGCTCCAGCAAGGCTATATGCGGCGATATCGGCGCCGAAAAGCGCAGCAGCGCCAAGACCGGAGGTCGCTACGACGCGCGGATAGGTCTTTTGCGCGAAGACCAAGGCGGCACCCAGCGCGCCCACCAGCAGCGGAACCAGCCATCCTCCGAAAATGGGTATTCCGACTAGCAATGTCTCCGCAGCGATCGCTTGTACGATCACTCCGGGTAGGACGCCGTGCCGCGGCGTCGCGTATCGATCCCCCATCTCGATCGCCGTCGCGCCAATGAGTATATCCTTGTCGGTAATCGTGGAAGGATCGAACCTTCCGCTCGCGACGTCGATGAAGCTGTATCGAGGTATCGATGCGGGGTCGATCGCGAAGTCGACCGGGAATTGGTTACCGGCCTTTCCGGCCACGCCGGCAGCCTGAGCCGAAAGCGAGGGCCGGGGAACGCCCGCGGTCATCGTGCCCAAGGGCATGTTGCGCACCACGCCGTCGCTATCAGGTATGACGGAAACTGATGCCAGCGAAGCGTGTCGCCGCAATGACGCTATGGGCAAGGCATCGATCTGCCGGTCGGATTCGAAGCTTTCGCTCTGGCCAAATGTGGGAAGAACGATTTCGGCAGATGCTTCGCTCAGACTGCGCGCGAGTGCGGCGTCCTCGACCGGGTTCGAAGTTGAGGAAAAATCGACGTCGAAAATGATTGAGCGGGCCCCAGCTTCATTCAGCGCGGCCACCACTTCGGCATAATTGCTGCGCGGCCAAGGCCATCGCTGGATCGCGGCAACGCTCGCAGCATCCATTTCGACGACTTGAATCTGACCGCTCGCGGTGCGGTCCCTCAGCCCAAAGCTGAAATTCCTCACGCCATTGTCGAGTTCGCGAAAAGCGCCTGAC
>Ga0114911_1001283_pt1 | contig 13487 bp, 11 predicted proteins | sample MalvireepMed_904_FD_89688 | JGI IMG/M metagenome (GOLD analysis project Ga0114911, IMG submission 89688) | Marine viral communities from the Global Malaspina Expedition - Malaspina viral metaG DeepMed_904 | ecosystem: Environmental > Aquatic > Marine > Oceanic | place: Mediterranean Sea...
CTCGACCGCGGTCAAGCAAGGCATGGCGGCGCATACGGCGCTGGAGCAACTGTTTGCCGGCGAGGTGCCCACCTTCATGCGACAGGACGACCAGGATCAGGCGGCATGAGCTGAATAGTTACATGTAAAGTTTATCGCTCTATCAAGTGCAGGGTCGACGGCCGAGATAGACTCGGCGACTAGCAATACGATTCAAGCGTACATCGAGCTTTACCGCGCCCGCATGCATGGCGAAGAGAGCCGCTGGCTCACCTCGCTTGCCGAAACGCTGCCGGCGAGTGATTGGCTGGGGCTGTTGACTGCATGCGACTGGAAGTGCGATCCACTGCTTCGCCCCGATGCTGCAGAGGCTTTCCAGACCCTCAAGTCGCATATTGCCAGGAATGGGGCAGGATACTGGATGGGGCAGGATCGAAAAGCCGATTTTTGCCCGCTCTGCTCATGAGCCCGTTGATTGCTCGATTAGCTCTCCTTGAACATCTGCTCAACGGCAGAAGGAATGACCATGAATAAGCCAATCGATACCCAGTATATGAAGGGCATTGCAGTGCTATCACCGTCACTTCACGAGCTTGATTGCTCGGCACCGGCCCGGCCAAGCGTGGAGTTACAAGTGGAAGCTGCCCTGGATGAGGTCGATAGATCGAGCATGGAATCCTTCCCGGCCAGTGACCCACCGGCATGGATTGGCCGCTGACTGGCTATCCTGCTGCATGCAATCGGGCGAATGGACAAGCCTCGGCCACCGGGAGCTGCTGAAATGTCCGCCTGCTGCGATCGACGAGATCCTGAGGATTCATGCGCCGCTCATCGCCAGCCGCCGAGTCACTACCCGGCCAGTGAATTCGCCTTGCTGCCGATGGGGATCGAGTGAGGCGATATGCGCGGTCACGGCAGAGGGCTGTTCCCCACTCCTATTTGCGCATCATTTCAATCAGGAATTTGCTGCCATGAACGATACGACCAGCCTTCGCTATAATGATGAACCCGTGCTGCTCGCCTTTGCGTTCCGGCCTTTCTTCCTGCTCACCGCCCTCTACGCGGCAAGCCTGGTGGCGGCATGGTTCGCCTTCCTGTTCGGCGGGCTGCCGTTGCCGCTGGGCTTGAATCCGATTCAGTGGCATGCACATGAGCTTCTCTTCGGCATGGTACCGGCGGCCATCGCAGGCTTCTTGCTCACCGCGATGTGTAACTGGACGGGAGCGCCGCCTCTCAAGGGGAGCGGCCTGTTGGCGTTGGTTCTGCTATGGGCAGCGGGGCGGGCGGCAATGTGGTTGTCAGGGTGGCTGCCGCTGTGGTTGGTCGCGACGATCGACCTGGCATTCCTGCCGGCAATGGCGGCTTATGTCGCGCGAGTGCTGCTGTGCCATGGCAATTACCGCAACTTGGTGCTGGTTGCGCTGCTCGTTCTACTCGCTGGTGCCGACCTCTCGATGCACCTGGGGTTCAGTGGGTTTTGGCCTCCCCGGGGGCGATTGGGAGAAATCCTGGCGCTGGATCTGATTGCCGCGATCATGGTCGTGGTGGGCGGGCGAATCACGCCGGCGTTCACTGCCAACTGGCTAGGCATGCAGGGCCAGGATCCCGCCCTGGTGAGGCGCTCGGAGGTGCTGGATCGTGCGGCCTTCTGGAGCACGCTCGCCATGGTGCCGGTGGACCTTGCGATGTCCTTTCCCGTGCCGGCTAGCCTCATTGCACTGATCGCCGCATTCGTCAACGGTTGGCGACTCCTGGCCTGGCGTGGCTGGAAAGCCTCGGCGGAGCCCCTCATATGGATTCTTCATGTGGCCCTGGGCTGGATCGTCGTGGCCTTGCTGCTCAAGGCGATGACGCCTTGGTTGGCGCTATCTCCCAGTGTCTGGATGCATGCGATGGGGGCCGGAGCGGCTGGCACCTTGATTCTTGGCGTGATGACCCGCGTGGCGATGGGCCATACGGGGCGGCCAATGCGCCTGCCACGCATGGCGATATGGATCTATGTCGCCATCATCACTGCGGGGCTGGTGCGGGTGATCGCGGCCTTCGTGCCGCAACTGGCCTATCCCGGGCTCAGCGTCTCGACAGTGGCCTGGGTCGTTGCCTTTCTGCTTTTTGTGCTTATCTACTGGCCGATCCTGAGCCGACCGCGCGCCGATGGTCGTCCCGGCTGAACGAAAGCTCGGAATGTGGCGAAACTCTCAGTGAGGTGGTCCTATCAGTGAGGTGGTCCTATGAAAAAGACAAGCTCTGTCCCGGCGACCCCGGCTGTCGAGCCGATACGCTGGCCGGATGAGGCCGAGTGCCTGCTGACCGGCGAATCGGAGGGTGCCTGTAGTGAATAGCCGTGCGCCTGCCTGCTCTCGGAAGTCGGCATATTGGGTGCGCTGGCCAGGGATTTCTGCCTGCAGTTTCGGAGCTGGCGGCGTTCCGACCGGAAGTGATCGTGAATATCGATGAATCGGGGCTCGCACTTCCCGCCAAGCGATACGCCGACAAGCCTGTCGTCTTCGCTCAGGAGGATGTGGCAGTAGGGCGGGTCACTAGAAAGATCGCCACGCAGGAAAAGAGGAGTCCGGTGATCACCGGGACCTTGGCGCTGTCGCTGGTCGCCAGCAGAATCAGCCAACTCACGAGAAGTAGCAGGCAGGCCAGCCATTTGGCGCGCTTCGGTACGGCGCGCTGTTCGCGCCAGGCCCGCAATGGCGGGCCGAAATGCGGATGACGATGCAGCCAGTCATCGAGGCGCGCCGACCCCTTGGGAGCGGCCCAGGCAGCGACCAGCAGAAATGGGGTGGTGGGCAGCAAGAGGAAGCACGATTCCGGCTGCGCCCAGCCCGACGCAGCCATAGGCCAGGCAAAGGTAGGCGAGGCGACGTGGCGAAGCCATGGACAGCCTCCTTGATCACTCCGGTAGCAGCACGATCGCCAGCATATGTACGACCCGCGCCAGAAAGTAGTATTCCATGGCGTCACACGGTCCGCGAGAACAGGCCGCGCTGGCCTTCGCCCAGGTAGGCGTCGAAGGCCATGGCGACGCTGCGCAGCATCAACTGGCCTTGAGGCAGCAGCGTCACCAGGCCATCCCGTACCGTCACCAGGCCATCGGCGACATGGCCGGCGAGCTGTTCCAGCGACTCGGCGAAATAGTCGGTGAAATCGATCTGGTAGCGGCGCTCGAAGTGGGCCATGTCGAGGTGACCATGGCACATCAGGGCCATGATCACGTCGCGGCGCAGGCAATCGTCATCGTGGAGCCGGTAGCCGCGCTTGACCGGCAGGCGGCCGGCATCGAGGCGGCCATAATACTGGGAAAGCTCCTTGGCGTTCTGGCTGTAGCTGTCGGCCACCTTGCCGATGGCCGACACGCCTAGGCCAATCAGATCGCAGTCGGCATGCGTGGAGTAGCCCTGGAAGTTGCGCTGCAGCGTGCCGTTCTCTCGAGCCAGCACCAGTTCATCGTCGGGCAGCGCGAAGTGATCCATGCCGATGTACACGTAGCCCGCCGCGGTCAGGCGCTGGATGGTCAGTTCGAGCAGTTCCAGCTTGCGCTCGGGCGGCGGCATGTGTTCGGGGCGGATCAGGCGCTGGGACTTGAACATGCTGGGCAGGTGAGCGTAGCTGTAGGCAGCGATGCGGTTGGGGCGAATATCGATGACCTTGGCCAGGGTGGCGTCGAAGCTCTCCACGTTCTGCAGCGGCAGGCCATAGATCAGGTCGACGCTCAGCGAGTCGAAATCGGCCTCGCGGGCCGCCTCGACCAGGCTACATACCTGGGATTCGCTCTGGATGCGATTGACCGCGGCCTGTACGTCCGGATCGAAGTCCTGCACGCCGAAACTCAGCCGATTGAAGCCCAGCCGACGCAACGCATGAAGGCGCTCGGGCGTTACCGTTCGCGGATCGACTTCCACGGAAAATTCATGCGCGCCGCGAGTATCGAAGCGAAACGCCTGACGCAAGGCGACCATCAGCTCGGCAAGCTGGGCGTTGGTGAAGTAGGTCGGTGTACCGCCGCCCAGGTGGAGCTGGGTCAGCCGGCGATCGGCTTTGAACAGCTCCGCCTGCATCGCGATCTCACGCTTGAGATAATCGAGATACTCGGCGGCCTTCTCGGTCTTCTGGGTGATGATCTTGTTGCAGGCACAGTAGTGGCAGAGGCTCTTGCAGAACGGAATATGCACGTACACCGACAACGGCTTGGGCAGCGGATCGGCGTTGCTGGCTTTCGTGGCCAGCCGGTAGTCGTCCATGGCAAAGGCTTCATGAAACTGCGGCGCGGTCGGGTAGGAGGTATAACGAGGCCCCGGGAAGTCGTATTTGCTGACCAGGGCACGATCGAAAGCGTGCGGTTGGCTCATGAATCTGCCCTCCGAGACGAAACATGAGCGCACTATACGAGGTCCTGCAGTTACGCAAGTTGCTTTCGATCATCTTCGCTGCGATCGGCATTGCTCGCTTATGGGCCTGCCTGCCCGTGAAGACATTACTTGGCACTTCGCAAGGAATGGCTGAGGCATGATCTCATCGGGTCGCTTCGGTCGGCATGACCCGAATAGCCAGAAAGCTGAAGCCGCCACTCGGAATGATCCGTAAGCGGCGGTTTTCATTAATCTATTTGGTCGGAGCGACAGGATTCGAACCTGCGACCTCTGCAACCCCATTGCAGCGCGCTACCAAGCTGCGCCACGCTCCGACTTTATCATGCTCGAGTAGGGAGTCGGTGCTTGCCGAGACCCTGCCCAAGGACGAGGCATATAGTAGCGATTTTCCCATCAAATGCAAGCGGGAATTGCGCTTTCCTTTCAATCGCTTGTCTCCAGCGGAGCGTACTGTGGGCAGTGGGCGCGCGGCGTCCGTTGTATAATTTCGTCACATGTGAAGCCCGGGGAGGGAAGATGCCGTTGATCGTGGGAATGAGCGTTCTGCTGGGCTGTCAGTTCATTGGCGAGTTGCTGGTGCGAGCCCTGGCGGTACCGGTGCCCGGCCCGGTGCTGGGAATGGTCGTGCTGCTGATCGGGCTGATGGTCAACGGCCGGGTGCCGAGCGCGCTGCGCATGGCCGGCGAGGGCTTGCTGCGCTATTTGACGCTGCTGTTCGTGCCGGCCGGGGTGGGGCTCATGACTCACTTCGGCTTGATCCGCGAGGAGCTCGGCATACTGGCCGTTACCCTGGTGGCTTCCACGGCACTGACATTGGCAGTCACCGCCAAGGTGCTCGATTGGCTGGCGCGTCGCCATCTGCGAGGAAAAGGAGAGTCGTAACGATGGCGGATTTCGAGCGTCTATGGGTCTATCTCTCCGGCAATCCGCTGGTATCGCTGTTGGCCACGTTGGTGGCGTTCTATTTCGCCACGCACATCAACCGCTGGGCGCGCCATTCGCCGCTTGTGCACCCGGTGTTGGTGGCCATTGCCTTGCTGATCGGTTTCCTGATGCTGACGGGCATCGATTATGCCAGTTATTTCCAGGGCGCCCAGTTCATCCACTTCCTGCTGGGTCCGGCGACGGTGGCATTGGCGATACCGCTGTTCGATCATCGCGAGCGGGTACGACGGTTGTGGCTGCCGATCCTGCTCGCCTGCGTGACGGGGATCGTGACCGCTGTCGGGTCGACGCTGGGCATTGCCATGCTGCTGGGCGCACGGCGCGAGACGTTGTTGTCGCTGGCGCCGCGTTCGGTGACCTCGCCGATCGCCATGGGAATCGCTGAGCAGGTGGGCGGTATTCCGTCATTGGCGGCGGGGCTGGTGCTGCTGACCGGTTCGATCGGCTGCGTGCTGGGGCCATGGTTATTGCGCTGGCTGAAGATCGAGGATCCCAGCGTGCGCGGCTTCACCATGGGATTGGCGGCCCATGGCTTCGGCACGGCGCAGAGCTTCGCTTCGTTCGGCGCGATGGCCGGCGCCTTCGCCGGATTGGCGATGGGGCTGACGGGAATGCTCACCGCCTTTCTGCTGCCGTTGATCGTCAGCCTGTTGGGGCTTTGAATGGCGTTGCCTGATCAGCTGTCTGACGCTCCACTCCAGTAAGCAGGCAAGTCAAGTAATGTGCCGCCCAAGAGAACAAGCCATAGCCGCAGTCGATAGGCAGCCATCGTTATCAGGTGTTGCGCGTCGCAACCGTCTCGGGCTACCTTGATGCGATACTCTGACTCGCCGAGTACATGTACAGATAGTCTTGTATAGATAGTCTTGTATAGATAGTCGGCGGTCTGGCGCTCGTCCTCGACTACCAGAATAGGCACATCGTCCTGCGCGGAATCGACACAGGATAGCCGGCCATGCCCCTTCTGCCCATTATGACGCTGTAATCCTGCCGTCAGCTGTTTGACGAAGTCTTTGTGCCACAATGTTGGAACGTGTCGCGTCAAAGTCTGCCCCCAGTGGAGGCATCCTATGTTGATCAAAATCGCCAAACCCAGCGATCTGTGCGAATCCACGGTGACACCGGAATCCACCTACCTCTCCCGCCGCCGCTTCATGGGCGGCATGGTGGGCCTGGGGGCGGGGCTGACCCTGTCCGGCCGGGTCAGGGCCAGCACCGACTACTCGGACGTTCCCGACGGTGATGCACCGGCATGGCTGCAGGAAAAACTTGATGCCTCCCGCGAGCGAGTCATCGTGCCAGACGACCCCGAGCGGGACGAGATTGCCCCTTTCGACGATGCCAGCGGCTACAACAATTTCTATGAATTCGGCTCCAGCAAGTCGGACCCTGCTCGCTACGCAGGCAGCCTGGACACTCAGCCGTGGAGCGTAGTGGTCGACGGAGAGGTCAATAACGGCGGCCGCTTGGCCCTCGAGGACGTCGCCGGCCCGTCGCAGTTCGAGGAGCGCATCTACCGGCTGCGCTGTGTCGAGGCGTGGTCGATGGTGATCCCCTGGCTGGGCATACCGCTCGCCGCGGTAATCAGGCGCGCCGACCCCACCAGCAAAGCCCGTTATGTCCGCTTCGAAACGCTGGTCGCCCCCGAGCAGATGCGAGGCCAGCGTTCCTCGTTCTCGCTGATCGACTGGCCCTACGTGGAGGGGCTGCGGCTGGATGAGGCCATGCACCCGCTGACGATACTCGCTCTGGGCATGTACGGCCGCGAACTGCCCAACCAGAATGGCGCGCCACTGCGGCTAGTGGTGCCATGGAAGTACGGCTTCAAGAGCATCAAGTCGATCGTGCGTATCTCGCTGGTTGAAGAGCAGCCTGTCAACTCCTGGCAGCGAATCGCTCCGGAAGAGTATGGCTTCTATGCCAACGTCAACCCGCAGGTCGACCACCCGCGCTGGAGCCAGGCCACCGAGAGGCGCCTGCCCAATAGCCTGTTCAGCCCCAACACCATCGATACCCTGATGTTCAACGGCTACGCCGATGAAGTGGCCGAGTTGTATGCGGGCATGGATCTGCGGAAGAACTTCTGATGGCAACGCAGCGAAAATGGCGACTCTGGCGCAGTGGTGTGTTCCTGGCGGCGCTGGCACCCCTGGTGCTATGGGGATGGCAAGTGGCCAACAACGCTGCCGGCCCCGAGCCGGGGCGCTACCTGCTGCTGAATATCGGCCAGGGTGCGCTGTGGATGCTGCTGCTGACTCTGAGCCTGACGCCACTCACCAAGCTTACCCGCTGGAAAGGCTTTGCGCTGATCCGGCGGCAACTTGGCCTCTGGACGCTGGCCTACGCTTTCCTGCACATGCTCAGCTATGTCCTGTTCATTCTGGCGCTCGACTGGGCAATGTTGGGTAGCGAATTGGTAAAACGCCCCTACATCATCGTCGGCATGCTGGCATTGATAGGCCTTGGCGCGCTTGGCCTCACTTCCAACCGCTGGTCGATGCGCCGATTGGGCAAGCGTTGGAAGACACTACACAGGCTAGCCTACCCCATCCTGGGGCTGGTACTGCTGCACTTCCTCTGGGTGGTGCGCGCCGACCTCGGGCAATGGACAATGTATGCCATGGTATCTGCCCTGGTCATGGCGACTCGCTTGCCACCGGTGGCCCGAATGCTTCCCAAGTTACGTCAGCGACTCGCTAGTGCGTGGATTTCCTCGATAACCAGACCACTATAAACCTTTCATCGAGCAGCGGGTAGCGAGTTCGGCGGCTCTTGAGGCTCACCAGAAGGTGTTGACCACGAAGTAAGCCACCAACGTGACGACGACCGTGCCGGCGATATTGAGGGCGAAGCCGGCGCGAATCATCGACTGGATCTTCATGTGGCCGGTGGCGAACACGATGGCGTTGGGGGGCGTGGCCACGGGCATCATGAATGCGCAGCTGGCGGCGATGGCCGCGGGTACCGTGATCAGCAGCGGCGAGACGTCCAGCGACATCGCCAGAGCCCCGAGCAGCGGCAGGAAAGCCGCCGCCGTGGCGGTGTTGGAGGTCACTTCGGTGAGGAAGATGATGATCAACACCACCATGGCGACCAGGCCGATCAACGGCAGTACATTGAACATCGACAGTTGATTGGCGATCCACTCGGCAAGCCCCGAACTCTTGATCACCCCGGCCAGTGCCAGGCCGCCGCCGAACAGCAGCAGCACGCCCCAGGGCAGCTCCTTGGCCTGATCCCAGTCGAGCAGCTTCACCCCGCGCTGGGTGCCGCTCGGCAGCAGGAACAACAGCAGGCCGGCGGCGATGGCGATGGTGGTGTCGGATACCCAGTCCAGCCCCAGGTTGTTGATCAGCGGGCGGCTGATCCAGGCCAGCGCAGCCAGCAGGAAGATCATCCCCACACGCCGTTCGGCCGACGAGAAACGACCCAGTTCGTCGAGCTGCTGGGCGATTAGATTCTTGCTGTCTTCGCCGGCATCCAGCGCGAAGCCGCCGCGGGTCAGCCACAACCAGGCGGCTATCAGCATGATGATGCTCACCGGCAGCCCGACGACCATCCACTGGGCGAAGCCGATGTCGATGTTGCGATCGTTGGACAAGTAAGCCGCCAGCAGAGCATTGGGCGGCGTGCCGATCAGGGTGGCGATGCCGCCGATGCTTGCCGCGTAGGCGATCGCCAGCAGCAGCGCCGTGGCGTAGCGGTTGAGTTCCTGTGGGTCCCTGTCGCCGAGCAGGCTGATCACCGACATGCCGATCGGCAGCATCATGATGCTGGTTGCGGTATTCGAGACCCACATGCTCAGAAAGCCGGTGGCGAGCATGAAGCCGGCGATCTGACGGCGCGGCTGATAGCCGACGTATTTCAGCACGTTGAGGGCGATGCGCCGGTGCAACTCCCAGCGCTGCATGCTCAGACCGATCAGGAAACCACCGAGAAACAGGAAGATGATCGGGTTGGCATAGCTCGATGCCGTGGGCTTGAGGTCATCGATGCCCAGCGCCGGTACCAGGACCAGAGGCAGCAACGCTGTGGCGGGTATGGGGATCGCCTCTGTCGACCACCAGGTCGCCATCAGCAGTGCCAGGCCGGCGGCAGTACCAGGCGGTGATCGGCATTTCGCCGGGAGCCGGAACGATCAGCACCAGCGCGAGCCAGAAAAAGCCTAACCAGAGTCCGATGCGCGCGGCGATGGAAGGCTGGAAGTGGGGTTCGCGGGTCGCTTCGCTGTCATCTGTCACGTCATGCCTCCTTGCCGTTTCCGTGTAGGCTCTCTGCTGCAGGCTAGCCTGCTCCGCGCGTGGGCGACAGGCTGGCGGACGTGCATTGTACAGTGCGAGGCCGATTCGTCAGTAGCGGTTGGGTCGATCCGTGGCGCCACGTATACTGCGCGCAACGATGAGCGGGCCGGTGAGGCATGATGAATCAATCGATAGGCTGGGTGCTGCTCGGAATCGCGATTATCGCGATCCTGGGGCTTGCCGGATACGCGTGGCGGCTCTGGCAGGAGGTGCGCCGGCGGGAGCGGTTCCGTGCCGAGGAAGTGCGGCGTGCCAATGAAAATTGCCTGGAAAGCCTCGCTATCATTGCGCGGGCGATGAAGGCCGAGCAGGTCGACCTGACCGAGGGCAGCCTGCGTTGCAAGGTGCTGCTCGAGATTATCGATCCCCGCCTGCTCGAGCGTGAATCGCTGCGCGTGCTCGATGAAGTGCATCGGCGCACTGCGCACCTGCATACGCATACCGCCCGTCAGGCGTTGTCGCCACGCGAGCGCATGGGCGAAGATCGCGAGCGCCTGGCGCTGGAGGGCGAGTTGCGGCAACGTATCCTAGCCGCCGCCGGTGCGGTCGACGACTTCGTTCGGGGCTGGCCGGCCAGCCTGCACTGAATCCGACGTCTTCTAATGCGAACGATGGAGCCATCGTGATGCCCCTGTCCTTGCTCGCCACGCCGCTCGCCGATTTGCGTCACGCGCTGCATGCCTCGCCCGAGCTTTCCGGCGACGAGTCCCGAACGGCGGATCAAGTGGCCGACTGGCTCATTCAGGCGGATGCCGCTGGCGACGTTGCCCGCGGCGCATCGCTGGTCCGAGGACTTCGGAGCGTTGAGTGGCTGTTGCGAAGGGGCGATGTTCACGCTGGGAAGTGGTGAAGACTGCCTAGGTTGCATCATCCGACATTTGATTTTCCCGACGCCTTGCTCGATCGAGCGGCCACCATTTTTTGCGGATTGGCCGACTATCATCTTGCATGATCGATGCGGCCGGGTATCCTTGTATAAACTTCGTACAGGTGAAGAATTTGCACGATTTCGCGCAATCCTTCACGATGCATGCTGATCGAAGTAAAGAATGCGTCATCCCGGGCAAGCCGAGATGGCAGCATGAGAGCACTGGCCGAAATGGCGCATTTGTGCTTTCTTTTTTGAAGACGGGATAGGTGCAAAAACGTCCTGGCCGAGCTTATTGGGTTCCGACTGGTTTGGGCCCACCGAGTAACGACACGTTACGACGAGCGCTGTGTAAAGAAGGAGTCTTACATGAAGATATCAACGACTGGTTTGCTAGTTGGGTTCGCGTTAGTGCTAGCAAGTTGGACCATCTCTAGTCCCGCCTACTCTTCCTCCGATACCCGGCAGGACGCCTGGTATCAATCGCCTTTCGTCTGCGGCCTGGCCGGCGGTCTGATCGGTGGTGGCATCGGCTACGCCTCGAGCAGCGATGCCGACGAGAACGATGGTGCAGCCATAGGCGGCGTCACCGGTGCCACCGCCGGGGCTCTGCTGTGCGCCGATTATGGCAGCAATGTCGTCGACAGCGATGGCGATGGGGTTCCGGACGATCGCGATCAGTGCCCCAATACGCCGGCCGGCGTTGCCGTCAATGCCGACGGTTGCCCGCTAGACACCGATGGTGACGGCGTACCCGATTACAAGGACGAGTGCCCGGGAACCCCGGCAGGTGTGGAAGTGAACGCCTCCGGCTGCCCGCTCGATTCCGACGGTGACGGCGTGCCCGACTACATGGATCAGTGCCCCGACACCCCGGCAGGTGCCGATGTCAACGCGCTGGGCTGTGAAGCCGATATCGTGCTGCGAGATGTCAACTTCGAGTTCGATTCGGCCACTTTGACCTCTCAGGCTGAAATGATTCTCGACGATGTCGCTAGCAAGCTTGCCGCCAACGAGAATGTCCGTGTTCGCCTCGAGGGGTATACCGATTCCATCGGTAGTGAAGCGTACAACAAGGATCTGTCTCAGCGTCGTGCCCAGTCGGTCAAGGATTACCTGATCTCGCAGGGCATTTCCGCGAACCGCATGCGGGCCATCGGTTACGGCGAGCAGCAGCCGATCGCGACCAATGAAACGGCAGCGGGTCGTGCCGAGAACCGTCGCGTCGAACTGGGTGAATGGACTCAGTGACGCTGACACCATGAGGCCAGGTATCGTTTAGCTGGCTGAATGCAGGAAGGGGCGCCAAGGCGCCCCTTCTTCGTGTGTGGCTGGCCGTGCGCAACGGCCTGGAAGTGGACTCGAGTCGGGGCCGCCTGCTAATGTAACGCCGCGCATCCATTCGCCGGCCGGCTCTCATGGCCTGGTACGCTGGTGCTGAGCGCGATTGCCAGGCGACGTGCATAGAAGAGATACATAGCGAAGTGCATAGAAGAGATACATAGGAAGTGCATAGTAGATAGTCAGTCTCGCCATACACCGTTTTTTTGCGACATGTGATCCCTGGTATGGATCACCACTGCGCTTTAGGATTCCTGAATGCCCATCGTGACCCTTCCCGACGGCAGCCAACGCCGTTACGACGCCCCGTTGAGTATCATGCAAGTCGCCGAGTCGATCGGCCCGGGCCTGGCCAAGGCCTGCGTTGCCGGCAAGATCAATGGTCGGCTGGTCGATGCCGCCGATCTCGTCGAAGACGATGCCGAGGTGGCGATCATCACCGCCCGTGATCCCGAAGGGCTCGAGATCATTCGCCACTCCTGCGCCCATTTGATCGGCCATGCCGTCAAGCAGCTTTATCCCGATGCCAAGATGGCTATCGGACCGGTGATCGAGGACGGCTTTTACTACGACATCGATTTCGGCCGCTCGGCGACCCCCGAGGATCTCGAGGCCATCGAGCAGCGCATGAAGCAGCTGATCGACAAGGGCTACGATGTTGTGCGCGAGTACGTCGATCGCGATCAGGCGATGCTGACCTTCCTGCATCGCGACGAACCCTACAAGCAGGAAATCGTGCGCGAGATTCCCGAGGGCGAGACGATCCGTCTCTACCATCATGAGGAATACACGGACATGTGCCGTGGGCCTCATGTGCCCAATACGCGGCATCTCAAGGCCTTCAAGCTGACCAAGCTGGCCGGCGCCTACTGGCGGGGCGATGCCGAGAAGCCGATGCTGACGCGCATCTACGGCACGGCCTGGGACGACAGGAAACAGCTCAAAGCCTACCTCAAGCGCCTCGAGGAGGCCGAAAAGCGCGATCATCGCAAGCTGGCTCGCAAGCTCGACTTCTTCCATATGCAGGAAGAGGCGCCGGGCATGGTGTTCTGGCATCCGCGCGGCTGGACCCTGTGGCAGACGGTCGAACAGTACATGCGCAACGTCTACAAGGAGGGCGGCTATCAGGAAATCCGCTGCCCCCAGATCATGGACGTCTCGTTGTGGAAGAAATCCGGCCACTGGGACAACTACGCCGAGAACATGTTCTTCACCGAGTCGGAAAAGCGCGAGTACGCGCTCAAGCCGATGAACTGCCCGGGCCACGTGCAGGTCTTCAATTCGGGGCTGCGCAGCTATCGCGAACTGCCGGTGCGTTACGGCGAGTTCGGCGGTTGTCACCGCAACGAGCCTTCGGGCGCGCTGCACGGCATCATGCGGGTACGGGCCTTCACCCAGGACGATGGCCACGTGTTCTGTACCGAGGCGCAGATCGAGTCCGAAGTCACCGCCTTTCATCGTCAGGCGCTCAAGGTCTATCGCGATTTCGGTTTCGAGGATATCGCCGTCAAGATCGCCCTGCGCCCCGAAAAGCGTCTGGGTGGCGATGACGTCTGGGAGCGTGCCGAAGCCGCGCTGCGAGGCGCGCTCTCCGCCTGTGACGTAAAATGGGAGGAGCTGCCGGGCGAAGGGGCCTTCTACGGGCCCAAGATCGAATATCACATGAAGGACTGC
>Ga0114911_1001285_pt1 | contig 13478 bp, 15 predicted proteins | sample MalvireepMed_904_FD_89688 | JGI IMG/M metagenome (GOLD analysis project Ga0114911, IMG submission 89688) | Marine viral communities from the Global Malaspina Expedition - Malaspina viral metaG DeepMed_904 | ecosystem: Environmental > Aquatic > Marine > Oceanic | place: Mediterranean Sea...
ACCTGCTTTCGCGCCCCGCGGCATTTGGCGAGAACATCGTTGCGGAGGGTCTGACCGAGGACGCGGTCCATATCGGCGACCGTTTCCGGCTGGGCGGCGCGCTGCTGGAAGTGAGCCAGCCGCGCAAACCGTGCTGGAAAATCGAACATCATTTCGGCCGCAAGGGCATGGTCGCGCGCATCGTCAAGCAGCACAATTGCGGCTGGTATTACCGCGTGGTCGAGGAAGGCGCGGCGCAGGCCGGCGATACGCTCGAACGCGTTGAAATCGGACATGCGGTGTGGAGCGTCGCGCATGTGTTCGCCAAGTTCTACGATCCGGCGCACAAGCCCACGCGCGAGGAATGCGAACAGCTGGCTGCGCTCCCCCGTTTGAGCGATGACCTGCGCGGCGAGGCGCGCGCACGGCTCCAAACCTAACGCTTTATCGCGAGATATTGCACGGTCTGTCGCGTTATTCCCAGTTCGGCGTCCCGTTCATCACAGGTTGTGGACCCCGCGCCATGTCTCGCCGTTCCCGAACCGACACAATCGCCGAACGGATACGACAATGAAGAAACTCACCCTCACTCTCGCCGCCGGAGCGCTTGCCTTTACGGGTGCCGGCCTTTCCGCCCCGGCCGCTGCGGACCCGCCCTCCTGGGCCCCCGCCCACGGCAAGCGCGCCAAGGACCGCGTCTACGACGACCGCGGACGCTATTACGAACCGCGCCGGATCAGCCGCAGCGACCGCATGTGGCGCGGCGGTGACGGCCGGTATTATTGCAAGCGCGACAACGGCACGACCGGGCTGGTGATCGGCGCCGGGGTCGGCGCGCTCGCCGGACACGAGCTTGCCGGCAACGGCGATCGCACGCTCGGCGCAATACTCGGTGGCGCGGTCGGCGGGCTCGTCGGTCGCGAGATCGACCGCGGCAGCCTGCAGTGCCGGTAACCGCCTGATCCACCCCTGACCCAGCCCCCTTCCGATCCCTCGGGGGCTGTGCACGAGGCGCGTCGCCACCCTCCCCTCAGGTGGCGGCGCGCCTTTTCTTTGGTGCGCGCGGCGCTATGGTTGTAGGCGATGACTGATCCCAGGCCAGCAGTGCTCGTAACCGGTGGAGCAAGACGGATCGGTGCCGCCATCGCGCGCCGCTTTGGTGCGGCGGGCTGGCATGTCGTGATCCACTACGGCTCCTCGCGCAGCGAAGCCGAACGCCTTGCCGAAACGTTGCCATCCGCGGAATGCCTCCGGTGCGACCTTGCCGATGATGATGCGGCGGTGGCGATGGTCGAAACGTTGGCGCAGCGGCTGGGTGACTGGCGCGCACTGGTCAATTGCGCGGCGATATTCGACCCGGACCGGGTGACTGCGCTCGATCCGGAAACCAATGCGCGCACGATGCAGATCAACGCGCGCACCCCGACACGCATGGCTCAGGCCTATCTTGCCGGGGCGCAGGCCCCGGGCGGGCGGCGGGTGATCCAGCTGACCGACCAGAAGCTGGCCAATCCCAATCCCGATTTCTTCAGCTACACCATGAGCAAGCATGCGGTCGCAGCGACCATGCCGATGCTCGCGATGGGTGCGGCGGGCGCGCGCGACCGGGTCTATGCGTTGGCGCCAGGCGCCATCCTTGCCAGCCACGATCAGAGCGAGGAGGAAACCGAGATTTCGCACCGGATGAACCTGCTGGGCCGCAAGACCGGCGCCGACGAAGTGGCCGATGCCGCGCTGTTCCTTGCCGCTGGCCACCTCGCCAGCGGGCAGACGCTGTATATCGACAGCGGCCAGCACCTGCTGTCTCAGCCGCGCGACGTGATCTACCTCGCGCGCGCGGGGCATGCAGCGTGAAGCGCCACGCGCTCAGCACCCGTCTATGGCACTGGCTCAACCTGCTGTGCCTGGTCGTGCTGTTCATGTCCGGGCTGACGATCTCCAATGCGCATCGCTGGCTGTACTGGGGCGACTGGGGCTTTGCCCCCGAACAGGCGTGGCTGGCAGTGCCGCGCTTTCCCGACTGGATGACCATTCCGGGCTATTACAGCCTCGCGGTCGCGCGCGACTGGCACATATTGATGGCGTGGCCCTTTGCGCTGGGCTTGTTGTTCATGTGGGTCGCCATGCTTGCCAACCGGCACTTCGCCCGCGACATTGCCACTCGCCGCAGCGAATGGCGTCCCGCTGCGATATGGCGCGATGTCCGCGCGCACCTGCGGCTCGAGTTCGATCACGGCGCGGGAAAATACAATTTCCTCCAGAAGCTCGCTTACGGCCTTGTACTGGGGGTGTTCCTGCCGATGATGGTGCTGACCGGCATCGCGATCAGCCCGGGTATGGAACCGACCTTCGGCTGGCTGGTCGAAGCGATGGGCGGCCGGCAATCCGCGCGTTCGCTGCACTTTATCTTCGCTTTCGCACTGGCGGGATTTTTCGTCGTCCATGTCCTGCTGGTCCTGCTGTCCGGCCCCATCGGACAGATGCGCGCGATGATCTCCGGGGGCAGCCAGGCATGAAGCGGCGCAATTTCCTCGTCACCCTGGGTGCGGCTTTCGTCGCCGGATGCAACCGGGTGGCCGATAGCCAGCCGGGTCAGGCATTGCTGGGCACAGCGGAGAAATGGCACGAGAGCGCCCATCGGCTGCTGACCGACCGCACCGCCCTGGCGCCCGAATACCCGCGCAGCGCCATCTCGCCCTATTTCCGCGGCAATGGATCGACCGATCCGCAAACGGACGGCTATCCGGCGCATGCGGAGGAAGGCTTTGCCAATTGGCGACTGACCGTCGGCGGGCTGGTCGAAACACCGCTCAGCCTGAGCATGGAGAATATCCGGCGGCTGCCGCAGCGCACGCAGATCACGCGGCACGACTGTGTCGAGGGGTGGAGCGCGATCGGCGAATGGACCGGACCGCAATTGTCGCTGCTGCTCGACGCTGCCGGTCTGCGCGAGGAAGCACGCTTCATCGTCTTCCGCTGCGCCGACAATCTCAACGGCCAGGACTATTACGAAAGCGTCGACCTGATCGATGCCTACCACCCGCAAACCATCGTGGCGCACCGGCTGAACGGGGAACCGCTTCCCATCCGCAATGGGGCGCCGCTGCGCATGCGGATCGAGCGACAGCTGGGTTACAAACACGCCAAGTATCTGACCGGGATCGAAGCCGTCGCCAGCCTCGACGATATCAGGCTCGGCAAGGGCGGCTACTGGGAAGATCGCGCCGGCTACCAGTGGTATGCGGGGATCTGATCAATCGGGATAGCGGCGCTTCATCGCTTCCCAATCCGTCCGGATCATCTCTTCGAGCACTGCGAGGTCGATATCTGCCAGCTTGTTCACATAGAGGCAGCTCTTGCCGCGCGCATGCTTGCCCAGCCGCTCGAGCGAAGAGGCGTGGCGACCGCCCGTTTCCTCGTCGCAATAGCCGCCCATCAGATACAGCGAGTGCCGTGCCTTGCGCGGGCTGAAACCGGTCCGCATCCAGTGCACTGCGCGCCCGCTCGCGTAGGTCGTGCGATAGGCGCCATATCCGATGATGCTCGGTCCCCACATGCACGGCTCTTCCCCGGTGACGCGGCGAAACAGCTCGTCGAGCTGGCGCGCTTCCTCTCGCTTGCGCGCGGGTTCGACCGTGGCGAGAAAATCGGCCGGGTCCGTTTCGCGGGGCTGCGTCTTTGGCTCGGCCATCCAAGTTCTCCCTGTCTGCCTGTAGGCGTAGTCTGGCACTTTGGCGGCATGCTGGAAAGCCGCTGACGCTACGCATCCGGTTGATTCCAGCTGGTTGGACACCCACATTCGCCCGGAAAGGAAAAAGTCATGGCAGGTGGTTGGGCGCGCGACGGCGCGGTACAGGACCAGATCGACGACACTATTTCCGACGCGGTCAGCGCCGCACGGTCGCGCATGCCCGTGGGCGAAAGCGAACAGTGGTGCATCGAATGCGGCGAGGAAATCCCCGAGCGGCGGCGTCAGGCGCTGCCGGGCGTGAAGCGCTGCGTCGAATGCCAGTCGGGTCTCGATGCCAGCGCGCGCAGCACGGGGATCAACCGCCGCGGCAGCAAGGACAGCCAGCTTCGCTGAACGCTTTTCCACGCGATACTCGGTGTGGCCCGCATTCGCTGCCGGGTCAGGCGCCCCCTATCCGCCCTCCTCGGCCTCAGGACGCGGCCAAGACATCGGCGCATGTCCGCTTGTTGCCGCCAAAGCGTGAATCGATTGCCTAGAGCCCCCTCGCCCTGCTAGCGGCGCGCCTCGAACAGTGAAGGTGCCCCAATGTCCGATATCAAACGCGTCGTCCTCGCCTATTCCGGTGGTCTCGATACCTCGGTCATCGCCAAGTGGCTCGAGGTCGAGCGCGGGCTCGAAGTGGTGACCTTCACCGCCGATCTGGGACAGGGCGAGGAAATCGAACCCGCGCGCGAGAAAGCCCGTGCAATGGGCATTCCGGACAAGCACATCTACATCGAGGACCTGCGCGAGGAGTTCGTGCGCGACTTCGTCTTCCCGATGATGCGTGCCAATGCCCGGTATGAAGGCGACTACCTGCTCGGCACCAGCATCGCGCGGCCGCTGATTTCCAAACGCCTGGTCGAAATCGCGCGGGAAACCGATGCCGATGCGATCGCGCATGGTGCCACGGGCAAGGGCAACGACCAGGTCCGCTTCGAACTCTCGGCCTATGCACTCGACCCGGACATCACGGTCATTGCCCCGTGGCGCGAATGGGACCTGACCAGCCGCACCGCGCTGATCGCATGGGCGGAAAAGCACCAGATCGCTGTGCCCAAGGACAAGCGCGGCGAAAGCCCGTTCTCGACCGATGCGAACCTGCTGCACACCTCGTCCGAAGGCAAGGTACTCGAGGATCCGTGGGAAGAGACCCCAGATTACGTCTATTCGCGCACCGACCATCCGGAAAACGCGCCTGACACCCCCGAATATATCGAGATCGGTTTCGAGAAGGGCGACGGCGTCTCGCTCGACGGCAAGACCATGAGCCCCGCCACGCTGCTCGCCGCGCTTAACGACCTTGGCCGGAAGCATGGCATCGGCCGGCTAGATCTTGTCGAGAACCGCTTCGTCGGGATGAAAAGCCGCGGTATGTACGAGACGCCGGGCGGCGAGATCTACGCCCGCGCACATCGCGGGATCGAACAGATCACCCTCGACCGCGGCGCCGCGCACCTGAAGGACGAACTGATGCCGCGCTATGCCGAGCTGGTCTACAATGGCCTGTGGTTCAGCCCCGAGCGCGAAATGCTGCAGGCGGCGATCGACCTCAGCCAGGAGAAGGTTTCGGGCACCGTGCGGCTCAAGCTGTACAAGGGCAATGCCATGGTGGTCGGCCGCAAGTCGGACGACACGCTCTATTCCGAAGCGCATGTGACGTTCGAGGACGATGCCGGCGCCTACGATCAGCAGGATGCGGAAGGCTTCATCAAGCTCAACGCGCTGCGCCTCAGGCTGCTTGCCAAGCGCGATCGCTGACTGCGGACCTGCCTCGGAGCAGGTTTGCGGCAGCCGGTTGAGTTGTCCACTCTCCTCCACAGCGAAAAGCTGGAAAAGTGGAAAACTTGCCCGTCCGGCGCTGGACGAATCGTTCGACCGGGCGCAGCTTTCATCTATCGGAACGGCTTGGAAAGCCAACGCGATCAGGGCTTAACGGCTTGAAATCGCTTTGGAATTCCACACCGGAAAGACATGGGGAATGCTGTCCATGTGTTTCCAGAGGCCGTATTGCGGAAGGCGCAAGCCCGAAGCAAGACGGTCGATGACGGAAGCGCAAAGTTCATTGTCCATGGATCGGGCTGACCCGGTCGAATGCCGAGGAGGCGGCGCAGCTGACGGTTTCATACCCGATCCGCGCCCCTCTGCTCGAGGCTTCGGCCAGTAACGGAAAGCCGGATCGCGGCACCGCCCGGCGAAGGCCGGCTCGGCAAGGGAAGCGAGGGCTTCGGCCTGACGCACCCCGATGGGCCTGCTGGAGGGCGAGGTCGGATGCCGGTGCGAGCGCCGGTGACGGATCCTTCCGCCCCTGTCTCAGGACAGGATGGAAGGACAGGCACTGGATGCCAGGTGCTTGTCGCAAGGCAAGTCCACGCATCGGTGAGAGTGGGGTCGGCAGCGATGCCGGCCCCATTTGCATTTGCGGGGCACCGCCGATGGGCGAACCCGGAAGTTTCCGCCCGGCATCGCGAGACACGACGAACTGTGGCGCCAATGGGGCAACCGGCCCCCGCCGGTGGGACTCGCCCGTTTCTATCGCCTATATCCCCGTGAACCGAACGGGAGGTCCGATCATGGTCAATCGCGCGCTACGCAGCATGGTGATACTTGCCGCACTTGCCATGCCGGCGACTGCCGCGCAGCCGCAGGAACGCACACATGCGGTTGGCGGTCAGCCGGCCTTCGAGACCAGCTTTGCGCGTTTCGAGGCGCTACCGCCCCCGCCCGAACCGGCAGGCCGGGTCGTCGATCTTTCGACGATCGAACCACCGGTCGAGGTCGCGCCCGCTGCGCGCCCTCTGGGTGTGGGTATGGCATCCTATTACGGCCGCCGTTTCCATGGCCGCCGCACGGCCAGCGGCGAGCGCTTCGACATGCATGCGCTGACCGCGGCGCATCGCACGCTGCCGTTCGGCACGCTGGTCGAGGTGACCAACCCCAGCAGCGGGAAAAGCGTTACCGTGCGGATCAACGACCGCGGGCCGTTTCATGGCAACCGCGTGATCGACGTCAGCCGGGCCGCGGCATCGCAGCTGGGCCTGATCCGCCGCGGGCATGGCACCGTCCACCTCGCCATACTCGAACCATAGGTCAGTCCGCGGGCCGCAGGTGCCCCGTCGTCAGGCAGCCATCTCGGATGTCTCGGACTGTGCCATCTCGGCGGCGGCGCTCTCGAACCGCGCCTCGACCGACAGCTTCACCGCAGCCGCGACATTGCGCACGCCCAGCTTGGTCAGCACATTCGCGCGGTGCAGCTCGACCGTGCGCGGGCTGATTCCGAGCGTCCGCGCGACTTCCTTGCTCGAATAGCCTTCGCATACGCTGGTCAGCACTTCCTTCTCGCGCGGCGAAAGCAGGTCGATCCGCTGCTTGGCGCGGGCCTGAGCCAGCGATGTCGCCGAGCCCTGCCACTTGCGCGCCATGATTGTTTCCAGGCTGCGCTGCAGCGCGTCATGCGCCGAGGGCCATTCGAGATAGCCTGCCGCACCGGCGGAGAGCGCGTCCATCACATGCGCGATGCTGGCGCCTTGCGAATAGGGAACTACCGGCAGGTACTGCCCCGCCTCGCGCAGCGCGCGCTGGGTGTCGGCCACCTGCGTGCCGGTGTCGTGGACGAGCAGCCAGCCCTGTTCGGGCCAGCGCCCGCCGAGTTCCTCGAGCGAATCCGCAGGCACCACATAGGCCATCGTGCCGAGTGCCCGCACCAGCTCGTGACGTGTCCGATAGTTGCTGTCGATGACAACAAAGGTAGAGTTTTGCATCGCGTGACGATCCCGTTCCGTCAATTCCCCCCGGGTCGGTCAAGCGATGGTCCCCCCGGCCCTGCCCTTTGACTATGATTAACGCGGTATTTTCCCTAGTCGTCTGAATGCATGTCACCCATGTGCACTACATCCATAGGCACTACGTAGAGATACGTGCTTTGCAGCGCCAACGGGCCCGATGCGGTATTCATGTACGACCCTTTGCCCGCCAACATGCCGACACGCTTGCATGTCATGCGAGTGGATGACATCCAGTGAAGGCATGCCGCAGACCGCATGCCTTCGGGGGAGGTTCGACGCACGCCATGGACGACAGCCAGGCCATCCGCCAGATCGCCGCGGCCGAGGATGAGGGCGCGGTCTTCGCGGTCGCGCGCGCCTTCTTCCGCACGCAGGGCTTCGCCGCGCTGAGCTACGCGCGCCCCTCGCGCACCGATCCCGGGCGCAGCGAGGTGACCTCCTTCGGCTTCCCCGAGGGCTTCGTCGCCAGCTACCGCGAGCGCCTCGCCGAGTACGACCCGCTGCCCGGCCTCGCCGCGCGCGCGGGCCGGCCGCTGCGGCTGGTCGACGTCGCCGAAGGCCGGCTGACCGGCAACCAGCAGCTGTTCATCGACGCGGCGCGCGAGCACGGGCTGACCGACGGCTTCCTGCTGCCGACCTTCGGCCCGCGCCAGCACATCGCGGTGTTCTCCATCACCATGATCGACCACGAGGACCGCATCGCGCATGCCGATGTGCCGATCCTCCACAGCGTCGCGCAGGCGACCCATTTGCGGATCGACCAGCTGGCGTCCGAAGAGGTCGAGCGCCCGCACCTCGCCCCGCGCGAGATCACCATCCTGCACTGGATCGCGCGCGGCAAGAGCAATGAGGAGATCGCGATGATCCTCGGCAACAAGCGCCCGACCATCGCCACGCACATCAAGCGCATCTTCGCCAAGCTCGACGTGACCGATCGCGCCTCGGCCGCGGTCAAGGGGCTCAAGTTCGGGCTGATCAACGTGTAGGGTTGCGAAGCCGCATCCGCGGGGGGAGTCTTTGCTTTTCGAAGCCGCATCCGCGGCTTCGTCCTCGGGGCGGTTCCTCCGTCGCTGCGCTCCTGCGGGCCCCTGCGGGAGGCCGTGCAGGTGGCCTTCGGCCAGCTGCGTCTTCGACTACGCTTCCGGCCTAGCCTCGCCTGCGGCTCGGAACCAGAGCGCTCCTCTATCCTACCGCGCAAGTTCCGTTCGCGACCAGCGAACGGCAAGCGCGACCGCGCGCCCGCAGCGGGTGCAGCTTGCTGCACGTCTAGCGAGGACGAACCGACGGATGTCGGTTCGAAACACGAGGACTCCCTCTCACCCTCTCTCTCCCGCTCTCACCCCCTACCCTTCCTCATCCTCCCCCATCCCCTCAGCCAGCGCGCGCTCAAGCTCTTCCTCGCTCGTCAGCAGCCACCACTGCGCGAGTCCCGCGCAGAAGGCCTCGATCTGCACGCCCTCGACCGCGGCGCCGTTGCCCTGTTCGTGCGGAGCGGGGGCGCCGGCGGGGCGGTCTTCCTCCATTTCGCGCAGGATCCGGCCGACCGGGGGATAGTGCGGGCAATCGCGGCACTGCGGCCAGTCGGGCGCGTCGCAGCACGGCCCCTCGCCCGCGACGTTGATCACCGGTTCGGGCCCCTGCGCCCCGCGCCGGTAATGCTGCTGCCCGCGATCGGTCCCATGGCGCGCACCGGCGCAATCGCAAGGCGGTTCGCCCGGGTCGGAGGCTGCCCCCGCCCCCTCGTCGTTCTGCGAACTGGCCCGAGACTTTGCCCGAGACATGGACCGCCTGTTACACGGTCCAGGCGAAGAAGTGCCGCGCCCCTCCTGCGCGGGCTCGGCGGGGTCGGGTTCGGCCACTTCGGCCTCGATCGGCTCGCCGCGGCGCAGCCGCAGGATCATGCCGTCGAAATCCTCCGCGAGTGCCTCGATCCGTTCATCGCCGCGCATCCGGTCGAGCCGCGCGAGATGCGCCAGCAGCAGCCGGTCGGAGAAGCGCCGGCGCTCGCTCCTGTGCTCGCCGTGATACCACACCTCCTCCTCCACCCCGTTCATGGCGTAATCGGCGAGCTTGGCCTCGGCCGCGCCGCGCGCGACCACCAGCGCCGCATCCCACGCGCGCCCGAAAGCGGCACTGGCCCGGCGCGCGCGATAGCAGGTCTGGTGCGACACCCGCGCCCGCACCGCCGCCGCGCGCACGCTGCCGGTGGTCGCCAGCGCCTCGAGAAAGGCCACCTGCCGCTCGACCACGAACTGCGTCTGCGGCGCGCGCTCGTCTTCGGCATGGAGGTCGGCGTGGAGGATGATGGGGTGGTTGGTCATGGCGGTCATCGAGCTCACCTTGCTTTTGCAAAAGGGAACCGGGCCATTTATAGAGCGGGAAGGGTGTAGGACAGTGAAATAGGCTCAATGGCGAAACTCGAGCCTAAATAGACGCCGGGTTCAGAAATTTTCTAGGACCCCAATCTCTCAACTCACCGAGAAGCCTAATCGTAGGCCCGATCCAGATAGTATTTTAGGGCACTTCGAAACGTGCTCATGTGATTCCGCAGCTGCTTTCCAATCTCCGGAGCGCCCAATATTCGTGCCGACCGATAGGCATATCGAGGAAAGTTCCTAGACTTACCAAAGTGCGTGTACCTTCGGTAAAGCTCGCGCAGAAATATGTCGTCCCGTGGAACGCCATTGTTCTTTGCAGCGCGTACTTTAGCACGGATGCCACTATGCATCTTAGTATAATAGCGATTCAATGAAGATTGACGTATTAGCTTCCGCTGTCCGTCAAATGTGAATCCTAAATATTGAAATGGCTTGGTTGCTTGAATTTCATGCCCGACAGTGAAAAATGAACTAGTTTCTGTCTTTTTAGCGCTAAGACTCAGTGCAACACTCTTCAAGATTTCTTCAATCTTATTGATTGCGGTTTTGGGGTCGACAGCATCAGGAATTACGACCGCAATGTCATCTGAATAACGTCGATAGCTACCTCTTAGCGATTTCATATAGCTGTAGAGCTCCGCATCCACTCTCAGCATACTGATGTTCGCATAAAGTCCGGAAAGGGGCGTTCCCTGAGGAATGCCATGTGAGTCGAGGTTTTCTTTGACGAGCGAAGCAGACTTTGACCGAACTAGATCCCTAAACTGCTTGGGCGAGCAGATACGGCCACCCCGTCCATAATCGTCTCCAAGCCTAGCTTGGACGGCGTCAGATTCCACCCAAGAGAAGCGGGTCATTCTTTGGAAAATTCGAAAATCATGCTCGGCTAAACGCGCAGTACTTAGGACGTTACACAAATTTTCTCGAAGAACCGTGTGATCTATATTATCGAAGAAGCCACTCACATCGACCGCCACGGCAGTACAATCACCCCGGTGGGTAATCTCGTCGAAGAGCCCCTTTGCGTGAGTGATGTTGTTTCCCATTCCACTGCGATAGGCTAAAATTGAGTCGGTGAATGGTTCTGCCTCTAGGCGCGCTTCATAGGTCTCGGCTAAGACTTTGCTATACCACTCAAAGAGAGCTGCATCGGAATGCGAAGCGAACTTAATGGGCCGCTTCTTTTCCTCGAACGTGGTCTCACCATCGTCGTTTTTCTTTACTCGCCTCTCGACATCTTCGAACGCGAGAAGCGGCCAAAATGGATGAGAGCGCAGCTCGCCAGCCGAAAACGACAAGGCGGTTCTTCGATCCTTGGTCAAGGGAAGATCGAAGTGAAGGTACTTGCGCTCTTTGGAGACAAAATCATCGATCCGTGGATCGAATTCATCGTCTTCAGGTGCGTACCCGGAGGCGTCGGATACCGTTCGTCCCATATCCTCCGGGTTACCAACCTTACTCCCGACCCGAAGATCGGTTCGAATAATACCTGGTGTGTTATAATATTGGCATGGCCGAAATTACATCCACACTCCATCTCGGAATCGAGGTCACCATGACTATAAGAGTCACAGCTCTCGCCGTCATCATACGCTTCTGCGCACTTGACATCCTAAACAGTGCTCCCCGCCGCCTAATGCGCCGGGCTGGATTCATATGCACTGCTCCGGCCCATCTTTCAAGTAAAGAGTTGAACTTTCCACCGCCAATGGGTCCTGCCACTCACTCCCAAAAGCCGATCTCGAAATCACTCGCGAAAAAAGTCGATGGCAGCTTGCTTTCCGACCCTAGCTGGAAGGCCTTTTGCTTTGCCCAACTGCTTTATTACATCCCTTTTTTCGCCTCGGGATCCTTTGCATCGGGCTGTGACAAAACTTAACGCTTCCGCATACCTCTTCACGATCGAAAGCTTGCCTTGATTTGCGCCAAGGGAATAGGGATCACATTCCTCACACCAATACATCGCATCTTCGGCATTGCCCGCGTAAAGCGTTGATCTTGTCGCCAGCGCTTTACAGCCGAAGCAATTTTTTACGAAGGATTTTTGATCGAAGAACTCGATATGAGCGCGAAGTTCGTTACCCACCTTCGATCCAGGATTTTTACTGAGGAAGAACTGAACCCAATCGGGTTGCTTTAATACGAGCTCCTCAGTGCTTTTCCCCTTATTTTTGCCCGATTTTAAAATCATTCAAGCCTCCAATCTAAGGTTCTTACTGATAGGATAATATCCATAAAGAAATAAATTGACTACTCCCCAGCCCCCCTCACTTCAGCATGGAGTGAATTACTGCCCCGTATAGCTCTTCTCGAGCGCCGCACCTCTTCCGGCGCACCCTGCGCGCTGACTTCGCCTCTGCATACAGTGCCGCCGGGGCCGAGATTGAGCACATATTCGGCGACTAAGATGTGCTCGATCACCCGGTAGAGGACCTCCAGCAACTTGCGCACGTCCTCGTAATGCAGGCACATAGTGGGTTCGTCGAGGATGTAGAGCGTCTCGCCGGCGCTGCGCTTTGCGAGTTTCTTTGGCGAGCTTGACGCGCTGCGCCTCGCCGCCCGACTGCGTTGCCCCCGCGCCCTCTCGGGCAGCATCCGCACCCAAACCCAAACCCGTTGGCCCCCGCGCACATATTCACGATGTCGGTGAGCGCTGCGTTGTCGTAGCTGCCGTAGACTCGCTCGCGCCGCGTTTCTTCGCTTCATTCGTCACGCAGCGGCAGAAGGGCTGCGCCTTGTGCAGCGGGAGGCCGAGTTCGTGGCTCTTGTCGCGGCAGGCCTCGTAGCGCGAGGCGTGCCAATCGCGGTTAAGCTCGTCGAGCGCGTCGCTGGTGCGGCTTGCTTGCCAGATGGAGAGCGGTTTGATCACGGCGAGGATGGCAAGGCCGGCGGCCTTGGGAACGTGCTTACCCATGGTCGCCGCCCTGCGCGCTGCGGGTAAAGGATTGGTGAGGCGGCGGGGTGGAAAACCGCCTCTTTGGGTGCAGGAAGTGGTAGCACCAACCCCGGATCAGGTGCGGGGTGACGGTGGTTATTCAGCTGCTTCCCTGGCGCGGTCGAGCATCGGGCGCAGGTAATGGCCGGTGTAGGACGCGTCGACTGCGGCCACTTCCTCCGGCGTGCCCTGCGCCACGACCTCACCCCCGCGCACGCCGCCGCCCGGCCCGAGATCCAACACATGGTCCGCCGTCTTGATCACGTCGAGATTGTGCTCGATCACCACGACGGAGTTCCCCTGCTCGACCAGCCGGTGGAGCACTTCAAGCAGCTTGCGCACGTCCTCGAAATGCAGGCCCGTGGTGGGCTCGTCGAGAATGTAGAGCGTCTGCCCGGTGCTGCGCTTGGCGAGTTCCTTGGCGAGCTTGACGCGCTGCGCCTCGCCGCCTGACAGCGTGGTCGCCTGCTGGCCGACCTTGACGTAGCCGAGGCCGACCTCGTTGAGCATGTGCATCTTGTCGCGGATCGGCGGGACCGCCTTGAAGAATTCCTCCGCATCCTCGATCGTCATGTCGAGCACGTCGGCGATCGAGTGACCCTTGAACTTCACCTCGAGCGTTTCGCGGTTGTAGCGCTTGCCGCCGCATTGTTCGCAGGTGACGTAGACGT
>Ga0114911_1001289_pt1 | contig 13461 bp, 16 predicted proteins | sample MalvireepMed_904_FD_89688 | JGI IMG/M metagenome (GOLD analysis project Ga0114911, IMG submission 89688) | Marine viral communities from the Global Malaspina Expedition - Malaspina viral metaG DeepMed_904 | ecosystem: Environmental > Aquatic > Marine > Oceanic | place: Mediterranean Sea...
CGGGCGATCTGCGCGCGGGTGCGGCGCTTGGGCTTGTACGGCAGGTAGAGGTCTTCCAGGCGGGTTTTGGTGTCCGCTTCCTGGATCGCCTTTTCCAGTTCCGGGGTCAGTTTTTCCTGTTCGGCGATGCTTTTGAGGATGGTCTCGCGGCGCTCTTCAAGCTCGCGCAGATAGCGCAGCCGCTCTTCCAGTGTACGCAACTGGGTATCGTCCAGACCGCCGGTCACCTCCTTACGGTAGCGGGCGATGAACGGCACCGTGGCGCCTTCGTCCAGCAGGGCCACGGTGGCCGCCACCTGCCGGGGCTGGGCGTTGATTTCCTGGGCGATCAGTTGTTCGATGCTTTGCATGGAAGAGTCCTGGCTTGCACGGCGGCGCGCGCGGTATGGCGCCGCTTTATAACGAAACGACCGGAATCATAGGGAATGACTCCGGCCGTTCATAGATTGACGTGACGGGGCGGGCTATGGTTGCTGCGGGGAGCGCCGGGCTTCAGCCCAGCACGCGCTTGATCATCGCCGCCAGTTCCGGCTCCTGGGCCGGCTTGACGATGTAGCCGGCGGCGCCCTGGCGCTCACCCCAGACTTTGTCGGTTTCCTGGTCCTTGGTGGTGACCAGAATCACCGGAATCCCGCCCAGCTCGGCGTCCTTATTGATCTTGCGGGTGGCCTGGAAGCCGTTCAGCTCCGGCATCACCACGTCCATCAGGATCAGGTCCGGCTTCTGCGCACGGGCCTGTTCGATGCCCTCCAGGCCGTTGCTGGCGGTGATTGCCTCGTGCCCCTGATTTTCCACCATCTTGACCAGGTTGGTCAGTTGCGTGGGTGAGTCGTCCACCACGAGAATCTTGGCCATCTTTGTCTCCTTCGGAACCCATCGGCGGGCGCATGATAGCAGGCCCGGGGGCAAAGGTAAGCCGATCCGTTCCGCCACCAAGCGCCGCATGGCGTCACCGGTTCGCGGCGGCCGGTAATCTTTCTATACAATCCAGATTTGCCTGCCGGACGCGCGGCGGGTACACCGGGCCTCCGGGATCCATTCCCGTAGTCCTTTCGGCGAGGAGCACCATGAGCGAACAAGTGGAAAAGATTCTGGTGGTGGACGATGACGCCCGCCTGCGCGGTCTTCTGCAACGGTTCCTGGAAGAGCAGGGCTACGCCGTCAAGGCGGTGGCCGACGCCGACCAGATGGACCGGGCGCTGTCCCGCGAGATCTATTCGCTGATGGTGCTGGACCTGATGCTGCCCGGCGAGGACGGCCTGTCGATCTGCCGCCGCCTGCGCGACGACGACAACCGCCTGCCGATCATCATGCTCACCGCCAAGGGCGACGACGCGGAACGCATCGAGGGCCTGGACGCCGGCGCCGACGACTACCTGCCCAAGCCGTTCAACCCCAAGGAGCTCAGCGCCCGCATTCGCGCCGTGCTGCGCCGCCATGTGCGGGAAGTGCCCGGCGCCCCCAGCAAGGACGAATCCGTGGTGCGCTTCGGCCCCTGGAGCCTGGACCTGGGCAACCGCACCCTGGCCCGCGAGGGCGAGCCGCAGCCGCTCACCACCGGCGAGTTCGCGGTGCTCAAGGCGCTGGTGCAGAACGAGCGGGAACCGCTCACCCGCGACAAGCTGATGAGCCTGGCCCGGGGCCGCGAATGGTCCGCCATGGAACGCTCCATCGACGTGCAGGTGTCGCGCCTGCGCCGCCTGCTCGAGGACGACCCGTCCAAACCGCGCTATATCCAGACCGTCTGGGGCGTGGGCTATGTGTTCGTGCCGGACTGAACGCCGGCGGGTAGAATCCCTCCATGCCCAACTTCCTGCCCAAAAGCTCGTTCGCCCGCTCGGCGCTGATCATCGGTCTGGTGATCGGCCTCAGCCAGGGCATCACCCTGTGGTTTTTTGCCCGCAACGCCTATCTGCCGGGCATCCGGGAATACGCCCGCCTGACCGCCCTGCAGGCGGAGCTGGTGTTCCAGAGCGAGGGCGACGCCAGCCTGTCTCGGCAGCTGGGCGAGACCACCGGCATTAACGCCGGCACGCCGCCGGAACTGCGCCGCCCGGAAAGCCTGATTCTGTCGCGCCCGGTGGTGGAGCGGTTCCGCGACGAAGTCTCCGAGCTGCTCGGCGAGGCTGCCACCGTGCGCCTGGAAGACGAGCGCCAGCCGGTGCTGTGGGTCACCGCGCCGTCGTTCGGCGACCGCTGGTTGCGGGTGCCGATGGCGTTCTTCCGCGACTACGACCGCTACCTGCTGCTGGGCTGGGGTGTGACGGTGCCGCTGCTGGCGGTGATCGGCGGTCTGCTGATCGCGCGCAGCCTCAACCGGCCGCTGCGGCGGCTGGCGCGGGTGGCGCTCAAGGTGGGGCGCGGTGAAGCGGTGCCGGTGCTCGACGACAGCCTCGGCCCCACCGAGATTCAGGCGGTGAACCGCGCCTTCAACCGCATGACCAGCCAGCTGCAGCAGTCCCAGCGCGACCGCGCCCTGCTGCTGGCGGGGGTGTCCCACGATCTGCGCACGCCGCTGACCCGGCTGCGGCTGTCGGCGGAATTCCTCAACGACGAGGAAATGTCCCAGGGCATAATCGCCGACATCGAGGACATGGACGCGATTCTCGATCAGTTCATTTCGTTTATCCGCGACGGCGCCGACGAGCAGCCCGACTACGAAAACCTCAATGACCTGATCGACGAGGTGGCCGCCAAGTACCCCGGGGAGCAGCTGCGCATCCGGCAAAAAGACCTGCCGCGGCTGATGCTCAAGCGGCTCACCGTCAAGCGCATGCTGTCCAACCTGATCACCAACGCGCTCAAGTACGGCGCCGCGCCGGTGGAGATCGACACCGCCCTGGACGACAACGCCCTGGTGCTGGTGGTGCGCGACCACGGCAAGGGCGTGCGCGAGGAGGACATTCCCTTGCTGCTGCAGCCGTTCTCCCGGGGCGAGAAGGCGCGCACCCTGAGCGGCAGTGGTCTGGGGCTGGCCATCGTCAAGCGCATCGTCGACATGCACCACGGTGAGATGGCATTGGACAACCACCCCCACGGCGGCCTGCGGGTGACCATCCGCTTCCCGCTCACCGGGCAGCTGGTGCAGCCGGAGACGCTCTCCGCCGGGGTGCGCTAGCTCAGTCCGGGCATTCCGCCGGCGCCGGCTCCAGGGCACGGCCGGCGAAGAAGATCAGCAGACCGCCGGCGGCCAGCGCCGCCCCCACCAGGCCGCTGCTGGACCAGGGCACGCCCTGGGCGATCACCACGCCGGCCAGCCAGGCGCCCAGCGCATTGGCCATGTTGAAGGCGGCGTGGTTGAGCGACGCGGCCATGGTCTGGGCGTTGCCGGCCACGTCCATCAGCCGGGTCTGAATGGTCGGGCCCAGGGCCATGCTGGTGCCCACCAGGGCGACGAACAGCAGCCCCGCCCACACCTGGTTGGCGGCCACGAAAAACAGTGCCTGCACCACCAGACACCAGATCAGAATCAGCGGAATCGCCTTGAGCAGGTTCCAGTCCGCCACCCGCGCGCCCACCAGGGTGCCGATGATGGTGCCCACGCCGAAGATCGCCAGCACCACCGGCCCCAGGGATTCCGTCATGCCGGCCTGCTGGGTGAGCGTCGGCATCACGTAGCTGAACACCGCGAACATGCCGCCGAAACCGATGCTGGCGATGCCCAGGGTGAACAGCACCTGCTGGTTGACCAGCGCGCCCAGCTCGCGCAGCGGGCTGGCGTCGGGGTCGCGGGGCACGAAGGGTACGAACAGACGCACCATCAGCGCGGTGGCCAGGGCGATGCCGCCCACGGCGGCGAACGCCACCGGCCAGCCGAACTGGTTGCCGGCCCAGGTGCCCAGCGGCGCGCCCAGGAGGATCGCCACGGTCAGCCCCATCATCACCCGGGCCACCGCCCGGGCACGCTGATCCGAGGGCACCGCGGCGGCGGCCACCAGTGCCGCCACGCCGAAATAGGCGCCGTGCGGCAGCCCGGCGATAAAGCGCAGGCCGACGAACGACCAGAACCCGGGCGCCAGGGCGCTGGCCAGATTGCCCAGCGCGAACACCAGCATCAGACCGATCAGCAGTTGTCGTTTCGGCACCTTCGCCGCCAGCGCGGAAATCAACGGGGCACCCACCACCACGCCCAGGGCGTAGCTGCTGATCGCGTAGCCGACCTGCTGCGGCGACACCGAAAGGTCGCCGGCGATGCGGTTCATCAACCCCATGATCACAAATTCGGTGGTACCGATGGCGAAGCCGCCCAGCGCCAGGGCGAGCTCGGCAAGACGGGGGTGTGAGGCGACCGGCCGGGTGGCGGAAACGGACATGCGCGGGCTCCGGATGGGTGGAAAGCCGCGCATTGTCGCAAAGCGGGGTGAACAAACGAAGTCGGTTTTGTCTATCGGTGAAACAGCCCGCCGCGACCCGCGGCCACGGCGGGGCAGGGCTATTGCAGGGCGTTCGCCGGCACCAGCGGGATGTTCACCCGCGACGGCATCGCCGGGGTGCTGTACACGGTGAGCAGGCCGAGCAGCCCCTGCAGCAGGTCCGGCAGCGGGCTCAGGCCGTGGGGCAGGTCGCTGGCGCCGACGCTGATGCGCAGCCGGTGGCCGGCGGGGATCACGGCGCTGGTGGGGAACACCTCCACGTCGGCGCGGAACGGCTGCAGCGGCCCCACCGGTTGTTGCGATTCGGCGGTGAACGGGTGCCAGGGTTGTACCAGCTTGCCGTTCATAAAGCGCGAGCGGGTGGCGTCGAAATCACTCATCGACGCCATCTGGATGCCGTTGCTCAGCTCCCGGGACAGGCCGTTGGGGTCCACCACGCTGACCCGCACCACCACGTTGCTGTCCAACGCCGTGGTGGAGGCCCAGATCTGCCCGCCGATGGGGCCGTTGATGGCCATGTCCTCTTCCATGGCGCTTCGCGGCGGATCTCGCCGAACAGCGGCAGGCCCGGTTTGCCGTGCAGATAGAACACCTCGGCGCGCGCTTGCGGGTGGGGCCAGTCCTCGGCGGTGACGTAGCGCTCCGCGCCGGTGTAGTACTGGGTCACCGGCGGGTAGTCGCCGGCGCCGGTGTCCATGCCTTTCAGGTACTGGTCGAACCAGGCCAGGCGGATGTTGGCCAGGGCGGGCACGCCGTCGGCGGGCAGGCCGGCGCCGGAGGAGCCGTCCAGATGTTCCCAGGGGCCGATCAGCAGCTTGCTGGTGGTGCCGTTGTTCTTGAGGCCTTCGTAGATCAGCGGTTCGCCGCGCTGGAAGATGTCGCGCAGGCCGCCGACCACGAAGGTGGGCGCGGTGATCTTGTCGATCTGCTCCAGCGGCGAGCGCTGGCGCCAGAAGTCGTTGTCGTACTTGTTGTCGTCGCCGATCAGGGCGCCGCCCACCACCGGCACCGGGAACTCGGTGAGGGTGCCGGTGAGATGATCCAGCAGGGTGTTCAGGTAGTAACCGGGCTCGTCGTTCTCCAGCCCCACCGGCGTGGGAATGATGCCCAGGCCGGTGACCAGCGCCACCCACAGCGGAATAAAGCCGGCGTTGATCTGGCCGCCGCTGAACACGATGTCCCGGTAGGCGTCGCCCATCGGCACGATGGCGAACACGGCGTCCACGCCGTCCGGGCGCTGGGCGCCGGCCAGCAGCCCGGTGATGCCCATGTAGGAGGCACCGTTCATGCCGAGGGTGCCGTTGCTCCAGGGCTGGTCGTCGATGTAGTCGAGCAGCTCGCCGATGTCCTGATGGTCCACCTCGCTGAACGCCTGCCAGGTGCCCTCGGAGGCGCCGGTGCCGCGCATATCGACAATGATGTAGGCGTAGCCGCGCTTCACCAGATAGGGGTCGGCGGCGCCGATGGCGCCCAGGAACTGGTTGTAGCCGGTGAAGGTGGCCACCACCGGGAAGGGACCGTCGGCGGGCTCGCCGTTTTCGTCGGCGGGCAGCGTCACCGTGGCCGACAGCCGGATGCCGTCGCGCAGGGTGATCAACTGCTGGGGCAGGTCCACGGTGCCGGGGTATTCCTCGGGGCGCTCATAGGGCGCGTCCCAGGTCAGGTTCACCGGCTCGGGCTGCGGGTCCGGTTCGGGCGCCGGCGGTGTGGTCGGCGCCGGTGCCTCCGGGTCGCCGGCGTTCGCCGTTTGCGGGCCGGGTCCGGCGCTGTCGCTGCCGCCACCGCCGCAGCCGGCGAGCGCGAAGAGGGTCAGGAAAAACAGAACGGGCAGCGGAACGCGGCGCCCCGCGTGGCGAAGAAGAAGCATGCTGGTGTCCCCTGGCATTATTGGATTAATGGGGAAGCCGACTGGCTGGCGATAATCAGTTCTTTGTTTATGCAAGGCTAACCAGTTGCGTCATCGGGCACTGTTGGCACGATGGTGCGGATCGGTGACAAAAACCCGCGTTTATGTGGCGCTGTGTAACAGGGGCATCACTGGTATGCTGCTTCGCCACGCTTTGCAGCCGTTCGACAGGAGAACACCGATGACCGATGACCACGCTTCCGATCCCCGCCGCCGTTATTCCGCCCCGGTAGTGGACGGCGTGGGCAAGGCGCCCAGCCGCTCCATGCTGCGCGCCACCGGTTTCACCGACGAGGATTTCACCAAGCCGCAGGTGGGCATCGCGTCCACCTGGAGCCGGGTGACGCCGTGCAACATGCACATCAACACCCTGGCGGACGAAGCCGGCCGGGGCGCCGACGCCGCCGGCGGCAAGAGCGTGATCTTCAACACCATCACCGTGTCCGACGGCATCGCCAACGGCACCGAGGGCATGAAGTACTCGCTGGTGTCCCGGGAAGTGATTGCCGATTCCATCGAGACCGTGGCCGGCTGCGAGGGCTTCGACGGCCTGGTGGCCATCGGCGGCTGCGACAAGAACATGCCCGGCTGCCTGATGGGGCTGGCGCGGCTCAACCGGCCGTCGGTGTTCGTCTACGGCGGCACCATCAAACCGGGCAAGAACCACACCGACCTGATCTCCGTGTTCGAGGCAGTGGGCGCCCACGCCAAGGGCGACAAGTCACTGATCGAGGTGAAACAGGTGGAGGAAGAGGCGATCCCCGGCGCCGGCTCCTGCGGCGGCATGTACACCGCCAACACCATGGCCAGCGCCATCGAGGCCCTGGGTATGAGCCTGCCGGGCAGCTCCGCCCAGAACGCCGAGGACAACGACAAGCTGGAAGACTGCCGCGCCGCCGGCGAAGCGGTGCTCAAGCTGCTCGATCGGGACATCAAACCCCGCGACATCCTCACCCGCGAGGCATTCGAGAACGCCATCACCGTGGTGATCGCCCTGGGTGGCTCCACCAACGCGGTGCTGCACCTGATCGCCATGGCGCACACCGTGGACGTGGCGCTGTCCCTGGAGGACTTCACCCGCATCGGCAAGAGGGTGCCGGTGCTGGCGGACCTGCGCCCCAGCGGCCACTACATGATGAGCGAGCTGGTCGCTATCGGCGGCATCCAGCCGCTGATGAAAACCCTGCTCGACGCCGGTCTGCTGCACGGCGACTGCCTCACCGTCACCGGCAAAACCCTGGCGGAAAACCTGGAAACCGTGGCGCCCTACCCGGAAGAGCAGGACATCATCCACGCCCTGGACAAGCCGATCAAAAAGGACAGCCATCTGCGCATCCTCTACGGCAACCTGGCGCCCACCGGCGCGGTGGCCAAGATCACCGGCAAGGAAGGCACCTACTTCAAGGGCAACGCGCGGGTGTTCCACTCCGAGGAAGAAGCCACCGACCGCATCATGGACGGCACCGTCACCGCCGGCGACGTGCTGGTGATCCGCTACGAAGGGCCCAAGGGCGGCCCGGGCATGCGCGAAATGCTCACCCCCACGTCCGCGATCATGGGCCGTGGCCTGGGCCAGGACGTGGCGCTGATCACCGACGGCCGCTTCTCCGGCGGCAGCCACGGTTTCGTGGTCGGCCACCTGACCCCGGAAGCCCAGGAGGGTGGCCCCATCGCCCTGGTGGAGACCGGCGACGAAATCACCATCGACGCCGAGGCGAACACCATCACCCTGAACGTGGAGGAGGCGGAACTGGAACGCCGCCGCGCCGCCTGGACCGCGCCGCCGCCGCGCTACACCCGGGGCGTGCTGGCCAAGTACGCCAAGACCGTCAGCTCCGCCTCCCTGGGCGCGATCACCGACGGCGACTGACCGGGCCCGCATTCACAACAGTGCGGGATGTGCTACCCTGTATGCACGATGTAACACATGAGGTCAGTGCCATGAGTGACGCTACTTTCACTTTCCGCGTCGATGAAAGCTTGAAGAAGACGTTCGCCTCGGCGGCTAAATCCCACGACCGAACCGGCGCGCAGCTTCTGCGGGACTTCATGCGTGATTATGTCGCCCAGCAGCAAGAGACGTCGGACTATGAGGGTTGGCTCACCGACAAGGTGGAGCGGTCCCGCGCCTCCGCGGAAGCGGGGCACCTGGTTCCGGCGGCCGATGTGGAAGCCCGATTCGCGGCCCGCCGCGCGGCGACTCGAGACCGTTTGGCCGGTAAATGATGGGGGTGTTCTGGACGCCGGAAGCGATACAGGACCGCGAGGACATTTACGATTTCATTGAGCAGGATAATCCCGCCGCCGCCCTGGACCTCGACGAACTGTTTTCAGAAAGTTCGGCGCGCCTGATCGACGACCCAAACTGCGGGCGGCCGGGTGTGGTGCCCGGCAGCCGTGAGTTGGTAGTTCACAAGCACTACATGCTGGTCTATGACGTGGCGGGCAAGCAGATACGAATACTGAATGTCGTGCACACGGCCCGGCGGTGGCCGACGACGACATACTGACTGGTTATTTTTGCTTGGAGGCCCAGATCGCCAGCTTGTGCTGCATGGATTGCTGCGACACCTGATCTTCCGGTAACGGCTGGATCAGGTTGTCGTGCACCAACAGCCGGTAAATGTATTCCACTTTCTCAGCAGCGGAGTCGGTGGCTTCGAATTCCACCACGCCGCGCTTCTCGCCGTATTCCATGCCCAGGGCGATGGCTTTCTTGACCAGTTCTTTCTCGTTCTTGAGTTTCTTCATGACGGGGGCTCCACCCGCAGCAGTTTGCCGTCCGGCGCGTCGGTGAGCAGATAGATGTAGCCGTCCGGGCCCTGGCGCACGTCGCGGATGCGCTCGCCGCGTTCCTGCAGATAGCGGGTTTCGCTGGTGGGCGTGGTGCCGTCGAAGGCCACCCGGTTGAGATGGGTGAGTTTCAAGGCGCCGGACAGCACGTCGCCCTGCCAGTCGGGGTAGCGGTCGCTGGTGACGAAGACCATGCCCGAGGGCGCGATGGAGGGTACCCAGTAGTGCAAGGGCTGGGCGTAGCCTTCTTTCTTTTCCTGGCCGATGTCCGGGCCGTAGTACTCGTTGCCGTAGGTGATTACCGGCCAGCCGTAGTTGACGCCGGCCTCCACCACGTTGATTTCATCGCCGCCGCGCGGGCCGTGCTCGTTGAGCCAGGGCTCGCCGGTTTCCGGATGCAGCGCCAGCCCCTGGGGGTTGCGGTGGCCCCAGCTCCAGATCGCGGTTTTGGCGCCGTCCTGCCCCACCAGCGGGTTGTCGGCGGGCACGCTGCCGTCGTCGTTGACGCGGATCACGCTGCCGCCGTGGCCGCCGGTGTCCTGGGCGCGCTCGCGCTGGCCCCGGTCGCCCACGGTGATGAACAGATAGCCGTCGTTGTCGAACAGAATGCGGCCGCCGAAGTGCTTGGCGGTGTCGGTGCAGGCGTCGGCGATGAACACGTCCTGGAACTGCTTCAGCTCACCGTCGGCGTAGAGGCCATGGCCCACGGCGGTGGTGGCGCCGCCGTCGCAGGCCTTGGCGTAGCTGATATAGAGACGCCGGTTATCGGCGAAGTGGGGGTGCGGCACGACATCGAACAGGCCGCCCTGGCCCTTGGCCACCACCTCGGGCACCCCGGTTACCGGGGCGTCGCGCAGCTCACCGTCAACCACGCGGCGCAGGTCGCCGCTGCGCTCGCTGATCAGCCATTCGTCGGTGCCGGGCACGAAGGCCAGCGACCAGGGGTGGTTCAGACCTTCCACCAGGGTGGTGGCGTTGACGGAGGGGTCGTCGTCCGGCTCGATCGGGCTTTTGGCGTCCGCGCAGGCGGACACCAGCAGCGCGCCGACCAGCGGCAAATAACGGGACAATACGGAGGCGGGCGTGGGTCCAATCATGATCTCGGGTCTCACCGGCGAATGAATGACACCAGTGAGCATGCCATGACGACATCGGACCGTGAAGGAAGGCGCCCGCCGTCCGCGTGCTTATTTGCCGCCGCGGGCGTACTTGAGGAACTTCTCCATGGCCAGATCCCGCTCGGCGGCCACGCTTTTGGCGCTGTCGCGCTCGTTGAGGCGCGCCAGGAGCTCGGCGCTGCCCGGCGCCTCCGCCAGCAGATCAATGCCGAACAGCTTGCCGGCCACCGCTTTGGCCAGGTCCGCGCTGTACAGGAAGAACACATCCGCCGCGGTCAGCCGGTCGCCGGCCAGGAACGGCTGCCAGCGTGCCTTGCGGGCCAAGGCACGGATGCCTTTGAGCAGGGCCTCTCGGGTCTGTTCCTTGGTTTCGTCACTCACTTGGCCACCGAAGAAGACCTCCGGATAGCAGCGCCGGGCGGGCAGTTCCAGGTACAACTCGATGTGTTTGACGAGCTGCTTCACCTGGGCCTTCTCCAGCGGGTCGGCCGGGTACAGCGCCGGGCCTTCGGTGGTCTCGTCCAGATATTCCAGAATCACGTTGGTTTCCGACAGGAAGACGCCCCCGGTTTCCAGCACCGGCACCTTGCCCATGGGGCTGACGCTGAGTACCGCGTCCTCCTGGCTGGGGTACAGCGTGGCCTGCTCAAACTCGAGGCCTTTTTCGCGCAGTGCGAATTTGACCATGTTCACGTAGTTGCTGGCGTCGAAGCCGTGCAATGTCAGCATTATTGTTCTCCCGAAGAACGATTCATTGGTAAGCCGGTGTTCAGAGCGCGGTGAGGCCACCGTCCACCGCCAGCTGGTGGCCGGTGACGAACGACGAGGCGCCGGACAGCAGCCAGATCACCGCTTCCGCCACTTCATCCGCTTCGCCGACCCGGCCCAGCGGGTGCATGGCGCGGTGGAACTGGCGTTGCTTTTCTTCGCTGGCGTAGCCGGCCTTCGCCGCCTGCTCAATGGCCCGTTCCATCATCGCGGTACGGATGATGCCCGGGCAGACGGTGTTCACGCGGATGCCCTGCAGTGCGTACTCGGCGGCGACACTCTTGGTCATGCCCACCACCGCGTGCTTGCTGCCGGCGTAGGCGGCGCGGCGCGGGGCGCCCACCAGGCCGGCCACCGAGGCGGTGTTGACGATGCTGCCGGTCTTGCGCGGCGCCATCACCGCGGTCTGGTGCTTCATGCACAGTCACACGCCTTTGACGTTGATCGCCATGACCCGGTCGAACAGCGCTTCGTCCACGTCGGCGACCTTGTCGTTCTCTTCTTCGATGCCAGCGTTGTTGAAGGCGCCGTCGAGCTGCCCGAACGCGTCCACGGTGGCGGCCACCAGTGCCGCCACCTGGTCGTCGCGGCTCACGTCGGCGGCGCGGGCGCGGGCGTCGCCGCCGGCCCGGCGGATTGCTTCGGCGGTGGCCTCGGCGGCGTCGGCGTCGATGTCGGACACCATCAGGCGGGCGCCATCGCGGCCCAGTTTTTCCGCCGTGACGCGGCCGATACCGCCGCCCGCGCCGGTGATCAGCACTGCTTTATCTTTTAAGGAATGATCGCCCATGTCCCCTCCCGAGATTAAAAATAATAGGGGAGCATACCCCACCAGGCGGTGCGCGCCGAGCGCACCGCGCAGGGTCGGCATTGGGCGCTTGTGGTTACTCGGTCTCGGTCTCCGGTACCTGCCAGCTGATGGTGACGGTTTGCTTGCCCCACTCCAGCGCCGCTGTCCGGTCCTCCATGAGGATGTCGATCTTCTCGGTCCAGCGCCGGTTCATCTTGTCGCGCACCACGTATTCGCCGTCCAGACCCTCGATCCGCACCACTGTTTCGTGGCCCAGACCCTGCGGAATCAGGTCCCGTGACACGGCGATGGCTTTCATGCCGGGCTCCAGCTGGTCGCCCCAGGCGGCCAGACCCACGTTGCCTTTCTTGGTTTCGGCTTCGGAGAGGGTGTAGGCGGTGGCGGTGACGTCCTCGGTGCGTGTTTCCATGGAATCACAGGCCACCAGCGGCAGGCTCAGCGCCGTGGCAAGAAGCGCCAGACGCGGCGGGTTGCGGTAATCATTCATGGCGTCCCCCGGATCGTTGTCTCTTTGGTATTACTTGGCACCGTGGCAATAGCGGGGTGAAGGCGCCATCAAGCCGGCTAACGGGCGGCGGGATCCTCAAGCATCTGACGGTGCACCCGGACCGCCGTGCGGCTGGGGCGGATGATGACGCCACGGGCCTCGGTGTGGGCCCGGGTGATGGCGGCGCCGAACAGCAGAATCAGTGACGAGTAGTAGACCCACAGCAGCAACAACACCAGCGAGCCGGCGGCGCCGTAGGTGGAGGCGGTGGCGGTGTGGGACAGATAGAAGGCGATCAGGAAGCGCCCGAGAATAAACAGCAGGGCCGTGACCAGGGCGCCGGAGAGCACGTCTTTCCAGCGCAGCACCGCGTCCGGCAGCACTTTGAAAATGGTGGCGAACAGCAGCGTCACCACGCCGATGGAGATCACTGTTTCCAGGCCCACCACCAGGCCCGCCGGGATCGGCAGCCAGTCCCGGGCGAACACCATGATCGCCTGCAGCACCACGCTCAGAAACAGCGACACCATCAGCACGAAGCCGATGGACAGCACCACGGTGAGCGACATCAGACGGCTTTTCAGCAGCGCCAGGATGGTATTGCGGGACGGGCGCGGGGCGATGTCCCAGACGTTATTGAGCGAGCGCTGCATCTGCGCGAACACGGTGGTGGCGCCGACCACCATGGCGCCCAGACCAATCAGCGTGGGCAGGATGCCGCCCTGGTCGATCTGGTTGGCGGCCACGGCGGTGCGTACCGTCTCGGCGGCATCGGGGCCGATGGTTTCCTGCAGCTGGGTCATGATCCGGGCCATGGCGGCGTCGGTGCTCATTACCAGGCCGATCACCTGCACCGCCAGGATCACCACCGGGGCGATGGAAAACAGGGTGAAAAACGCCAGAGCGCCGGCGTAGCTGACCGCGTTGGCGTCCAGCCAGAACCCCACCGCGCTTTTTATTACGCGGAAAGCGTATTGCGCCGCTGCTTTCATCGCTGCCATTCCCCTGATCATCCAGGCAGTGTAGCGGTCCGCGGCGCCGCTGTCGTGAACGCCGCCGGCGCGCCGTGGGGTCAGTCGTCTTTCAGACCGTAGGCGATGATGGCGTCGCCGGCCTTGGTGCCCAGGGAACCGTGGCCGCCGGCCACCACCAGCAGGCGCTGGCGGCCCTGGGAGTCCAGGTAGGTCATCGGCGTGGCCTGGCCC
>Ga0114911_1001296_pt1 | contig 13401 bp, 10 predicted proteins | sample MalvireepMed_904_FD_89688 | JGI IMG/M metagenome (GOLD analysis project Ga0114911, IMG submission 89688) | Marine viral communities from the Global Malaspina Expedition - Malaspina viral metaG DeepMed_904 | ecosystem: Environmental > Aquatic > Marine > Oceanic | place: Mediterranean Sea...
CGCCAACGCCAACGCCAACGCCAACGCCAACGCCAACGCCAACGCCAACGCCAACGCCAACGCCAACGCCAACGCCAACGCCGCCAGAAATACAGGCTCAAGCGCCTGCACCGTCGAGTGGTTCACGGCTACCGGGGGATGCCCTGGCACGGCTTGCCGCAACGGCTTCAGTGATAGAAGTAGCAGCCGTTAGCCAGCCAGAGGTGGCGGCAGTTGGCGAGATAGACACGTCAGTGCCCGCTCTTGAGTCTGAGCCCGAGCCTAGGCTTGAGCCTAAACCCGAGGCTGAGCTTTCAATGGTGGTAGAGACTGCGCCTCCGGCTGAGGTAAATCCGGCAGAACTGTTTGCGGCCTTCAATGCGGCGCTGTCGGCGGGCCAACTGCCCCAGGCGGAAGAGGTTATTGAGCGTGCTCGGTCTGCGCTAGGCGAATCGCATCTGATCGTTGCTCGTATGCAGGGCTATTACTGTATGAGGGCAGATTGCCCGGCGCAGGCACGCCAAGCCTACTCCACGATTCTTGCTCGTCTGCCAAGAGATCGCGAAGCGGGCTATAACCTGGCGGTTTTAGACTGGCAGGCTGGGCAACATGCCGAGGCGGCTAAGCGGGTGCGTGCGCTGCTGGCGCAGTACCCAGCAGACGACGCTTTACGCGCACTACAGCGGCAAATGGGAGCGCATTGATGAGTAGCGGATTTCCATTGTCGGCTTACCTGCAGCACTTAGGGTTTACGCGTAACCCGTTTCCGGTAACGCCGGATGAGCACGGCATCTTCTTTTCTGCTCGGTTGGCAGAACAGTTCACTGAGTTGTTGCACTTCATTGAGCAGCGCAAGGGGTTCATGCTTGTAACCGGTGATGTCGGCGTTGGTAAAACGACGCTCTCCCGGGCGCTACTAACGCGTTTGGCCGAGCAGGGGGCGTGTACCGCGCTGGTGTTCAATACGTTTCTTCAAGGTGCCGACCTGTTAAGGGCAATCAACCGTGATTTTGGTGTGACGGCCGCTGGCGATAGCCTAGAGGCACAGCTGCAGGCACTGAATACTTGGTTGCTGCAGCAGCATGAAAAGGGTCGTAACTGTGTATTGATTCTGGATGATGCTCAAGGGTTGGATGTACCCAGCCTTGAGCTGGTACGTCAGTTGAGCAACTTGGAGGCCAGCCAGGCCAAGCTGCTACAAATTGTGATGGTGGCCCAGCCGGAAATTCGCTTGACCCTGGATCGTCATGACATGCGGCAGCTGGCAAGCCGTATTGCACTGCGCCTTGAGCTGACCCCGCTGACGTTGAACGAGTTGGATGTCTATCTGCATCATCGGTTGCAGTGGGCAGGCTGCCCAGAGGTGTTGACCGTTGATCGCAGTGCTTTGCGGCGGTTGCATCGCTATAGCATGGGCTATATTCGCCGGGTGCATATCCTGCTTGACCGCTGCCTCTACGGTTTGGTTGCCACAGGCACCACGCGCATTAGCGCTAGGTTAGTGGACACCGCCGCTAAGGAACTGAGCTTAGTGCCAGCCCCCAAGCGCCGCGCTTACCGCTCGCTGGTGATGGGAAGCGTGCTGGTAATGGGTGGCGTTGCGGGGGCTGTGGGGCTGGCGGCGGTGGCCGGTTACCCGCTTGACCTGCTCTCGACTCCCTCAACGCCAATAGTGGAAGTACCGCCGCAGCAGGCGGGCATAGACCTGCAAGCGGAGCCTCAAAAAGCTGTTCCTCAGCCTCAGCCTCAGCCTCAGCAACAAGCAACACCTCAAGAGGCGGTGGTGCAAGCAGTGGTGTCTCAAGAGGCTTCTCAAGAAGCAACTCAAAACGTTCATCAAGAGGCTGCCTCAACTACAGAGCAGCAAGAAGCTGTTCAGGTCGTCGACTTTGCATGGCAGGCCTTTACAGCCACCTATACGCCTCTGCCCCCGGTGGAGGCTCCTCCGCAGCATTGGGCGGATGTGGTTGAGTGGCTGCCAGCACGGAGTGAGGAGCAACCCTGGGTACCGGTGCTGCTGCCGAGCGAATGGGAGCAGGGGTGTAATGACCAGCCGCTTTACCCGCTGAGTGATGGGCGGCTAGCACTGTTTCAATCAGTACTACCCGTGGCGCCCCAACCTTTTGGTGAAGAGGGAGAGCCGTTATTTGCCTTGCAGCTGGCGCTGGTCGAGCGCTTGCTGTTAGCGCCTGAGGCGGTGGATGGTGTGATGGGGCCGCGCACGGCGAATGCACTAGCTCAGTTTCAGAAGCAGAGCGGCCTGCTAGCGAGCGGCCAGCCGGATGCGGAAACCTCCTATCTGCTGAGCTGCCTGGGTGAGGGTGGTTTATGAGCGAAGCTGCCTTTCGCTACGTGTTCTATCGGGTGGTGTCGAACCAAGGCCGCGTGCGTGCTGGGTTGTCGAAACTGCCGGTGACCGATTACAGCAATGCTCACCCGTTAGTAGAGCGCCGTGAACAAGCCGTGGTGCTGCAGCTCTATGTGCTACCGGCGTTAATGCTGCCGCTGCTGGACGGCTTGGCTCTCTTTATGCGCCGTAGTATCCCTATCGCGTTGCTGGCGGAGTTTCTGCATAGCCTGGGGCTGATGCTACGCAGTGGCCTGCCGGTCGATATGGCGCTTAAAGATTTGCGTGATGATGCTAAACATCTGGCGCTCAAGGCGCTGACAGCAGACTTGCTGAGTGGCGTTAGGGCCGGTAATACGCTCTCTTCAAGGCTCTCATTTTACCCACACTTGGTACCAGCCACCGTTCGGCACCTTGTCGATATTGGTGAGCGCTCGGGCAACCTCGACCGCGTGCTAATGGATGCCTCCGAACATCTGGGGCGTATTACCGCCCTGCGCCGGGATGTCTCACGCGCTTTGATCTATCCATTTTTCGTCGTAGTCACCATCGTGATAGCGGCACTGTTCTGGGTGTACTACGTACTGCCTGATCTGGCCAATATGTTTCGCCAGATGGGAGCCCATCTTCCCCCGTTGACCCAGAGTGTACTGAGCGCTGTGCACTGGATGCGTGAGCTGCTGGCGGCTTATGGCTACTGGGTGTTAGCAGCTGTTGTGGTGTTACCGATGCTATTGAGCCGGAGCCAGCGGGTTAGGGCCGGGTTTTATTGGCTGGCTTACCACCTTCCTATTAGCCGCACGCTGGTGCGCACGTCCGCCATGGCATTTATCAGCGAATACTTGGCGCTGCTAGTAGCGGCGGGCATCAATCTATTGGATGGACTAGCTATTTTGGAGGCGGCAACCCGCAATGAGGTGTATCGCGATGCGATTCGCCAGGCCCGACAAGGAGTAATGCGCGGTAATACGCTGGCAAGTGGTCTGGAGCGCAGCGGTGTGTTTTCACCGCTGATGATTCGTTTGATCAATGTGGGAGAGCAGAGCGGCAACCTGGATGGCCAGTTGCGTACGTTAGCCGACGAGTACCGGCGGCGGCTTAACCATCTAGTCGCCACCCTTGCCGAGGTCATCAAACCCGCCGTACTGCTTTTGGCTGGCGCGCTGTTCATCTTCGTCGTGGTGGTGTTTTTGCTGCCGGTATACGACCTCATTGCGCAAAGCACACAGCTTCGCTGAATAGGATTCGTGATGCCCCAATTTTCAATGGCTCAAACACGTCATTGCCGCGGCTTTTCGCTGCTGGAGTTACTTGCCTTACTGGCGCTGCTCACAGGGCTGGTGTCGGCACTGCTTTACAAAACCCTTGATGTCAGTGTTCAAGTAACACAGCAAAATACAGAGACAGCGCTGGCAGCAGCCGATGAACAGTTACGCCAGTTCGCCGCTTGGAATGGGCGGTTGCCCTGCCCTGATACTACTGGGAATGGGATTGAAAATTGTAGTGGGGGGGCGCAAAAAGGGAACTTACCCTACCGCACCCTAGGGCTGGCTGCAGTGGGTTATACGGTGGGGGAGCAGGGGAGTCGTGCGATGATTTACGGGGTCTACCGTAATGAGGTCGCAGACGCTGATTTGGCAGTAACTGCCGAGCGCTTCAAACCCACCAATGCCGATGCAACGGCGTATGACTTGGGCAATGAGAATACGCTCGATTTCTGTTCAGCGTTGGAAGACGCCTCAGAGTTGGCGCAGAACGATAACTATCTGCACATCAGTGACACCAACGACACAGCGGTAGCTATGGCCTACATGCTGGCCAGCCCGGGAGCCTCTAATGCTGACGGCGATATTAATGACGATCGCTACGACGGGCTGAACAGCACGAGCAGCACCGGCTTCAATGCCCCGCAAACGCCGGTTTCCGCAGACTACGACGATATTACCCAAGGGCGCGGCCTCGCCGAGCTTTACGAACTGCTGCACTGTGAAATAAGCCAGCGCTCGTTAAACCTGTCGGCCAATGCGATTGCGCTGGAAGAGGAGAACATCGCTTTTGCTGAGTCTAACCAGGAGAGTGCAGACCAGGGGGTATTAATGAATGCCGTGGGTAGTGCGTTGACCGCGTGGTCTATGGGGCAGGCGGTGGCTGGGTTGAGTGGTGCTATTGAGGTTCAGACGATTTCGACCGGTTTGTTAGCAACGGCCACGGCCACCTGCGCGGTACCGCCCTTTGCTGGCTGTGCGCTGGTGCCTGTTTATACGGCGGCCGTCTCTGCCGCTGGGAGTGGTGTTACCTTGTCAGGTATTGCGGTTGGTCTTTCTGGCACTGCCTTGGGTTTACAAATTACCTCTACAGCGCTGTATGACACCATCGCTGATAAGGCGGGAGTACCAGACACTTTTGAAGGTGAGCTGGGGATTACTCAGGACAACGTCAATGATGCACAGGATAAATATGCCCAGGCTAATGTGGCTGCTCAGGAGGCTGAAAGCACCTATCAAAATGAATTAGCACAGTACGAATCAGGGCCAAAGGCAACTGCTGTTGCCAGCAATAATACGCTAGAAGACGAGATTCGTAAGTTGTCAGGTGATAGCCAAGACAACGCATTTGATGACCTTTACGGGTTCCCGCGTCCAGAAGATCTAGACCCGGAAGATCCACCAGACGAGGCCGATGTCATTATCGGGGTTGAGCCCGCTATTGATGCTTGGCTCAGCACAGCGGCATCGGCAGAGCAAATGGGCAATGTCGATTTAGTGGATGAGGATGGCAACTCATTTACCGATGAAAATGGTAATCCCATTGACCTCGATGCCGACGCAGAGGCTGCAAGAGTGTTTGCCAGCAATCGTATTGCCGAGGTTCGCCAGGGTTTCGAAGCCACTTCCACTTGCATCGATGAACAAGTTTGCCCCTTGGTGACAGCCTTTGATGCGCATGTCGAGGCCTACACGGCGGAGCGAGAAGCCTGGTATGCAGTAGAGGCTCTACGTGCAAAGGCCGAAGCGGCGCGTACTGAGGCCGAAGGTGCCTATGACGCCTACGGTGCGCTCGACTGTGCCTTTAATTCCAATAGTGATTATGACACTAAGACCAATAGCTGTACTGCTGGTGCGCCCGGCAGCAGTGCAGGGAGCGCTGATCAAGATTTCTGTGATGCTTCAAGCGACGCTTACGATGAGGACTCCTGTGCGGCGTGGCAAGATGCTCAAAATTCCAACCCTGTATGTGAAGAAGGCGGTGAGTACTATGACGCTGACGTATGTGCCGCTGTGGGAGAAAGGGCCGAGAAGATAACGATGTTCAGCGGTATGGATAACTTGGTGCAGCAACTGGATAGCAAAGGAACCGTACGATGAGTACGCAGCGCCAGACTGGGTTCAGCCTATTGGAAATGACTCTTTCCTTTGCTGTGTTGGGGTTCTTGTTCGCCATGGCTCCTATGGCTTTAAACGTGTTGGGTAGTGCTCAAAGCGCTGCCCCTGCTCTTGACCGTGTCAAGTTGGCCGTGAATGCGACCGTGGGCTTTGTCGTACAGCATGATCGTTTGCCTTGTCCAGATTCCGACGGTAATGGCTTCGAGGATTGTGATGTCCGCAGCGGGCGTTTTCCCTATCGTACCGTTGGCCTTGGCCAGCCATTGATCAATGAAAGTGGCTTTCCGTTTCACTATGCGGCTTATCAGCACACTAACGCCAACTTGGTAGCGCTGCAGGTCAGCTATGAACCCTTATTGTTGAACGGCGCTAATTCACAGCAGAAAAACGCGTTAGATTTTTGCCAAGGGCTCAGGCTTGGTGTATCCGGTGGTTTACAGGCTACCGAACCCCATGTGCAGTCGCATACGGGTGAGAGTGGCATCAATCCAGCTTTTCTGCTTGTTGATCCTGGCCCGCTTGATGCCGACCGGGACGGGCGACCATTTGATGGCCTAAACGCGACCGGGCTGGAGTATGAGTCGGCGGGGCGCGGTCAAAGCGATGAATACGACGACCGTGTAATTGCTATGAGTTTTGCCGAACTTGCCACCCGGCTCGACTGCCCAGCCATCCTTGCACGTGTAAGCGCGGCGACCCGTGAGGCTAACGCGGCCTACGATGCTTGGCGTGCTTATGAGTTCTACTTGACGTTTCGCATATTTGGTGAAGAAGTCCGCGAAACCAATCTGGAAATCGCCGAACTTAAGCGTTTGATTGCGGAATTCAACTCAGCGGGAAGCATCGCAATGGGCCTTAACGACATTGCCACAGGGTTGGCCAGTGCCACCGGGGCAAGTGGGGTGGCGGTTGCAGCCATTAATGCGGCAGCGGCGACATTTATGATAGTAGAAGAGCTAAGTAGCACGGCAGAAGAGGTTGATGAGAAAACAGAGGAATTGGCCACAGCCGTGGAACAACGAGAAGCGGCAGAGGTGGCTCGCGATGATGCCAAGGCGTACCGAGACCAGACAGCTCAACTGGCACTAGACCGAGATGCGAAGGGGTGGTTCCAATGAATGTAGGGCGCAGGCAGCAGGGTATGACTCTGATTGAGCTTTCCCTGATGCTGATAGTTTTGGGGCTCATAACTGCTGTCATGGTGTCGTTGGTGCCCTCAATGACACGTCTAGCCAGTGTGGAATCAGCCATTAATGACGTCAGCGATACACAAAATGCTATCGCTGGCTTTGCTCTTACCACCGGCCGACTGCCCTGTGCCGATGCTAATCAGGATGGTGTGGAAGATTGTCCGGCGGTAGCTGGCGGCTTCCCTTATTTGACCGTAGGGATCGGCGCCCCTCTGCGCAACGCTTACGGCTACGACTACCGCTATGTTGTTTATGCTCGCCGCGATAATACTCCAATGAATGATGCTGAGCTGACGAAAGCGAGCGACCGTTGGCAGCCTACGCTGGTTTCAGGATTGCCCCCGGTTGCGGAACTGACTGCTATGGAAAGCATAACACCAACGGACCTCTGTCGTGCGCTTGGTGTGGCGCAGGCGAGTACTGTCAATGACCAATCTTTATCGCTGGAATATCTAGCTGCAAGTGAAGTGGTGGCCTATGTGCTGGTGAACCCTGGGCAGGCGGATCGTAACGGTAATGGCTCACTGTTTGACGGAGTGAACACTGACGGACTTAGCGTTGAGCACCCGCTTCGCCGTAGCCGCCGTGATTATGACGATAGTGTTAGCGTGGTGCGCTTTAACCAGCTGTGGGAGCAATTAGGGTGTTCGGCACAACTGGCTACGGCAGGGCACGCGCACCCTAACGTTCAGTCCATGTTGGCGATGTTTCGACAGACCATTCGTGATTATCGCGCTCAGCTAGCGTTGGTCGAAGAGATGGCATTTGCCGATAACTTTCAAACAGGCGCTTCTATTGCTTCGGCATCAGCCTCGGTGGCCGCCGCCGCTGCCATCGCACCTACCGCGACAGCATCAGCCATTAATACTGCAGGTGCTACTGCGGCCGCAGTAGGGGCATCCGTTGGTGCGATTAGCGGCAACACTGCTTTGGTAGGTACGGCGACAACTGCACAGCTCGTGGCTATCGATAATTTAAATAAAGTGCGCGCCCAGTTGGATGAGCTGGACTTACTTATTAAGGACCTGGACGAGTTACATGACAGCGTTGATGACAATGTTGTTGCCGCCGATAACGATGCGCTTTCTGCCCGATAATGGTTGCTAGAGACTTTTATGACGAAAATCACCTTGACTCGCCAACGCGGTTTTACATTGTTGGAAATGTCCATGGCCTTGATTGTGGTGGCGCTGATCATCAGTGCCGTGACCTTGGGCAGTAACTTGCAGCGCAATACTGTCTACCAGCATATGGCGACCAGCTTTGTGCGGGGTTGGCAGTTGGCATTTCTTAGCCATGTAGACCGTGTGGGCGTTGCGCCTGGCGATAATCAAACAACACCGACCGGTAAGGTGAATGGTGCAGATGATAGCGAGTTGTGCAGTCTGGATTTGCGCAATGCCATGTACGCGGCAGGTGTGACGATGCCTCAGGGGCGTTCGGAAGGCTTCGAGACTCACTACGGCTATTTGGATAGTAATGGCAACCCGCAAGATGTCAGCGCTTGTTTTGAAAATGTCGCCTGGAGCGTACCGGGCAGTAGTGCGGGGAGCTATGTAGTACAACGCAAGAATGTGTTGGTATTAGAGGGTTTGACGCCAGACTTAGCGCGTATGCTGGATAGCCTAGTGGACGGCAATGCCGATGCACGGTTTGGTAGCTTTCGTGAGGAGAGTCAGGCGGCGCTTACAACCACTAGCAGTGAGGAGTGGAGCCTGGGAAGCGGAGTGGCTTATGGTAGTGCCACTGCCACTAATCTCGACGAATCCCAGATAGCTACATTAACGGCTTACTATTTGATGGATCGATGATGGATATGGTCGCTTCTATCTCCCAGAGAACGGATGCCCCAGAGCTAGGCGATACCCTTTTACGCCTGGGTATTCTTGAGCCTATTCAGCTGGCTTATGCGCGGCAAAAACAGGCTGTGACTGGTGAATCACTCAATCAGATATTGGTTCGCCTGGGCCTGGTGGCCGACAGCGATTTGGCGCGTGTGCTCGCTGAGTATCACGGCTTGCCTTATATCAGCCAGGAGGAGTGGCCTACCCCAGACCCGGAAGTGCTGCAGTTATTTACCCGAGAGGCGTGCTTAGCTCACGGCGTGTTGCCGCTGCGTATTGCGGCAGGGCAGCTAGAAGCCGTGTTGGGTAATGCTGACCCTGAGCGCGCTGCGAGCTTAATTCAGCGCCGTACTGGCTTAAAGCCCAACCTGAGGCAGGGCGACTTTGTCGCCGTGGCGCGGCGTATTGAGTCAGCCTATTCACTGCGGCAGCGTTCAGCGCTCTCTGCTTTCGAGCGTGAATATCGCCAGCTGCGCCAGGATACGCAGGGCTCATTTCCCATTGATGAGTTGATCAATCAACTACTGGTGTTGGCGGTAAGCGAGCGGGCAACGGATATTCATTTGCAGCCAGAGCCGCAGTCATTGCATATGGCGTTTCGTATTGATGGCGTACTGGTCCCGATTATGGCGCTTGACCGGGAGCTGATGCGGTTGGTGTCGGCGATTAAGGTTATCTCGGCAATGGATATCTCGGACAACCTAAGGCCCCAGGATGGTCGCTTCTCGGTCACCCTGGATAATCAGGCCTATGATGTTCGTGTTTCCACTAGCATCACGCCTCAGGGGGAGAGCGTTGTTTTGCGCCTGTTACCCAAGGGGGTGTCGGTAGCCGGGCTAGAAGAGTTGGGGTTTGCACCGGAGCATCTTGAGTGTCTCCAAGGCTTGTTTCAGCAGCCGCACGGTATCTTCCTGATGACCGGGCCTACTGGTTCGGGTAAAACGACCACTCTACATGCCGGGCTACGGCCGCTGGGGATGACGGGCAAAAGTATCCTGACCGTGGAAGACCCGATTGAGTATGAGCTGCCGGTGGCCTCGCAGACCCAGGTAAACCGCAAGGCGAATTATACCTTTGATACTGCGATTCGCCACTTTCTGCGTCATGACCCGGATATTATGTTGGTAGGTGAAATTCGTGACGGGGAAACGGCAGAAGCTGCGATCCGTGCGGCGGAAACCGGGCATTTGGTGCTCTCTACGCTGCATGTGAATAGTGTTTCTGGCGTAGTTGGCCGTTTGATGGCGCTTGGGATTACCCCGCAGGCTTTGGCTGAAACGCTTATTGGCTGTATCAACCAGCGCTTGGCGCGCTGCCTATGTTCGCACTGTAAGGAGCCGGTGGCGACGCCGGAGCATATCCCATCAGGGTTTGAGTCTCTGTTAGTGGAGGTTCAGCACTTTCGAGCGGTGGGGTGCGAGCATTGCAGACAGACTGGTTACCATGGGCGGGTACCTGTCTATGAAATGCTGATTGTTGATGCGCCATTGGCGCGCTGGGTGGAGGAAAGAGGAATGCGTGCCGAGCTGGCAGGGCTGCTCACGTCCAGTAACCATGTCTCTATCTGGGAGACAGGCGCACGCCTTGTGCGCGAGGGGCTGACAACGGTTGATGAGCTGATGCGCGTTTTGGGTAGCCGGGATGTGCTCGTTCCAGCTATGCGCTCGTTATGATTCCACGACAAAGGCGATGCCTTTGCCAAATACGGAGCGCAGGGGCAACGTCATGCCCTGTTTTCGGGCTTTTTGCCGTAGGCGGCTGAGGATAACGTCAATACGATGGACATCAGGCTCCTCGGCATAGTCAAACAGCAGGTCGTGGAGTACCCAGCGGTCAAATATTTGGTTGGAAGACTCCACCAGTACTTTGAGTAAGTCGAATTCCTTTGGCGTTAGCTTTATAGCAGTCTCGTCGGGAGCCACCAATTGAGAGGATGCCGCTTCAAGATACCAAGCGCCCGTTTGATTAGGTTGGCAGGTGGGCGTAGGGCTAACGTTTTGGGTGGTTTGCAGCCGTTGGCCAAGCTGTATCAGCGCATCGCTAAGTTGAACAAAGTTGATAGGCTTTACTAAGAAAAGGTCCGCCCCCAGGTCAAGGCCGCGTAACCGTTCTTGCTTTTCACCGCGAGCGGTGATGATAACCAGCCCGTAGTGGGATAGTTGACGCAGGTGCTCGACGACGCTGAAACCATCCTCTTCTGGCAGCCCCAGGTCTATCAGCACAATATCGACAGGGTGAAAATGCAGCTTTTTCCAAAAGGCTTCAGCGCTGGGGACGCCCCACACAGGAAAACCTTTGTGCTGCAGGTAGAACTCTACTTCTTCTCGTAGGTCTTCATTATCCTCAATAATCGCGATGCGTGGAGTGGTGAGGTTTTTCATTAAGCTTCCTGATTATTCTTTGGATGTACAGGCAGTGTAAAGATAAACCGACAACCAGACGAGGTATTCTCCGCTAGCGTTAATTCCCCTCCGTGGGCTCGTACAATTTGACGGCTTACGTGGAGCCCTAGGCCGACACCACGTGATGAATCATTCCGAACGGCTCGACGGTAGCGCTCAAAGATCATGCCTGCTCGGTCAGGAGAAATTCCTGTGCCCTGGTCGCGTATACTGATCGCCCAATGATTCTGTTGACGCGATAAATCAATATGGATAGTGCCGCCGGGTGAGTACTTGACGGCATTATCAATGACGTTAGAGAGTGCAATACGCATTAAGGCCGAGTCAATCTCAAGCGTGCTTGCCGCTTCTGCCTCAGGGTGTGTACGTGCGTTGATCGCCTGATTTTCCTGCGTCAGTTTCCAGCTATGGTGGTCCGATAGAGGAATCAAAGAAGCCGCCGAGGTAATCAGTGCTAGCAGCGAGTGTGGGTGGCGCTCAATACTCAGCTGACTTGCTGACAGTCGAGCATCAGCGAGACAGTTGTCGGTTAGCTGGACAAGCCGCTCTGTGGCCCGTTCGATTTTTTCATAACGCCGGGTAACCTGATGGTTGCCAGAGCTGACTTGGTGAAGGTTGGCCAAACTGGCGGTAATAATGGCTAACGGTGTGCGGAATTCGTGGGCGACTATCCCCATAAACTGACGTTGATGCGCCCTGGCTTCTCTCTCAAAGTGTAACTCTTCAGCCATTTTTTTCTTATTAAGCGCTTCGATACGCTGTCTGTACACCTGAAAAACGGCTGTGCCAACCACTAAGAGCATATTGATAATAAGGCCGTATTGCCATATTGCGTAGATGGAGGGGTGATAAGGCAACCAGGTAAGCATGGACATAAGCCCGGAGAGGCTAGCCAACATAATTAACAGCGGGCTAATTCCTAGAATTAAATTTGCAAGTTGAAATTTTTCTTTCCACCAGATATAGAGGCAAGCAATCAAAAAGATAACGCCAGTGAAAAGGTAGATAACAGTCTGTAAGTAAATGGCTTCTTGATAAAGGTTTAACGGTACACATATTAGCAGTAAGACGATGAACACTGATGTGCCGGCCATTAGCTTGTGAGCCCAAGGAATTTTCTCCTTAAACTGCATAACCTCAGTGCACATCCATAATAGGGCGGCATAAGAGGTTAAAGTAAATATACTGGTCAAATAATGCTGTAATGTCAGGCCGATTCCAGGTACTACCCAGGCTACATAACCTTGAACACAAGCAACTAGCCCATAACCTGCGGATACCGCAGTAATAGACCAAAGCCTTTTGCTGCGTAGCAGGGTCGCTAATGTTAAGGCTAACAGGCTGGCAATAGCGGCAATACCCAAGTAAAAGGCCCAAAAGCTAGTGGTACGTGCTGCATGTTGCAAGAAGAGATGTGGCTCCCAGAGTTCTAAGTCTAGTAACAGAGCGCTAGTAGTAGCAGCCCGCAACATCACCTCATAGCCCTTAACGCTATCTGGCGGCGGGGGGAGCCTAAACACCGGAAAGCGATAGTCAATATCGCCTCTTTTACCTTCCCAAGTGTCTCCGGTGCGCTTTTCTACCCACGGCTCTTGGCTGCCTTCTGGTCGATAAAAGAAACGGATGTCATCAATAAAATTTGGGGCTAGTACAAGCCAACGCTCATTACCTGCAAAAAAATGAGCAGGTAGTTTGAAGTATAGCCAGTGTGGTGTACGGGTATAGCCGCGTGAAAATATTTTTTTTTGTATCTCTTCACTGTGGCGTAACTGTGCATACACTTGTTCAACGGTTTGCTGTTGGGACGTATCACTCATCACTGCATAAGGAATATCTGGCCCCAATGCTAGATGAGAGGCGAAGGCGTTAATGGGGAGTAAAGAAATAAGTGCCAGAAGCAGCCATCGTTTTGCCCCGCTTTGGAGTAATGATTTTATCAATAGGTTAAACAAGGGGAGTATCTGCATTATTCTGGCTGCTTCTTTTTAGCATTTTAGGAAGCAGGTACAGACCTTTAGCCACTTCCAGAAAGCCATTATGTGAAACATGGGGCGTATGTGTTATTAAGTGGCAGCCCCATGTTGGACTTAGCCTGCTTTATTAGGTGTGTCTGCCGAGGGGGCAGGCCCTATCACCGCAACGGTTTTTTGCTCCCGCGTCCATTTACCCGCTTTTTTATCAATGTACTGAAAGTGCTCGTTGGTAAAGCTGCCCTGGTTACAGGCGTGGCGGTAAGACACGGTAGGCACGTTGGCG
>Ga0114911_1001298_pt1 | contig 13383 bp, 9 predicted proteins | sample MalvireepMed_904_FD_89688 | JGI IMG/M metagenome (GOLD analysis project Ga0114911, IMG submission 89688) | Marine viral communities from the Global Malaspina Expedition - Malaspina viral metaG DeepMed_904 | ecosystem: Environmental > Aquatic > Marine > Oceanic | place: Mediterranean Sea...
CCTGAAAGCTTCCCTGAACGAAGTACAATACGGCGCAGACTTCCTGCTGTGGTTTGCAGAAGAAGCCAAGCGCATGTACGGACAGATCATTCCCTCGGCCCGCGAGAATCAGCGTTTCCTGGTACAGAAATCCCCAGTGGGCGTTGTTGGCGCAATTACGCCCTGGAATTACCCTATTTCGATGATTACCCGCAAGCTTGCTCCTGCCCTGGCCGCCGGCTGCACCGTCGTTCTCAAACCCGCCGAAAGCACGCCTTTGTGTGCCGCGGCCATGATGGAAATCTTTGAGGAAGCCGGCTTTCCACCGGGGGTAATAAATCTGATTACGGCTGAGAACCCCGCCCGGGTTGGCGAAGCCTTCTGTACAGACCTGCGCGTCCGAAAGCTCACATTCACCGGCTCTACTCCCGTTGGAAAAATGCTCAATGGGTTAGCGGCCGCCAACATGAAGCGAGTCTCAATGGAGCTCGGCGGCCATGCCCCGGCCATCGTATTCCCCGATGCAGACCCGGTGCATGCGGCCAAGGGCCTGTCTATGGTCAAGTTCCTCAATACCGGCCAGGCCTGCATCAGCCCAAACCGGATATTCGTGCATGAAGACCATGCAGAGCCCTTTATCAAGGAACTGAGCAGCCGCGCCAGCCGACTTGTTGCGGGTAACGGTATGAGTGACGGCGTTGGCATTGGGCCGCTGATCAACGAAGCGGCCACACAGAAAGTGGACGACCAGGTTCAGGACGCCCTTGCCCGAGGCGCCAAAGCTGAAACCGGCGGCCACCGCCTGACCGATAACGGCCTGGCCGGGGGTTATTTCTACGCACCCACGGTGCTGTCCGGAGTAACAGCGGACATGAAGATTTATCGGGAAGAAACCTTCGGGCCGGTTGCACCCGTGATTACCTATCGCTCGGAAGACGACGTTATTGCCATGGCCAACGACACAGACTATGGCCTGGCGGCTTACATCTATAGCAACAACCTGGCCACCTCCATGCGGGCATTTGAAGCGTTGAACTTCGGCATTATCGGGATTAACGATATCAATCCCACCAGCGCAGCCGCGCCATTTGGCGGCATGAAGAACAGTGGTCTTGGCCGTGAAGGCGCCCAGGAAGGCATTGAGGAATATCTGGAAACCAAGCTTGGCGGGCTTGCCATCTGATACAACAAATCCTGACGACCCGCTCAACGCAAGCAGGTCGTCAGAGTTTATACAGGACTCTACTAACCCGAGAAGGCCTGAATACCGGTCTGCGCCCGCCCTAATATCAGGGCGTGTACGTCATGGGTTCCCTCATAGGTATTCACCACCTCAAGATTAACAAGGTGGCGAATAACGCCGTATTCGTCAGAGATACCATTCCCCCCTAGCATGTCTCTTGCCAGACGGGCTACATCAAGCGCTTTGCCACACGAATTCCGCTTCATTAACGACGTTATCTCAACTGCTGCGGTTCCGGCATCTTTCATCCGCCCAAGCTGCAAGCACCCCTGCAGTCCCAACGTAATCTCGGTCTGCATGTCCGCGAGTTTCTTCTGGATGAGCTGGTTGGCAGCCAATGGTCGACCAAACTGTTTTCGATCAAGCGTATACTGCCGCGCTGTGTGCCAGCAGAACTCAGCCGCCCCTAACGCACCCCAGGAAATCCCATAGCGGGCGGAATTAAGACACGTAAATGGCCCCTTCAACCCAGTTACGCCTGGCAATAAGTTTTCCTCCGGCACAAAAACCTGATCCATTACGATCTCACCGGTAACCGACGATCTCAAGCCAACCTTTCCATGAATCGCGGGCGCGCTCAGGCCAGCCATTCCTTTTTCCAGAATGAAGCCCCGAATAAGCCCATCCTCTGTTTTTGCCCAAACCACAAATACATCAGCAATTGGGCTGTTGGTAATCCAGATCTTATTTCCAGTGAGCAGATACCCCCCATCCACTTTTTTGGCACGACTAGCCATGCTGCCCGGATCGGACCCGTGGTCGGGCTCGGTAAGACCAAAACAGCCAATAAGCTCGCCGCTTGCCAGGCGGGGAAGGTACTTACGCTTCTGATCTTCTGTCCCAAACTCGAATATCGGCACCATTACCAACGAAGATTGCACACTCATCATCGAGCGATAGCCCGAATCTACATACTCTACCTCGCGCGCCACCAAACCATATGCGACGTAATTAAACCCCGCGCCACCATACTCTTCCGGGATCGTCACACCCAGGAGCCCTAGCGCCCCCATCTCCTTGAATATTTCGATATCCGTATGCTCATTTCTGAAGGCATTCAAGACTCGTGGAGCGAGCTGCTTCTGAGCATACTGATGCGCTGTTTCGCGGATCATCCGCTCTTCTTCGGTGAGCTGACCATCCAGCAAAAGCGGGCTTGCCCAGTCGAATTCAGCTTTATTTGAAGCCATAGCATCTATCCTTTAAGAAGGTTGCCGTTATGTGCAGGATGATAAAAACGCACAACTGTTGATAGAATTGATTGTAAAGAGCTCAGCCACAAGCTACCAAACGAATATTCCGCACTGGTCTGTGCATTTTTCTCACAAAAAACTCTTCGGCCACACTCCAATGAGACGAAAGATACCAAGTACCACGGCCCTTGTCGGTTTTGAAAGAGCGGCCCGGCATCAAAGCTTTACTAAAGCAGCAGAAGAATTATCTTTAACGCAAAGTGCCATATGCCGGCAGGTAGCCGGGCTTGAAGAATTCCTGGGAGTGAAGCTATTTGAACGAGAGCGTCAGGGCGTTTGCCTGACCGAGGCTGGCAAGAATTACTTCCGCAGAATAACCAAGCGACTGGATGAACTTGAACGGGACACTCTCGAACTGATGGGGGATCACCAATCAGACAAAACCATCGAACTTGCAGTCGTACCGACATTCGGAGCCCGCTGGCTAATGCCACGATTGCAGCACTTTCGGGAGAAGCACCCAGGTATTACGGTGAACCTTACCAACAGAACCAAGCCGTTTCTTTTCTCCGATACACAATTCGATGCCGCTATTTATTTTGGTGATGGCGATTGGCCGGGGACCGACTCATATCCCCTAATGCACGAAAATCCAACACCCGTGTGTAGCCCCGAACTTATTGCACCAAAGAGCTCACTCCAGCCCGAGGAAATCCCCGACTACACGCTACTACAACAAACAACACGCCCCTACGCCTGGCGCGAATGGTTTGATTCAACAGGCCTAAGAGTGCCCAGGGATCTGGCTGGCCCCCGATTCGAGCTCTTCACCATGTTGGCACAAGCGGCAATACACCACATGGGTATAGCACTCATACCTCCATTTCTGATACACGATGAGCTGGAATCAGGCCGGCTCATTTGCCCCATCGATCACAGTTTCGAGAGCAAGTGGGCCTATCACTTTGTACTTCCGAACAAAAATCGCGAGAGTCAGGCGCTATGCGACTTTAGGGACTGGCTGGTTTCAGAGATCACGATCTTCTGCAATTAACACTGACAGTGAAACAGCGCCATGCGGTTCACAGGCATCGCAACCGCATGGCACGGCATCCTGTGTGATGTGCAGTAATTTAAGCTTGAACCGACAGACACCAGCCCTTAGATAGTCTCCGACATATGAAATTCAGCCGATGAACCTGTACTACCCGACCGCCCATTTTGCGGTCTTCCTCAAAGCTTTACCCACAACGCACCCACACCATATCGCACTCATTGATAGATCAGTGTATTTGACGCCTTTCGCCCATCCAATTCTGCGCTCTGAGTTTTTTCTTGTCTATCTTACCAACAGCAGTCAAAGGCAATTCGTCCACGAATATCACTTTCTTCGGAGAGTATAGCGCTCCCTTATTCTGAGCTACGTAGGAAATCAACTCATCTTCACTATATTCGGCGCCGAGTCTAGGCACCACAACAGCCGTTACCTGTTCGCCCCACTTTTCATGCGGAATACCGATAACAGCTGATGCTGCCACATGAGGATGCTGTGCCAGGCAGTTTTCCACTTCGCTGGGATACACATTGAAACCTCCGCTTATAATCATGTCCTTGTTACGGTCTACCAGATACAAATATCCATCTGCATCCATTCTTGCCATGTCTCCGGTATGCAGCCAGCCACCGGCAAATACCTTTTCATTTTCTTCTGGCCGATTCAGGTACTCTTCCATAATCAGCGGACTACGCACACACAATTCACCAATATCTCCAATCTTTACAGGCTTGTGGTTGCCATCCAGAAGTTGTACCTGATTGCCCACGATGATTTTTCCGCAAGAGCACAACCTATCTGGCTGATCGTCTAAATGATCCTCTGGTGACAGGTAGCTGATGGTCATCGGAGCTTCCGACTGCCCGTAGATCTGACCAAATACCAAGCCAAATGCATGTATAGCCTGTTGCAAGCGACTTGGTGCTATAGGCGAGGCCCCATACAGAACCAATTGCAGTGAGGAATGGTCAAACTCCCCGCGCCTAGGATAATCAAGAAGCCCGTAAATCTGGGTCGGGACGAGAAACGTCAAATTGATGCGGCATCTCTCAACCACCCTCAAAAAGGCTTCAGGACTGTATTTATCCAGAAGATAAATCGTGCCGCCTTTCAGTAGCGTGGGTATGATAAACGAACCTCCGGCATGGGAAATGGGGGTTGTGACCAGATACCTCGGTGTATCGGGCCACTTATATGTGGCAAGCATCTGAATAACCATAGTAGTTAGAGTGCGATGACTATGGATGATGCCCTTAGACCGGCCAGTAGTCCCCCCAGTATATGCAAGTCTGTAGCAAGTACTGGGGTCGTCCGGCACCGACATTGGAGCATCGTCTTGACTTGATGCCACCATCATTAGCCCTGGCCTGGTAGTAGAACCGTCAATTTCCAGAATGCGCGGAAGCGTGTCAGCAAACAAGGTCGCCCGATCACGATAGTTATGATCATCAATGATCAGTGCATCGGCTGATGCGTCCGCCAGAACGAACTTATGATCCTCCGACGAAGCCATTGGATGCAGCGACACATATCTGAGGCCCAACAATTGGACTGCGAGGAGAACAATCAAGGCTTCTGGTCGGTTACTCATAAGAAGGCCGACAGTATCACCCGCACGGAGCCCCTGTAGCTGCAAGGCACGAACTGTTTGCCAACCCAGGCATTCTAGTTGGTAATAAGTGATACACTGATCATCTGTTTGGATTGCAACCTTTTCAGGATCCTGACGTAGAGCACTTAAATAAAGCTGTGGGGCAGTCGCGCCACCATGAACAATACTTGCTTGTGAAGACATGAACGAAACTCCTAAACTTTGTATTCAGCTGCATCGCTATCTGGTTGCTCAAGTTCGCTGCCAGGGGTAACCCTTCTCATCAACTTCTGACCGGTACTTTTCCAGTAAGCGGTTGTACTCGTTCCAGATGGCGCGGCCATCGAAACCTGCTTTGTTCATATCCTCGATCCACGCTTGAATGTATTTATCGGAGTGCTTGATCAACTTGGCTTTTTCAGCGTCAGACCACCGAATCACTTCAACCTTATTCCCAAGTTCTCCAACTGGCAGTAGTTTCAGAACATCATCATTATCTTTGATCAAATTTTCGGCATAAAAATCAATCATCTCCGAACCCACCTTCCGGAACATTGCCTGCTGATCATCCGAAAGTGTGTCCCACGTCCATTTGTTCATTACCATTCCCATACCTGCGACCTGCCCCCAATCCAAGTATGCGACACTGGTTGAAACCTCAGCTGTCTTGAACGCACTCATTGCGTAGAGATAAGCACCGCTGCAGTCGATCAGCCCGGTATCTAGAGCCTGATAGATTTCACTGTAGGTAAAGTTGGCCAGGGTTGCGCCGACTTCATGCAAGATTTTTCCGTAAATAGCCGACGCACGAACCCTCTTTCCTTTCAAATCCTCCAACCTATTCAGACGGACGTCGCCGGCACACTCAATCTGCATCGGGCCGGTAGTGTAGTTGGTGATATAGACAACATTATTGTCGTCGAATGCCTTTTTGAGATCTCTGTTAGTGGTCATAAGGTCGTACATTGCACGCATCCCAATCCAGGGATCCGCTTCGGGGACCGGGATATCGCCCACGCTTAGAACCCTCATCTGCTGAGGCGAGTAAGCTGCCCAGGTAGTACCCAAATCTGTAGTGCCTGATGAGACGCCACCAAGAATGGCATCAGCTTTAAGCAACACTCCACCCCAGTAAAAATCGATCTTCAGATTACCGCCGGACGACTCTTTCAGCCGATCAGCGAAGTACTGCATTGCTTCTGCCCTTGGTCCACGGTTGGGGGTAGCTTCAGCATAGCGAAATGTTATTTCGGTGCTTGCCTCGGCTAGGGAGGCCACCGAAAGAAAGGAATAGAGGGCCAAGGACTTTAATACAGAATTGGCTTTCATCATTATTGTTATCTCCTTTGAAAATATGAAAAAAGCTGGAACGACATACCAGCCTCTCCCAAATAGCCTAGTCATGACTATTAGTATCAACCAATACAAATGGCGCATCAGACATATGCCCTCAGAGTATAAAAACCATGTTTTCTGAGATATGCTGGAATAGCATGGAACTGCATAGATCGGGCGTGTTCAATTGTCGGGAGCGCAGCTGTGCAAGATACCTTTAATAGAGGGCATGGGTTTTACCCCATTACTACGGACGCTTCTATAAGAAGCACAATGTGCCAAAGGAATCTTCATGTCCAGACGCAGAAAATGGAGTCCAAAATTCGAGCGCGAACCGATTGCACTAACTCACCACCCTTGTGTTAGCTATCGTCAGATCGCTCTGCCGATCAGTGTCCCATCAGCGTATAGCCGCGGATAAGGAAACAGGCAAGGCTTTCAAAGGCTCGAGGTCTCCTAGAGACGAGGGGCCTTACCCGTCTCAACCGAGAATTGGCCAGAGTGAAGAGGGAGCGCGCCCAGCACCGGCGCTATCTAACCTTGGATGATGTAAGCGCCGATATATGCGATAACATCGAGCAATTCCATAATCCCAGAATACGACGTAGATTTGCGTATCAGAATCGCAAGCCGTAAACCGTTTTAAAACCGTCGGTGGAAACTGAGTAGAGTCTAAACAAAAATCGCGAGAGTCAGGCGCTATGCGACTTTCGGGACTGGCTGGTTTCAGAGATCACGATCTTCTGCAATTAACACTGACAGTGAAACAGCGCCATGCGGTTTGCAGGTCTCGCAACCGCATGGTGCTTTAATAGCTGCTGCCAACAGCCTCAACGACCACGACAAAGCTTATCGCGTGCAGCGTCATACTCAGCTTTCATACGAGCAACAATCTCGCCAGCTGGCGGCAAATCATCAATCATGGCTACGCCTTGTCCAGCGCCCCAGATATCTTTCCACGCCTTAGCTTTTGATCGCCCGTCTTTGAAGCTCATCTTACTCTTATCCCCCACAGGCAAATCATCAGGGTCCAGGCCGGTTCGGCGAACACTCTCCTTAAGGTAGTTACCATGAACTCCGGAGAAGTAGTTGCTATACACAATGTCAGACGCCCCTGACTGCACTATGCATTCTTTGTATTCATCCGCTGCGTTGGCTTCTTTCGATGCAATAAAACGAGTTCCAACATAGGCAAAATCAGCGCCCATGGCTTGCGCGGCCAACACTGAGCCTCCTGTTGCAATCGAGCCGGCCAGAACCAGAGGGCCATCAAAGTGTCTCCGAACCTCACCCAGCAAAGCGAACGGTGACAAAGTTCCCGCATGCCCACCTGCCCCGGCTGCCACGAGAATCAGGCCATCAACACCCGCTTCCAGAGCTTTCATCGCATGTCGCAAGTTGATGACATCATGCAGAATGATTCCGCCATAGCTGTGCACCTCATCCACAATTTCCTTAACCGGCGCACGGAGTGAAGAGATTATGATTGGTACTTTATGCTTAACACAGGTCGCCACATCCTGCTCCAAGCGCACGTTCGAGGAGTGAGAGATCTGGTTAACAGCAATCGGTCCTACTGGTTTACCGGGGTTGGCGTCTCTGAAGCTGGCCAACTCTTCGTTCATCATCGTCAGCCACTCATCCAGCAGTTCTGGCTGCCGGGCATTCAATGCCGGGAAAGAACCTACTATGCCTGCTTTACACTCCGCCAGCACTAACTCTGGGTAACTGACAGTAAACATAGGGGATGAAATCACTGGCAGTGTTAGGTTCTGCAAAACTTCGGGAATTCTGTTGCTCATACTATCTCCAAACACTTTTAGAAGGGGCCCGTCTGATTCAGGATCCTTTTTTCAGGATCAACATATCGGATTCGCCACTCTGGACAACGTCATTGTCCTGGTTAACCAACTCCAGGCGACGATTAACCCGGCCTACGTTTTTACTCTTACCCGCTTCGGCCTCAATAATAGTGAGCCGAAGGTGCAGCGTTGTGCCGATCGTAATCGGCTTTACAAAAGTCCACTCTTTGATAGACATCATTGCCACAGCCGATCTCTCGAAAATACCCAAGGCATGAATCATGCCCGTCGCAATGGCTATGCCCAACGCTCCATGCACCAGTCGCTCACCATACCGGGTACTTTTTGAAAACTCCTGATCGCAATGAATCGGATTCCAGTCGCCGGAAAGCATGGAAAAAAAAGTCATGTCCGTCTCAGTGATAGTTCGAGCAGCACTCTCAAAACTTTGTCCAACCACGAGGTCTTCAAAATACAATGAATGATCCATTGTCATGCTCCGTCTTGCAGATTGTCTTGAGCCAAGGCCCGTAGCTTGCCCCGCTGAACCTTAAGCCCGTTGGCGCTTTTGGTTACCGGATAATCATCGACAAACCACACCCGGTAGGGGACTTTAAATGCAGCCAGTTGCAATCTCGCGGCTTCGCTGATCGCCTCTGCACTCAAAGTGGCACTGCCATCATCCTGCACAAACGCAACCACCCGTGCCTTGCCATCTATCTCAACGCCTACAATGTAGGCATCCTCCACTCCCGGCACACTCTTAAGAACGGACTCGATTTCCGATGGGTTAATCAAAAAACCACCCAAGCGTATTGCATCACCCATTCGAGACTCATACACCAGAGAACCATCTTCCCTCAGATAACCGAGATCCCCGGTCCGGTAGAAACCGTCATCGGTAAACGCCTTCTCTGTCGCCTCCGGATTGTTCAGATAGCCAACGAAATTGGTCGGACCCTTGATTTCGATTTCTCCGGTTTCTTCAGCTGACAGCACTTTCCCCGATGCTGCATCCCGAATACGTATCTCAACAAGCTCTCTGGCCGCAGGAACGCCTCCCCCACGGATTTTGTCCTGAACCGGTCTGTCTCCTGTCTGGGCGGAAAATATGGCGAGAACTTCACTGGATCCATACAGGCCACAAAGAGGGATGCCACGCTCCCAAGCTGCCAATGCATAATCATTAAAACTGGATGTAAAGGCTCCGAAACCGAAGAGGCGAGCTGACGGGAACGGTTTAACCCCCTCCGCTGCATCAATCAGCTTCCGGTACAGTTCATCACTTCCGTAGACGTGGCTTATGCCGTAATCCTGTATGAGCGAAGCAGCTTCCCGCCCATCGAATGCCGCCATAATTATTGTCGGACAGCCAGCCGCCATGGCAGCTAGCACCGCATTCAAACCAAACGCCCCACAAAATGGCAGCACCGATAACAAAGCAGAATCTGGCAGAGTCATGCCGTAACTCGAGGCACAGTAATGCCCGTGTCGGAACAGGTTTTCCTGGGTTTGCATGACAAGTTTCGGGCCACTGGTTGTCCCAGAGGTAGAGAACAAAATGCACACATTACTTTCATCTGGCACTCGTTCGCTGGATGACTCCGTACCCGGCACATCCGTGCTTGTTATCGCAATGCCCTTCAAAGAACCCGGCAAGGTTTCATCAGCTCCCAGAAACGCAATCTTCTCCAGGGAGCGCAACTCGCTGTTATCGACCTGACTAAAAATATCAATAAAATCAATCTTCCGGAATTGCCCCTGCATAATAAGCAGCCGTGGCTGGGACTTCTCGATCATATACCCAATTTCATGGCTCTTATAGCGGGTGTTCAATGGTGCCAGAACCGCCCCAATTCGAGCCAACGCGAAGAAGAACGCCAGCCACTCGGTGCTGTTCACCAACCACATCGCAACAGTGTCGCCACTGCCAATACCCTGGCTACGAAGCCAGCTCTCTTTTTGACGACATAACCTGTCAAACTGCTGAAAACTGATTTTTTGGTCGCCTTCAATAAAGACCACGGACTCAGGTGCAGTCTTGAGATTATCTTCTACGAGGCGATAAAGAAGGTTACTGCTGCCCATGATTCGATCTCCATGTTGACTCATCTCGTACTTTAACCCTGAACGACTCAAAACCATGCTCACGCGGCCATATAGCCCCAGAGCAGCGTAGCTGCCCCAAACACAATTCCCAGATAACCCAGTATCAGGACGAGGTAGCCCATAATTTCACGAAGCTTAAGCCCGGAGATTGCGAGCGCGGGAAGCAGCCAGAACGGCTGAACCATATTGGTCCACTGGTCACCCATCTGCACTGCAACTGCAGTAGCCCCATAAGAAGCCCCCAGCTCTTTTGCAGCCTCAATCATGACAGGCCCCTGAACAGCCCATTGACCGCCACCAGAGGGCGCCAGGATGTTGATCAGACCACCGCTGATAAACGACCAGAACGGAAGGGTTTCTGCCGACGCCACCCCTACAAAGATATCAGAGAATGAAACCATCAGGCCTGAGCCCACAAGGATTCCCATAATGCCGGCATAAAACGGATACTGGATAATTACACCCGAAACAGTCTTGATACCATCATTAAGAGCATCCAGAAAGGCCGAGGCGCGCGCGAACAAAAGAATGGCCAGAAACAAGAAACCAAAGTTCAAACTATTCAAGTTCAGCGATCCACCTCCGCTGACATACAGGAACAAGTACAGCATTCCCAACAGACCAATAGCGATGCCGAAGAAACGGCTGTCGTTCATCTTCTGGGAAAAAGTCTTATGAACGTGCGCTGGCTTTTCTGCCTCCCGCGCTTCTGCTTCCGTCTTCTGTCGGGCAACCTCATCACGGTCAATTTCGTGAATATGTGCAGGATCAGTTGGGTGCATAAGCATGTTGAAGACGGGCAGAGTCACCAGCACGAACAACGAAGTACCCAGCAACAGTGGAGAGAAAATCGTCTCCTCCAGTGGCACAACACCCATCATGCCTTCCAGAAAGTGACCATCGGTCGCAATCAATAACGGCACAGTACCAGACATGCCAATGCCATAAATCGACAATCCCGAGTACGCAGCCGCAATGGCCAACGGAAAGTGCAGGCCTTTGACGTTGATAGCCAGCTTTCTGGCCACAACACTGCCAACAATCAAGCCAAAGCCCCAGTTGAACCAGCATCCGACAACACCCGCCAGCGTTGCGATAACAATAGCCTTACGAGGAGAAGTGACTTTGCTTGTGATCGCATCCAGAAAGCGATCCACCAATGGCGTTTTAGCCAGTACATACCCGGAAATCAGAATGATCGCCATCTGCATGGCAAATGATAGAAGCGACCAGAAGCCATCGCCCCACAGCGTGACCGCTTTCGCCACCGAAACCCCTTCCGCAACCACCGCAAGACCGGTAGTGAGAAGCGTAAGCGCTATTGCGATCACAAAGGCATCAGGCATATACCTGTGCACCAGGTTAGTAAAAAAGGTAACTAATGCTCTCATTTCCGCTCCTGTTTTTTTTGTATTAAGTGCGCCGAAGGGTCATCTCAGCCAACGGACTACCCACGCCCATCTTCGCTGTTTATCGACAGCCTTAGAATTCGCTTTTTTTGAAAGGTCCCTTAAGGCACTAAAAATACAGAACTTTCTGACATAGACACGAAAGAAAACCAATAGGCGCGGGTGCCGCCAATCCATTTTCGACCAAGCGGACTAAAGACGGTTATCGTTGGCTTGTATAACGAAGAGGTAAAACTGAAAAGTGGCGGGTGAGCACTACTCGTGGTAGGAGAGGCCCGTCAGTATTACCTGACGAGCCATCAAAGCCAGCGATGGCAACTTAGAAATTTATTTCTCCCAAGGGTAACCAGAGGCCTCCAGCTTATCTTGGTAATTCTTCAGCAAATCAATATAGTTGGCCCATATTTTCTCGCCGGACAGCCCCATATCATTAGCTTCTGAAATCCAGCTATCACGGTACTTTAGCGTAGCATCGAGTATTTTCTGACGCTCACCCTCGGAAATACGAGTAACTGGTACAACTTTTCCGAAAGTACCATTATTAAGACTATTTTCAACATCACCGGCGTCTTCAATTATTAGTTTGGCAAAGTGATCTATCATATTAGATCCTGCCTGAAGCATAATTTTCTGCTGACCTTCGTTGAGGTCTGACCACACGTACTGGTTCATTACTATCGCAAATCCAAGTAACTGCCCCCAGTCAACACGGGTAACGGTCTCGACGACCTCGTATGTCTTGTATGCTCTCATGGTATAAAAATAACTTCCGAGACAATCCAGAAGCCCGCTATCAAGGCCTTGGTAAACCTCACCAAAAGTCATGCTTACCATGCTACCACCAAGATCCGATAACACATTACTGTATGTACCAGTAGCCCGGATACGTTTACCCTTTATATCTTCTACTGAAAGGATCTGGTTACCTGCAGTACACTCAAACTGAACGCCAGACGTACTGAAATTACTGAGATATACCAATGACTGATTGCCAAGTGATTGCTTGAGCTGTTGGTCTGTAGTCATCAAATCAAACATCGCTCTCATGCCGACCCACGGGTCGGAGTATTCGAGGGGGATATCACCGATTCCTAGGGCTCTTAGCTCCTGTGGCTCATAGGAAGACAACACGCTGCCCAGATCTGCACTTCCTGCTGAGACGCCCTCCATTACGCCACTCCATTTCAAAAGAGCGCCCCCCCAATGGATATCAATTATTAGATTTCCAGAGGAAAGCCTTTCCACTTCATCGGCAAAGAACTGGACAGCTTCAGCACGGGTTCCACGATTTGGACCAGCCTCAGCATAACGCAGTGTGACGGCTGCGGAGGCTTGTGAAATGCCACCAAATATTAATAACACAACCATCACAAACCACCTGATTTCATGCACCATACTCAAATCTCCAGATCATATTGTTTTGCTTTTATTGAGAGCAGAAGAGATATTGTTCTGCACCATTCAAAACTAGTACCCTTTGAAAATACAACAAATACCTATGCTGGATAGAATCCATATAAAAATAGACTACCTGGAACCCTAGCAAGTGCCCATCCATAAACGTAAACCAATGATCTTATTGTAAAAAATGCGAACTGAATAAATAAAACCTCCGGCGGAAAATGGCATTCTTTGTTTCAACCAATTGAAATTAAAAGAAAAACCAAA